>ENA-OQIF01000638-OQIF01000638.1-human-gut-metagenome-genome-assembly--contig:-NODE-638-length-11470-cov-4.406065_pt1 | contig 11470 bp, 13 predicted proteins | sample MGYA00242574_ERZ504738 | MGnify/ENA primary metagenome ERZ504738 (study PRJEB26092, sample SAMD00036437) | human gut metagenome | host: Homo sapiens | study: EMG produced TPA metagenomics assembly of...
GGTCTTCTTCGTAATTACTTGTAATAAACGAATTAACTGTTTTTACACGTGCAAACACTTGTAAAGAACTCCTTCCGAAGACCGCGCCGCTCAGAAGCCGAAAGGCAATTGCCTGAGGGGCAAATGGTGAAATATGATTACATTAAGGGCAGGCAGGCAGAAGGGTTGGGAACGAAAAACCGCTTCCGGTATTTCCGGAAGCGGTCAGGCAAAACAAGGCAATTGCCTTTCTTATCCCCCCGTCAGGTCATCGAGTCCGGGCATGTAGGGACCGGACCTGCTGCGGCCGGACTTGCCCCTGACGGCACGCCTCCAGGCCCCCCGCATCATCAGGTACTTGAAGGCGTCGGAGAAGTTCGTGGAGAGCATGGGCAGTTTCTTGGGCTCCAGCTTCTCGGACTTCTTGACCTTGTAGATGATCTTCTGCTGTCCCTTGTAACGGATACCCGCAGGCGCCTTCTCGATACTGGAGATGGTCTCGCGACAGTTCACCGCGTCAACAAGCAAAGTGGGGAGGGCGTCGTTGTCGCCTGTCATCAGCTCCTGCATGAAATCGTACTCTTCATCCTGGCGGATATTGGACTGTTTGCGGCTCATCAGGTTGACAATCCATCCCGTGCGGTTACCGTCACCGTCTATCTCGATGGCCTGCTTGAGCTTGCGGGCGTAATCCTCTTTCTGCTTCTCGAAGTTATTGCCCGCCCGGTCGTAATACAGGTTCAGTTCCTTCTCCTCATGGTTAAGGAAGAATGCCAGGAACTGGTCGGCCAGCTGCCTGAACCATCCGGGAGGAAGCTCGTAAAAGTTCTTGTGAAGGCGGTACAGCGGTCCGTCCTGCTGTCCTACTATCAGGGACAGCTGGTTACCGAAGTCCACGCCGCCGTCGATGGGCTCGCCGCGCCTGAGGAAACGCAGGTCCAGGCAGCTTTGTGCAGGTTCTCCGTACCGTGTCCCGTCGGTATACTTGTGCCTTTCCCCGAAAGCGATATAGAAGCGCGTGTCACGGCGAAGCCCCGGACGCATCCCCACTACAGACTTAAGGAAGTCGTGGAGTTCGAGCGCCCCGTCGAGAAGGCGACGGACGTACTCAGGCGTAAGGATGTCGATGTTGGTAAAACTCGAGGCGTTGATGAAGTAGGTCTGCCCCTTGCGCATCTTCAGCAGCCCCGCCTCGTACCAGGCGATTTTCTTCTTAAGAGCCCCGCAGTCCGTCCGTGTCCTTCCCGCTTTTACCAGGCGGACGCGCAGGCTGTTCAGCTCCGCAGCCGCCTGGGCGATACGCAGGATGCGCTGAGGATCGACCAGACAGACGTAACGGAAGTACCAGTCATACTCACCCTCCAGCACGTCGGGCATGTCGGTGGTAATGGTCACCCCCAGAAAATAGTGGCTGCATCCGTAACGTATGGCATCCCCGCGCAATACGGGCATGGCCCGGTTGACTTTATTGTCGGGGGCGTATTTGGATTCGTCGAAGAACAAATGAACGACCGATTTGCCCGCCAGAAGGGAGGGGTGGTCCAGGGATCCCAGAAAGATAATGCATCCGTTGAAGAAAGAGACCGTGTTCTTGTAATCGTCGACGATCACGCTGCAACGCCTGCGCCAGGATTCCGGTGGCCGGCAGGACGATACATAGTGCACGCCTTCATAGAGTCCCATCAGTTCCCAGCCGGTCTTGACGGCCGGCATGATATTATCCCTTAAGTTGGTATATGTATTCCCCACGAAAGCCAACGGCGCACCGGGCATGTCATACACGCAATCGGCCGACCGGCGCGCTTGTATGACGGTACTCTTGGCCAGGCCGCGCCCGCCGACGACAACCAGGTTGGTGGTGTCTATCCAGTCGGTGATGACCTTGATGATATGGGAGTAACGAACCTCCACATCATCGGTGGGGTTATTGTGCATCCTGCCCTCCGAACTCTTCCGCATCTTCCAACATCCTTTTTTTCAGGTCAAACTTCTTTATGCGTGCATCCTCCTTTACCCTCTCACGTACCACGGAAGGCACCTCGGGAATGGAGTCGATGAACGCCTCCAGCTCCTTGCGGTCCGTATCCGGAACGCCCATATCGGACCGGTCACATGTATAGATCACCACGGGTTTCCTGTCTAAAAGTTCCTGGGGTATCTCCTGTTCGTCACATGCGAAGCGCAACCGGAGCCTGGCCGCCCGCTCGAGTATCCGGGAGGCTTCCTCCCCCTTGCCCGTCAGGAACATGGAATCGGCCCACTTCTCCAGCTTTTCGGCATAGAGGTTGGCAAAAGCCTGCGGACGTATGTTTTCCTGGCTGTAGAAGAAATTGACGGAGTCGGCGTATACCTGCCGTGCCATCCAGTCGGAAAGCCCGTATACCTCAGACTTGAGCAGCCGGATGATCCCGGCTTTTGTAATCACCTTCCCGTTATACCTCATACGGGCACGCAGTCCGCGCACCATCTCCATCAGGTCGTAATACGCCCGCTGCTCCTCGGGAAGCGAGTCCAGATCACCGGTGGCGAGGATACGCCCTATCTGCCCGATATCCGCTTTTTCAAAATTCACCCTCGAGGGCTTAACCAAATTCGTCTTCATCGATTTGCTTCACTATTATTTCAAAACTCCTGCGACCACGCACTTTCTCCAGCAGTTCCATGGCATCCAAATCCCCTGAAAGTGCCTGTTCTTGCAGTTTTTAGCTCCTACTCCGGCCCCGGCCTTTCAATGCTCCCCGGCGCATAAGGGAATACACGGTGGTCCCTTCCCTTCCGGCGTCAAAGACAAAACTCTCCGCATCCAGCCCCAGATAAGAGGCGATATCGTCCGGAGCATATCCCAGGGAGGCCATGCGCTCCACCTCCTGGCGGAGTTCAAGGTCCAGGAAAAAAGGTGTCCGCCGGCAAAACGCTCCATATTATTCATATAAATTCATTAAACGGTTATTACAAGAGAGGATCTCGTTATCCAGCTTCCGTGCCTGCATGCCCGCTTCACTGCGGTCGCAGGGATGAAGGTAACGGGTCCCCATTTTCAGCCAGGAGGCCCTTTTGATTTCCAGCCTCCGGCGATGAAAAATCAGTTTTTTTTTCTGGATTCCATTTCAGCCTCCAGCAGATTTTTGCGTTCCGTCCATTTGCGGGTCTTCTCCATGGCCTTGACCCTCTTTTCTTCATCCGGTGCTTTTTCGAGTTCGTTTTTTCCCTTGGATATGTTAGACTTGGCATTACCCAGCTGCTTGGACAGTTCCAGATCCGTCAGGGAGGAGATTTCCTGTTTCTCCCTGGCCTGCCGCATGGCCTGCGCCTTTCCGAGGATTTCTCCGTTATTCTTATAATACTCCAACTCTTCCCACATTTGGCGGTTCTCCAGGAAGTTCTCCACGGCCGTTTTAGCCCAAAGGTAAGTCTCCCCGGTGGCCACGTCATCCGGTGTCTCGACCAGCATGCGGTGGCTTTCCCGATAGAGATCATAAGCGGAGAACATGTCCGCTACGAGCACCTTGAGTTCGTCCGGACAGTCAGGTTGTCTCAGGAATGGAAACTCCTCCCGGAAGCGGATGGCCTTACGGACGGTTTCCGGTGCCTCCGAGTACGTGCTTTGTGCGTTTTCGAGTTCTTCCTTCAGACCCCGCACCTGTTCCATATCCGGACTTTGGGAGAGCCGCTCTTTTACAAAATCGTCGCTTACCAGTTTTTCCACCGTTACCCCCAGGCGTGAGGCAAGGGCGATAAGCAGGTCGTCCGCATACATCCTGACAGGGACGGGGCTGACAGGCTGTTCCGCCTTCGACGGAATATGGTGCGCCTTCCTGTGCATGCCGGCAAATTCCGCCTCGCTCATGCCGGAAAGCTTGCGCAGCTCCTCGATAAGGGTTCCCCTTGTCATCTCACACTCCCCGATCTGCCGGAACTTGGCCTTCAGCATGCGGTTGGGACCGAACTGCTCATACAGGGCTACCCCTTGGGAGTAATCACGCGGTCCTTCTAAATAGGAAATGATTTGCTCTTTCATTGAATTGAATTTTAAATGATACGCCGTAAAGATACCCGATACCGGCTGCGGTACAAAGGACTGAAAAAAGGCAATTGCCTTGCCCCGTAAAGGGAAAACAAGGCAATTGCCTGAAAGTGGAATGGTCTTGATATCAGACCATCATACAATCCTAAGGGCATTAAACCTCGAATCTCGACTGTTCCACACACTGGATGGCTCCCCCGCCGGTATCGAAGGCCTTGAAAGTAATCTGGCTGCCCGGTGAAGCGGTGAACGTCTTTCCGTTTTTCAGCATGAAGGCTGTCTGTCCTGCCTTTTCGATTGTAGGAGCTACGCCGGACACCACCCCGAGCAGGGTGAACAGGTCGCCGTGTTTGGCCCCCTTAATGGTAGCGATCTTGGCCGCTCCGGCGCTTAGCTGGTACTGCCCGCGGCCTTTAAAGGGAATTTCCGTTGCCGATGCGGGAACAGTCGCCACCGGCTCTTCGTGTGGGATGGTGCCTTTATAGATACCGATATCGTCTCCTTTGCTTATCTGCGTGAAGGTGAACTCCGAGGCGTTGCCGTCTTTATTTCCGGTATAATTGACCGACATTTCCAAAGGGTTGCAAGGGGAACCCAGGATATCCGGATCCTGCCCGTTGCAGTATTGCAGGATAGCTATGCAGTGGCGTCCCAGCCAGTTGGTCTTGAACTCACGAACCTCCTGTTTGTTACCCGGATGTTTTCCCTTAACCGAAGGGGTGAAGCCCTTGGCGTCGGTTTCCCCTTCACCGTTGGAGCTCAGCTCCACAGTACCGGGAGTTAAATACAAGTCCGTGGAGTAAGCCGACGGCTTTACCACGATGTCACCCTCCAGCACCACTCCGGCACCGTCACGGGGAGGGAAATAGACCAGATCGTCGATGTCGATCAGGGTGAGCACGTCTTTGGGGTTGATACCGTTTCCGGGATTGCCCACCGGTCTGGGAACGGAAGTCTTAACGTAATTATTCATATATCTCGATTTTTAAGTGATGAAAAACCAGGGGGGATCTCCCCCCTGGTGATAAATTATCAGCCGCGGGCCACTTCATAGAATTTTCCGTCATCAGCTTTTACCAGCCTGATGAATTTCCCCGTACCAAGGGTCATCTCTGAGGTAAGCACAAAGTTGCCTCCCGCAGCAATCGTGCTGGCATTCTTATCCCCATTTCCATGAATGGTATAGGTCTTGCCGGGAACAGCGTCAGTAAAATTCGTTATTGCGGTAGGAGTTGTGTTGGCTCCCGTTACGAAGACGTCACCTCCCTGAAGCGATGGGGTTGCTTCATTATCCGGGAATTGCAGGGCTCCCGTCTCACGGCCCAGTTCGATGAATTTCCCGTCTTGGCGTTTCATCAGGCGGATCATATCGCCTTTCTTGGGTTCCCAAGCCGCGGAGATCAGGTCGAATTTACCGCTCTTGTCAATCTTTACCCCCTTGTTCACGCTTCCGCATTTCAGGGTAATGACACTTCCGACCTCGGCATTCTCAATGTCGGTAATTGCCAAAAGGTTCGTATTGCCGGCCGTCACGATCGAGGTATGGGAGCCGGCCGATGGCTGGGCGTCCTTGTCAGCTTCCACGAAATAGGAAGCCGGGCGGTCGTACTCGTTGCAGAAGATCATCTGACGGGTATAGTCCATATCTTCCTTTTTAGTGTATTTGAATCCGACGGCATAAGCCCACACGGACTCTTTCCAGTTACTCCATACCTTCAGCGTCCAGTCCTGCTGCTCGATGTTGAACCGGGTCATTTCGCCGCTCTGGTGCTCGAACAGGTGTATGTTACCCTCCATCGTCCAGAAGATGCGGTGGTGGTTGTCAGCGTTGGGAACCGGTATAAGCTTCACGGACGGATACTCCTTCACAAACATGATACCTGCCTTATAGTCCTGGTTCTGACCATAGTGCATCTCATTGTATTTATGGTACCACACGATCATGTGTGAGGGCATATACAGGGCCAGGGAACCCGAGTCGCGCAGGACCGCAGGAATCATGGAGGTGCCCAGGTAGATCTTCTCACCGATATTTTCAGGAGAAAGGGTACCCAGTTCAAAGGGTTTTACCTGGTAAACCAGTTTGCCGTTATTGATGTCAATGTGTCCGTTCACCTTCTTGTTGAGGAATTCGTACAGCCCGTCGGCAGCCTCCATCGCACGTCCGGGCTTGTTCAGGTCCGGTTCTTTACGGACGCCGTTAATACGTCGCTGTTCGCGTTCATTGTGCAGCTTTTTGGCAGTCTCGGCCAGAATGTACTCGATGAACGACCATTTGATGACCTGCGACCCTTCCTTGTTATAAGAACCGATCCATGATTTTTCAAGTGCCTTGAGGTCTTTGAACTTATGCGCGAACATGACGCTCGACATGCGCAGCGTTTCATTGTCGAACTCGTAATTACCTTTCGTTACATTGTCGAAATCACTGGCGGTATTGTCAGCCTGGGAGAACTCACCCAACCAGATGTTTGTCAGCACGGCCAGGTCCTGATATCCCGATTCCAGCGGGAAAATACTCTCGATGGAAGGAAGCAGGGTCAGGAAAGACTGTAAACGCTCCTGCCAGGGGATGCGGTAGAAGGCTCCCAGGTCCTCTTTCAGGCGGGAGTAATCGATCGAACTGGCAGTGGGCACCTGAACGGTCAACCCCTTGCGGTAAAGCATCTCTGCGCGCAGGCGCTGGTTATAAGGGCGGTCCATTGCGAACATCTCCCCCGAGAGGCCGCCCAGTTGTTTTTCGTCATCCCAATTCATGACAATGTCTTTAGCGTCCGGTTCCAGACGTGCATGCTGGGAGCCCTTCCCCCGTCCTGCTCCGCAAGGCCGGAAAGGGTCTGAATCTTGGTCTGCAAACCGGTGATTTCTGTTTGTTTGGCGGATACCTCCTGTGAAAGTTCCCCTTTCTCTTTGGTAAGCACAGCGATTTCCTCCTGGGCCGTAACCAGCTTGGCAGTCATATCAGCCAGTAATCCTTGTATTACTGCGTTGGAGGTATTGGGGTCAGGACCACTGCCTTTCGTGCCCGACTCCCCGTCCTTGCGGGAAGAATCCTCCGGGAATCCATCCTTCAGGGCCTCACAAAAACCATTGATAAAGGTGTCATTGAAATTCAATGCCTTAAGTTTCTGCTTTTGCTCTTCCAGTAACGCGTCTTTCTTGTCGGCGTCCTTACTCCAGGCCTCGATACCCAGAATGGCCTTTACGGCCGGAATGAATGATGCGAAATAATTTTTCATAAACAAATTTACTTTTATAGTGAGTATTAAATCATCTTGTTAGCCCGCTTTACGGTTTTCTGGGCGGATACCCACAGGATGGCATCCTCCAGGCTTCCGTAGGCATCCACATACCCCTTGGCCAGTGCCGTATCGGCAAAGAAAGTCTGCCCTCTGAACAGGGGATCCTGCGCGTCATACTTCACTCCCAGATTTCGGGCGATGGTCTGTGCAAAAAGATGGTGGTAAAACGACAGGTTCTCTTTAATTAAGGTGTCATCCTGCTTTTCTTCCTTGTCGCGATAGGCGCGGTTCTTCAGGTCCGCACTGTCGGGGTAAATGTCCTCGATCTCAATCCCCATTTGCGCGTAATACTCCTTGAAGCTCTGGAAAGTGTAGACCACCCCGCAGGAGCCGATTTCATCCATGGGCGAGGAGACGAATCTGCGTGCGCATGCGGAAACGAACCAGAAATGCGCCGAAGCGCATACGCCCGTGATATAGGCCACTATGGGTTTGGGGGACTGCCGTATAAGCTTTTCCAGGACATCCACACGCGTAATCATACCTCCGGGCCCGTTCACAAACAGAACGACACCCGATATGCGGTCGTTGGCTATCGCGGCGGAAATATATCTCTCCAGCCGGTAGGTCTCCCAGCTATACAGCACGCCTTCACAGGTAAGCACCACTACCGCTCCTTGAGGGAGGGAGGCGTCATCCAGTTCCCATCGGTCGGCTACATAGGGGACGGCGGCATAGGCCTCTATATGCTTGGCCCCCAGATATTGTTCCACCGACGCTAGGTTGCCGTTTTTCAGACCGGGCAACAGAATGGAAAGGAGCTGGTGGTATCTCCTTTCCTCAATGGCCCACTTATCGAAAAAAAATTGCTGAATCTTATCCACGGTTTCTTTTTTAATGCAAAAGAAACCTTTTGCAAATCCTTTAGAAAGGACTGTGATAGGCCTCGATATAAACCTGCTTACCGGATAACTTGCACTGGTATTTGCCCGAAACAATGGAAAAAGTAAGTTTAAGTGGTGTTTGCGGGCTGCCTGAAACAATACGCTCTCCCGCTTCATTCGTATAAATGGCCACCAGGTCCTGAAGGCTCAAGGCAGATAACAACTCCTGGCTGTCCGGTCCTGTCAAGGCAACCTCGAACGTATGCCCTACATTATAATATATAGTTCCTGAATCCGCCTGCTCGGATTCGACTCCGGGAGTGAATGATCCCGGAATAACAGGAATGCGATAAGAACCATCCCGCACGGCAATAAAAGCGCGCGGCAGGATGACTGCAAAATCACTGATACACTCCACCGGAACCAACTCCAGATCACAAACGGGGGTATAGGGTCTTTTTATTGTTTTCATATTGTATAACTTATTGATTTTCAAATACTCCGCATTTTTCCGTCAAAAATACGTCAAAATTCCGTCATTTTTCCGTCAATTTTACCTCCTAAAAAGGACAATTAACTACGCTTGGTAGGTGAAATATATGCTACTTTTTCTTGTAGGGCCGCTTAAGGCTGGAACGTCTTACCCGGTCACGCCAACGTTGGTAGTCTTTCAGAAGAGCATCCTCGCTTAAGCTGTCAATGCAGTACTTCTTCATAAAGCAGTGGACTGACTGAAGCTGGTCGATACCGAACCGGTGCTTGTTCTCGTCAATAAAGTCATGGAGCTCGGCGCGCATCATCAGCTTTAGCTTCTTATTGATGATACCCTGGCTGCGCTGGCCCAGATAGTTGAAACGCTCCGGGGATTTGCCACCGGGGACGTCACCCTGCCTGCGGTCCGGCAAGACGATCTCAAGATTGCCATTATCCCGGGGACAGTTAACCGGGCGTTTTTCCAGCAGGTTATAAACCAGATGGTATACATCCAGATGGTCCGCAAAGCGGACGGGCATGCTGCCTTCCGGATCGGAAGAATATTTGGCGTAGCAATATTGAGCCAGGTGCGGCTCTACTGTTATTTTCGTGGTTATCATAAGTTGATGTTTTTTTACTTGTTTCTTAATTTAATATAACCCATTTCTTCCAGGGTCTGTAGTTCCTTCATATCCTCCGGCCTCACATCGGCGGGAGTTTCACCGTTAATGGTCATACCATCGGGAAGCCTGAATCTGTCACGGATCCGGCGGCGATGGTGGACGGTGGATTTCTTCTGCCAATAGATGACGACTTTCATGGTTTACAAGGAGGCTTTGGCCTTTACACGGGCCTGATAGACATTGTAATCACACAGGTATCTGCCGACAGATTCCGCCGCCGCTTCCACTCCGGGAGGATTGTTGCCGAAGAGTAAGTTGATGGCATCCGGATCACCGCCCCAGGCCTTCCATAAGGCTATCGGGTCATATCCTGATGGCAGACAGGGGAAAAACTCCAAAAAAGCATTAAAGTCGGCCTTGGCCCGTTCACGTTTCACGGCTATACCCTGTACGCCCAACACAATACCGGCGGCAAAATCCTCCGTTCTGGAAAAGCCTTTTTCCACAGCCCGGGCCATCCGCTCTGTCTCTTTGCGAATGATCACTTCACGGCGTTCCTTGCAGAAATCCGATAGGGCGACCATGACCGCCTGATTGTTTAGGCTCTTTCCCCAGACAAGCTGCCCACAACTTCCGTTCTTAAGGCGGGTAAAGAAAATGCAGAGCTCGGCCAGGTTCAGGAACCAGTATCCTGAAAGTATCGCCAGCGCGGTTTCCGCCATCTGCTCGCGGCTCAATTCAACGCCGGCGTACTTCAGAACGGATTCCAGATGGCTTGTGATAATCCGAACGGATGTCGAATTACCGAAGACCACACCCACATCAGCCAATGTAGGGATTTCTCCGTTTGCGGCGACATCGTAAAGTGGGGCGCCCATGTTCAGTTGGGCAATTGTCCCGCCCCATTCATCCACCAATTGAGAGGCCGTCGATCCAGTTTTTAACGAGATCTGGAGAGGCGTCAGCTCCTTCTTTCGGACACAGGGTTTCTGTAACTGAGACGGGCTCAGAACCGCATGCAGGGTGGTTTTTACTAGTTCTACTTCCATCTTTTTTTAATTTTTCAAGTTCAATATTCAACCAGTTTGCAAAAATGCGACATGGCGTCCTTGGGTGACTTGACTATTTCCCCTTCATTCTGGAGTTTTACGGAAGAACCTGTCCAGAAAGCCATAAAACAGCTCCGGGGTAAAATCCGGATAATCCAGACGGATGTTCATGCAGAATTGCTCCATCCAGGGGATATTCGCTTTCAGCTCCCCGTAACACTCGGTTAAAGACTTGTCTGAAAAAAGTCTGATTCCGGAAATGCCTCCTTCACGCGCGTGAGGAGGGGGAGATATTCTTTCCTTTACTTTACTTTGTGTACTTTTGCATGCAGAAACTCGGTTGGGCTGGGTTTCTGCATACAGAAACTCGGTTGAGGAGGGTTTCTGTATACAGAAATTCGATTGAATGGGGTTATTGCATACAGAAACCAGATATTCGGGAATATACTCAAATCCTTCACGTCTGGAAACGGCGCTTTTGAAGCGGTTTTGAATACCGTTTGAGGTAAGGATCCTGTATTGGTCGAACAATGACTTGTCGAAGAATCCCACTTGCACGGCTTTCTTTACTACTTCCTCTACTGCGCCCTCGGTGGTACCAATGGTGTCAGCCACCACAAAAGGCAAATCTTCATCCCACTCGATGTAATACCCTTTATCTCGATAGATATTACACAGCAGGCAAATTAGTATGGAGGTCGAAGCCGGACCGCAAGCCTTGGAGATTCTACGGACTTTAATGTCCGAAAAGAAATCCACATCAAGGGAAAAGTATTCAATACCTTGTTTCGTTGGTCTTGCCATAATAAAACGGGTCTGGGTAATAGTTGCGTTATTATTTATTCCAATGCGTTATTTTATTCCGTCAAATCTACGTTTTCGATCTTCCGATGTCTCAGAATCGCACGGTTGCCGGGAATAATACTTGGTATCAGCACCACAGCATTTTTTCGCTTTCTTTCCAGAGCCACAAGGGCACACTTTATTTCTACCTGTCTTTTGGGCTATTAATCCTGTAAATCCGTCTTTCGGGATTAACACAGAAACCATTCTCTTTTCTTTCATATCTGTTATGTTATTAGCTAAATTTGACTCATAGTATCTGCAAACTCTTTTTCAAAGTCAAGTGATTCACCGGAAACATTTGCAAGTGTTGCTCTAAGCATAAAATTTCGAAAGGCTATTTGACATTTCT
>ENA-OQIF01000639-OQIF01000639.1-human-gut-metagenome-genome-assembly--contig:-NODE-639-length-11469-cov-5.190266_pt1 | contig 11469 bp, 9 predicted proteins | sample MGYA00242574_ERZ504738 | MGnify/ENA primary metagenome ERZ504738 (study PRJEB26092, sample SAMD00036437) | human gut metagenome | host: Homo sapiens | study: EMG produced TPA metagenomics assembly of...
TAAAAAAATCCGTAGATTTTTGCCTTCCTGCATAGCTGTACGTGCTTCGTTAACACTGCTATAACGCGCCACGACAGCTGTTTGCCCGAATGCGTCCAGATTGCGGAGAATGTTTCGTGAGCTGGCAGAATTGTCCAGGTCTACAGCGCCAACGGGCATATTGGTCGGTAACCCCGAGTCCATCAGCGTGGTGAAGAAAATATAGCAAAACAGCGGAGCTATCACCATGCAGAAGAGATAGAGCGGGCGAGACACGAGACGGTGGCATTCGCGTTTCATGACTAACCACAGGGCTATATATTTCTTTTCTCTTTCTTTCATTTCTTGATGATGACTGACATTCCGGGACGCAGATTAGTTACTTTTTCAAGCGGAGTCGCTTTTACTTCGAATGTTTTCAAGTCGAACTGGCCGGTGGTCTTGGTTGCTTTCCAGGCAGCGTATGTACCAAGATCTTTCATATAATGCACTTTCAGACGAATGGTCTGATTGTCCAATGCGGGTACGATAGCATCGAATTCTGATCCCATGGTCAAATTTTTTAGCAGATCCTCACGTACATTGAAAGTCACCCACATATCGTCCATTATGGCGATATTCATAATGGGGGCGCCGGTACCTACCAATTCGCCCACTTTGGGAAATATCTCGGAAACCTCTCCGGCTGCCTGGGCAATCAAATAAGTTTCTTTGAGGTACGACTCCACTTCGGCAACAGCTCCCTTGGCACGGTCCACCAAAGCTGCTGCAGCCATTTTATCTTCACGTTCGGCACCGTTTTTTGCCATCGTGTATTGGGCCTTTGCTGCTTTTTCGGTTGCGATGGCTGCATTACGTTGTGCGGTGACTTCGTCCAGTTTCTGTGCCGGCATAACTCCTTGGTCGAATAAGTTTTTGACACGTTTATATGATTTTTCAGCTATATCGACACCGGCGATTGCTTTCTGCCACATTTCATAAGCCGCTTGAATTTGTTCCTGACGCGCTCCTTTGATGGCTTTTTCGTTCTGTGCCTGTGCAGCCGCTTCGGCGGCGCGAGCCTGTTCCATTTTGGCTATTACGTCGGGAGCCTCCAGGATGGCGAGTGTATCTCCTGCCTGGACTTTTTGTCCCTCTTTTACACGGAACTCCAGGATACGTCCCGGCACTTTGCTTGAGACGCGGTATTCAGTTACCTCAGCTTGTCCCTGAATGATTTCCGGACCTTTGCGGAGCATGAAGAAACCGACAACTGCAACCAGTACAATAACTCCCAGCAGGGTGAGGAATGCAAGCAGCATATTGCTGTTCTGTGATTTTTGTGATGTCATTTTATTTACGGTTTTTACGATTTACAAATTACTATTGAGATTAGCTTTTCAGGAATGTTTGCACTCGGTCGTTGACCTTATTTGAGCGTTCCCAGTGACTTTTGCAAGTAGATTTCTGTCAGTTTTACATCAATCTGTGCATCTATCTTTTCCGATTGGGCCGACAGCCAGGCGGTATGTGCTTCAAGTACATTACTGGGAGCGATCACACCTTCTTCGAATCCGAGAGTTGCATAACGCAGATTTTCATCCGCTTTTTCAAGGTTCTTTTTGGCCATAGCCAGTTTCTTTGCGGCTTCGTTTACTTTGAAAGCCGATTGATTGACTTGCAACTCGATTTTCTCTTTGGCATCTTCCAGTTGGTATTGGGCGATACGTGCTTCGGCTTTGGCCGCTTTCACTTTGTAAATGCCTTCTCCCCAATGCCAGATAGGCAACTGAACCATAACGCCTACATTCCACATACCTTTAAACTTGTTTTCAAAACTGTTGAATACAGACGGGTTGGTGACCATGTAATTTCCCATTAGTGCCACGGAAGGCAAATGTTCCGAACGGGTCACGTTTATTTTCTGTTGATAGATTTTGGCAGCCAGTTCCAGACTGCGAATCTCGGGGCGGTTGGCGTAGGCTGTTTCTATCTCAAAGTTGGTAGTAGCCGGAATCAGCGGAAGATCGTCTACTTGTTCGTCAGCCAGAACAATCGGAGTACTTAGGTCGATGCCACACAGTTGACACAGCAGCATGCGGGAAAGGCTTAATCCGTCTTCTACCTTTGTCAGTGTCATCTCGGCTTCGTTTACTTTTACCCGAACCGACAGGCCGTCCGCTTTGGTGGCTACTCCTTCGGCAATCATCTTTTCTACATCACTGTCCAGTTTTTGTAATAGCTTCAGGTAACTTTCCGCGAGTTTTTTCTTGTTGACCAAGGAATAACTTGCCAGTAAGCCTGGTCTGTGCTGAGAATCACTTCCTGCATTACCCGAGTTATGTTGCTGACGAGCCAGTTCTTCGGCGTATTTGGTGATTTTATTGTATGCACGTATCTTGCCACCCATATATAGCGGTTGGGTGAGGGTGATGGCTCCTGCATATACATTTCGGGTATCGGTGCGGAATGCGTCTACAATTGCAGTTCCGGCTTCGTTGAGCGCCGGGACAATGGCTCCTCCCAATTGTGAAAGCATGGGGGCCAGTTCCGGATGCAGCTGTCCGATGACTTGGGCGGCTTGTTGCAACGGACCGCTCACACTTGTACCCAAGCCGGATAGAGCCGCTTTCTGGTCATTGTTAAGCAATGAGAATTCCTTTTGGTTACGCATGTAAGCTCCTGTGGCGGAGAAGTTAGGCAGGTAGTTGGTAAAGGCTGCTTTCTTTTGGTAGTGTGCAGCATTTATTTTCTCTCCGCTTATCAGCAACTCTTTATTGTTGGCAATGGCCAATGCACGGCAACTATCTAAGGATAGAATCCCCTGTGATTTCAGGGAAAAGGGAGTTGTTAGGAGAAAAAACAGAAACAGTAATTTTTTCATCGCATCTTATACATTATAAAGGTGATACTTCATTTAAAAGAACAATGCTTGCGAGCTGTTTGTTTATCCGGTTTTGTTCTTGTTATCCTTGTTAGGACAAGAAACAATAATTGCATAAACAACGATGCAAATATAAAGGGTTAATCTTAAAAAGCAAAACGATTTAATTTTTTGTTATATAGTGCTGTATTTGAATTCCGGGTGATGTATTCTTGCTTTTCAATTAACATTGTTAACGTCATCTTGAGGTCTCTCCTTTTTCGAATGTAAATAACAAACCTTTTGCATGTAAATGACTTGTTGTCTAGATTCAAAACATAAGCTTTAACACTGTGTTAAAGCAAATCTTCTCCCTGCAAGAATTTAGTGCTTTGAATATCTTGTTTTTCATACATTTAAGTGTTATCATGCCTTTTCTCTATCCAATAAGACTTAGCAGGCTGAAAGTCTGTATACTTGCTTATTTATCAACTACGGATTGATCATGTTTTCCCGGATTATTTTTTTGTAATATTGCGTACCCGATTGCATACTTTGGTTGTAGTATAATAAACAACTAATTAAAAAATAGAAAAACAATGAATTGGGGAATACACGACAGAAGAGGCTGGATGGCTGTGGTATTATTATTGTGCGCATATCCTTTTTCGGCTCAGAATACCGGTCAAATCACGTTGGAACTTAGAAACAAGCCACTGCCTGCTGTTTTGAAACTGATTGAGAAAGCGGGGGAGAAGCATATCATTTTTTCCTATAACGAGACTGAGACTTACCATGTCACTGCCTCTATCCATCAAAGAAACGAATCGGAAGCACTTTCCATCGTTCTGAAAAGTACCCCGTTCATTTATAAAGAACGAGAAAACTATTTTGTCATTCAGAAAGGGAGCATTGACAAACGCTTGATAACTATTCGAGGAAGTGTGATTGATGAAAACAATGAACCGTTAGTTTGCGCCAATGTGCTATTGCTGGACAAAGCAGACTCTGCTTTTGTGAATGGAGTGGTTACGAATCAGGATGGTTCGTTCCGGATACCGGGTGAAGAAGGGAGAGATTATCTTTTGAAAACGTCCTACATCGGTTATCAGACTAAAATCCAACCTTGCGGTGCAATGAATAAAGTATGTCTGTTTTCCGATACCCAATTAATGAAAGAAGTGGTTATTAGTGTCGATCATCCTTTAATAGTACATAAAGATAATGGCTTATTGGCTAATGTCGTTGGTACTCCTTTAGCTAAAATGGGTTCTGCTGCGGAAATGATATCCCATCTTCCTTTTGTAACGGGAGGGGTAGGGGAATACATGGTTCTGGGACACGGGGTCCCTGTTATCTACATCAATGGCCGTAAGATACGTGATCAGGGGGAATTGGAACGTTTGCGTGCCGATGATATTTTATCGGCGGAAGTGATTACTACACCAGGAGTGGAATATGGTTCGGATGTATCTTCAGTCATTCGTATCCGCACGATCCGTCGGCGAGGACAAGGGATAAGCAGTGGATTTCGAGGTGTTTTTTCTCAGGGACATGACTATAATGCCAGTGAGAATCTATACTTGAATTACCGTACGGGTGGATTGGATTTATTTGTGAAAGGTGACTTGAAACATGGAAATTATTATCAGGAATCAATCTTAAATCAGGAAACTGACGCTTCTTCCCGATGGGAGGTCAAAGGAGGAGCTACCAGTTTTCATAAAGCTGTTTATTTCTCCGGTGAGGTAGGTTTCAACTATGAGTTGGATGACAAGAATTCTTTGGGTGCTCGATATATGCCGGGTGCAAATGTCGGTTCTGTGAATCGGACTAACCTTGGCAATAATTTTGTGTATAAGGATGGTGAAAAGATAGAAGAAATATCTTCTTTGCAGCATGCACATACTTATCCTACCTGGACTCATTCGGTGAATGGATACTATAATGGGGTGTTCGGCCAATGGAATGTGGATTTCAATGCTGATTATTTATTGGGAAAGAATAATTCCACGAATGAAGTTTTCAACAATGATGATAAAGCCGCTCAATCTGAAAATGAAGTCCGGAACTATCTGTATGCTATGCGTATGGTTGTAAAACGATCTTTCAGGAAAGGGACATTGTCGTTTGGTACCGAGGAAACGTTTACGAACAGGCACGACATATTTGTTCAAAGTGGCTTTTCTGACAATGCTGATGATCATATCAAACAGTCTATTTATTCTGTGTTTGCCGATTATTCGCTGCATTTGGATAAATTCAATGTTGCTGTGGGGCTGCGTTATGAACATCAAAAAACGGATTATTATGAATATGGGGTTCACCAAGATGAACAAAGTCCGGTGTATAATGATATAGTTCCTGTCGCTTTAGTAGGATATGAAGATAAAGGTTGGCATGCATCCCTTTCTTATCGCTTAATAAGGAATAATCCTGACTATCACATGCTTTCAAGCTCAATTACATATTCAAGTAAATATATGTATCGTAGCGGAGATCCCCTACTGGTTCCACAAAAACACCATGTCTTTATATTGGATGCCGGATCAAGATGGGCATTTGTAAATCTCTTTTTTGATAGAACATTGGATTTATATACGAGGTTCCTCAAACCTTATAATGATGAAACCCATCCGGGAGTGTTGTTGTTTACCATGGCCTCCATACCTACTACAGATACTTATGGGATGAATCTTAATGTTTCTCCTAAAATCGGGTGCTGGCAACCGCAATTGAATGGAGGCATGTATTTTTATGATGCCGATGTTCGTTCTTTAGGGATAACCCGGCATTGGAATGAACCTCAGTTTTATTTTGAACTTGATAATAGTTTTACTTTTCCTGATGGTTGGTTTTTGAATGTGAACGGGAATATCTCGACAGCCGCCAAACAAAGTTATTCTTTGATACACAGGGAGGGTACGGTAAATGCCCGCCTGTCGAAATCATTTTTGGAAGATGCTCTGATGATAACACTTACAGCCGATGATATTTTTCATACCCGTTATCATTATATGGATGGATATGGAGTCAGAAGTCATATACTGACCCGTTCATATAATGATAATCAACGTTTTGGTATTCAGATATCTTATAAATTTAATGCAACTAAGAGTAAGTATAAAGGTACCGGTGCGGGACAGAGTGAAAAGCAGCGCCTTTAGTCTGCCTGATAAAAGAATTATCGCTAATTTTGTCGGCTTATGGCAAAATTAACGATATTCCGGTTTCGTGGACATATTTCACGGGAAGAACGCTTCAGGCAATTGTTTGTGGAGATATATCCCCGCCTGTTGCGTTATGCCATTCAGCTAATGAGCGATCGGGAAGAAGCGAAGGATATTGTTGGCGAAGTGATGGAAGAGGCTTGGAAATGTTTTGATAGACTGGAGGCGGAAACGCAGAACGCTTATTTCTATACAGCTACACGTAATACGTGCCTGAATCGGTTAAAGCACCTGCGTGTGGAACAGCAGCATTTGGATACTTTACGTGAGGTGACCCGGATGGATGTGAATACCGGATATCGGCAGCATGAGGCACAGTTGCAGCAAGCGGAAACGATTGCTTGCAGTCTGTCGGAACCGACGCGTACCATTTTGAGACTTTGTTATTGGGAGAAACTGACCTATCGGCAAGTTGCAGAACGGTTGGAAATAAGTCCGGATACGGTGAAGAAACATATTTCGAAAGCTTTACGGATTTTACGTAATGAAATGAACGGAAAGGAGGAAACAAATGGAACAGAGAGAGGATAATAAAAACGATATAGCCTCCCGTAGGCTCAAAAATCTTTTCGGAGAGGCTCTTGGTGACCTGTCTTCTGTTGAAGAGACGGAAACCGCTTGGCAGGCATTTGCCTCTCGCCGACGGCAGGAAAGAGTCCGAACTTTGGTATTCGGCTTTGCAGCAGTTGCTTCCGTGGCATTACTTTTGTTTTGGGGCTTTTCTCAGGAAAACTTTCTATCCCAAGAAGTCGAAGTGTTTGCTTCTGTAAATTCGCCTGATAAATTGGTGATGACAGAGGATAAAGGGATCATTGCAGTCAGAACGCCACCCGCTACCACTATTACTATTCATTTGCCTGACAGTACTGAAGTGCTGTTGAACGCCAATAGCCGCTTGGAATACCCGAAAGCGTTTACCGGTGATCTTCGGCGGGTAATGTTGGAAGGTGCTGCGAGATTTAATGTTCAAAGAGATACTTTACATCCCTTTATTGTAGAAACCGGGAGTTTACAAACGCGTGTATTGGGCACAGTATTTGATGTTGATTCCTATGGATGTGGTACGACTTCTAAAGTTGTGCTGTATGAAGGTTCGGTGCAAGTCAGTGATAAAGCCAATACGAAAGCCTGTAAGATAAAGCCGGGTGAACAGGTTTATCTGGATAGAGTAGGTGATATCTGTATTTCTCAGGCTGATATCTGTATGCAAAAGAGTTGGACAGAAGGTCTGTTTATCTTTGATAATGTCACTCTGAGATATGTTATGCAGGAAATCGGGGCTTGGTATAACACAAATATTGTTTTCCGTTCCCATTCTTTGCTGGAGGAACGGATTTATTTTTCTGCCAGTCGTCACCTTCCTGTCGGGGAAATATTAAATGTTTTGAATGATTTGCAAATTGCGAGATTCATAGTGGAAGGGGATAAAATAGTCGTATCACCACTATCCTGAGTTGTTGAAATGGAAAGCATTCAATGAGATAGAATTAAAGTAATAAAGAGGATGTGCCAGAAACCGGTTATTAAGTGACCGGCTTCTGGCACATCCTCTTTAAAGTATATGGTTTTAAAATTTTAGTCCAATGTGAATTTCTGCGACCCAATCATCGTTCCGTCAGCAAAAATATCTACCCGGTAAGCACCGGCATACAAGAACTCTTCTACATCCCAGAATACGTTGATGGTCTGTTCTTCTCCGTTGTATTCGATATATTTTTTGATGGAGTAGGTCAGCGTACGGTTTTCGTAAGGGAATGTGTTTGACGGGCTCTTGGTAAGCGCATCATTATCAGGCTTGGTGATTCGGATATAAAGTGTACGCTCTCCGGTTTCGGCTGTGATATTCTTTACGATGGTGAAGCCGATGGCCAGTTTCACGATATCCTTTACTTTTTTAGCCTTTTTGCCACGTTTGTTACGAGGTTCAATCCAGATATTAGTTGCGTCCAGTTGGGCGGCTAACGTAACTTTTTGATTGAGGTTTTTCTTTTCTTCAGACAAATTGTTGATCTGTCGTGAAGCGGCATTGTATTTTTGCGTTACTTCGGCTATTACTTGCTTTTGCTGGGCAGTCAGTTTGTTTAGTGAGTCAATCTGATTGATGTAACCGATCATTACTTTTCTTAGTGTTGCCAATTCTTTTTTCAGGCGTCTTATCTCTGTGGCATTGCTGCTCTTTACCGTACGGAGCTCTTCAAGAAGGCGTTGCGTTTTGACCTGTTCCTGGGCCAGCAAGTCTGCCAGAGAGTCGTTCGATACGGTCAGTTTTAATTCGTCATATTGCTGTGCGAAGCGAGTGTATTCATTTTCAAGGTCTTCTTTATCCAGTTGGAATTCCTGAACCAGTTCACGGTTAGTCTGTTTTTCAGAGAATAACAGATAGGTAAGACCGATGAGTGCAAGCACCAGAACAGATACGGCAATGATCAGCAGATTCTTTTTATTCATATTCTATAAGGTTGAATGATAAAACGCTGCAAAAGTAATCATTTCAATACAGAGTAACACAGTCTATTCACTTTTCTTTAACTAAAATTATTATGGAAAAATTTCTTTAATTTCGATTATCGTTGTACTTTTGTCGTCACGAAAACGATACGAACTAATTATCAACTTTATTAAAATATAAGTATTATGTCAAAAGTAACCGTAGTAGGCGCAGGTAACGTAGGTGCTACATGTGCAAATGTACTGGCCTTCAATGAAGTGGCAGACGAAGTAGTAATGCTGGACGTAAAAGAAGGCGTTTCAGAAGGTAAAGCAATGGATATGATGCAGACTGCTCAGTTGTTGGGTTTCGACACAACAATCGTTGGTTGCACAAATGATTATGCTCAAACTGCTAACTCTGACGTGGTTGTGATCACTTCTGGTATTCCTCGTAAACCGGGCATGACTCGTGAAGAACTGATCGGTGTAAATGCTGGTATCGTAAAATCAGTAGCAGAAAATCTTTTGAAATACTCTCCGAACGCAATCATCGTAGTTATCTCTAACCCGATGGATACAATGACTTACTTGGCATTGAAATCACTCGGATTGCCGAAAAACCGTGTAATCGGTATGGGCGGTGCTTTGGATAGCTCACGTTTCAAATATTTCTTGTCTCAGGCTTTAGGTTGCAACGCAAACGAAGTAGAAGGTATGGTGATCGGTGGTCACGGTGATACTACTATGATTCCGTTGGCTCGTCTGGCTACTTACAAAGGACAGCCGGTTAGCACATTGCTGAGCGAAGAAAACTGAACGAAGTAGTTGCTTCTACTATGGTAGGTGGTGCTACTCTGACTAAGTTGCTGGGTACTTCTGCATGGTATGCACCGGGTGCAGCAGGAGCTTATGTAGTAGAATCTATCATCCACAACCAGAAAAAGATGGTTCCTTGCTCAGTAATGCTTGAAGGCGAATATGGCGAATCTGATCTTTGCATCGGTGTTCCTGTAATTCTGGGTAAAAACGGTATCGAAAAAATCGTTGAACTGGAACTGAATGCTGATGAAAAAGCTAAATTTGCTGCCAGTGCCGCTGCTGTTCACAAAACAAATGCTGCTTTGAAAGAAGTTGGCGCTCTCTAATCTGAATGCCGGATTTTTAATCTGAAAATAGAATATGCAGGCCTCACAACTCTTTTTACAAGGGCTGTGGGGTCTTGCTTTTTTTAATATGCTTAAATAATACAAAATGAAAAAACTCTTCATGAGTGCTGTGGCCCTTCTGTTTGCCGGAGCACTTTGGGCACAAGAGAATCCGTTGTGGATGCGTCATTGTGCTATCTCTCCCGATGGAACTACCATTGCATTCACCTACAAAGGTGACATTTTTACAGTCCCCGTATCCGGTGGCAAGGCTACGCAAATCACTACCAATCCAGCTTTTGATACGACACCGATTTGGAGTCCTGATAGTAAGCAGATTGCTTTTGCTTCCGACCGCATGGGAAGTATGGACGTATTTATTGTGTCGAAAGACGGTGGAGAGCCTCGCCGTTTGACAACTTTTTCGGGGGGCGAAACTCCGGTTGCTTTTACTGATGCCGGACATATTTTATTTACTGCCGATATCATGCCTTCTACCGAAGATGCCGGATTCCCTTCAAACGGACAATTTCAGCAGATATATCAGATTCCGGTTTCGGGCGGACGTCCTGTAATGTTCTCGTCCATGCCGATGGAATGTATTTCTATAAATAAAGAAGGAACAATTCTTTATCAGGACAAGAAAGGATACGAAGATTACTGGCGCAAGCATCAGAAGTCACCGATTGCCCGTGATATCTGGATGCTCCGGCCGGGACAGACTCCGCGCTACGAAAAACAGACTACTTTCATTGGTGAAGACCGTGAACCGGTGTGGGCACCGGACGGAAAATCATTCTACTATCTGAGTGAAGAGAATGGAACGTTTAATGTTTACCAGCGTACTCCCGGTTCGGATACATCCAAGCAAGTGACTCACCACAAGCAACATCCGGTGCGCTTTCTCAGTATGGCTTCCAACGGTAACCTTTGTTATGGTTTCGATGGTGAGATCTATACGTTGGCTCCCGGCGGTAAACCGCAGAAAGTTTCTGTAAAGATTCTATCCGATAGAAATGATAAAGACCTGATTCGCCAGATTAAGACCAGTGGGGCTACCGAGATGGCTGTTTCTCCGGATGGTAAGGAAGTTGCTTTTATTCTGAGAGGAGATGTGTATGTCACTTCGGTGGAATATAAGACTACTAAACAGGTTACGAACACACCTTGCCAGGAACGGGGTATTGATTTTGCACCCGATGGGCGCACTCTGGTGTATGCTTCGGAACGTGGCGGACTCTGGCAACTCTATACTTCGACTATCGTACGGAAAGACGAAAAACAGTTCACTTATGCTACGGAATTGAAAGAAGAACGTCTGACTAATTCGGATATCGCTTCATTCAATCCGAAGTATAGTCCGGACGGAAAAGAAATCGCATTTCTTGAAAATCGTACGGCAATCCGCGTCATCAATCTTAAGACTAAGAAGGTACGTACTGTGATGGATGCACAATATCAGTATTCTTATAGTGATGGTGATCAGTGGTTTGAGTGGAGTCCCGATAGTAAATGGATTCTTTCTGAATTTATAGGTATCGGTGGTTGGAATAATAAAGACATTGTGCTTCTGAATGCCGATGGTAAAGGAGAAATGCACAATCTGACCGAGAGTGGATATTCGGATGGAAATGCAAAATGGGTGTTGGGTGGTAAAGCAATGGTGTGGTTCAGTGACCGTGCAGGCTATCGCAGTCATGGTAGTTGGGGCGCTCAGTACGATGCTTACATTATGGTTCCTTCGATGTAGATGCTTACGACCGTTTCCGCATGAATAAGGAAGATCTTGCTTTGCTTGAAGAGGCAGAGAAAGCTGAAAAGGCCGAGAAAGAAAAAGCAGAAA
>ENA-OQIF01000640-OQIF01000640.1-human-gut-metagenome-genome-assembly--contig:-NODE-640-length-11439-cov-5.418405_pt1 | contig 11439 bp, 11 predicted proteins | sample MGYA00242574_ERZ504738 | MGnify/ENA primary metagenome ERZ504738 (study PRJEB26092, sample SAMD00036437) | human gut metagenome | host: Homo sapiens | study: EMG produced TPA metagenomics assembly of...
TTGGCGGAGGAATTGTTCCAGGGTCTCTTTTGCTGGTGGGAGGAGATCCTGGGATTGGGAAATCTACCCTTCTTTTGCAGGTGTGTCAGAGACTGTGTGAAGATAAGCACCAAGTGCTTTATATATCAGGGGAGGAGTCACTCAAACAGATCAAACTCAGGGCAAATCGGATGGGAGAATTCACGGAAGATTTACTGCTCCTATGTGAGACAAATTTAGAGATTGTGAAAAATGTGATCCAAAAAAGAAAGCCGGAAGTTGTCATTATTGACTCAATCCAGACAATGTACAGTGAGGAGGTGGCATCTGCACCGGGCAGTGTGTCACAGGTTCGGGAATCGACCAATGTATTTATGCAGTTGGCAAAGGGACTTGGAATATCCATTTTTATTGTGGGACATGTGACAAAAGAAGGAACGGTTGCAGGACCTAGAGTGCTGGAACATATGGTGGATACTGTTCTCTATTTTGAGGGAGACAGGCATGCATCCTACCGAATTTTGCGAGGTGTGAAGAATCGTTTTGGGTCCACGAATGAAATCGGTGTGTTTGAGATGAGACAGAATGGACTTGTGGAAGTGGAAAATCCGTCAGAATTTATGCTGAACGGAAAACCGGAGAATGCGTCCGGATCGGTTGTGGCGTGTTCCATGGAGGGGACAAGACCGATTTTAATTGAGATTCAGGCGCTTGTATGCAGCAGTAATTTTGGGATGCCAAGGCGCACTGCGGCAGGTACGGATTATAATCGAGTGAATTTGCTGATGGCAGTTTTGGAAAAACGAGTAGGAATACATCTGTCTAATTACGACGCATATGTCAATATCGCAGGGGGAATTAAGATGAATGAGCCGGCGGTGGATCTTGGGATTGTGATGGCGATTGTATCAAGTTATAAAAATCAGCCGATTGATGAGAAGACGATTGTGTTTGGGGAGGTTGGTCTAAGCGGTGAGGTGCGTGCAGTCAACATGCCGGAGCAAAGAGTCGCCGAAGCAAAAAAACTTGGATTTACAACCTGTATTATGCCTGAAGTGTCAAGAGAGGTTGTAAAGAATATTAAAGGGATTAAGATTATCGGTGTCAAGACGATCAATGAGGCACTGCAAGTATTATGAACTAAAAAGGTGTGATTGTTGAAGCGCTGGCTTTCAATAATCACACCTTTTTGGTAATGCTATTTACAGATCTCACAGCCTAGTTTACAGCCGGTCGGTGTCCCGGCACAGCCGCCCATCGCAGTCTCTCGCAGTTCAAATGGAAGACTTTTTCCGACACGGAACATAGCTTCCGCCATCTCGTCAAATGGTATCGGATGTGAAATTCCACTCAAAGCAAGTTCGGCGGATGTAATCGCATTGGCTACTCCAATCGCATTTCTGCTTTGGCACGGGGATTCTACAAGCCCTGCGATTGGGTCACAGACAAGCCCAAGCAGATTGGAAAGCGCAAGGCTTGCAGCGGTCAGACACATATGGGGAGTTCCTCCCATCATCTCGACAATGGCGCTTGCCGACATGGCACTTGCGGCGCCAACCTCCGCCTGACATCCGGCTTCCGCACCGGAGACAGAGGCATTTCGCATGAGGAGATATCCGATGGCGCTTGCGTTTAAAAGCCCTTGGTAGAGTTTCTCATCGGATAATCCGTGTTCATCCTGCATTGCAAGCAGTACACCCGGAACGACGCCGGACGAACCTGCAGTCGGGGCAGCGACAATCAGTCCCATCGATGCGTTGACTTCTAAAACAGCCATGCTATAGGAGATTGCCTTCGAAAGCATACTGCCACAGACACAGGAAGTGGTTTTCCCATGATCGTTTACTTTTTTTGCTTCACCGCCAATCAATCCGCCGATAGATTTTCCAGGATGTAAGAGAGGTCTGGTTGCGGCATTTTTCATAATAGAGAGCACTGTCTCTAACTTCGAATCAATTTCTTCAGATGAAAGAGATCCTGCCGTCATCTCGCGAAGTTTCATTATCTCAGAAATAGGAAGTGCTTTTTCTTTGCATGCTCCTATCAATTCTTGTCCGGTAAAAAAATCCATACTAATCCCTCCTACATTTGAATCAGCATAAGATCAGATACATGCGGATTCGTTTTGATTTTATCTAATACAGCCTCTGGAATCGGTTCGTCAGATTCCACGACGGTATATGCGTTGGCACCTTTGTCTTCGCGGAATAATCTCATGAATGCAATGTTTACTTCCTGTTCACTGAGTGCCTGTGTGATGTGAGCAACCACTCCCGGAGTGTCCTTTTGCTGCACGATCAAGGTACTGTACTCTCCGGTAAACTCTACATCGATGTTGTTGATGCGGACAATCTTCATCTTTCCACCGCCGATAGATTCACCGCGGATAGAGAGTGTATGTCCGGTCACGCCAATAAGATCGATATCTGCTGTATTTGGATGTTCGGTAGCAGTTTTCTCATCGATGATATATTCATAGGTGATATTTCTATCTTTGGCAATCTGAAAGGCATCCCGGATTCGCTCGTCATCTGTAGAGAATCCAAGGATCCCACCAAGAAGCGCCCGATCTGTGCCATGTCCGTGATAGGTTTTCGCAAAAGAGCCGTATAGTGTGAATGTCACTTTTTTTATATCTTCCGGGAACATCTTGCGTGCCATTAATGCGATGGATACTGCTCCGGCTGTGTGTGAGCTGGAAGGTCCGATCATATTCGGTCCGATCACATCAAAAATACTTAAAAAATTCATAATCGTTGTCCTCCTGTTGTATCTTCATTTAGTATAGCAGGAAATGAAAAGAAGTTACAGGGTTTAGCACGAGAAAAGTTTATAGAAAATTTTCTTTTTTGAGAATGAATTTCATGATAGAATAGAAGAGAAAAAACGGATAAGAAACTTGTAAACTTAGATTCAGCCAAAGAAGGCAGAAAGGCGCGGAAACATTTGAAATTATATCGTACAAAATTACTGGAAAAACTAAAGGAGTCATTGGGAGCAGTCTTACCAATTATTGGGATTGTATTATTTTTGTGTTTTACAATCGCACCGGTACCGACTAGCATTCTGATGGCTTTTATTATTGGAGCATTGATGCTTATTGTTGGAATGATGTTTTTTACATTGGGAGCAGAAATGGCGATGACACCGATGGGAGAACGGCTTGGGACAAAGATGACGCAGACAAAAAAGCTTGGAGCGGTTGTGGTTCTCTGCTTTGTACTAGGGTTTATCATTACAATTTCAGAACCGGATTTACAGGTGCTGGCAGAGCAGGTGCCATCTATTCCCAATTATACATTAATCATAGCAGTCGCGGTCGGAGTAGGGATATTCCTTGTGGCAGCGGTGCTTCGAATGCTGTTTGGAATTGCATTGCCGCATATGCTTGTTGTGTTGTACCCAATTGTATTCCTGCTTGCATTTTTTGTGCCGGCGGACTTTTTAGCAGTTGCATTTGACTCGGGAGGGGTGACCACCGGTCCGATGACAGTGCCGTTTATTATGGCTTTTGGAATTGGTTTTTCGGCGGTGCGTAGTGATAAACATGCGGAAAATGATAGCTTTGGTCTAGTCGCTCTTTGCTCAATTGGACCGATTTTGGCAGTCCTGATTTTAGGGCTTATCTATAATCCGCAGGGAAGTACTTATACTAGAACTGTTGTTCCGGATGCGAGTGATTCTGTGGAATTGTGGAAACTATTTGCAGATGGGATCCCAACATATATGAAAGAGATACTGATTTCATTGTTGCCGATTGTTTTGTTTTTGCAGTTTTTCAGTGTATTTCACTGAAGTTGAAAAAACGAACGTTAGTGAAAATTCTTGTTGGAATTGTATACACTTATATAGGACTGGTGCTATTTCTCACAGGAGTAAATATCGGATTTATGCCGGCTGGAAATTATCTGGGACAACTAATTGCGGCGCTTCCTTATCGTTGGATTATTATCCAGATTGGCATGATTATGGGATATTTTATTGTTAAGGCAGAACCGGCGGTATATGTATTGACGGAACAAGTAGAAGAAATTACGTCCGGTGCCATTTCCAGAAATGCGATGGGGCTCAGCCTGTCAATTGGTGTATCTGTATCACTTGGACTTGCGATGGTTCGGGTTCTGACAGGAATTTCTATCTTTTGGTTCATCATTCCGGGATATGCGATTGCGATTGTTTTATCCTTTTTTGTGCCAAAGATTTTTACTGCAATTGCATTTGACTCGGGCGGAGTGGCATCCGGTCCAATGACAGCAACCTTTTTATTGCCGTTTGCAATGGGAGCGTGCCAGGCAGTAGGCGGTAATATTGTAACGGATGCATTCGGTGTAGTTGCTATGGTAGCGATGACCCCGCTGATTACGATTCAGGTGCTTGGAGCAATCTACAAACTACGTTCAAAACATGTGGCAGAAGAAACCAAAGAACCTGTTTTGGTATTACCGTTGGAAGCATTTGGAGATACAGATATTATTGAATTATAGGAGACGAGAATTTTATGAGCAAAGTATATATGATGGTTACAATTACAAACCGGCAATTACGCAATCAATTCCAAGACTTATTTGAAAAAAATGAGATGGCTCCTGTTTTTGGAGCATTGGGAAGAGGAACTGCAGACAGTACCGTTTTGGATTATTTCGGATTGGAGGCAAGCGAAAAAGCGGTGTATTTTTCAATCGTAACGGAGAGTATGTGGAAACAACTTCGGCGGGAATTGATTATTAAGATGCAGATTGATGTGCCGGGAACCGGAATTGCATTTATCGTGCCAGTGAGCAGTATCGGTGGAAAAAAAGTGCTGCAGTATTTGATTGGTGGGCAAGAGTTTGAAAAAGAGGAGGAAACAGTATTGAAAGATACAAAGTACGAATTGCTTGTTGCAATTGCAAATCAGGGAAGTATTGATAATGTTATGGATGCAGCACGGAGTGCGAATGCAGGTGGAGGAACGGTTATTCATGCAAAAGGACCGGAATGGAAAAAGCAGAAAAATTTCTAGGAGTATCTCTTGCAGAGGAAAAAGAGATTATTTTGATCGTGGCAAAGACATCGCAGAAAAATGAGATTATGAAAGCGATTATGGAGCAGGCAGGGCTTGAAAGTAAAGAAAAGGCGATTGTGTTTTCACTTCCGGTAACAAGTACAGTGGGTGTCAGAATGCCGGAAGAAGAGTTTTTAGATTAAAGAATTACGGAGAATCCGGACATAAAGGATTCTCCGATTCACGATGTACTGTCTATAAAAATGGTTCCAGGCTACGGGTTAAGATGCCTTTCATATGTGCGATTGCGATGCCGTAATTTGTTATAGGAACATTTTGATCAAGCGCACATTTCATTCGATATTTCACTTCACGTTCGTTCAGCATACATCCACCGCAGTGAACAATGAGTTGATAATCAGAAAGATCATTTGGAAATTCGGTTCCACTTGTAAATGAAAAGTGGAGTTCTTTTTTGGTATGCGCTAAAATCCACTGCGGAAGTTTCACGGAACCGATATCGTCACATTGACGATGATGTGTGCAGCCTTCGCTGATGAGTACAGTATCTCCGTCTTCTAAGGTGTCAAGTGTCCGGGCTCCGGTAATCAATGTGTCTAGATTTCCCTTATATCTGGCAAATAAGATGGAAAAAGAAGTTAACGGAATATCACGAGGAACCTCTTTGGAGACTTTTCCAAATGCCTGACTGTCGGTGATGACAAGTTTTGGTTTGACAGCAAGTTTGTCCAATGTATCTTTTAATTCCGTATCTTTTACAACAATGGAGACTGCACCTGCATCTAAAATATCACGGATTGTCTGCTGCTGTGGCAAGATGAGTCTGCCTTTTGGAGCAGCACTGTCAATGGGAACGACAAGCACAACAAAATCAAGTGGTGCAATCAAATCTCCTACAATTTTTTTCTTAGTCAGTTCTTTTGGAAGTTGACTTGCAATCAATTCTTTTAATGCCTGTATATGATAGCCGTTTTTGGCACTGACTTGTAGGGAATGACTTTCTTGTCTGGTATTCACAGAAGCATCTGTTATTAAGTCCATTTTGTTGAAGACAATGACATATGGTATGTTTTTTCTTTGATTCGAGTAAGAATCCGGTCGTCTTCTTCTGTCATGCCGATGCTGCCATCCACGACAAGGACAGCAATATCGGTTTTGTTTAGCATTTGATATGCTTTTTTGATGCGAAGTGTACCGAGCTTGCCTTCATCGTCAAGTCCCGGTGTGTCAATCAGGACAACTGGACCGAGAGGCAGCAGTTCCATGGATTTTAGGACAGGATCGGTCGTCGTGCCCTTGATATCAGATACGATGGCGAGATCCTGACCGGTGATGGCGTTTATGACGCTGGATTTTCCGGAATTTCGCTTCCCGAAGATTCCGATATGAATACGTTCGGAAGATGGTGTGTTATTGAGACTCATAATTTTCCTCCTAGAACCGGAAATCACGGCGGTTATCTTCTTCGATTGCCTTCAGGTTATCAATGACTAATTTTCTTACTTTTTCATTTGGAATGTGGTTGATTTCCTCTGAAATTAATTTTCTCCGATTTTTTGTCTCAGGGGAAGCATAATCCATCAGGTATTCTTTTAAGGTCATCAGTGCGTTCGGCTGGCAGCAGTTTTGAATCTGTCCGCTTTTACAAAGAGACATAAAACGGTCTCCGGTGCGTCCTTCCCGATAACAGGCGGTACAAAAGCTTGGGAAATAGCCAAGTTCCATCAGCCACTTGACGATCTCATCCAAGGTTCTTGTGTCGCTTACGTCGAACTGTTCGGATTTGTCTTCTTCCGGTTCCGGTTCAGCATAGCCGCCGACACTTGTCTTGGAACCACCGCTGATCTGGGAGACGCCAAGATGGAGAACGCGTTCACGACATTTCTGACTTTCTCTGGTAGAAATAATCATGCCGGTGTAAGGTACGGCGATACGAATACAGGCAACCAGTTTTGCAAATATATCGTCGTCAATTCCGTTGTCAAATGCGTCTGCGTCAATATCATCTGCGTGTCTCAGACGAGGAACACTGATCGTGTGCGGGCCGACTCCCCAGACTGCCTCGAGGTGTTCTGCATGCATCAAAAGTCCGGCAAACTCATAGCGGTATTTATCAAGACCGAAAAGGACGCCGATTCCCACATCATCGATGCCGCCTTCCATTGCACGGTCCATCGCCTCGGTGTGATAATCATAATCATGTTTAGGTCCGGTCGGGTGAAGCTCAAGGTAACTTTCTTTGTGGTACGTCTCTTGGAAGAGAATGTAAGTTCCGATTCCGGCTTCTTTAAGCTTGCGGTAGTTTTCGACAGTTGTTGCAGCGATATTGACATTGACACGGCGGATAGCACCATTTTTATGCTTGATACTGTAAATGGTGTTGATACATTCTAAAATGTACTCGATTGGGTTGTTTACAGGGTCCTCACCGGCTTCGAGGGCAAGACGCTTGTGCCCCATATCCTGAAGTGCGATGACTTCCTTTCGGATTTCTTCTTGCGTCAGTTTTTTCTTGCTATGTGCTTATTTTTCATGTGGTATGGGCAATAGGTACAGCCATTGATACAGTAATTGGAAAGATATAGTGGGGCAAACATGACAATTCGATTACCGTAGAAATCTTTCTTAATCTGTTCGGCTAAAGCATAGATTTCTTGATTTTTTTCTTCAATGTCACACGCCAGTAAGACAGATGCCTCACGGTGTGAGAGCCCTTTGCGAAGTTTGGCTTTTTCGATTAATTCTGTGATCAGCACTTCGTTGTGCTTGTTTTCTTCTGCGTAGTTTAATGTCGCTAAAATTTCTTCATGGTTAATAAATTCTTCCGCTTTTTTTGATGCTGGGTTATACATAGGTTTGTCTCCTTTCTTAGTTTGGGGACGTAGTAAAAGTCACTTTTACTACGTCCCCAATTGACAATAGCCCTGTCCCTAATTGAGCAGGTGAGGGCAGGTTTACGTAGTGTTAGTTCAGGGAATCCCCGCGGGATACCACGATTTGATATCCGATATCGGCCATGCTTCTTTTTAAATTATTTAAAGATTCTGCCGCTTCGTCTCCTGTAGAGATTTTATTATCGTATAAAAGATAATTTTTCCGAAGGTTGATGGGGGACAAGTTCGGCATAATGACATTGGCACCTGCCAGAATACCGAGTTCCCGTCCGTTAGGGCTGATAGTTCCAAGTGCCGTCGTAGCTGGAAGTAATACTTTCGGCAGCATTAATCTCAAAAGACCAAGCATAAAAAGTGTTAATTCTAAGCTTCCGGATGTCTGGTCTTTAAACGGAGTATCGTGGTGTGAGATAAAGGGGCCGATTCCGATCATTTGGGGATTTAAGCTTTTAATAAACAACAAATCGTCGGCAAGATTTTCTGAAGTTTGATAAGGGGAACCGACCATAAATCCTGTACCGACCTGATATCCGATTTCCTTTAAATTCCAAAGGCATTGCTGACGATTTTCGGCAGTCAGAGAAGATGGATGCAGTTTTTGGTAATGCACGGAGTCAAATGTCTCATGGCGCAAAAGATAACGGTCTGCACCAGCTTCAAATAATGCCTTATAGCTGTCGTAAGATTTTTCACCAACGGAAAGTGTGATGGCGCAGTCAGGATAAGAACTCTTGATCGAAGAGACGATATCACAAAGACGAGAGTCGGTAAAATAGCCGTCTTCGCCACCCTGTAAGACAAATGTGCGAAAGCCAAGTGTATATCCGCTTTTGCAGCAGGTCAAAATATCTTCTTTTGTAAGTCGATACCGGGGAGTATTCGCATTGCTTTTTCGGATGCCGCAATAAAAGCAATCATTTTTACAGTAATTTGTAAATTCAATCAATCCGCGTACATAAATCTCTTTTCCATAATATTGATGTCGAACCTCTCTCGCCTGCGCGAAAAGGTAGTCCGAAAGCTCTACAGAGCGGTTTTCAATCAGTGAAATCCATTCTTTTTTTGACAAGTTTTGAGTTTCTTTTAATTTTTGAATCAATTCTTTCATAAGCTTTTGAATCCTCCTTCCTTATTAAAACGGTAGTTTGGAATAAACGGTCTTTGTGCTGAGCCCCGGAAGCATTCCGATTTTCCCGGACAGTGAACTGATTACATCATTTGGTGCATCGATGGCAATGCTGATGATTGAGACATTTTTCTCTCGATAAGGGATGCCCATGCGCCCGACAATGTAAGAGCCGTATTCGCTTAACAATGTATTCAATTCCTGAATGGATTCATGACTTGTGACAATGATGCCAATGAGTGCAATTCTTGTTTCCATAAACAACTCCTTCCTAAAAAAGAACCTACGCCTATGGCGAAGGTTCAAAAAGGGCAGACTTATCTTGATAAGTCTGATCGGTCTTTTATTCGGTCCGCCTTTTTACTCAGGTATCAGAAAGAAAAATCTGCCCTTTGTAATTAGTACGTATGTTATGAAAAGTATAGCATATACGCAAGAAAGGTACAATGCTCGATTTGGTTTTTAAGAAACATTCCAAACATTGAAAATATCATCTGATAGTGCTATGGTAGTTAGGAATGCTAGAAAAAAGAAAAGAGTGATACTATGAATATACAAGGACTGCAAAAGCTGACACTTTTAGACTATCCGGGAAAGGTGGCGTGCACAATCTTTACTTCGGGTTGCAATTTTAGATGTCCGTTCTGCCATAATGCGCCGCTCGTTCTTGGGACAGGACAGACAGAAAAGTATCCGGAAGAAGAGATTTTTACATTTTTGAAAAAGCGGCAGGGAATTTTGGACGGTGTCTGTGTAAGCGGAGGAGAACCATTGCTCCAAAATGATATTGAGCGATTTCTTGAACAAGTCAAAGAACTTGGATTTTTGGTAAAACTGGATACGAATGGGAGTTTTCCAAAGAAGTTGAAAAGTCTTGTTCAAAATGGACTGGCAGACTACGTTGCGATGGACATTAAGAATAGTAAAAGACAATACTGTAAGACAGCCGGAATCGAAGAAAGCAGGGAACTGATGGAACGGATACAGGAAAGCGTGGCATTTTTATTGGGACATCCGGTTGCATATGAGTTTCGAACAACGGTAATTCAAGAATATCATACGAGGGAATCGTTTGAAGAAATTGGACGGTGGATACGAGGGGCTGAAAAATATTTTTTGCAGTTTTTTGTGGACTCAGGAGAGTTGATCGGTGATGAGATAAACGGATGCGAAAAGGCAGAAATGCAGGCGTTTGCGGAGGTTATAAGACCCTATGTTTCAAACGTAGAACTGCGTGGTATATAACAATATATAGGAATGTAAAACTAAAAATACACAATATATGGTTTTCTGGTGCTATTGACGCACGTTTCACACAGTGCTACAATGGGTTCATGATTTGTAAATGATGGAGGTTGAGATAGATGTATCAGGTGACAAAAAAGAGACGGGAAAATAACTGATTTTCATTTGAAAAAAATTGTAGCTGCGATCACGAAAGCATTTGAAGCACAGGAAAAAAGCGATCCATCCGGATATTATCGACATGCTTGCCTTAAAAGTGACGGCAGATTTTGAGCCGAAGATTCAGGAGAATCTCATTCGAGTAGAAGATATACAGGACAGTGTGGAGTCTGTGCTGATTCAATCGGGTTACGGAGATGTAGCAAAAGGGTATATTTTGTACCGCAAACAACGTGAAAAAATTCGGAATATGAAATCAACTGTGCTTGATTACAAAGAAATTGTGGATAACTATGTAAATATCAATGATTGGCGTGTAAAAGAGAACTCGACAGTGACCTATTCTGTGGGTGGATTGATCTTAAGCAACTCAGGAGCCATTACAGCAAATTACTGGCTCTCAGAGATTTATGACGAAGAAATAGGAAATGCACATAGAAATGCAGACATTCACATCCATGATCTGTCGATGCTGACAGGGTATTGTGCAGGCTGGTCTTTAAAACAGCTGATTCAGGAAGGTCTCGGAGGCGTGGGAGGAAAGATCACATCGGCTCCGGCGAAACATCTTTCCACGCTTTGCAATCAGATGGTAAATTTCCTTGGAATCATGCAGAATGAGTGGGCAGGAGCGCAGGCATTTTCTTCGTTTGATACCTATCTGGCACCGTTTGTCAAAGCGGATCAGCTGAATTATGAGCAGGTGAAAAAATGTATTGAGTCATTTATATATGGTGTAAATACACCGAGCAGATGGGGAACACAGTCTCCGTTTACAAACATCACGCTGGACTGGACGGTGCCAAATGATCTGGCAGAGCTTCCGGCGATTGTTGGTGGAAAAGAGATGGATTTTAAATATAAAGACTGTAAAAAAGAAATGGATATGGTGAATAAGGCATTTATTGAGATTATGATTGAGGGAGATGCTGACGGAAGAGGATTCCAGTATCCAATACCTACCTATTCTATCACGAAAGATTTTGACTGGTCAGACACGGAGAACAATCAATTACTGTTTGAAATGACAT
>ENA-OQIF01000641-OQIF01000641.1-human-gut-metagenome-genome-assembly--contig:-NODE-641-length-11403-cov-6.646062_pt1 | contig 11403 bp, 11 predicted proteins | sample MGYA00242574_ERZ504738 | MGnify/ENA primary metagenome ERZ504738 (study PRJEB26092, sample SAMD00036437) | human gut metagenome | host: Homo sapiens | study: EMG produced TPA metagenomics assembly of...
TCAGTCAGACCCTTTCGGGTCTGCCAGCTCCCCCAAAGGGGGAGCCTTTTTGCCTCTCCCTTTGGGAGAGGTGTCACCGAAGGTGACGGAGAGGGCAAGGCCGTTATCCTTTTAATAAGTCCCGCCGGGCCTTCCAGTCCGGCATCAGCTTCGCCACTTCGGCCCAGAAAGCCGGGCTGTGGTTGGGCTGCAAAAAGTGGCAGTACTCATGCACTACCACATAGATCTGTGCCGCCTCGGGCATATTGTAGAGCTGGAGCGCGAAGGTGATCTGGCGCTTCGCCATGTGGCAGACGCCCCAGCGGCTGGTCATGCTGCGCACTTTGATGGTGGGCTTCTGCCCGCCCAGTACCCCGGCAAAGGCCGGGTAGACCTTGTCGCTCATGGCCGTGAAGTGGGCCAGGGCGGCCGCCTTGTCGGGCAGTTCCTCCTGCCGCTTTTCGCGGGCAGCCTGCCGGGCCTGTGCGGCCCGTATCCACTCCGCCTCGGCGATGACGTAGGCGTCGGCCGCTTCCAGCGTCGTGCGCAGGGGGATGCTGAGGGCCACGGTGCCGTCCCGCCGGACGTGGAGGTTGAGCCGCTTGACCCGCCCCCGCGTCAGCTCATAGGGGATGCCCCCGGCCGCCCGCAGCATCACGCGCTCTTTTTGCATCTGCGCAGCTCCGCAAAGGGCAGCTGAGACAGCACGACCGCGGCGAAGATGAGGGCGCAGCCTGCGCTCTCCCGCATCGAAAGGTTCTGGCCCAGCAGCAGCCAGCCGCCCAGCGCACTGAATACGCTTTCCAAACACATGATAAGGCTGGCGATGGCGGGGTTCAGCTCTTTCTGGCCCAGGATCTGAAGCGTATAGCCCGCGCCGCTGGACATGACGCCGCAGTAGACCACCGGCAGAAAGTTTGCGCCGTACTCTGCCAGCGTGGGCGTCTCAAAGATCAGCGCCGCCGCAGAGCTCTCCACAGCCACCACGATGAACTGGATGAGGCTCAGCCGCACACCGTCCACAAGCGGCGAAAAGTGGTCGATGGACATGATCTGGAAGCTGAACAGCACGGCGCAGCTGAGAAGTATCCAGTCGCTGGTCTCAATGCCGCCGAAGCCGTTCTTCATGCAGAGCATATACAGGCCCGCCACGGCGATGACCATGCTGACCCAGAGCTGAGCGCTGCCCTTCCGGCCCAGAAAGAGGCCGAACACCGGCACCAGCACGACGTACATGGCCGTCAGGAACGCGGCCTTGGCCGTGGACGGGTTGATGGTGATGCCGATCTGCTGTGCCGCAGAGGCCGCGAACAGGAAGGTGCCGCAGACGAGGCCCGCCGCCAGCAGGGTCTTGCGCTCCGACTTCTCCTTCGGCCAGCCGTAGGGCTGGCCCTGTTTTTTGCGCACGGCGTCGAAAGCGAACACGGTGGGGATCAGCACAAGGACAGCCAGCCAGCTGCGCCCTGCGAGGAAGGAATAGGCCCCCATGCCGGAGCCTGCGCTCTGGGCCACGAAAGCCGTACCCCAGATAAAGGCGCAGAGCATCAGCATGAGCGAATGTTTGGTCTGTGTCTTCATCCTGCGATGCCCTCCACCTTGAGTCCGCCGTAGAGGTAGTAGCGGCTGGAATCGTAGGAGATGGTCAGGCGATAGCTGGCCGCCGGGTCCAGCCCGGAGATGACGCAGCGGTAGTTCTGACCATCGGTCTTGATATAATAGGTGCTTCCGTTGACGTACTGTGCGCCGCCGGCCACCTTCTGCCAGACGGACACCTTGTACCGCTGGGTACCCTCGGCGGTGCCGTAGCCGGTGATGGTCAGGCTGCCGCCCGGGACGGTGAAGTAATCGGTCTGGCGGCTCCAGATGCCGTTGAACACGAGGTTCAGGCTCCCGTTCACCGCCGCCGAGGCATACTTGGCCGAGGCGTCAGCAATGCCCTCGATGTTCAGCGGGTCGCTGGTCGGTTCGGCCCAGCGGGTGCTGTCCTCTTCCTGCACCTCGTTGTCCGCGCTGTTCTTCATGTCCAGCACAGTCTTGACGCCGGATGCCGCCACAAGCAGCACCAGCACCGCCACGACGAGCAGGGCGATTCGCTTTATCTTTTTCATGATCTTTTATCCTCAAATTTTGTTTTAACACGAGGTTTTAGACGATTTATATAGTATACCGCATTTTGCTTTTCCATACAAGAGTTCAGGCTGTAGTCAGAGCGGCCAGCGCCGCACGTTCGGCGTCGGCAAGCTCCGGCTGAGCCGACCGGAACAGCGAATCGTACCGGTAGAGCGCCCAGCCGCCCGCGCCGAGGCTGTGCAGACGTTCCACCTGCCGGGCAAGAGCGCTGCCCGTACACCACTGGCTCTGGCTGTCCTCGTTGGCACCGCCGTCGCCCTCGCCGATGCGATAAGCCCCCAGCCCGAAGTAGAGGGCCGTGGATGCCGCCCGGGGCATGGCCAGCCACTCCGGCACGATGTTCTCAAAGGCGAAGCGGGTGCTGCCCGACTGGAGGGTATAGCCGCAGCCCCAGTATATCTGCGGGCAGAGGTAGTCCACCACAGCATTTTCGCCCTCGGCGGCCAGCCATGCTTTCACGTCGCTGTACTGCTGTCCAAGGTCGTTGTCGGGGTTGCCCTGCGGGCTGACGCCGAAGCGGAGGGTAACGTCGGCGGCTTTGACGGCGTCGTGGGCCGCTTTCACCAGCGCGGTGACGTTCTGCCGCCGCCATGCGGCCAGATCCCCCGCGCCGCTGGCGGCGAACTGGGCCGCGTCCAGCGCGGCATCTGTCGTGGGGTAAAAATAGTCGTCGAAGTGGATGCCGTCCACAGCGTAGTTCTGCACCAGCTCGGCCACGCCCTGCACCACATAGTCTGCGGCTTCCGGGATAGCCGGGTTCAGGTACAGCCCCTCGCCCACGGCGCAGACCCACTCGGGATGTACATAGGCAAGGTTATTTTCCGCCAGTGCGGGCGGCATCTTCGCCGAGGAGCGGAGGCGGTAGGGGTTCACCCACGCTTCCAGCGAAAGGCCCCGGCTGTGTGCTTCGGTGATGAGGACGTCCAGCGGGTCGAAGCCGGGGTCCTGCCCCTGTACGCCGGTGCAGAGATGGCTCCACGGGAAGAGGGTGCTCCTGTAAAGAGCATCCCCGAAAGGCCGCACCTGCGCGATGACGGTGTTCAGCCCGATGGACAGACAGTTGTCCATCAGCTCCGCCGCACCGGCACGGAAGGCTTCTTCGGACGAAAAGTCCATCCCGGCCCATTCCAGATAGCTCACCCAGACGGCCCGCCATTCACCCGAGGGCAGGGCGGCGTTGGGCTCTGCTTCGTCCGTCGGCGGCACCGACGACGCCGAGGCCGTCTGGCCCCGGCCCAGCAGCACCGCTGCCCCGGCCAGCGCGGCGCAGCCTGCCCCGGCCAGGAATGCCCGCCGCCCGAACCGGCCCCGCCGGGCGCGGCGTCCTCTCCCCCGCTGGGTCATGCGTCCTCCTGCATCTTATAGAGGCTCAGCGCCGCCCAGCCCCGGGCGCAGGCCAGCAGCACCCAGAGCAGGTTCGTCCAGAAGCCCAGCGCGGCCATGCCGCCGTATTTCGTCATCAGCAGGAAGAACAGGTGGAGCGCTTCGGCGGCACCCACCAGCTGCAGCTGGCGCTGGACGGCCATGCCGCGCTTGTACTCAGTGCTGAGCAGCAGCGGCCACGCCAGCGCAGAGCAGAGGTAGCCCGCCCAGCCGTTGACCATGTAGCTCACCATCAGCAGCACGAACACGCCGGTGAAGTTGCGTTTTTCCCAGCTTGCCGAGCCTTTTTCCGCCGCGAGGAAAAGGGCTGCGATGCCCGCCGCGGCGAATGCGATCTGCTCGATGAGGCCGAAGCCGGTGCCGCTCAGGACGGCAAAGCCGTTGAGCATGGAGGCCGCTGCGGAAGCCAGCAGCAGGAAATACCAGGTCTTTCGCGTGAATTTGAGTTTCATATCGTCCCTCCCGCCCGCAGAAAGGGCGCAGGCTCCCCATCAGTTTTTGGAATTTTTCAAATATTATAACACATTTCGGGGCGTGTTGTGTTACAATAAGGAAAACTCGACACAAATTCCATCGGGAGGCGCATATGAACGCTGTTTTTTCCATCCTTCTTCTCGCGGCCATTCTGGGCTTTATCGTATTTCTGCTGTCTAAGAAAGACCAGAGCCGCCGCAGCCAGTACGGCCCCAGCGGCCTGTCCGAGTTCCGCACCGACCTGCCGCTGGACGACTGCTTCGACCGGCTGGACCAGCACAGCCCGGACGATGTCTTTGCCTACGAGTGCCGCCGGGAGAACGACGGCGGCTTCACCCTCCACCTGACGCTCCATCAGCCCACCCAGCAGCCGCTGGACACCCTCTACACCCTCCGGTTCGACCCGGGCCGCCAGACCATCGTGACCCTCATCTTCATCCGGGAAGCTTTTGGCTACAAAGAGCCGCTGTTCCAGCCCGCGATGCTGGACGAGTTCATGCTGCGCAAGTTCGACGCCCGCCGCACAAAATAATTCCGGCAAAAGGCTTTGCTTTTTTCTGATTTTTTGGTATACTTATAGTTAGTCCATGTACGGCAGACCGCCGTCTTCGTGGGCCAGTAGCTCAGTTGGTCAGAGCTGGCGGCTCATAACCGCTTGGTCGCGGGTTCAAGTCCTGCCTGGCCCATAACAAAAAGAACCCCGGCTTAGGCCGGGGTTCTTTTTGTTATTTCAGGCCAGCGGACTTGAACAGCAGCCGAGCCGACCGCCGCCTGCGGCGGAAGCAGGAAGGCGAGGCTGGGGCCGCGCTCTGATTTTTCAAAGCCTTGCCAAAAGGCTGCAGAAAAAATCAGCAAGCGCAACTCGTCAAGGCGGCATTTCCGCCGTAACCAAAGCCACAGTGCGGCTTTGGTTAGCCCGCGGGTCCCAACGGCCAGGAACGTCTACCAAGAAAGCTGCCGTTTCCGGAGTACCTTCTGCTGCACTCTTTTTATCACGCAAGAATTTTGTCGAGCTGGAACTGAACGATGGTGTTCAACCGGTCGAGCCTCTCAGCTTCGAGCAAGATGCTCGGATGAGCTTCCAATCGGAACCCCTTCAGGTTTTTCAGATCCGAACGAATCACATCTGTCAGAAGCCCCCTGGCCGTGGCGATGAAATCCGAACCGAGCCGGGGCGCACAATGGTGGATGCACCATTCCGTCTGTCTCAGCTGCTCACTGTCCAAATCGAACAAGAGACTGCGGTTATTGTCGAAGACCGGAGCCATTCTCTGCACCTGCATCGTGTCATTGTCGTACAGGACGCCGAAATTCCCGCTGTGGCGGTCGGTGTTCAGGATGAGCGCATCCAGAATGCACATCCGCCGGAAAGCGTTCCCGCTTCCGATGCTCTCAAAATACCGCAGAAAACCAGAAATCGTGCGGTCTTTGGTCAGCACAGCGGCTTTTGCAAGGCCGTACTTCTCGCTGGTGAAAAGCGGACACTTTGAGATAAGTTCGCCATGGTAAAAACCGAGGTCATAAAGAACACTTTCCGGGCAGAGCTCGGCAGCCAGCTGTGCGGCCAGATACTCCGAGACCGGTTCCAACCCGAATACGCCGCCAGTTTTGTAGAGCTGTATCTCTGCGCCCTCCCGCACCCAGCACTTTGCATACTGGCCGTCAGTGCTGAACTCCGGGGAGGTAGAGGAAAAATTGGAACTTGAGAAAGAGCCGTCAAAAGCCGCTTCGGAAATGACCTCATTGAAGGGGTTGCGATAAAGGGAAACGTCTTTCCAGCACAGCGCAGAATCGGCTTTCTTGACCCAGAACGTATCATTGAGGGAAAGCGCGTGGGCTACATCCAGATAGCCTTCCAGCGTGTCGCAGCCATATTCCCGGAGCAGCTGTGCAATATAAGCCCGGTGCTTCGGAGCTTTGCGCCGTTCCAGAAAATCCGTCAAATTGGTGTACCCGAAAGGACGCAGACCGGTATGCCAGTTATCCTCCCGCGCGCTGGTCTCAAGATATTCATTCTGCTCGCAATGAAACTCCAGCCAGACCGTGTCTTTGTTCAGAAGAAGATACTGCATCCATAACGCTCCTTTCCGCGCACTCCGCCATTGCCCTCATTTTCAGAGATTTTGACAGATGAAATGATAGGCTCATCTTATCACTTTCCGCAGCGTCCCAAACAGCCGCTTCACATCAACAGGCTTTGCCAGATGGGCGTCCATGCCGACGGAGAGAGCTTTCTGGCGGTCCTCGTCGAAGGCGTTGGCCGTCATGGCGATGATGGGGATGGTGCGGTAATTGCCCGAGAGGCTGCGGATGAGCTTCGCTGCCTGATAGCCGTCCATGTTGGGCATCTGGATGTCCATGAGGATGGCATCATAATAGCCCGCCGGGTGGGCCTTGAGCGCTTCGATGCAGAGTTCACCGTCGGCAGTGCGCTCCACGGTAAGGCCGCTCTCTTCCAGAATGGTCACGACGATCTCTGCGTTGAGGTCGTTGTCCTCGGCCAGCAGGATGCGGCAGCCCCTGAGCTGGGCCGCGTCGCCCTCTGCGTCCTGCTCCTCTACCCTCTTCTGGGCCTCATCCGCCAATGGGAACCCGAGGGTGATGGTCACAGTGGTTCCTGCGCCCGGCTTGCTCTGCACGTCGATGCTGCCGTGCATCCACTCCACGAGAGCCTTCACGATGGGCAGGCCGAGGCCGGTGCCGATGACTTTGCTCTCGGTGCTGGTATGCTCACGGGTGAACTCCTCGAAGATATGGGGCAGATACTCCTCGCTCATGCCGATGCCGTCGTCCTGAACGGTAAAGGTATAGCGGCCCGTCTTCGGCTTCTCAGCCGGCAGTTCCTTCACCGACACCGCAATATGTCCGCCCTCGGGCGTATACTTGATGGCGTTGCTGATGACATTCAGCAAGATCTCCCGCACTTTGGTGCGGTCGCTCACAATATAGGGATGTTCGACATCCGTATGGTAGGTGCAGGTCAGCTTTTTCTGCCGGACCGAAGGCTCGAAGACGTCCGAGAGCGTCTGCATCAGCGCACACAGGTCGCCGGTTTCTTCTTTCAGCACAGCCTTGCCGCTCTCGATGCGGGCCATTTCCAGCACATAGTTGATGAGCGAGAGCAGAAATGCGCTGGACGAGCGTATCTTCTCGGTGTAATCCAGCACCTTGTCCTTCTCGTCGATGTGCTTTTCCAGAAGCTCCGAAAAGCCGATGATGGCGTTCATCGGGGTGCGGATGTCATGGCTCATATTGAACAGGAAGCGGGTCTTTGCCTCGTTGGCTGCCCGGGCCTCCTGCGCAGACTTTTCAAGAGCCGCTTCGTGCTGCAGGTCCTTCCGGTGCCGGTTCATGAGCTCCCAGCAGGCATAGGCCGCCATCATGCCGATGATGGCGGCGATGACGATGTCCAGCGAGAGCTGCTGGTCCGAGAACCACCCGGCTTTCGGAATGATCTCAAAATACCAGGTATCGTTGGGGACGCTGCACGCAACTTCCAGCGCGTTGCCGGGGAAATCCTCTTCGCTCTCCGCGATGACGATCTTTTCGCCGGTATAGGGGTCTTTTTTCCAGATTTGATACCGGTAGCCCGCATCCTCCATCTTGTCCAGCTCGACCTCCTCCATGAAGTTGTCCCACTGTAAAACAAGGATGGAGAAGCCCCAGAACGAGCGCTCCCCCTTTTTACTATAGGTATAGATGGGGTCAAACAGCAGCGCGCCCGTTCCGCCCTGCACCAGCTCGAAGGGACCAGCGATGGTGTACATCCCGCTGTTCCTGGCAAGGTTTGCTTCCTTTTTGCGGGCGGGGTTATGCAGCACATCGAGCCCGATGGCCGCCTCGTTGCCCGCTACCGGATACACCTGGGAGACGACGCCGTCTTTCGCCAGCTCGTGGGTCTTGATGACGCTGCTGCCATCCTGCATATTGCCGGATATATCTGCAAACTCCTCTTCACGGAGCACATGGCCCGCCTCGATATATTTTTTGATGAAGTCCGATTCTGCCAGATAGCGGTTCAGCTGGGAAGACACACGGCTGATGGTGGACTCGGCCGCATAGACAGCCCGCAGCCGCTCGTCTTTTTCCTGATTGAGCGAGAGCAGCCGGAGCGAAAACAGGGCCGCCGCAAATGTGAGCAGGAAGACCGCTGCGGGCAGGATGACGCCCCTGCGGGCAAATTTTTTGAGTGCCATTGCTCGTTTCCTCCTGTTCCGGCATTTCCGCTTTATCCCATTATAAGAAATCCGGGTGCAAAAGTAAATCATCCGCCCCCGAAAATTCACAAAAGCGTGCAATAATGGAAAAAGCCCGGTGGTTTCAACGAACCATCGAGCTTTTTCTTGGCGGAGTAGGAGGGATTTGAACCCTCGCGCCGTTGTTTAGACGACCTACGCCCTTAGCAGGGGCGCCTCTTCGGCCTCTTGAGTACTACTCCAGAGCAAAGTGCGTTACACTTATTCAAAAAAATGGCGGAGAGAGTGGGATTCGAACCCACGGTACGTTGCCGTACGGCAGTTTTCAAGACTGCTTCCTTAAACCACTCGGACATCTCTCCTCGTGGACACTCGCACACGCCGTACCGAATGCCTATTTAATTTACCAGATTTCCGGCCTTCTGTCAAGCCCAAATTGAAAGTTTTTCGTCCAGCCCCGCAGATCTCTCTCACGCGACAACCTTTTTTTGGCTGGCCGCTCACTTTTCTCTTTACAAAAACATCTTTTTGTTGTACAATAAAAGCATAAAATATTGACCTCGGAGTAAAGGAGTGTACGACCATGTCGTTTTCAGAGCTTTTGAAGCAGTGCCGCAAGCAGAAGGGGATCAGTCAGGCTGAGCTGGCATCCAAACTGGGGGTGACCCAGCAGGCCGTCGGCAAGTGGGAAAGCGGCAGATCCTCCCCCGACCCCGCCACGGTGGCCCGCATCGCTGAGATCCTAAGCACCACAGCCGATTTCCTGCTGGGGCTCTACCGTCCGGTGTCCAACGTGACCACCCCCGAGGAGCGCTTTTTCGGCAACTACGCCGAGAGCCTCATCCCGGTCATCGGCACCGTGAAGGCCGGGTACGGCGCACTGGCCTTTGAGGAGGATTATGGGCAGGAGTATGCCCGCGTCAAGGACCCCTCCAACTACTTCTACCTCGTCGTGCGCGGCGACAGCATGGAGCCCCGCATCCAGGACGGTGACCTTGCCCTTGTCCACAAGCAGGACACGCTGGAAAACGGCGACCTGGGCGTGCTGGTCTACGGCGACGAGGGCGAAGGCACCCTCAAGCGGTATATCCAGCGGGGCAACTGCGTCGTTCTGCAGCCCTTCAACCCCGCTTACAACGAGCTGGTCATCAAGGGTGAGGACCTGAACCGCCTGCACATCGCGGGCCGCGTGGTCGAGACGAAGGCCAAGTGGTGAGTCTCTCCCCTGCCCCACGGCACTTCCGATCAGCAGCTGTGGGGGTAAGGGGGAGATATCCCCTTCTGGGAGGTATCTTTCTATGGAACAGTCCCTGATGGACAAGCTCACCATCTTGGCCGACAGCGCAAAATATGACGTGGCCTGCACATCCAGCGGCGCGTCCCATCCGGCGAAGCGCGGCACCATCGGCAGCTGCTATGCGCCGGGCTGCTGCCACGCCTTTACCGCTGACGGCCGCTGCGTCAGCCTGCTGAAGGTCCTGATGAGCAACTGCTGCGCCTTCGACTGCAGCTACTGCGTCAATCGGAAGTCCAACGACGTTCCCCGGGCCACTTTTTCGCCCCGGGAGCTGGCAGAACTGACCATCGAGTTCTACCGCCGCAACTACATCGAGGGACTCTTCCTCTCCTCCGCCGTGTGGGGCGGCCCTGACCGCACCACCGAGGCCATGATCGAGGCCCTGCGCCTGCTGCGGGAGGAGTACGGCTTCCGCGGCTATATCCACGCCAAGGCCATCCCGGGGGCCGCCCCCCTCCTCACCCGGCGGCTGGGCCTGCTGGCCGACCGCCTGTCCGTCAACATCGAGCTGCCCAGCGAGGAGAGCCTGGGCCGCCTGGCGCCCGACAAGGCCAAGGCCGCCATCCTGGCCCCCATGGCCCAGATCCGGGATGGCATTCAGGCCAGCCGGGGGGAGCTGGCCCGGTTCCGCCACGCCCCCGCTTCGCCCCGGCGGGGCAGTCCACCCAGATGATCATCGGAGCCACGCCGGAGAGCGACAGGCACATCCTCACCCTCACCCAGGCTCTCTACGACAAGTACAAGCTCAAGCGGGTGTTCTACTCCGCCTACATGCCGGTGTCGGACAGCGCCCTCCTCCCCGCCCCCCAGTCCTTCCGTCCGCCCCTGCTGCGGGAGCACCGGCTCTACCAGGCCGACTGGCTGCTGCGCTTCTACCGCTTCGACGTGGCCGAGATCATCGACGAGGACAACCCGTTCCTCGACCCCGACCTCGACCCGAAGGCGAACTGGGCCATCAACCACCTCGACTTCTTCCCGGTGGAGGTGAACACGGCCCCGCTCGAGGCGCTGCTGCGCGTGCCCGGCATCGGCGTGCGCGGCGCGAACCTCATCGTGCGCGCACGGCGCACCGCCTGCTTGCGCGAGCCGGAGCTGCGCAAGCTGGGCATCGCCTACAAGCCGCGCCCGCTTCTTCATCACGTGCAAGCGGCGGCTACGCAGGCCAGGGCGTCGACTTCTCCCGCGAGGGGCTGCGCGCGCAGCTGGCCGCGCCCATCAAGGGCGGCAACAACGGCCGCCGCGCCGACAAGACCACTCCGGGTCAGATGAGCCTGTTCGAGAGCGTCGAGACTCCCGAGAAGGCCCGCATCGCAGGCGGGTTCGGGCGCGCGTGCTCTGGAAAGCGGCGATGCGGCCGCAGCGGCGTGCTGCAGCGATGCGGAGCGCTCCTCGAACGAGGCGTCGTCGTCCGGCCGCGCCGCGAGCGCCGACGGGACGTACGGATGGCAGCGAGCCCTCGAAACGCCGGAAGCCGTGTGCGCATGAGCCGAAAGCCCGCCGAGAACCCGCCCCTCTTCCCCGAAGAACCCCTGGCCGAGGTCGCCTACTGCCACGACGGCTCGCTCGAGGGTCTGCTGTCCGCCGTGTTCGAGGCGTACGCGCGCCGCGAGGACCCGCAGGACGTCGCCCGCGCCGACGTCCTGCAGCCGCGGCTCGGCCAAACCGTGCGCGTCATCGAGACGAACGAGGAGCATGCCGTGCGCGTTCGGCGCGGCATCAGGAGGGCGTGCGGAGACGCCGCCTACGATGCCGTCAAGCACGCCTCGCTCAGCGACCACCCGGACGCCCGGGCACCCATCGTGTACCGCTTCATCCGCTACGCCATGGCGCAGAGCAGGCCGCACGATTGCTCCGGCTGCAAGCGCCGCGGATCATGCGGCGGCGCGTGCGGGAAGTTCGCCTGCACGGGCAAGGCCCGCCGCAGCGTGCTGGGCGACCTCGCCC
>ENA-OQIF01000642-OQIF01000642.1-human-gut-metagenome-genome-assembly--contig:-NODE-642-length-11397-cov-3.166903_pt1 | contig 11397 bp, 9 predicted proteins | sample MGYA00242574_ERZ504738 | MGnify/ENA primary metagenome ERZ504738 (study PRJEB26092, sample SAMD00036437) | human gut metagenome | host: Homo sapiens | study: EMG produced TPA metagenomics assembly of...
TCTCCGACTCAGCCGTCTATTCCATCGACACCCCGCCACCCACCGTCTCGGGGCACCTGCACGTCGGTCACGTGTTCTCGTACACGCACACCGACATCATCGCCCGGTTCAAGCGCATGAACGGCTATGAGGTGCTCTACCCGATGGGCTGGGACGACAACGGCCTGCCCACCGAGCGCCGTGTGCAGAACTACTACGGTGTGCGCGTCGACACTTCGCTCAAGTACGACCCGGATTTCGTGCCGCCGTTCGAGGGCACCGAGGGCAAGAAGATCCAGGCCAAGGACCAGGTGCCGATCTCGCGCAAGAATTTCATTGAACTGTGCGAGAAGCTCACTGCGCAGGATGAGAAGCAGTTCGAGGAACTCTGGCGTCAGCTGGGCCTGTCGATCGATTGGAAACAGACCTATCACACCATTGGCGAGTACCCGCAGCGCGTGGCCCAGAAGGCATTCCTGCGCAATCTGGAACGCGGTGAGGCCTACCAGAAGGATGCCCCGGGCCTGTGGGACGTCACGTTCCAGACCGCCGTGGCCCAGGCCGAGCTCGAATCGCGCGAATACCCGGGCTTCTACCATCGCATTGCGTTCCGCTTCGAGGAGACCGGCGAGCCGATCTACATCGAGACCACCCGTCCCGAGCTGCTGCCGGCCTGCGTGGCGCTCATCGCGCACCCGGATGACGAGCGGTACAAGCCGTATTTCGGCAAGATGGTCACCTCTCCGCTGTTCAACGTGAAGGTTCCCGTGCTCGCCCACCCGGCCGCCGAGAAAGACAAGGGCGCCGGCATCGCCATGTGCTGTACGTTCGGCGACATGACCGACGTCGAATGGTGGCGTGACCTGCACCTGCCGACCCGCTCGATCATTCAGCGCAACGGCCGCATTGTCATGGACACCCCGGACTGGATCCATGACGAGAAGGGCCGCCAGTATTTCGCGGGTCTTGCAGGCAAGACCACGTTCTCGGCCCGCAAGCAGATCGTGGAGGACCTGCAGGAGACCGGCGACATGGACGGCGAACCGAAGCCGACCATGCGTATGACGAACTTCTACGAGAAGGGCGACAAGCCGCTCGAAATCGTCACCTCCCGCCAGTGGTACCTCGAGAACGGCGGCACCAACAAGGCCCTCAACACCGAGCTCATCGAGCGCGGCAAGGAGCTCAACTTCCACCCGACTTCATGCGCGTGCGCTACGAAAACTGGGTGCATGGCCTCAACGGCGACTGGCTCATCTCGCGCCAGCGCTTCTTCGGCGTGCCGTTCCCGCTGTGGTACCCGCTCGACGCCAACGGGGAACCGGATTACAGCAACCCGCTCACCCCGAGCGAGGATCGTCTGCCGATCGACCCGACCATCGATGTGCCGGAGGGGTACGGCGAGGACCAGCGTGACCAGCCGAACGGCTTCATGGCCGAACCCGACATCATGGACACCTGGGCCACGTCGTCGCTCACCCCGCAGATCGTGACGAAGTGGGCCGAGCCCGGCGAGGAGAACGAGCGGTTCTTCAAGTCCACGTTCCCGATGGATTTGCGCCCGCAGGGCCAGGACATCATTCGCACCTGGCTGTTCAGCACGATCGACCGCGCCGACCTCGAGAACCATTGCCTGCCGTGGGCCAACGCCACGCTGTCCGGCTGGATTCTCGACCCGGACCACAAGAAGATGTCGAAATCCAAGGGCAACGTCGTGGTGCCGAACAAGCCGATCGAGCAGTTCGGCGCGGACGCCGTGCGCTACTGGGCGGCATCGGCGCGCCTCGGCCTCGACGCCACGTATGACGAAGGGCAGATGAAGATCGGCCGCCGCCTGGCCATCAAGCTGCTCAATGCCACGAAGTTCGCCTTGGCGATCGGTCGTGAGGACGAGAACCACCACGTGGGCGAGGGCGCCACGGCCAGCTGGGATCCGAAGGACGTCACCGAGCCGCTCGACCGCGCCGCGATGGCGAAGATGGCGAAGGTGGTCTACGATGCGACCGAATCGCTCAACAACTACGAGCATTCAAAGGCGCTGGAGACGATTGAGGACTTCTTCTGGCAGTTCTGCGACGACTATATCGAACTCGTGAAGAACCGCGCCTATGGCACCGCCGAATCCACAGGAGTTGAGCCCAGCCCGCAGGCCGTGAAGTCCGCACGCACCACGCTCGGACTCGGACTCGACGCATTCGCACGCCTGTTGGCACCGTTCCTGCCCTACACCACTGAAGAGGTGTGGAGCTGGATGCACGCCGGCGAAGGCTCCGTGCACCATGCGCCATGGCCGAAGCCCATCACTTACGCCACCGCCGCGTTCAAGGCCTCGCCGGAGCTGCTCACGCAGGCCGGAGCCGCACTCACCGCACTGCGTGGCATCAAGTCGAAGGCCAAGGTCTCGATGAAGACGCCGATCCTCTCGGTGATGCTCAACGTGAACGACGAGCTGCACGACGCCCTGGCGCCGGCCCTTGGCGACATCGCCGAGGCGGCACGCGTCACCGGCCGCATCTCACTGCAGAAGGCCAGCGACCTCATGGCGAAGTTCGCCCGTCCGAAGGGCGAGGGCACGGCAGCACCGGGCCCGGCATCGGACGAGACGGACGTCGAGGAGATCACCGTGGTCGAAAGCGAGCTCGGCGAGCCACCGGTCAAGAAACCGAAGGCCGCGCAGTAAGCGCGAATCCGGGAAACGAAATGCGGGAAGGCATGAGCATGTGCCTCCCGCATTTCGTTTTCCGGCGGCGGCATGCAAGGGACCATCTCCTATTCGTCGGAAATTAATGGGCAGGTTGTTCGTCTCGCGTATAGGCTTTGGGCGAATACAAAAAAGTTGTCGGGGTCTTAAACTCATTGATGAACGTATTTTCTATCTGTTGGAAAAGAACGAGACCATGACTAGCACGCATACCACCACAGAGCGCCGTTATGTTGATGGGCGCACTCTCGATGAAAAAGACAATATTATTCTCGACATTCTCGAACACAATGGCCGTGCCACACTGGCACAGCTTGCGGAGGCGGCTTCACTATCCATCTCGGCCACACAGTCGCGTGTGCAGAAGCTCGAGAAAAACGGCGTCATCGTCGGCTACCGTGCGATCATCCATTACCCCGGAACAGACCACTGGAACCATCCACGCATTCGTGTCGGTGACGCCACTCGAATACGACGAGAACGCGAACATTCCGGAGAAACTCGAACACATCAGCGGCATCGATTCGTGCGATGCCGTCTCCGGCTCCCAGGTGTATGTGCTTACCGTCACCGTGCCCACCGTCCCGCAGCTTGAGGACCTCGTGACCAAGATCCACCGCATCGTGCCGTCGAACGTGGAGACGACGATGGTGTTGCACCGCTATTTCCCGCGCTGACTGCCCCGGTCCCATATGCTCTCGTTCGGTAGTCACAGCACGCTACTGTAGAGATATGAGCGAAGAGCATATGGAACAAGGCGCCTCCGGCTCCAATGAGACGGTGATCGATTCCGAGCAGGACTGGCGCGACGAACGCACGCGAGACATCGTGGACAAAATAGAGACCCTGCGACAGTCAATCGACAACGTGGACATGGCAATCGTCGCATTGCTCGCGGAACGCTTCAAATACACCTCTTCAGTGGGTGTGCTCAAGGCACGCGCAGGATTCGCACCCGCCGACTACAAACGCGAGGAAGAGCAGATGCGCCGTCTGCGCCGACTCGCAATCGACGCGGGACTCGACCCAGAGATTGCCGAGGAATACCGCGAATTCGTGGTCACCGAAGCCAAGAAACGGCATAAGCGCATCGCCGAAACCGGCGAGGATCCGGGCGTGCTCGACATCTTCGCCTGATACTTCCCCACCACAACACCGCCGTGAAACACTCATCATCACCACACCACGCCAAACCATCTGCAGCCAAGGCCGTGCTCACTGCTGGACTCGCAGCCGCATTGTGCGCCGCGCTCACCATGCCCGCGCTCACGAGCACGCATGCAGACCAGCCCGCCACAACGAATGTGGAGGGTCTGGCGGCCCGGTTCACCGACGACGATCTGTTCATGGTGAACAGCGCCGCGGATTCGTCACGCCGCATGTACGCGGTGTCGCGGAACGGGACGTCGCATATGCAGCTCGACGGCTCGCTGCCGTTCACCCTCGACGTCAGCTACACGCTCAACGGGCCGAATGTGCCGGTCGACAGACTGAACAACGCAAGTGGCATGGTGGGCGTGCACGTCGTGGCACGAGTGAACGACCGGGCCGGCGACGGCATGCAGCGGCTCGGTCGCCAGATGCGCCCGTTCGCCTTCCTCTCCATACCGAGTGCGGCAGTGGGCGACATCTCGGCCTCCGACGGCGTGGTCGTGCAACGCGACGGTTCGGCCATCACCATCGCCGCGACCGCGGAGCCGGGTTCTACGCTTGACTTCCACGTGTATGCCGACGCCAAACGTTTCTCGATGAGCCCGGTGGCGCTCGCCGTGCTCCCGCAATCCGCGCCGACCGGCTACACTGCGCAGCTGCAGTCATTGGCTCGGAATTCGACCACCTTGGTCAATTCGATCACCGGCGAGAACAACGACGATGCGAATGCGAGACTCATCGGCGAACTCGAACGATTGCGCGAGCAGGAACGCGTGCTGGCACAGCAGCAGATCGCGCAGGCCGATGCCGCGCACAAACGCGCATTCCACGAATACATGGCGGCATACGTCAGCTCATATACCGCGCATCTGAGCGGTTCTGTGGGCAATTCCACCCAGTTGACGGCGCTCATGGGCACCGCGGGCGAGCTGAACGGAGACACACCCCTGGCGCGGGCGGTCACGAATCTGGCGAGCGCGGTCAATGCGCGCAGTGACGCCTACCAGCACACCGGTGCGGCAGACGAGGTCGACTGGATCATCCGGCGCATCAGACAACGCGGCACGCAGGGGCTGACGGCCGAGCTCTCCCAGCGTGCCGGCATGAACTCCCGCGATGGCGCGCAGAACTACGCGGCGGGGCAGAAACAGCTGTCGAGCGCGATGATTCCGTATTCGATGGCGTATACGGATGCGTATACGGAGAATCTCAATGCACTGACCGGCGGCGATGTCTCGCGCGCGCAGGCTATGGGTGCGCAGGCCATTGCGCAGACAGACGCGCAGTTCGGTTCGAACAGCACGCTCACCAGCGACCAGACCAAGGTGGATGCGGCGATGAACGAGCTGGCACAGGCGCGCGAGCGCACCGGTGCCTCGAGCGCCGACCGGCAGATTGCCTTGCGGTACGCCGACCGTTTCTCAAATGCAGCTGCCAACGCCTCTGGGGCCGCGCAGAACGCTGGCTTGGGCACGCCAGTCTCCGCAATCGCATCGCAGGTGTACGACGGCTGGCTCGAACATTCGATCGGCGGGAAGATCGTCGGGGCGCGCACCAAGGCGATTGCCGATGCGCAGGCCAAGGAACGTCGCCAGCAAGGCGACGACGCTCAGGCGGGAGCGTCGCTCGTCGTGGCGTCCGATGACGATGCCGCCGCTGACGTGAGCAAATTCGCCGGCTCTGCAGCCGCTGGACTCGGTGTGAAGGGCGGCGGAGCGAAGGACGATGCCGCGCATCACAGCAGTGATGCCGGTGGCAGCGGCACCCCGCATCGCGAGCGCGTTCCCGAAAGCGAGCGCTTGGCCACGCAGTTCGGCGTCTCCGATCTTGCCAGCGGCCTCGTGCTGCATGCCGACCCCTCGCAGGTCGTTGACGAGACCGTGATCATCGGGCAAGCGCAGCCGTTGCTTGAGGCGGGAGCCGCAATGAGCGGGCCATCGGGCGGCCTGGCATCGCAGTTGGCGCACGACACTGCGGACCACTGGCCGAATCTGCGTCTGCTGCTCGTGCGCCCCACACTGTGAGTCGATTCTTGAGCACAACGCGATTGGCCTCCGACGACCCTTCTGGGCACGTCGGAGGCCAATCGCGTATATGAACGGGGCGTATGCCGTCAGTTGTTCGAGCCGCCGTTCAGCGAGCTGTTGCCCTGTTGCACGATCGCTTTGAAGAAGTCTGCATTCGTCATCGTCTTCTTCAGGCGCGGCACGAGCGTCTGATAGGCCTGCTCGGGCTCCAGGCCGCCAAGCAGGCGACGCAGGCTGTACAACACCGGAAGTTCCTGCGGGTTCGTGATGAGCTCCTCACGGCGGGTGCCGGAAGCATTGATGTCCACAGCCGGGAACAGGCGCTTGTCGGCCAGTTCGCGACTCAGACGCAGCTCCATGTTGCCGGTGCCCTTGAATTCCTCGAAGATCACCTCGTCCATCTTCGAACCGGTCTCCACCAGGGCCGACGAGATGATGGTGAGCGAACCGCCGTTTTCGATGTTGCGGGCGGCGCCGAAGAACTTCTTCGGCGGGTAGAGTGCCTGGGCGTCCACACCACCGGAGAGGATGCGCCCTGAGGCAGGTGCCGCGATGTTGTAGGCACGGGCGAGGCGCGTCATGGAATCGAGCAGCACCACCACGTCCTGCCCCAGCTCCACCAGGCGCTTGGCGCGTTCGATGGCGAGCTCGGCGACGATGGTATGGTCGGAGGCCGGGCGGTCGAAGGTGGACGAGATGATCTCACCCTTCACGGTGCGCTCCATGTCGGTGACCTCTTCCGGGCGTTCATCGACGAGCACGACCATGAGGTGCACCTCGGGATTGTTCACAGCGATCGCATTGGCGATGTTCTGCAGCGTGATCGTCTTGCCAGCTTTCGGCGGAGAGACGATCAGGCCGCGCTGGCCCTTGCCGATCGGCGAAACGATGTCGATCAGGCGGCCGATGATGCGGTTCGGCGTGGTCTCCATACGCAGGCGCTCGTCGGGGTACAACGGCGTGAGCTTGCTGAAGTTCGGGCGATCCTGTGCCTCTTCCACGCTTAGGCCGTTGATGAGCGTGATCGACTGCAACGGCATGAACTTCTGACGCTGGTTGCGGCGCTCGCCCTCATGGGGCGCACGCGTGTAACCGCGCACGGCATCGCCTTTGCGCAGGCCGTACTTCTTGATCTGCCCCATCGACACATAGATGTCGTTCGGTCCGGGGCAGGTACCCCGGAAGTGCGAATGAACGCGTAGGAATCGAGCACGTCGACGATGCCGCCGACCTCCACGAGATCCTCGGTGTTCTCCTCGCGACGCTCATTGCGGTCGTTGCGATTGTTGCGCTCATTGCGATTATTGCCACGTTCGTCGCGGGAACGGCGTTCGTTGCCCTCCTCACGCTCCTCGTAGTCACGTTCGTTGCGGTTCCTGCGGTGCTGGCGGTTCTCCCTGTCGGCACGCGCATTTGAACGGTCGTTGGTGCGGCTTCCGCGCTCGCCACGGCGATGCGCATGCTCCTCGTGACGTTCGTCACTCTCGTCGTCATTCGCACTCAGCGGCAATGACGAGAGAATGTCGTCTAGATCCGGCTTGGCTTCCGCATCCGGTTCACGCACGGCCGCCGCTCCTGCACGCCGCCGCGTGGGCAGTGAGTCCACGGCACCGCGACGGCGACGTGGCTGCTCACCGCCGCGCTCTGCGTGCTCGGGCAGATTCAGCGTGCTCAGCAGCTGCTCGGCGGCGGACGTCTCACCATTGGTCGCAGCCTGATCCGCAGATTCCATCTGACGGCGCTTCCCGCGCACGCGGCGACCGCGAATCTGGGTCATCTCCTCTTCGGCGGGCAGGGCGGCATGGCCCTCCTCCTTCACCTGGGTAGGCTGTTCGGCAGCAGACTCCTCGACTGCCTTTGGCTCGCCGGCCTTGCGCACCACGCGTCGGGCACCGGTCTTGCGAACCGGAACGGAGACTGCATCATCGTGCCCTGCGGGCTGTTCCGCCTGTGCCGGTGCCGTTTCGCTCTTCGCCGACGACTGCTTGGCGCGGGCCTCTTCGATCGCTGCCACCAAGTCGCCCTTGCGCTTCGCAGAAAGACCGCGCAAGCCAAGTTCCTTGGCGATCTCCTTGAGCTCAGGCAGCTTCATCTTACTTAAATCTTGGCTATCGGCCACGTTGTTGTACCTTCCCTAGGCCATACGCATACCAGCGCGCTATGGCAGAAAAAGAAATTGAACCGCATACACGGGTTCGTGTGAATGAATACACACACGGTACCTCAATATCGAGACGAAATGCGTGTGGCGCCCATGTTGTGAACATGGGCGCCACACGCGAACGCAGGTATCTGCTTGTATTTTATGGAACCATCACTTGGATTCGTGATACGACTTGTCGGTGTTCACCGACCACACGTTGTTCTTCGAGGTCTTGTGGGTGCGAATGTTGTCCACCGCCTCCATCGACGTGGCCATCGAATGGTCCATGTTGTTGTAGCGGTGCTGTCCGTTGCGACCCACACAGTACAGATTACCGAACGAATCAAGGTATTCCACGAGCTCGGGCATCTGGTCGTAGGTGTCGAAGTAGGCCGGGTATGCCTTCTTCACACGCTCGCGGTGCGAGTCGAGCACGTCGTCCGGGCCTGCGATGACGCCCATGCGGGTGAGTTCGTGAATGGCGAACTTCGTGGCGTCTTCGTCGCTCATGTTCCAGAACTCATCGCCTTCCTCGCAGAAGTATTCGAGGCCGATCCACACCGTGTCGTCCACGTCCTTCACCAGGTATGGGCTCCAATTATTGAAGATCTGCAGGCGACCAACCTTGTAGCCCGGATCCTGCACGTAAATCCAGCAGTCCGGTACAATCGGCGGATTGCCCAGCGTCGGGATGTCGGTGGTGTTCTTGAGCTTCAAATGCTTGACCAGCAGGCCGACCGTGACGAAATCGCGGTATGGCAGGCCTTCGGCAATATGGCGCATGTCGGACGGCACAGGCTGCTGCTCGGTGTCCATGGCCTCGACCAGGTCCTTCACCGGCATCGACGAGATGAACTGGTCGGCCTCGAGGGTCTCCTGCGTGCCATCGGAATGCCTCACGAGCACCGAGGCGATTCGGCCGTCGGCACCACGATTCACACCGACCACCTTGGCATCGGTCTTCACCTTGACCCCACGGGCCTCGCAATTGTCTTTCACCGTCTCCCACAGCTGCCCCGGCCCGAGCTTGGGGTACCAGAACTCCTCGATGAGCGAAGTCTCCACCTCGCTGTTGTCGCGCTGCTTCGGCATCAGCTTCTGCACGGCATTCTTGAGCACCTCGGAGATCGAGAGGCCCTTGACGCGCTGCGAACCCCAATCCGCCGAAATCACCGAGGGGTGACGCCCCCACAGTTTCTCGGTGTAGCCTTCGAAGAACATCGAATAGAGCACGCGCCCGAACCGGTTGATGTAGAAGTTCTCCAGATTGTCTTCCGGAAGTTTGTGCACCATCGACTTCAGGTACGAGAAACCGGCCTTCATGGTAATCTTCGGGCCCATCGCCTTGAGCGTATCGAGCGACAGCGAGATTGGGTAGTCGAGGAAGTGCTTGTTCCAGTAGATGCGCGAGACACGATGGCGCTTGAGCATCACTTTGTCTTCAATCTCAGGGTCCGGTCCGCCAGGCTCCAGATCATGGGTGTCGCGGCCGAGTTTCTTGTCGTCGTATGACGGAGCCCCCTGCAACGGCAGCGTCTCCTGCCACCAGTCCATGATGCGCTCGTCCTTCGAGAAGAAGCGGTGGCCACCGATGTCCATGCGGTTGCCATCGTGCTTCACGGTACGGGCGATGCCGCCGAATTCCTCGGATTCCTCGAGCAGCGTCACATCATAGGCGTTCGAACCGTCCTTCACCAGCTCCCATGCTGCGGTGAGACCGGCAGGGCCTCCACCAATGATGACGACCGATTCTGGTTCGTTCGTGGTCACGATGAGATCCTCCTTCATTGAGGGTATGCATATTGCAAGGACGATCGGGGAACGCCCTGCCTGAATCATTCAAGTCAAACCGTAAAGCCGTTACCAGTCTAGTGCGTGCCATGACCTAGGCATGCGCTCATACCGTTGTGAGTGGACATCGCGGCCGCACATGCCCGAATGGCATGCTGCAGTGCGCGAACGGCCGTCATTGCATGTCTTCGGGTATGTCGATGTCGGTCTGCTGCACCTCTTCGACGTTGACGTCCTTGAACGTCACGATGCGCACGTTCTTCACGAAACGACTGGAACGGTATACATCCCACACCCACGCATCGGAGAGCTGCACATCGAAATACACGTCCTGTCCGGCGGACCGCACGTTGAAATCGACCTTGTTCGCCAAGTAGAAGCGTCGTTCCGTCTCCACCACGTACTTGAACAGCTTGATCACGTCACGGTACTCGCGGTACAGCGCGAGCTCGGCATCGGTTTCGTAGTTGTCGAGATCTTCGGCACTCATGCTTGAAGTTACTCTTCCTGTTGAGAATCGTTGGCATTGCGCGACGACATGCGGTCATGACCGAGTCGGCGCCACCATGCCTTCTTCGATTTGTTGCGTTCCGTACTGTTGTACGGCCACGTATTCTCCGACTCGATGTTGTCCTGTGCGATGCGAGCGGAGTCGGACTTCATCTTGTCGCCCATGGTTGTCTCGTCTTGCGCCTCGTCACTGTGTGCCTCCGGCTGCGAGGCGATGGTGTCAGACAGTGCCTGCTTGCGGATTGCGGTGGAATGCTGGTGGAGCAGCAACGCCTTCTCCATGCCGGGATTCGTGGTGATCACGTGCATGCCGAAGGCGTCCATGGCACGAACCGGGTCGTACTCGTCGACCAACGTGTCAAGCACGTTGAGATCCTGGTACTTGTTGTTGGCCTCGTCCCACAAGGCGTCGCGCGAGGTGCCGGACGGCACGAACCCCAGCGACTGGTACACCGAGTAGGAACGGGTGTTCTTCTCGGGCACCGCCACCCAGATGCGGTGGAGTCCAAGGCCTTCGGGTTCGTCGGCGAAACCATATGTCATCACGCGCGGCATCGCATCACGAGAATAGCCGCGACCGCGGTATTCCTTGCCCAGAATCACCTGGATGCGGGCGGAGCGCGCCCAACCGTCGATGTCGATGAGGAAGATCATGCCAATGAACTCGGTGGCGGTGTGCTCGTTGACGGTCTCATCCTCATGCTCCTCGGGAACGGTGAGCATCGCCCATGCGATGGTGCGGCGCGATTCCGGGTCACCGATGCCGGATTTCCGGGACTCGATGCCGTCGACCCACGCCTGTGAACGGCGCACCCAGGCCTGCACGGCGGCGCGTTCCGCCACGCGGTCCTTTCCCGTCACACCGGAGGCGTTCACGTAGGCGTCCAATGCGTCCATGGATGCCAAGTCGCCCACCGAAGCCGGTCGCAGGTACACCATCTCGCCCTGTATGCACGGGATTGTGATCTGCGATGGCAATTCACGCGAGCGTGCGGTACCTTCCCCCGAGTCTCCGTCCACTACTGCTGTCATGTCGTTTCCATCCTTGTATATGGGCATCCCCATCTTTCAACCTTTATATGTTACCCTAGCCG
>ENA-OQIF01000644-OQIF01000644.1-human-gut-metagenome-genome-assembly--contig:-NODE-644-length-11303-cov-4.357641_pt1 | contig 11303 bp, 18 predicted proteins | sample MGYA00242574_ERZ504738 | MGnify/ENA primary metagenome ERZ504738 (study PRJEB26092, sample SAMD00036437) | human gut metagenome | host: Homo sapiens | study: EMG produced TPA metagenomics assembly of...
TATATTATATATACAACTAGAAAAAACGAACGAAAGGGGGTAAACGGTAACAGATAGAAACGAATTAGTATTTTAGAAAATAGGAAACACAACAAGTAATCTTTTAATGCGGCTTTCCCGATGCTGATTGCTCAATTATTAGCACTGTTATACAACATTGTCGACCGCATCTATATCGCTCGTATTCCAGATATTGGGACTACCGCCCTTGGGGCTGTCGGTCTATGCTTTCCGATTATTGTAATAATCACCGCCTTTGCCAATCTGCTTGGCACCGGTGGCGCACCGATTTTCTCAATCTGCCGAGGAAAAAAAGAATGTCGAACACGCCAGACAAATCATGGGAATTTCTTTCACGCTGCTCTGCGGCTGTTCTTTGATCCTGATGCTTGTCGGCATGCTCCTTGCAAATCCTCTTCTCGTATTATTCGGTGCCTCCAAAGATGCGCTAAAATATGCCTATCCATATCTGATGATCTATCTGATTGGAACACTTCCATCTATGATCACTACAGGGATGAATCCATTTATCAACGCTCAGGGGTATGCTGCTGCCGGTATGTATTCCGTTACAATCGGAGCTGTTGCAAACATTATTTTAGACCCAATTTTTATCTTTGTATTTCACTTCGGTGTTCCGGGAGCCGCAATTGCAACCGTCATCTCTCAGGTTGCATCTGCCGCATTTGTGCTTTATTTTCTAAAACACCGCGCCGAGATCAAAGTCCGGCTTTTTTCGCTCCGCAAAATGCACTCCTGCATTGCTGATATCAAGGACATTATGAGCCTTGGAAGCGCGGGATTTATTATGCAGCTCACAAATAGCCTTGTGACAATCTGCTGCAACAGCGTTTTGGCACACCTCGGAGGTGATGTATATATATCCGTCATGACAATTATATCCAGCATTCGCCAAATAGTGGAGACCCCCATCTATGCAATTACGGAAGGTTCCTCCCCTATTTTAAGTTATAATTACGGAGCCAAAACGACCGGAAAAAGTTAAAAAATGTGGCATTGAAATGGCATTTTTGGTTCTTTTGTATACCGGGATTGCCTGGAGTGTTATCCTGTTCGCTCCAAGATTTCTCATCAGCATCTTCAGCTCTGATCGATCATTGGCAAGCCATACCATTCCTGCCCTAAAAACATATTTCGCTGCATTCATCTTTATGGACCTACAGTATATCGGACAGACCGTTTTCAAATCACTCAACAAAAAGAAGCAGGCAATTTTCTTCTCACTTCTTCGAAAAGTGTTGATCGTGATACCACTGACTTACCTGCTTCCATATGCGCTTCATATAGGCTCTGATGGAGTTTTCCTCGCCGAACCAGTCTCAAACATTATCGGCGGAAGCTTGTGTTTTATCGTAATGCTCTATCTCATACTGCCTGAACTGAAACGAATGCAACTTGAAAATGAACATATCCGCAATTAAAAATCATAACGGATTATAGCTTGTTCTGATATTTTCATTCATTGCATTTAATTTTGCCATATCTTCCGGCTCAATTTGAAAATCAAATACTGAAATATTTTCTATCAGCCTTGAACTGTTTTTCGTTTTTGGAATTGGAATAATTCCCTGTTGAATATTCCATCGAAGCAATAATTGAGCCGGACTTTTTGCATAGCGGCTAGCTATTTCTTTAATTCCATCATCCTCCATTTTTCCACGAAGCAATGGTCCCCATGCCATAATTTGAATTTTATTCTTTTTACAAAAAGAATTCAACTGTTCATCATGCAAAAAAGGAGTGTGCTCGATTTGATTTATCATCGGAGGAATTTCACAGTTCTCTAACAAAATCTCCAGCTGACTGATCTCAAAATTTGAGACACCGATTGCCCGAATCAGCCCAGCCTTATATAGTTCCTCCAAAGCCTTCCATGTACTCAAAGTCCTCTCTTTATTCAATCCCGGCCAATGTATCAAAAAAGAATCCAGGTAATCTGTTTGCAATCTTTTTAAAGAATCATGAAAATTTGAGATGGTCTTTTCATATCCCTGATTACAATTATCCACTTTACTGTTCAGAAAAACAGTCTCTCTTTGGATATGATTTTCTTTCAACGCATCTCCCAATGCCTCCTCATTCTTATACATCTGAGCTGTGTCAAACAATCTGTAGCCATATTGATATGCATTTCCAATTGCTTCGTTCATCTCAGCTCCCGCTTCCATCTTATAAACACCAAGCCCAATCTCAGGGATTTCTATATGATTTACTAATTCCATATGAAACATCCTCCTGTTTTGCCATTCATTTAATCCTCTGACCATACAATCTTTCGGTCTTTAAAATAATATTCTCTGTCATGTTCATTCACTTTGCGAAGTATCTCACATGGCACCCCGACTGCCACTACATTGGACGGAATGTCTTTTGTCACCACGCTTCCTGCACCAATCACAACATTATCTCCAATCGTAATTCCCGGCACGATAATCGCCCCTGCTCCAATCCAGCAATTCTTTCCTATATGAACAGGCGCATTATATTGGTACCCCTGACTGCGCAGCTCTGGCAGAATCGGATGCCCTGCCGTAGCCACTGTGACATTCGGACCAAACATTGTATAATCACCCACATAAATATGAGTGTCATCGACCAATGTCAAATTGAAATTGGCATAAATATTTTTCCCAAAATGTACATGTCCGCCACCAAAGTTAGAGTGAAATGGCGGTTCAATATAACAGCCCTCACCGATTTCCGCAAACATCTCTTTTAGCAACGCCGTTCTCTTCTCCTGCTCTAAAGGACGTGTCGCATTAAAATCATATAACCTCTCCAGTCTTTGTAACTGCTCATTCATAATCTCTTCACCATTTGGCAGATAAAGCTCTCCTGTATGCATCTTCTCTTTCATACTCATAACGCGTGCCTCCTATGTGTTATAGCATTGTTTCTATTTTCATTCTAGCATATCACATCTGCCTATTCCACACCTAACTGGGTAATGATCTCCCTTTTATAATTTAAAAATGCCTCCGTCAGATTAAACTCTCCGCCGCGTGGTTTTTTCTCCCGAATTACAATCTCTTTTGTAATCCTTCCCGGTTTTCCTGTCATCAAAAAATACGGTCAGACAGCAAAATCGCCTCGTCAATATCGTGCGTAATAAAAATAGTAGACAATTCAATCTGATTCATAATATCCAAATACCATTTGTGCATCGCACTTTTCGTAATCGTATCCAGCGCACTGAACGGCTCATCTAACAATGCCACCCCTTCTGAAAACAGATAAGTCCGAAGCAGTGCGGCGCGTTGGCGCATTCCGCCGGACAGCTGACTTGGATATTTCTTTTCTGTTCCCGCAAGTCCAAATGGTCCAAATTGCGGACGCACCTTTGCAAGGGCATCTTTTTTCTTCTCTCCCTTTATCATGAGCGGAAGCGCCACATTTTCCTCAATCGTTTTATATGGAAGAAGCAAATCTTTCTGCAGCATATAGCTGACATGTCCCGCCTGCCCGGTAATCTCCTTCCCGTTTAAAAGAACTTCCCCGGAATCCGGCTCCATCAACCCTGAAATCACATTAAAAAGTGTCGTCTTTCCAGCACCGCTGACGCCGAGAAGACTCACGATCTCATTTTTCTGTAAGGAGATGGAAATATCCTCAATCACTTTCTTTCCATCAAACGATTTTGACACTTGTTTGGTTTCCAATCGAATCATGCTGCTCATCCTACTTTTCCAAATAATCGTTAGAGAATCCAAATCCCGCCGGAATCTCCTGCTCAATCAACTCATTATCTCCGAGCCATTTATAAAATGCATCCCATCTCGCCGGATCGATATAACCCCACTGCTCTACTTCAGCTTTATACTGATCTGCCAGCCATTCCTGACTCGCGAGCACTAACTCTTTATCAAGTTCCGGAGCTGCCTCGCATAAAATATCCGCCGCCTCTTTCGGGTCTGCGATTGCATCTTCATACCCCTTCTTCACTGCACTCAAAAATGCTTTTGCAGTGTCCGGTTTCTCTTCCAAAAAGTCATTATTTGCAACAATTACCGGTGTATAATAGTCAAATACCGGATTGATATCTTTGAAAGCGAAATAGTCTGTCGGAAGATTTTTTACTTCTGTCGCAATTCCTCCCCATGCATAATACACCCAGATTGCATCTACCTGTTTGGATTTCAATGCAGTCACCTCGTCCGTCACATTACTCGGAATCATGTTAATTTTGCCGTAGTCCCCGCCATCAGATTCCACCACGTTTTTAATCATTGCTTTCTCCACTTCCATGTCCCAAGTCGCATATGTTTTGCCTTCCATTCCCTTAGGCCGGTCCATGCCCTCCCCTTTTCTGGAAATGATACCTGATGTATTGTGCTGAATCAAAGTGGCAACTGCTGTCACAGGCAACGGATCATCACTTGCAAAAGCAGGTGCAATAGAATCCTGAAAATCAATTCCAAACTGTGCTTTTCCGGATGCAACCAAAGCACTTGCACCGTCTTCCGGTGGCTGTACAATCTCTACATCCACCCCTGCATCCTCAAAATATCCTTTTTCTTCTGCCACATATAATCCAGTATGATTCGTATTTGGCGTCCAGTCCAGCACAAATGTAATTTTCTCAAGCTCTTTTCCTTCTTGTTTTTCCTTCTTTTCGCCGCAAGCTGTCACGGAACATACTGTTGCCACAGCAAGCGCCAACGCTACTATTTTCTTTTTCATTTTTATTCTCCTTTTCATTTCTCCCAAGGCATACATTTCTTCTGAAGTATTGACACAAGCCACATCAAAAGCAGACTGATTGCAGAAATCAGAAAAATAACCGCAAACATCTTGTCAAATGCATAAGATTTTCGCACCCGTGTCATGTACACACCGAGACCATTATATCCTCCAAGCCACTCTGAGATTACAGCCCCTACCACACAGTAGGACACCGAAATCCGAAGACTTGCAAAAAATCTTCCGAGAGAACTTGGAAATTTTACATGTAAAAAAATCTGAAGCCGATTCGCTCCCATCGCTTTCAGAAGATTGATCGTATCTTTGTCAGCCGACTGAAACCCCTCCAGCAACCCGATTGCAATCGGGAAAAAAGTCACAATCACAATCAAAGTTACTTTCGGCGCCATCTCATATCCCATCCACAGCACAAGAAGCGGAGCAATCGCAATCGTCGGTATCGTCTGTGTGATTACCATAATCGGATAAAACGCTTTGTAAAACCCTTGAAAACGATCCATCAAAGCTGCCACAGCAAATCCGATTATCACTCCCAAAGCCAAGCCTAAAAAACCTTCCAACAATGTCACTTTTGCATGTCCCATCAAAAGTGGAAAATCTTTCACAAAAGCTCGCACTACTTCTACCGGGGACGGCAGCAAAAATGACGGCACGATTCCGGTACTTGACAGTATCTGCCATACGAGCAGCAAAACTACAATTGCCGCGACTGAATACGCCTTACTTGTGATGTTTTGTAACTTTCTTTTCAATGGTAAGCACATCTCCTTCAGGTTTGTATGTCACTTTGATATAAGCAGCCACAGACGGTGCTCCCGCACGGATTGCGATGTGCTGACATTCTTTCACGATATCCATCAGTTCATCATAATCTCCCTCGATTGCCGTCTCAAACGGACCTACATAGTAATTTAATCCGGTGCTCTTAATATAGGCGATCACCTCATCCACAATACGGATTAATTCCTCATCGTTTTTTGCCTCCGGTAAAGTTTGAATTGCTACACTTGCGTTCATCTTTGTCTCCTTCTTTCTTTTCATATTTGATATCTGGGTTCTTAAAAGAACTGCTTTTCCAGAAGAAAAAGCTTCCTTTCTTTCTGAAAGGAAGCCTTATATTGTATACAAACTCATCTATCTCATTATAGACTCTACTTTGTGTTTCAATATTCTCCCTACGCTGGCATTACCCAGATCAGGTTAAGGGTCTAAACATTCTCGTAGTTTACTCTCAGCCAGGTTCTCCCGGCACCCCTGATTTCTTTTCTAGTTTACTCTAAGTTTTTTTGGAAGTCAAGTTGAAAACTCAACTAAAATAACTCTCTATTCCTATCCACGGTATTTTGTCTTGCAAGGTAAATCATACCGGCATCATATGCAGCAACAAAAATGGTATGATGACAAAAGACATCCCTCCCATGCTCATACGGAGAAAACTCATATCAAATATTGCCCAAACGATCGCAAATGGCATCAATGGATTAAATATACTTTCAAAAATAAAACATTTTTTATCTGGCTTCCCTTCGTATAAGATTGTTTCTTCCAATCCGACCATACTTTTTAATTCCTCTACCATAAACTTCCTCCTACTAGATTAATTTACACTAATTCCATTTTTAATAACGAATCCTGGATTTTCAACAGTAAACTAAACAACTTTTTTAAGGTTATTCATCCGATATTCAACTGGTGTTAGATAGCCGAGTGAAGGAGGAAACAGGCGGCTGAATTGCCACCTGTCCTGCAATGATTTCTATCGCCTCGATAAAAGAATAACCGCTGACCTTAATCAGATAATCCAGCACTGATCTGCCACGGATACTCTGACTCCACCACATCCATTTCCCGTTGGAAATCTTCAAACCGTCATGACTTCTCGTTGTGTAGGTATTCCCTGAGAAAGGCACAAGCTCCTACGGTTCATAGTTCTTCAGGTATGTCAGTAAATCCATTCTCATTTCTTCTATCATTTCCCTTGCATTTTCTACGGACAGTGGCATATTCTTTATACTTCCTCATCTGCTTTCGATACATGACTATTCGTCTCTGTATCTTTTGCGGTTGTATCGATTTCCGGGAAATAAATGGTCTGCCCCTCATAAGAAAGATCTGCATGTACTGCAATCTCTTTTCCTTTCCACTCTAAATGGTCTTTTCACAACGGATATGAACCATTCTATACCACTACTATCAATTATGATTAAAAAAGAAAAAGCAGACAGTCCTATCAAAAAACTGTCTGCTACAAACTGTGGTTTTCTGTTATAGATTTACAATCATAATATATTCTTCACTATTTTCATCAACAACAGTAAATCCCACTTTCTCGTACATCTTCACTGCATAATTACTTTTCTGAACAGATAGGGATATTTTTGAATATCCAGCCAATCTTTCTGCTTGTAATAGTTGCTTCAATAATAAAGTTCCAATACCCAATCCTCTATATTCTTGACAGACATGGCAAGTGATGGAGTATCATCATCAATGTTTCCATAATCATTCATAATTCTTACCCAAATAACTCCTACTACTTTTCCCTGAATTTCTGCAACTAAGGCTTTATCGTGTTTTCGATTTCCAAACTCGATGATATATTCTTGTAATTCTGGACTTTCTATTACTGATTTAGGTGGCGGTTCAATTCCGTCTGGAATATAAACCGCTTCATACAAAAAATCACTTAATAAACAGTATTCTTCACTTTTCATTTCTCGTATTATATAGTCCATAATTTCACTCCAAGTTCCAATTTTACTTAACGATATGTGCTGTGATAATTGTATAACTATATGAATTGATGGTCATTTTGATATTTTCAACTTCGCAATACCAATTTTTACCCTGTTTGTATATATTACAATTTTTATCTAACATCTTATTTTTGCAATACTCAACAACATCTGCTGTATCTATTTTTAGATTTCTTTTAATTCTATCAATTCCCATTTCGGTTGTATGAATTTTATCAATATTATCAAGTAATATTTTTTTATCTTCCATTTTTTCTTTTCCTCAACCTTCCTATTCTGTCAAGTCTAAATCTATTGATTTTACAGGCTTTGACGATTTTTATTTACCTCAAAAACAGAGCCGGAAGTGATGGATATCGTAGTATCTTGTACCGAATAGCTGATAAATGGGTGCTATTTATAAAGCGTCCCTGTTTGTTCACTTTATAAAGGCTATTTCCCCTCTGAACAACTATGAGGATGAACCTTCCGTGTCTAATGGTATCCTGTACCAACTTCCTTCGTCCCACCTGTTCATACACCGAGTGCCCGCTAAGCTTTCTATCAAATCACAAGTTTCGTAGGATTGAATTTATGACAATCAATGTGCTTAAAAACTATTTTAAAAATTAAATGCAATATATCATTATCAATCTGAAACTCAGTATACATTATACAGTGAGCAAATTCTGATTTCCCAGGTTAATAAATTGGAATTGTCACTTCCGGCATAAGCAAAACGGATGTCCTGCCGGATCAAACATGGTTACAAAATCATCTCCTCCAAATTGACTTTCCGCTTTCTTTGCTCCCAATGATTCCGCTTTCTTAACCATTTCTGCAACATTATCAACCTGAAAATCAAAATGCATCTGTTTTTGTTGTTTTCCTGCATTTTCTGGCCATACAGGAGGAACATAATCTTTTTCCTCAATAAACAAAAAACAATCCCCGAAGAACTACGGACAGCCGGTCTTGCAAATAGTTCACACATTTCCCAACCTAATAATTCTCCATAGAATCTTTGCAATTTTCTTTCATCATCACAATCAACCATAACATTCCCTAATACCACTTCATCTACCATATTTTTAACATCCTTTCAAATTCTTCAAAGCAGACGGATTATTCTCTATGATTGTCTCAACAGTGGGACAGTTTTCTAACTCTGAACAGTCGCCACAAGTAGCAACACATTTTTTCAATGCACACTGCCGAATACTGCATATACTATCGCAAAATACGGTTTTAATTCCTTCAACACGACATCCTTGACAGTTAATATGGTCAGGAAGAATAGGTGCATTATTTAATTCAGCCCATAACTTCGCAGTTTTTATTCGCAACTCTTGGTCGTCATTAATTGTTGCAAGATATGCGTCGCATTTTTCACAATCCAGCCCACAATATCCAATCATATTTTTCATGGTTATGTACCTCCCAACTTCCGATTTATCTTTATGTACATTGTACCAAGTCGCTGGCACGACGGCTAGCCCTCAGTACAATATTCTTGCTACTTTTACAAAAAAATTTTGATTATCCCGAAAAAACCTTGAAATACAAGCACATTCGCAGGATTTCAGATTGATTTTACTACCAATTTACTACTTTTAACGGATTGCGCCTTGATATGCCGGAACATCTTGCGAGCATGAAACAACCCAATACAAACGCGACGCACTGGCGGCGCGGCACGTCGGCAATCACACAATTTCATATAGCACCGCACTGGCGGCGTTACCTTATCCCAACCGTGAAACAAGGAACGCCGCTATTTTTTTACCCTCATGTTACGCAGTAGGGGCAAAAAGAGCTTTGCTACATAAGGCTTTGCGGGTGCGGTTTTCACACAGTAAGGGATTGATACCTAAACCCTCAAAATCGCTGTTCTACTGCGTAACAAATATGCAGCAAAGGAGTTGATGAAGCTATGGCAGTTTTCCACGTGGAGAGAAACACAGGATATACGGTTATGAGCAACCACCATTTACGCAACAAGGAGCTGACCCTAAAGGCAAAAGGGCTGTTATCGCAAATGCTGTCCTTGCCGGAGGATTGGGACTATACCCTTGCGGGACTGTCCTATATCAACCGGGAAAAAATCGACGCTATCCGCGAAGCTGTCCGGGAGCTTGAAAGAACCGGATATATTCAGCGTTCAAGGGAACGCGACAAGAAAGGACGTTTGCGGGGAGCTGATTACATCATCTATGAGCAGCCGCCTAACTTGGATTTACCTACATTGGAAAATCCAACATTGGAAAATCCTACGCAGGAAAAACCTACGTTGGAAAATCCAATGCAATTAAATAAAGATATACAAAAGACTGACTTATCAAAAAAAGAAAATCAAATACGGATTTATCAAGTAACCATTCCATTCCTATCCTTTCCCCTAACCCCTCTCCTTTTGAGGGAAGAAACGGCAGAGCCGGAACGGAAAGGAACGGAAGCGGCAGACGCATACAGTGTGTATGAGGAAATCATCAAGGACAATATCGAATATGAGCATTTTATCAAGCATACCGACATTGACAGGGAACGCTTGGACGAGATTGTGTCCCTTATCCTTGAAACGGTCTGCACCAAACGAAAGACAATCCGTATCGCCGGGGACGATTACCCGGCAGAGCTTGTCAAAGCAAAGTTTATGAAGCTCAACAGCAGCCACATTGAATTTGTCTTTGACTGCATGAAAGAGAACACAACGAAAATCCGCAACATCAAGCAATATCTGAAAGCGGTACTGTTCAATGCCCCAAACACCATTGACAGCTATTACACCGCCCTTGTCAATCACGATATGTACGGCGGGCGTACTATCCAGTCGGCAAGAAGCAAGGGCATACCCGATTACACCTACAATGAGGGCGAAAGCCTGTAAAACCAAAGGAGGATTTTATTATGACACAGAAAACAGGAGCTTTGATTTTTGATGAAACGGCAGACCGTTACGACATTCGCTTTGACCTTAACGACTACTACGGAGGATTGCATTGTGGGGATTGCCTTGAAGTGTTTGTACGCGGCAAATGGAAGCCGACCCGCATGGAGTACGGGGACAACTGGTATCTTGTGGGTGTAAGGGCTTCGGATTTGAACGGGCTGCGGGTGCGTATCTAAAGGCGGCATGAAAAATGTACGCCTTATTTTTATGCCCCGAAGCGGCACACCACCCTAACAAAACCATGAAAGGAGGGATTTCATGCAAGATGAAGTCAACGAAAAAGTTGTGTCTTTAGCAATCAAAACATCTAAGCTGACAGCCGAAGTGCTGCAAAAGGCTATGAAAGCCCTGCTTGCCAAAGGCAAAGGGCAGCTAACCAAAGCCCCGCATGGGAAAATCACTATGCGGCAGCTTATGAAGCCGGGAGAAAAGGTTTCCAACATTGAGATTACCGACCAAAATATCAAAGCCTTTGACCCTATCGCAAGGAAAAACGGGCTTGATTACAACGTCAAGAAGATTGAGAACGGCAAGCCGCCGACCTATCTTGTGTCTTTTAAGGGCAAGGATATTGACGTTATGACCGAAGCGTTTCGGGAATTTACCGCAAAGAAATTAGGCAGGGATAAAAAGCCCTCTATCCGCAAGCTGCTTTCCACTCTGAAAGACAAGGCTGCAGCTCTGAACGCACAGAGGGACAAAGTGAAGAAAAAGGACAGGGAGGTATCGCTATGAAGCCGGAACTTAAAAAGCTGCTTATCCTAAATGCCCCCTATCTGCTCTTTGTCTATCTCTTTGACAAAATCGGACAAGCGGTACGCCTTGCGCCGGGGGCTGACCTTTCCGGCAAGGTGCTTTCCCTTGCAGACGGCTTTTCCGCTGCCTTTGCAACCCCG
>ENA-OQIF01000647-OQIF01000647.1-human-gut-metagenome-genome-assembly--contig:-NODE-647-length-11293-cov-10.668100_pt1 | contig 11293 bp, 4 predicted proteins | sample MGYA00242574_ERZ504738 | MGnify/ENA primary metagenome ERZ504738 (study PRJEB26092, sample SAMD00036437) | human gut metagenome | host: Homo sapiens | study: EMG produced TPA metagenomics assembly of...
CGCGAACGAATGGTCGACCCGCCGCTACCTCGACATGTCCCGGTTCGATGACAACCTCGTGGAAGCGAACTGATCATCGCTCCATGGACGGCCATGATCCAAAGTGCGCAACTTTTCGGGCACTACCTTTTGGTTTAAATATATATAAAAATTCATTTGATAAGCATATTTCCTTTGATTCAATATGGGATTTACTGGTTCCTCAGACAATTGATGAGTGCTATGCATCAAATGGTCTAGAAGATGTCCCTCCAGTAAAAGATGAGCAAGGCAACTGGAATATGAGGGGGCACCATGATCGAATCGTCCATATTGAGGAAAAAGAACTTAAAATGTTCTCAAAATTGGTCGGTAATGAAGCGGAAGACTCATGGAAGTCAACTCCGATGGTAGGAATCTATGCCAATGGTTTGTCATCGGCATTGGAAAAGATGTCGATTGTTCCAAAGTGCCTTCATGACTATGATTCCTCTATCACTTATTCAAGTATGTGGAATGAAACCAATTCACGTACAGATGGGACTATTCGTGATTTCATTCATTTTCCTAATAAGAATGAGCGGATAATTTATACTGGCCCATTTACTGGTGTTGCAAATCCCATCCTTCATACGGCACGTGAAAACTGCAAAACAAGCAGCGATTATGACTTTGTTGATTTGAATGATATTCCGGAAGATTATTTTCCTCGGACAAAATATATTCAGGCATGTGCTGATGAGGATTATGCCGATAGAGTGCTCAAAATGGATGATGGCTCTCGGTTTGACTCTGTTTATCGAATTATTTGCAGGGGCATGATTGACATTGCTACGGAAAGAACGCTTGCAACGTCCTGCGTTCACCCAGGCGTAGCCTGGGTGCACGCCATAGCGGGCTATGGCGTGCACCCAGAGCGCTACGCGTTGCTCGCGCTTATGAGCGGCCTCGAAGCGTCGTTACCGTATGATTTTCTGGTTCGTTCCATCGGGAAGGCAAATCTGAATGCTTCAACTTTAAGGCTTCTTCCCGTGCCCGAGACGAATCTTGCTCCCGAAATCAGTCTCCGAGGTCTGCTGCTCAATTGCCTGACCAAGCCGTATGCGGACTTGTGGCAATCCTGTTGGGACGAGTCATATACGTCTATGAGCTGGGCGAAGGATGATCCTCGACTTACCGCTGATACGTTCACCTCATTGACGGACGAATGGGACTGGCATACTCCATTGCGCACGGACTATGAACGCCGGCAGGCGTTGGTGGAGCTGGACGTACTGGCATCCATGGCGCTCGGCATCACTTTGGACGAGCTCATCGACATCTACCGTCTGACCTTCACCGTGCTGAGTGGCTACGAGGATGACACTTGGTACGACGCGAATGGTCGTATCGTGTTCTCCAAGAAGAATTACGGTGATTTGACTTTCAAACGTCCTGATTTCGAGAGAATCAAGAACGCGCCTGCGGGCAAGGCGTTCACCCGCACCATCATGGACGACACCCAGCCGGGTGGTCCACGTGAGCGGACCATCGAATATGTGTCGCCGTTCGACAAATGCGATCGTGTAGAGGATTACAAGACCGCATGGAAGTTCTTCACACAGAAGTATGGAGATAACAAATGATTCCCATGGTGCTTGCACGGCACATCCAGTCCGGACTCGCCGATTACGTGGAGACCACGTTCCCCATGACCAATATGCCGTTCCGCGGCTCCATCCGCAAACTCGCCCATCAGGAGGGCATGCTTTCCCAGGAGCCGTTCGTATCGGTCAAACTGCCGTTTCGTGTGGTCGGCAAACATGCGGAATTCCCGTTCCCATGCCTGCACCCCACGTACCGGCCATATGCGCACCAGATGCGCGCATTCGAACGCATCTCCGCCGGTGAATCCACACTGGTGGCCACCGGCACCGGATCAGGCAAGACTGAATGCTTCCTGTACCCGATTCTCGACTACTGCTACCGGCAGCGTAGGCTGGGCCGCAAGGGCATCAAGGCCATCCTCGTCTACCCGATGAACGCGCTCGCCACCGACCAGGCGAAACGATTGGCCGAACTCATCCATGACAGTCCGGAACTACGCAACAACGTGACCGCGGGCATGTATGTGGGCCAGATGAGCCAAGGCGGCAGCGACAAGGACAACCACGCCATGACCGCCACCAACATCGTGACCAGTCATGAGGAGCTGCTCAAGAACCCGCCGGACATTCTGCTCACCAACTACAAGATGCTCGATTACCTGCTGGTGCGCCCCAAGGATTCTCGGATCTGGGACAGCAATGATCCGGACACGCTCAAATACTTCGTCGTGGACGAATTGCACACTTTCGACGGTGCGCAGGGTACTGACCTGGCCTGCCTGCTGCGCAGGCTCACCGATAGATTGAAAACCACCATCGACGACATGTGCTTCGTCGGTACGTCGGCCACCATGGGCACCGAAGAGACAGTACGCGACGTCTGCGCGTACGCCAGCCAAATCTTCAACACCACGTTCACACCGGAATCCGTGGTGACCGAGGATCGTCTTCGCGTCGACGAATTCTTCGTCACCAGCGACTACGACGACACCATGCCCACTGCCGCGCAAGCTGACCGGCTCATCGAACTCGAAGAGGATGTTGACCCCAGCGAATATCTTGCCCTTGCGGCTCAAGCATGGCTTGACGAAGCTCCCACAGAGCCAAGCTCCACAGATAAGGCACGCATCCGGCTCGCCGAATCCCTCCGCCATTCAAGGTTCCTGGCCAGCCTGTCCTCGCTCATCTGCGACGAACCCCAGCAAATCGATCGCAAACTGCTGGACAGACTCGCCATCATGGATGCAAGGTTCAACGCCTTGCATCCACGCCAACAGAAGGCCTGCGTGGACGCGCTGATAGCACTCGTCTCCCACGCGCGCACCGGTTCGAAAGGCCACACACGTCCATTCCTGAACGTACAGGTGCAACTATGGGTCAAGGAACTCGGCCGCGTGGTCGCCAACATCACCTCGTCGGAAGGGAACATCGACTACCGTCCGGTCGTCGAACTGTCCAAAGACGACCTCAAGACCCGCATGCCGGTGATTAACTGCCGTGATTGCGGAGGAACCGCATGGATCGGACTCGCCGGCAAAGACGGCGGTATCAGCATGGGTGACCCCCGAACGTTCTACAACGAGTATTTCGCCTACCATGCCGACAATGCGTTGGTGACCCTGCAGCCTTGTCCGATGGATTATGTTCTTGACGGTCATGCCGACAACGGAGCCATGGTCTGGTTCTGCAATGAATGCATGAAGGAACAGGCCGTAGGACGTTTCGAATCCACGGAACGTGAATGCCCGGCATGTGGAGAGCAACGCATACCCATGGTCGCCAGGGGCATGGAGCTTGTATCCGGCAACCGCAAACATTATCAGTGTCCGTTCTGCGGCAGTGAACAGGACATCGCCATGGTCGGCGTGAGAACCACCACGCAGGTCAGCGTGATGCTCACCCAACTTTCCGGAGACTCCTTCAATGACGACAGCAAGGCCATCGTGTTCTCCGACAGCGTGCAGGACGCCTCCTATCGAGCCAGCGTGTTCAACTCCCGCACCTGGCGATTCGCTCTGCGTAACTCCGCCATGGACTACATGCGCGAGGAACGCAAGGAAGGCGTCTCCTTCGCCGAATATCTCAACAAGCAGAACGGCTACTACCATCGCCGCTATCCGGACGAAAACGAATACATCGTGCGGTTCATCGCGCCGAACATGACATGGATGCGCGAATACGAAGCCGTATTGCAAGGCAATCCCGCAGGACCTGGTCGCCGTCAGCTGCTCGATTGGATCGAGCGCAGGCTCCGATTGGAATCGCTGCTGGAGTTCGGCATGCGTTCCCGTACCGGACGCACGTTGGAGAAATCCGGTTGCGCCGCAATAGCATTCGACCAGATTCTCCTGAAACGTGTGGCACAGGCCGTAGCGGAACGTTGCCATAACGAGATCGGATTGCATGAGAATTCCATCATGGAAGCCGACTGGCTCCGACTGATCATGGCGTTCCTCGACCAGTTGCGCACGAAAGGTGCGTTCTTCGACGTGACCTACGACCAGTTCCTGCAGAATGACGGCAACAAGTTCCTGCTTTCCAATGCGAACGTCAAATGGATGCCCGGCATGTACGCGGATGGCATGCCCTACTTCCTCTCGGATAGACCGCCGGTACGCAAAGGCGCTTTCGATACCTTGGATTCGCCGGCATACCGTCGAATCGTAGACCGGTACCTTACCGATGGTGCCTTTGAAGGCGACGTCCACCACGAACTGTTGGGGATTGTGCTCGAGGAGTGCATAGCAGCGGGATTCGTTACGCAGCAACATTATCCAAGCATGAAAATGGAACGCACCGTGTACGGGCTCAACGAGTCCGGTTGCACGGTCAGCGGCAAGGTCACGCAGCTGATCTGCGACACGTGTGGACGGAGCTATTCGTGCGCCACGCAGAACCTTGACGCATGGAACGGAGCACGCTGCCGTATTCGCAAATGCTCGGGCAGACTGGTATCTGGCATTCCTGAAGCCGAAGCGCTGGAATTGCGATACTACGGCAAGCTGTACCGCGGGGAGCCAGCCGAACGTATCCACGCCGCCGAGCACACGGGACTGCTCAACGGCGACGACCGTGCCAAGGTCGAAGAGGAGTTCAAACGCAAGAACCGCAAGCCCGGCGACGTGAACGTGCTCGCCTGTACGCCGACCTTGGAGATGGGCATCGATATTGGAGACCTCTCCACGGTGATTCTCTCGTCGATTCCGCCTACCCAAGCCCAATACATCCAGCGTGCCGGCCGCGCAGGGCGACGCGACGGCAACTCCCTGGTGCTGGCGGTAGCCAATACCAAGGAACACGATACGTATTTCTATCAGCGGCCGAAGGACATGCTTGGAGGTGCGGTGAACCCGCCGCACATCTTCCTCGATGCGACCGCGGTATTGGAACGTCAGCTCACCGCCTACGCATTGGATCGTTGGGTGCATGCCATGCTGGATGCCGGCAATGAGCCGGCCGATGTAGTGCCCGATAAATTGAAAAACTGCCTGGATAATGTCAACGGCAGCGGTTCCAGCGGCTTCCCGGTGAACTTCCTGAATTGGGCAGGCCAACATTCCGGTGAGTTGCTTGACGGATTCGGACGAATGTTCTCGTTCTCCGAGGAACTTCGTATGCAACTTGACGGATTCGTACGCGGTACGGAAGACGGCAGCACCATGGCCAGGCGCGTCTACGACGTGTTCCAAAAGACCAGCGATGCCGTCATGACGCTTGAAGCGCAGAGGAGCGATGCGAAGCACCTGCTCGACGAGCTCAAAAAGAAGCCATCCGACTCATCGTTCGAGGAACAGCAACGCGAATGCGAAGATGAGATCCGAAATCTTGGCCGCATCGTCAAAAGCATTCTGAACACCAACACGTTCAACTACCTTTCCGACGAGGGCATCCTGCCCAACTACGCGTTCCCGGAGACCGGTGTGACCCTTCACACCATCCTCAAAGAGGATAAGGAACCGTCCGATGTGGCACACGGAATCGAGCCCGCTGCGCAGGACAAGACGAAACGCAGGGAAAAGGCCACGCGTGATTTCGTGCGTCCGGCGGCCACTGCCATCACGGAACTGGCGCCGGGAAACACGTTCTTCGCGGGCGGGCGCAAATACAAAATCCGCCGCGTGCTCTGCTCGAAAGGCGGGGCCGACGACGAGTTGGCAATGTGGCGCCTATGCCCGAACTGCTCGCATGCGGAACCCGCCTCCAGTACTGAGAATCTTGCCAGCTGCCCTTCCTGCGGTTCAATGCAGTGGGCCGATAGCGGCCAGAAAAGGCCGATGCTGCGCATCGACACCGTCATATCCGATGAGACCTACAGCGAAAGCCTGATTGAGGACACCTCCGACAGCAGACCCAAGACCCAGTTCCTGAAGAATACGATGGTGGACATCGATCCGGCGGACATCCAATCGGGATGGCAGTTCAAGGGAACCACGAACTTCGGATTCGACTACACGCCGCAGGGCACAGTCCGTGAAATCAACTTCGGACAGGTTTCTGATAAGGGAGCCTCGGTGGAAATCGCCGGTAGCAAGGAGATCCGCAATGGTTTCAACGTGTGCCTGAAATGCGGCGCGTTGCTTGGTGAACACGGATCGAGACATGCCTACTTCTGTCCGGAACGCAAGAAGGCACAGGAACAGCAGTTGGAGCAAACGGAGCAGAACAGCACGTGCCTGTTCCTATACCGTGAGGTCAAATCGGAAGTGCTGCGTATGCTCGTGCCAGGGCTTGCCGACGCCCAAGGTGCGGACGGTGCTGCGGAGTCGTTGACCGCCGCAGTGATGCTTGGGCTGCGTGAACGCTTCGGCAATGTGGAACATCTACAGGCGACTCTCATGAACGAGCCGTTGCCGGATAACTCCGGACTGCGCAAAACCTATCTTGCTCTATATGACACGGTACCCGGAGGAACCGGCTATCTTAAGCAATTGTCCGATCCGGATACGATGTTCGAGGTGCTCGCCAAGGCGAAGGAAGTCATGGAGCATTGCGAATGCGTAAAGAATGGCGGCGACGGATGTTACAGATGCCTGTACGCATATAGGCAAAGCCGGGATCTGAAACTTATTTCCCGTAAGACCGCGTTGGCGATGCTCACGGGCATCCTTGACCCGGCCAACAAACGCAGCCGTGTGAAGACCGTCTCGAAAATCACCACGAACAAGCTGTTCGACAGCGGACTCGAGCAGCAGTTCGTCGAAGCGCTCCGGTGCATGCATGCCCATCCCTTCGCGGAATCCGACGATGCCAAGGGACGCCGTGCCATCGTCAAGGACGAATTCATCAATAGCAAACCCGGATATTCCATCACCGTGAACGGAAGCGTATGGAACGTCGAACCACAAGTCTCTCTGGGGCCGGCCGATGGAGTTGTGATTCCCTGCAAGCCCGATTTCGTATTGACGGTCAGCAATATTGACGAATCCGGCGATGTGGTCGAGCATGATGGAAGGAAGCCAATTGCCGTCTTCACCGACGGTCTGCAATATCATGCAGGCATCGTCGCCCAGGATTCTCTGAAGAGGGAAGCGCTTCGTCAGGCAGGCTACCGCGTATGGTCTTTGGATTATGACGATGTGATTGGCTATGTGCAGGGTAAGGATGTGGCGCAGCTCGCCGATCCGATGTTGACGCCCAAGTCCATGCCGTCTCCGGCGGCCTACAAGGGCACGATTGGCAAGAGGGCGGACGAATTCGACCCCGGCGAGGTTCCGGCAATGGCCCTGCTGGAATATTATCTTGGGGAACCGGATGCCGAACGGATATTCGCCACCCAGGCGCTGGCGATGAGCTATGCCCTGAACCCGCGGAACAAGAGTGTCGAGCCTCAGGCCGTGGATATGCTGCATCGGAATGAAGCGTTGCACGGCGAGAACGAGTCGGCATTCATGATCTGCTCGTCTTGGAATCCTTTGAATTGCACGAGACTGAAATTCCAATCCGGCTTGTGCATTGGGGAGGATATGCGGACCACCGAACCCCACGTCGGCATGGTGTTCTCGGACATTCAACGTGATGCCGCGAAAGCAAAGAACGATGATTATAATCCGTTGGATGCTTTGGACGAGAACGAGGCAGAGGCGTTCAAAACGCAGTGGGCGGCCTTCTGGCATTTTGCGAACGTGATGCAATTCTCGGAATACTTCCATGCTATCGGTGATGCTGCGCTACGTGACGAATCCATGTACGAGCCGCTTCGCAATGGCCTGCGGAACGCTCCTGATCTGCAGAAAGACAATGATTCCGAATGGAACGATATTCTGGCGGATCCGACCTACGTGTATTGCGCGGATGAAACCAAGGAGGCCGTCAAACGGTTTATTGAGTCTGACATACCGGCACCGGATGCACTCGGATATGAGCTGCTGGACGAGAACGAGGAAATCATTGCGCAGTCAGAGCTCGCATGGGAGGATGGGAAGATCGTGTTTTTCCCGTCCTACGACTTGCAATCCGACCGAGAGAACGCCGACGAATTCGTCAAGCGCGGCTGGACTATCATTACGGAAAACAACGATGACCTTGACAAGGTGTTCGCTTCACTGACGGAAGGCATGGAACGCTGATGGCAGATATACGTACGATGAACAAACCCGTGGTCGCACTCGGCAGCGATCTCATGCGCAGCCTGCTCGAGCTGCCTAAGAAAGCGCAGAAACATGCCACGACGTTTCTGACAAAATTCCAGGCGAATCCTCGATCATTCGGAATCAATCTGGAACGAATCGCCAATGCGGCGGACGAAAAACTGTATTCCGCGCGCATCGACCAGCGATATCGCGCCATCATCGCTTTCCAGAAAAGCAGCAACGTGTACGTTTTGCTGTACGTTGGAGACCACGATGACGCCTACAAATGGGCGGAAACAAAGCGAATCAGCGTCAACCCGAATACGAGGGCGATCCAGCTGTACGATATGGCTCCTCAAGAGGAAATCGACGCAGCGATGCATGAGGATTCCCAAAACAAAGTTGGATGGGGGAGCGTTGCCGCAAACGCGCCCCAATCAGATTCCGCTGCGTCGGAATCTGTTCCCCAGCCCACGGAAGACCATGCCGGCACGAATCACGGAACAGCTTCAGTTATTGCAACTTCAGCTGTGACGGACAAGACGCCGCAGATGCCACAGCAAGCTCCCGAACCTCATACCGGTCCGCTTCCAGACACTTATCGGGCATTGACTGGTAATGACATGCGCCGGTTCGGCGTACCTGACATGTATGTGCCGGTCATGTGCACGAGAAAGACGTGGGAAGCGTTTGAACGGTGGGGGCCAGGCTCCCAAAGGATGCTTTCACGTACCTTACCTTCGTTGCTGAAGGACTTCCCAAGTCCGAGGTCTTCGGACTGCTCGATGAAACCGAAGGCAAGACCAGCGACAGGCTGGGGCTGGAGCAGCAGATGTCTGCCTCGTCCATCGAATCTGGTGAAGAGGCCGATCCGGAGGACTTCCGTGCCGCCCTGTCAAGCTATGCATCGCAGCAGTCTTTCGTGGTCGTGCAGGGAGAAGCGGATCTCAAACGTATTCTGGATGCGCCGCTGGAACAGTGGCGTGTGTTCCTGCATCCATCGCAGCGTCTTTATGTGGAACATGATTACCATGGTCCGTTCCGCCTGCTCGGCGGTGCCGGTACGGGAAAGACCGTGGTGGCCATGCATCGCGCGAAACGTCTCGCTGCAAGACTGCTGAGAAGCGGTAGCCGTCAGAAAGTGCTGTTCACCACATACTCGCGTAATCTTGCCACCGATATTGCATCGAACCTGAAACTCATCTGCACGCCAGACGAATTCAATACCATCGACGTGGTCAATCTCGACAAGCTCGTAAAAGATCTGCTGACGGGGCATGGCTATTCCGGTGAGATTTGGTATGACGGTATCTCCGACTATGGCAACAATCTTGACACCGCGTGGCGTAAGGCTATCGCGTCCATCGGCGTGAACGATCCGAAACTCACGGTTTCTTTCTTCAAAAGTGAGCTCAGCCAAGTGATTGTGCCGCAGCAGGTACGGAATGCTGCCGATTACATGCGCGTGCTACGCAAGGGGCGCGGCACGAGACTGAACCGAGCCCAGAAGCTTGTCGTATGGAAAGTTGTGGAAACGTATCGGCGCATCATGCAGGCGAACGACGCATATGATGTGGACACAGCCATGCAGAACGTCGTGTCGTTGCTTACGCAGGGTGATGCGCCGAGGAAATATGCGCATGTGGTGGTCGATGAAGGGCAGGATTTCTCTGTGCCGGCATACCGTGTGATTCGTGCTTTGGTGGATGAGGGAGACAACGATATCTTTATCGTCGGCGACGCACAGCAGCGCATCTACGGTCATACTGCGGTGCTGTCGAAATGCGGCATCCGTATCCAGGGACGTGCCCGCAAACTGCGGATCAATTATCGCACCACCGAACAGATTCGTAGCGCCGCCGACTCCATTTTCCGTAGTTCCGGCGCCGATGTCGCGGATTCGGTGTTTGCGGCTGTTCGCGGCATCGGAGATGCTTCGCCGGCCACAACGTTCGATGACCTGGACGGAGGGGAGAGCCCGACCGGCGATAGCAGATCGTTGATGAGCGGTCCTGTTCCCGAAGCGCGGCGGTTTGCATCCCAGTCAGATGAGATGGATGCCGTTAGGGAATGGATTTATGGATTGTGCGGCACGGCGGAAAATATGGACGGTGATGATTCCGAAGTCGAGCGTATCGATCCGCGTAATGTGTGCGTGGTAGCAAGAAGCCGCTACTGCATTGACCAGTGGCGTGAAGCTCTGAATAATGGCTTGCCGTATGGCGTGTACCAGCTTGGTAGGGATGCAGAAAACAGGCAAAGGCAAGGAATTCGCGTCGCCACCATGCATCGAGTCAAAGGACTGGAATTCGACTATGTGGTGGTAGTCGACGTGAACGATGGTGTATGCCCGCCGAAGCCCGCGCTGCAATCTGCTGGCACCGACCCGGCCGCATTAAACGAGATCTACAAGGAAGAACGAAGCCTCATCTACGTAGCCATGACACGTGCAAAAAAGGGTGTGCTGCTAACTGGCGTCTCGGCACAGGTTGGATGAAAGGAATAGCGAAATGGAAACGGCTAGTAATGCCTCTATGTTTTATACGAAAAAAGAGCTTGCCCTTAAAGAGTCGGTAGGGCGTAAGAAGGGGAAAAAGGTCTTTTATCTGGAAGCGGACGGGTGGAATGATTATGGATATGAGACATTGTTTGAGCTTTATTGGATAGATGAGGATAACAAATCTCATGATATCGGTCCAGTAAAAATTGCTCATAAATCCGAAAAAATTACAAGAGATTTGCTTAGAAATAGTTTTAGTCATCTTGAAGAAAATTTTTGCTCCTTAGGTATTGATGATAGTTATTATATAAATATAAATAAAAATAAGGCATATGACGTGCTTACATCTTTGAATGATATTATTTTAAATAAGGAGACGGATTACGTAAGTTCTTCTGAGTTTTATCAAAATTCATTTATGAGAAAATATGAATTTGATGAAGAAGGGGGAAAGAAATATATCACCACAGTGAGCAATATTGTCGACAAAGGACTTGCTGAGGCGGGACTATTCCATCTAGATTATGTGTTTAATAGCGAATCTGAAGATAGAGAAGAAAATGAGTATTTAACGCGAAAGATTGTTTTTGTAAGCAGATTCGAAAATTTTTACCTTCCTGAAAACATTTATGTATTAATTGGAGAAAATAGGTGTTGGG
>ENA-OQIF01000649-OQIF01000649.1-human-gut-metagenome-genome-assembly--contig:-NODE-649-length-11265-cov-4.712067_pt1 | contig 11265 bp, 8 predicted proteins | sample MGYA00242574_ERZ504738 | MGnify/ENA primary metagenome ERZ504738 (study PRJEB26092, sample SAMD00036437) | human gut metagenome | host: Homo sapiens | study: EMG produced TPA metagenomics assembly of...
ATGTGATCATTATCAACTTTGCAAATCCGGATATGGTAGGACACACTGGTGTAGAAAATGCAGCAATTAAGGCAATTGAAGCAGTGGACTCATGTGTGGGAAGAGCTGTTGAAGCAATCAAAGAAGTAGACGGACAGATGTTTATTTGTGCAGACCACGGAAATGCAGAGCAATTGGTGGACTATGAGACAGGAGAGCCATTTACAGCTCATACAACAAATCCGGTTCCGTTTATCTTAGTAAATGCAGATCCTGCATACAAATTAAGAGAAGGCGGATGTCTGGCAGATATTGCTCCGACATTGATTGAATTAATGGGAATGGAACAACCAAAAGAAATGACAGGAACATCACTTCTTGTGAAATAATTATAGAGAACATAAAAGACCTTGCATGGAGCGTGAAGCTTTGGCAAGGTCTTTTTTTGAAAAACGATTTAATTGTTTTTGCTTAAGTTTTTATTTGCAGTTGACAGCATCAATTTGATACGATTCAACTGGTTTACTTCGCTGGCACCCGGATCATAGTCGATGGCAACGACGTTTGCGAGCGGATAGCGTCGTCTCAGTTCTTTAATCACACCTTTTCCGACAACGTGGTTTGGAAGGCAGGCAAAGGGCTGCGTGCAGACAATGTTTGTTGTGCCGCTATGAATGAGTTCTAACATCTCTCCGGTTAAGAACCAGCCTTCTCCGGTTTGATTTCCGAGAGAAACAATATCTTTTGCCATATCTGCAAGGTCTGTAATCTTCGCTGGCGGATCAAAGTGCTTACTTTTCGCAAATGCTTTTGTGGCAGGGGCACGGAACCATTCCAGTGCTTTGATTCCAAGATTTGCTTTGCGGGCAGTTGATTTTTTCATACCTAGTTTTTCTGCTTTAAAGTTACTGTTGTAGAAACAGTATAAGAAGAAATCCAGTAGATCAGGAACGACCGCTTCGGCACCTTCTTGTTCCAGCAGTTCTACAAGATAATTATTTGCCGCAGGAAGGAATTTTACAAGAATCTCACCAACGATTCCAACACGCGGCTTTTGGATATCCAACATCGGGAGATTGTCAAAGTCCTCAATAATCTCCTTGCACATTTTGCTGAATTCACGTCTGCCGGGATGTTTTTTCTGTACGAATGCAATGCATTTTTCTTCCATTTTTCATGGAGAGCATTTGCAGAGCCAGGCACCGCTTCGTATGGGCGGACACGATAGAGTGCTCTCATGAAAATATCCCCAAATACGACAGCATACATTCCTTTTAAAGCGAGTGGGAGTGTAATCTTAAATCCAGGGTTTTCTTCCAACCCACTTAAATTGATGGAGATGACCGGAATATGTGCATAACCAGCCTTTTCCAATGCACGTCGTATAAATCCGATGTAGTTGGAAGCACGACATCCTCCGCCTGTCTGGGAAATGATCACGGCAATCTTATCTGTGTCATATTTTCCGGAAAGAATGGCCTCCATAATCTGACCGACTACCATCAAGGAAGGGTAGCAGGCATCGTTGTTTACATATTTTAATCCCACATTTACCGCGGATTTATTATCATTTGCAAGCACTTCAATATTGTAGCCGCAAGAGCGGAATGCGGGTTCTACAAGCTCGAAGTGAATCGGAGACATCTGCGGGCAAAGTATTGTGTAGTTTTTTCGCATCTCTTTCGTAAATGGAACCTTCACAATAGAGGATGGCTTAACCTCGCGTGAAGTATGTTTTTCTTCTCTGACACGGATGGCAGAAAGAAGAGAACGGATACGGATTCTGGCAGCACCTAAGTTATTCACCTCGTCGATTTTCAGTGAAGTGTAGATTTTGCCGGATTTTGTCAAAATATCTGCTACTGCGTCGGTTGTTACTGCATCCAAACCACAACCAAAAGAATTTAATTGAATCAGATCTAAATTATCTTTTGTCTTTACATAGTTAGCGGCTGCGTACAATCGTGAGTGGTACATCCATTGATCCATTACGATAAGCGGACGTTCTACTTTATGTAAGTGAGAGACAGAGTCTTCTGTCAGTACAGCGATTCCATAAGAATTGATCAGTTCCGGAATTCCATGGTGTACTTCCGGATCGATGTGGTATGGGCGCCCTGCCAGGACGATACCACGTTGACCGGTCTTATCCAAATATGCAATGGTTTCTTCTCCTTTTTTGCGAATGTCTTCGCGGCATTTGGCGAGCTCTGTCCAAGCGAGGTGAACTGCCTGTCGGATCTCATCAGCCGGAATTGAAAATTCTCCAGAAAGCTCTTCAATCAGGCGGGTTGATAAGGTGTCTTCGCTTTTAAACGACATAAATGGATTCTTGAAATTAACCTTTCCGTTTGTGATCTCATCCATGTTGTTTTTATGTTTTCGGCATAAGAAGTAACAATCGGACAGTTATAATGGTTGTTGGCATCTTCAAATTCCTGTCGTTCATAAGGAATACAAGGATAGAAGATAAAAGGAATCCCCTGCTGAATGAGCCATTCTACATGTCCGTGAGCAAGTTTTGCCGGATAACATTCGGATTCACTTGGGATTGATTCAATGCCAAGTTCGTAAATTTTTCGATTGGAAGCCGGAGAAAGTACTACGCGGAATTTCAAAGTGTTGAAAAATGTAAACCAGAACGGATAGTTCTCATACATATTCAGCACACGTGGAATGCCAACAGTTCCCCGGACTGCCTCGGATTCCTCAAGCGGCTGATAATTGAAATAACGTTGCATTTTATATGCAAACAAGTTCGGCATACCGTTGTCAGATTTTTCTTTTCCGAGACCGCGTTCACAGCGGTTACCGGTAATGAATTTGCGTCCGCCGCTGAATTTATTGATCGTCAGACGACAGTTATTCGTACAGCCTTTACATTTTGCCATGCTGGTACTGTACTCTAGATGCTCAATCTCTTCAATGGAAAGCATCGTAGTTCCTTTGCATTCGCTGAAACGTTCGCGCGCAATGAGAGCTGCGCCAAATGCCCCCATGATTCCGGCAATATCCGGTCGCACCGCCTGGCAGTCGGCGATTGTCTCGAAACTTCGAAGAACAGCATCATTATAGAATGTACCACCCTGCACGACGATCCGCTTCCCAAGTTCAGAAGCATCGGATACTTTGATAACTTTAAACAGTGCGTTTTTGATAACAGAGTAGGCAAGTCCGGCAGAAATATCAGCGACGGAAGCCCCTTCTTTTTGCGCCTGTTTTACTTTTGAGTTCATAAATACGGTACAGCGTGTGCCAAGGTCGATTGGATGGTTGGCGAACAATGCTTCATGAGCGAAGTCTTCCACGCTGTAATTCAATGATTTTGCAAATGTCTCAATGAAAGAACCGCAGCCGGAAGAGCAGGCTTCGTTTAGTTGAACGCTGTCGACGGTCTGATTCTTAATTTTGATGCATTTCATATCCTGACCGCCAATGTCGAGGATACAGTCTACATCCGGCTCAAAGAAAGAGGCGGCATAATAATGAGATACCGTTTCCACTTCGCCTTCATCAAGAAGCAAAGCGGACTTGATCAGTGCTTCGCCATATCCGGTAGAGCAGGAGTGCGCAATCGTGACTCCTTTTGGAAGCTGACGGTAAATATCTTTGATTGCTGTGATTGTCGTACCAAGAGGATCTCCATCATTGCTGTGATAGAAGGAGTAGAGTAAAGTTCCGTCTTCTCCGACTAAAGCAGCCTTGGTAGTAGTGGAACCGGCATCAATTCCAAGGAATGCTTTTCCTTTATAAGAGGAGAGATCAGCAACAGGTACTTGATGTTTTGCGTGTCTGCTTTGAAACTCATCATAGTCTGCTCTGCTCGAAAATAGTGGGGTGAGTCGTTCAACCTCAAAGTCCATGTGGATATGTCCGGCAAGGCGCTCCTGCAACTCCTGAAGAGAAACACTCAGATCTCGCTTGGAGTTCAGTGCAGAACCAATTGCAGCAAACAGATGAGAATGTGTCGGAGCAATAATATGCTCATCATCTAATTTCAATGTTCGGATAAACGCCTCCCGCAATTCAGAAAGGAAGTGAAGAGGTCCCCCTAAAAAAGCGACATGCCCGCGGATTGGCTTCCCGCAGGCGAGTCCACTGATCGTCTGATTCACAACAGCCTGAAAAATAGAGGCGGACAAATCTTCTTTGGTAGCCCCTTCGTTGATCAATGGCTGAATATCAGATTTGGCAAATACACCACAACGTGCAGCAATAGAGTAGAGAGCTTTGTAGTTCTTTGCATATTCATTCAGACCGGTTGCGTCTGTCTGTAACAGAGAAGCCATCTGGTCAATGAAAGAACCGGTACCTCCGGCACAAATCCCGTTCATGCGCTGCTCTACATTACCGCCTTCGAAATAGATGATTTTTGCATCTTCTCCACCAAGTTCGATTGCGACGTCTGTCTGTGGAGCATAGTCTTGAAGTGCAGTAGATACTGCAATGACTTCCTGAACAAATGGTGTCTCTAAGTGTTTTGCAAGTGTCAGTCCGCCGGAACCGGTAATGACCGGCGATACGTGGATGGCTCCCAGTTTGTAAATTGCACGTCCGAGCAAATCGGAAAGAGTCTCTTGAATATTTGCAAAATGACGCTCATAGTCAGAGAAGAGCACCTCGTTTTGCTCGTTCAAAATCGCAATTTTTACAGTAGTGGAACCGATATCAATTCCTAAAGTATATAAATTATTGTTACTCATATCTATCTCCTTTTTATGGATAAGAAACAGATAGTTTCTTATTAAAATGGATTTCGTTTTTTTGACAACCTACATTATACGATAAGATGTCGAAAAACACAATTTGAAAATATGTGGAATATTTTAAGCTTTTAGGGTTGAGAAATTGTTAAAATTATGTAAATATAAATAGCCCGATTGACAAACTGAATTAGTGAGGATACAATTACTACTAGTTGTTGAGAAAGTAAAAAAAATAATAAAGGAGCTATATTTTTATGAATTGGATTAGCAAGTTAGAACGGAAGTTTGGACGATATGCAATTCAGAATCTGATGTTTTATGTGATTGCGTTGTATACCGTTGGCTTTGCATTGAGTTTGGTTGCTCCGGAATTCTATTATCAGTATTTGTCACTGAACATAGAAGCGGTGTTTCACGGGCAGATCTGGAGGCTGGTTACATTTTTGATGCAGCCACCAAGTTCGAGTGCATTATTTATGGTGTTTGCATTGTATTTATACTATATGATCGGACGTCAGCTTGAATATGCATGGGGAGCTTTTCGGTTTAATCTATATTTTTTGACGGGCGTGCTGTTTCATATACTGGCAGCGATTCTCGTATATGTGATAACAGGAATATCATTCCCACTTGGGACGTTTTACTTGAATTTGTCACTGTTTTTTGCGTTTGCAGCGTTGTATCCGAACGAACAGTTCTTATTGTTTATGGTGATTCCGATTAAGGTGAAATATCTGGCGTGTCTGGATGCGGCTTATTTTGGATATGCGATTCTACAGGCATTTTTGCCGGCATATGGAGGAAGCGTATTTGGAATTGTCTATAAGGCAAATGCATTGGCTGCAGTGGTATCCATTTTGAATTTCCTGATTTTCTATGTTTCGACAAGAAATATGAAACGGTATTCGCCGAAGGAAGTTCGTAGGAAAAAGGCTTATAAAAAAGCAGTATATGAGGCAAAAAGAGAGCAGCACTATGAAGGTGGTGCAAAACATAAATGTGCAGTCTGCGGACGCACGGAACTTGATGATGAAAATTTGGAATTTCGTTATTGTTCAAAATGCAATGGGAACTACGAATATTGTCAGGACCATTTGTTTACGCATGAACATGTGAAATAGAAATAAAAAGGCAGGAGAGAACGAGATGAAGAAGACAAAAATTATTTGTACCATGGGACCAAACACAAACGACAGAGAATTAATGAAAAAATTAGTCGAAAATGGAATGGACATTGCCCGTTTCAATTTCTCACATGGAGATCATGAAGAACAGAAAAGCAGAATGGATATGCTCAAAGCAATTCGTGAAGAAGCTGGAAAACCAATTGCGATTCTTTTGGATACAAAAGGACCGGAGATTCGTACAGGTGTGATAAAAGATGATAAAAAAGTGACACTTGTAGAGGGACAAAAATTCACATTAACTACAAAAGAAGTGGAAGGCGATGCAAATCGAGTTTCCATCACATATGAAGGTCTTGTAGAAGATGTTGAAATCGGAAAGAAAATTTTGATTGATGACGGCTTGATTGAGCTGGAAGTAAAGAATATTACGGATACGGATATTATTTGCCGTGTAATTAACGGTGGTGAACTGGGACAGAAAAAAGGTGTGAATGTGCCGAATGTACCGGTGAGACTTCCTGCACTGACAGAAAAAGACCGTCAGGATATTATTTTTGGTGTGGAACAAGGGGTTGACTTTATTGCGGCGTCGTTTGTGCGTTCGGCAGAAGGCGTTCTTGAGATCAAAGCATTGTTAAAAGAGTGTGGAGCACCACATCTTCCGGTTATTGCCAAGATTGAGAATGCAGAAGGAATTAAAAATATTGATGAGATTATCCGCTGTGCAGACGGAATCATGGTTGCACGTGGAGACCTGGGAGTGGAGATTCCGGCGGAAGAAGTTCCATATCTTCAGAAGATGCTGATCCAAAAATGTAACAGTAACTATAAACCGGTTATTACAGCGACACAGATGTTGGATTCTATGATGAGAAATCCAAGACCGACAAGAGCTGAGGTGACAGATGTTGCCAATGCGGTATATGATGGAACAGATGCGGTGATGCTCTCAGGTGAAACTGCACAGGGAAAATATCCTTTAGAAGCACTTCAGATGATGGTTCACATTATCGAGAATACAGAAGAGCATTTGGATTATGAGACACTTCTTGGAAAAGCACAGGCACATCGCAAAAAAGGAATTTCCAGTGCGATCGGCTACTCATCTGTTGCAACAGCAGCAAACCTGAATGCAAAATGTATCGTCACACCGACGGTATCCGGTGCAACAGCCAGAGTGGTATCAAAATTCAGACCGAAAGCACCTATTATCGGAGTGAGCCCAAGTGCGCTGACGCTTCGCAAAATGCAGCTTTACAGAGGCGTATATCCAATCAAATCAATTCAGTTGGAGACGACAGAAGATATTTGTGAAGAGGCTATTAATCTTGTAAGTGCAAAACAAATTGTGGAACCGGGAGACATCGTTGTATTGACAGCAGGAATTCCGGCAAGAAGCGAAGGAATGGCAAAAGAGGGAATAAGCAATATGATGCGTATTGCCGTTGTAGAGTAGAATAAGTGATCGTATTACAGGGACAGGAGTTTTTTAGAACACCTGTCCCTGATTGACATTTGCCCTGTCTATATGATACAATATTACAGATTACGGACAGGGTAGATTAGCCGAGACCACTGAAAAGGATATTTATCAAAACAAAAAGTATATTTTTCAGTAGTTTCGGAAAAACCCGTTCAATGTGTAAAGAAAAAGGAGAAGAATATGTTTAAAAAATTTGAGATGGAATTAGCTGGCAGAACACTTCGTGTAGATGTGGGAAGAGTTGCTGCTCAGGCAAATGGTGCAGCACTGATGCACTATGGGGAGACGGTTGTATTATCAACAGCGACAGCTTCAGAAAAACCGAGAGAAGGAATTGACTTCTTCCCACTCAGTGTTGAATATGAGGAAAAATTATATGCGGTAGGAAAGATTCCGGGAGGATTTAACAAAAGAGAAGGAAAAGCCTCTGAGAATGCAATCCTTACTTCGCGTGTCATCGACAGGCCGATGAGACCGTTGTTCCCGAAAGATTACAGAAATGATGTGACGTTGAACAACCTGGTATTATCTGTTGATCCAGATTGCAGTCCGGAACTGACGGCGATGTTAGGATCTGCAATCGCAACAGCAATTTCGGATATTCCGTTTGACGGACCGACTTCCACTACACAGGTTGGTATGATTGACGGAGAGTTCGTATTTAATCCGAATGCAGCTCAGAGAGCAGTATCTGATATGCAGCTTACAGTTGCCTCCACAAGAGACAAAGTAATCATGATCGAGGCAGGAGCAAATGAAGTTCCAGAAGCAAAGATGATCGAAGCTATTTTTGCAGCACATGAATTGAATCAGGAAGTAATCAAATTTATTGATACAATCGTTGCTGAATGTGGGAAAGAAAAACATGCTTACACAAGCTGTGCTGTCCCGGAAGAACTGTTTGCGGCTATGAAAGAGATTGTAACTCCAGAAGAGATGGAGGCAGCTGTATTTACAGACGAAAAGCAGGTGAGAGAAGAAAACTTGCGTGCAATCAGAGAAAAATTGGAAGAAGCATTTGCAGAAAATGAAGAATGGCTTGAAATTTTGGGAGAAGCATTGTATCAGTACCAGAAGAAAACAGTTCGTAAGATGATCTTAAAAGATCACAAACGTCCGGACGGAAGAGCAATCGATCAGATCAGACCGCTTGCTGCTGAGACAGATATCATTCCGAGAGTACATGGTTCTGCTATGTTTACACGTGGACAGACACAGATTTGTACAATCACAACACTGGCACCTTTGTCAGAGGCTCAGAGAATTGATGGGCTGGATGAGGCAGAGACTTCAAAAAGATATATGCACCACTATAACTTCCCGTCATACTCAGTTGGAGAGACAAAACCATCAAGAGGACCGGGACGCCGTGAGATCGGGCATGGAGCACTTGCGGAAAGAGCACTTGTGCCGGTACTTCCGACAGAAGAAGAATTTCCATATGCAATCCGTACTGTTTCTGAGACATTTGAGTCAAATGGTTCTACTTCACAGGCAAGTATCTGTGCATCTAGTATGTCACTGATGGCGGCAGGTGTACCAATCAAATCAGCTGTTGCAGGGATCTCAGCAGGTCTTGTAACAGGTGATACAGACGATGATTATCTTGTGCTTACAGATATTCAGGGATTAGAAGATTTCTTTGGAGATATGGACTTTAAGGTTGCAGGTACGCACAAAGGTATCACAGCAATTCAGATGGATATCAAGATTCATGGTTTGACAAGACCGATCATTGAAGAAGCGATTGCTCGCACAAAACAGGCAAGAACTTATATCTTAGATGAGGTAATGGCAAAGACAATTGAACAGCCAAGACCGGAAGTTGGACCGTATGCACCGAAGATCCGTCAGATGCAGATTGATCCTGCAAAGATTGGTGATGTTGTCGGACAGCGTGGTAAGACAATCAATGCAATTATTGAGCAGACAGGTGTGAAGATTGATATCACAGATGAAGGTTCGGTATCTGTATGTGGTGTTGACGCACAGAAGATGGACGAGGCGATGAAGATGATTGCAACGATTGTGACAGATTTTGAGGCTGGACAGGTATTTGAAGGAAAAGTTGTAAGCATCAAAGAGTTTGGCGCATTTATCGAATTTGCACCGGGAAAAGAAGGAATGGTTCATATTTCTAAAATTTCTAAAGAAAGAATCAAACATGTGGAAGATGTTCTCACACTGGGAGACAAAGTAAAAGTGGTTTGTCTTGGAAAAGATAAGATGGGAAGAATCAGCTTCAGCATGAAAGACGTTGTAGAAGAATAGAATAAAAGTTAAAAAGAGTTTTCAGTGATGAAAGCTCTTTTTTTGTACTAATTTTGGAACTTGTTCATATACTGTCTAAAGAGGTGAGATGAATGGAGGATATGAAAAAAAGAATCAAAAAAGCAGATTATACGAGTGCTTTCGGAATCGGTACAAAAGATTATTGAGCAGGAAAGAATGGACTTTTCAGAACTACAGGAGATACGTTTGAGGATAGGACAGCCTGTGACTGTGCTGTATCAAAATGAGGAACTGATTTTACCGACGATGTATTCCGAGAAAAAAAGGCTCGGGAAACAGGAAATGAAAGAGACGATAGAGCATATCAGTAATTATTCACTTTATGCGTATGAGCATGAATTAAAACAGGGATTTATCACGATTGAAGGAGGACACAGAGTGGGAATGGCGGGACAGGTAATTATGGAAGGGGGAAAAATAAAGAACATGAAGTATATTTCTTCGATTAATATTCGAGTATCACATGAGGTTTTGGACTGCGCAAACAAGATATTTCCCTATATTACATATAATAAACAGATGTATCATACATTGATTATATCACCGCCAAGATGTGGTAAGACAACACTGCTAAGAGATGTGATACGGCAGATTTCTGATGGAAACCGTTGGATTAAAGGCTGTACAGTCGGAGTGGTAGATGAGCGTTCGGAGCTTGGCGGCTGTTATCTTGGAGTCATACAGAATAATCTTGGGATGAGGACGGATATTTTAGACAGGTGTCCGAAAGCGGATGGTATGATCATGCTGATTCGTTCAATGGCGCCACAGGTGGTGGCTGTAGACGAAATCGGTGCGAAGGAAGATGTGCATGCGATTGAGTATGCAATGCACTGTGGGTGCAAAATGTTGGCGACAGCACATGGGGATTCTATGGAAGAAATTTGCAAAAAAACCTATTTTTGAAAAATTGATCAGGGAAAAAAGATTTGAGCGCTATGTCATCTTAAGCAACCGATACAGACTTGGAGGGATTGAGGCGGTCTATGATGAAAACGGAGATTTAATTTATCGAGAAGCGTGAGCTTAGAAGGAGGAGGCTTTGTGCAAAAAATTATTGGAGCAATCTTGATCATTCTGGCAAGTGGAGGAATCGGAGTGACAAAAGGACTTGAGCTACAAAAGTATTTGAGAGAACTGGAACTGCTAAAGCAGTTGTTTTGGATGCTGAAAAGAGAAATCCAATATACGAAAGCCCCTTTTTCGGAAGCGTTTTCTCACATTGGAAGGCGCATGGAAGGAGCGCAAGGCGAATGGCTGCTCTATTTGGCAAAGCAGATAGAAGAAAAAGCAGGAGCTACCTTCTTTGAGTTGTGGACAGAGTCAATTGACCGTTGTCTGATAAAGTCGCAGTTAAAAAACAGGATAAGGAAGAACTGAAAGCAATCGGAATGCAGATGGGGTATTTAGATGAGCAGATGCAGCTGGGGACAATTGATTTGTATTTGGAACAGCTTTCGTTCGTAATTCAAAAGACGAGAGAGGAACTGGTTATGAAAAAAGCGACTATGCAACTGTCTTGGAGTGATGGGGGGGATTTTCCTTGTAATTATTCTGATATAAGTGGAGGCGAAGATGAGTGTAAATTTAATTTTTAAAATTGCTGCTGTGGGAATATTAGTCTCGGTGCTGAGTCAGGTATTAAAACATAGTGGAAGAGAAGAACAGGCATTTCTGA
>ENA-OQIF01000650-OQIF01000650.1-human-gut-metagenome-genome-assembly--contig:-NODE-650-length-11255-cov-3.017344_pt1 | contig 11255 bp, 8 predicted proteins | sample MGYA00242574_ERZ504738 | MGnify/ENA primary metagenome ERZ504738 (study PRJEB26092, sample SAMD00036437) | human gut metagenome | host: Homo sapiens | study: EMG produced TPA metagenomics assembly of...
GATCGGCATGAGCGGCCGGGGCATGGAGCCGGTAGATGCGAACATCGCCGGCGAACCGGATGCGCAGCCGATCGTGGAACTGCGCAGTTCGCTTGACGGCGGCGGGGACAACAGACTGAAGCTCGCCGTTTCGTCCGCCGGCCTCAAACTGAGGTTCGTGCGGGCATATGAGCTCAACAGATTGGGCGATGAGCGACAGCCGGTCACGCTGCTCGCGATTGTGCAGCGCGACCCCGGACGGGGACGGCCCGTTGGTGACGAGCGTGTTCGAGGCCACGGCGCACACGAGCGCCGTGCGCACCTACACACGGTTGTGCAGCGAGGAGCCATATCCAGTGGAGGCGGTGTCGTCGATGAACGCAACACTGCCCATGGAAGCGGCCAAACTGGAGGATGCGCAGGCGCAGGTCTATTGGGGAGAAAGCTCGTGGGACTGCGAGAACGCCTGGCAAAGCGCCCCGCTGCGTTCCACCACGCTGCGCGACCGCAACCAGGTGATCAATCCGGGCATGTCCTCCGCCCGATTCGCCCGCCGTTCCACCTCGACGTGGTCCACCGGCGAATTCGAGCCGATGGGCATCGTCGAAGGAGGCGGCCGCCCGGGTGAGCTCGGCCATTTCTCATTCGCATGGCAGATCGAGCACAACGGCGCCTGGGAATGGGAGATCGGCGAGGACGACCCGGGTCTGCGCGTGAGCGCATACGGGCCGGAATACGACGACCATCAGTGGTTCATCATGCTGCGCGACAACCAGCCCTTCGTCACGGTGCCGGTCTCGTTCGTGGTCTGCGCGGGCGACTGGCAGCATGCCGTGGCCGAGATGACCGTGCAGCGGCGCGCGCTCTACCGGGCGAAGGCCATGGAGATGGGGCGTCTGGAGCAGGCCGAACAGGCGAAGGGTCTCGTGGTCTACAACGACTACATGAACACGTTGTGGGGAGACCCCCGCATCGAGAAGGAGCTGCCGCTTGTGGAGGGCGCGGCCAAGGTGGGCGCCGACGTGTTCTGCATCGACGCCGGGTGGTACGACAGCGAGGACGGCGGCTGGTGGGACATGGTGGGTGAATGGAAACCCTCCATGAACCGCTTCGGCGACATCCGCCTGGCCGGCCTCATCCACGACATCCAGTCACACGGCATGAAGGCCGGCCTGTGGCTGGAGCCGGAGGTGATCGGCGTGCGCTCGCCGCTGGCGAAGATGCTGCCCGACTCGGCGTTCTTCTGCCGGCATGGCGTCCGCATCGCCGATCAGGGCCGCTACCATCTCGACTTCCGCTCGCCGGTGGCGCGCGCCCATGCCACGGCCACGGTGGACCGCCTGATCGACGAGTTCAATGTGAGGTTCTTCAAGTTCGACTACAACACGACGCCGGGTGCCGGCACCGATGTCGACACGGATTCGGTGGGCGAGGGCCTGCTCGAGCATTGCCGCGCGGTGCAGCAGTGGATCGAGCAGATCCGCGCCAAACACCCCGACGTGATGATCGAAAACTGCGGTTCCGGTGCCATGAGGGCCGACTATGCGATGCTGAGCCGCCTCGACATGCAGTCCACCTCCGACCAGTCCGATCCACTCGTCTATGCGGCGATCGCCGCCGGCGCCGGCATGACGGTGCTTCCGGAGCAGCAGGGCAACTGGGGCTATGCACAGCAGGAGATGGACGACGAGACCGCCGTGTTCACGCTGGCTGCAGGCATTCTGGGCCGCCTGTACCTCTCGGGGTTCATCGACCGCATGGACGAGGCGCGGCTGGGCCTGGTGCGCGATGCGATCGCACTGCACCGCACGATCCTGGGCGGGCAATCGCATCTGGTGCCATGGTGGCCCTGTGGGTTGCCGGACTTCAACAGCCCTTGGCTCGTGTATGGTTTGCGGCATGCCCCCAATGTGACCGGGCTGTCGCATGACGAAGACTGGAATGGCACTGACGGCCAAGGCTCCGAGCACGTCGATGAGGCCCAATACCTGACCATCTGGCGTCGTGGCGGCATTAATTCGCTGTATTTGGAGATTGGTGAGGGAGCCCATATCGAGCAGGTGTTCCCCAATCCGGCCAAGCCGGAGCATGCGCCCGATGCCAAGCCGTGGCGCATTGAATGGGCGGATTCCGAGACCGTGCGCATCGAAGCCTCCGCAGACAAGGAGCCCTCCGCACGTGTCTTCGCCATCACATTCCCGCAGCCATCTGCCGATGGCACAGCGGATGACGATGCCAGCGAGAACGCCGGGCACGATATCGAGGGGCGATAATCTGCGTAATTGAGAAGTTTATATGAATCTGCAAATAAACTTCTCAATTACGGGGCGCTAAATCAGAAGTTTATATGAATCTCAAAATATACGCCCCAAATAGCGCGGGTCACCGCGAACCTGCCGGCAGATTTCTCAAAGGCAAAGGTGGCGGGCGGTAGAGTGGGAGCATGAGCAAGAAGCACAGGGTTCGTGATTGGGCGCCACTGCCGCCCGCATTGCCGCAGGACGCCCACGTGATCGATAATCACACGCACGTGGCCTCCGTGGTGCCTTTTTCACAGGCATTGAGTCATGAGGCCGTCGAGAAAGGGCAGCCGGAGATCGCCGTCTACAGCGTCGACCAACTGCTCGACCAGGCGGCCGCAGTGGGCGTGGAGGGCGTGATCGACTGCGGTTGCGAACTGCCCCACCTGATGACCGCCATCGACATGGCACGCGAACACCCGGGCAGCGTGTGGGCGGCGATTGCGATCCACCCGAACGAGGCGGTGTTGCACGGGCATCGCGGGGCACCCGGCCCCGACGGTCTGCCAGTGCGCTACAAACCATGGCACGACGTGCCGTTCGACGAGGCGATGACCGAAGTGCGCCGGCTTGCCAAGGCATATCCGAAACAGGTGGTGGCGATAGGCGAAACCGGCATGGACTTGTTCCGCACCGGCGAGAGCGCCAAGGAGATTCAGCGTGAGGCCTTTCCGCGACCATATCGCAGTCGCCAAGGAGCTCGACCTTCCCATGCAGATCCACGACCGCGACGCACACCGCGATGTCATCGAGACACTGCTCGCAGACGGCGCCCCGCGCAAAACCGTGTTCCACAGTTATTCCGGCGATGCCGAGATGGGCGAGATCGCACGCGAGCACGGCTGGTATCTTTCGCTGTCGGGAGCGTCGAGCTACAAGGGCAACACCGGCATTCTTGAATCTGCGGCACTTGTGGGGCTCGACCATGTGATGGTGGAGACCGACGCTCCATACCTGACGCCAATGCCGTACCGCGGGCGGCCGAACGCGCCGATGATGATCCCGTACACGCTCGCCGCGCTTGCCGAATATCTCGACACGCCGGTCGAACAGGTCGCACGGGCCACGCGCAACACCACGCGCGAGGTGTATGGAATCTGAGCCGGAAGCGCCCGATTGGGGCCGGTTCGCAACGGTTATGGTCCCGCAGGCATGCCCCGTGCGCAGGGAATGCATTCCCCGTTGACCACTCTGCCTTCGGCGGATTGGCCGAGGGTGTTGTCTCGATGCTGATTAGTGTGGCAGTTTGCGTTGTTTCTTCACAGTGTGGAGTGCCCCAAGGCGCGCCATGGTATAAGGAATGAGTATGGACGAAAGACCGGAGCAGCAAGCGGACGAGCCGCTGTTACGCACCGCCGACAAATATACGCAGGCACCGAAGGTGTCGCATAAGGTGCTCACGAAGGAAGAGCGCCTGGCGATCATCGAGGCGAACGAAAAGAAACGCCAGGAGGCCGCCAAGCTCGAGCAGCACAAGGCGTTCGGTCCGGTGGGTCGCTGGTGGCGGACGCTGCAGTCCGGCCCCGACAAGGTGACACTGGCCATGTCGATCGTGGCGCTGGGCGTGGTGTACGGAGACATCGGCACCTCGCCGCTGTACACGATGCAGACGTTCCTCGCCGGTCAGGGCGGTGTGCAGCATGCCGACGAGACCGCGGTCATAGGCATGCTCTCTCTGGTGTTCTGGACGATGACGCTCATCACGACCGTCGAATACGTGCTCATCTGCATGCGCGTGGACAACAAGGGCGAAGGCGGCATCTTCGCGTTGTACTCGTTGCTGCGCAAATACGGCAAATGGCTCATCGTTCCCGCGATGATCGGCGGGGCCGCATTCCTCGCGGATTCGGTGCTCACACCGGCGATGTCGATCAGCTCGGCCGTCGAAGGCCTGCAGACGCTGCCCGCATTGCAGGGCGTGTTCGAGGAGAACCCGAGCCTGACGCTGTTCATCGCGCTGGTGATCATTCTCGCCGTGTTCGCCGTGCAGTCGCGCGGCACCGAGCGCATCGGCAAGGTGTTCGGTTCCACCGTGCTCGTCTGGTTCCTGTTCATCGCGGTCACCGGCGCGATCAGCATGTCGCAGAACCTCGAGGTGCTGCGCGCGCTGAACCCGGTGCATGGCATCCAATTCCTCGTCAGCGGCGACAACCACGCCGGCCTGGCGCTCATGGGCACCGTGTTCCTGTCGATCACCGGCGCGGAGGCGCTGTATTCCGACATGGGCCATGTGGGCCGCGGCAACATCTACGCCACCTGGCCGTTCATCAACCTTGCGCTCGTGCTCTCATACTTCGGCCAGGGCGCGTGGATCATCCGCACGCTCGAGAATCCGGCGTTCGTACCCGACGGGAACGCCCCCAACCCGTTCTTCGCCATGCTGACGCCCGGCGTGCGCTACGTGGCCGTGCTGCTGTCGGTGATCGCCGGCATCATCGCCTCGCAGGCGCTCATCTCCGGCGCATTCACAATAGTCTCCGAAGCCACCCGCCTCAACTGGATGCCCCACCTGCAGGTGCGCTATCCGGCCCGTACGCGCGGCCAGCTGTACATTCCCACCGTGAACGTGGTGCTGTGCTGCTCCACGCTGCTGGTGCTGCTCATCTTCCGCAATTCCGAGCACATCGCCGCCGCCTATGGCTTGGCGCTCACGATCACGATGATCATGACGTCGATTCTCGTCACCGTGTACCTGTGGCATATGCGCAGCAGATTCGCGGCGGTGCTGTTCGCGATCGTGTTCCCCATGATCATGTTCATGTTCTTCATCGCGTCGATGGCCAAGTTCCTGCACGGCGGCTGGTTCACGATGCTGCTCGCGCTCGCGATCCTCACCGTCATGGCCACGTGGGACGAGGGCACGAAGCTCGAGCGCGCGCAACGTCGCCACATGAGCCCAGAGGATTGCCTGCCGGTGCTGCATCGCCTGCACGACGACGACACGATTCCGTACTATGCCGACAACATCGTGTATTTGACCTCCGACACCGAGATGAAGCGCATCGACACCGACATCTTCTTCTCGATCTTCGCGAGCCACCCGAAGCGCGCGCACGCTTGGTGGTGCGTTTCGGTGGAGACCTCGGACGAGCCGTTCACGCGCGAATACTCGGTGGAGACGCTCGGCACGGACTTCCTGTTCCGCGTGCGCATTCGGCTGGGATTCAAGGTGCGCACGTCGGTGCCGGCGTATCTGCACCAGATTATGCACGATCTGCTGCGCACCGGCGAACTTCCCGCGCAGAAGAGCACGTACCCGAAGGTGGATGCCGATCCGGAGATCGGCCCGATTCGCTACGTGCTCATTCACAAGGAGCTCATGCCCGAGTCGAAGGTGTCGCAAAGGGGTGCGATGGCCCTGCGCATCAAGTATGCGATCCGCCATGTCGCCGGCTCGCCCATCAAATGGTTCGGCTTGGCCCCGTATGACCCGGTGACCGAGGTGCAGCCGCTGTTCCTTGCCACCGTGCGCCCGCCGCGCCTGAAGCGCATCAACTAGGCTGTGCGCACCTGTGTGCAGTGACCCTTTGCGCGTAGGTCCGTTTGCGTAATTTGGGACAGGTTCGCGCGGTTTTCTGTCTCTTTTCACGTAAAGCGAGCTTTCGCGTAAAAAGAGCTTTTTATGCAAATCGGGAGGGACGTTTTGCTCGGGGTAAATCTTGCGGTGCGGGATTTCGGCAGGCCGTGTGCGGGGACAATCTGTGAAAATCGTTGAAATCCCGACGATGAGATGCCCGTTATAGAAATATGCGATAACGGGATTGCGAGAAAATGGGTGAATGGGCAACATGCGCACGCTACACTCGACAACCATGTGCAGATTACTGGGATACGCGACCGCGAACGAGAACATCTCGCTGCGCGAGGTGCTGGGTGCGCAGAGCACCGACGCCTTCCGCGAGCTGAGCGAGATTCACAACGACGGTTGGGGAACGGCCATGGTGAAGGAGCCGGACCAGACTGCCCATGTGACCGATGGCGGCGCGCCCTCGCCATCCACCGGCTCGGCGATCTACCGCAATACAATCGCCGCGCGCTACGACTCGATTTTCGGCGACTTGGCAAGCGTGCCGGTGCGCGGCGGAATCTGGCATCTGCGACTGGCCAGCTCGAATCTGCCGCTCGTGCTGGAGAACCAGCAGCCGTTCTACGCGAGCGGACTGAGCTTCATTCACAATGGAGACATCAGTGATGCGCAGGGGCGCAACATCACGACGAACCGCGCATACCCGGTGGACCACACGCTCGTGCAGTCCACGGGTGGACGTTCGGATTCCGCGATCTACTTCGCCATTGTGCTGCAGTACCTCGGTTATGGCTACGAACTCGAGGAGGCGCTCGCTCAGGCGGTGCGCGAACTGCGGGGCGCATACCCGGATTCCAGCTACAACTGCATAATCCAGAGCCGCGACCAGCTCATCGTGCTCGAGGCGCACGACAACGGGCCCACACAGCAGGATGTGCTCGACGTGTACGCGCAGTACGGGCGTGCCGCAGAGGCCGCAGATTACCGCACGGTGAGGTACCGTGAGATCACCGGTGCGGATGGCGCGCGCAAGGGCGTCGTCGCCGCGAGCAGCGGTTTCGCGCAGCCGGCGGACGAAGGCTGGAAAGACCTCGGCAACAATCGCATGATCGTCGCCTCGAACCGCACGGGCGCCTTCCGCGTGCGTTCGATCTGAATCGTTGGTGGGTGAGCGCTAGGATACCGGCGGCAATCTGCCGCGCGCCTGCTCTCGCTCTGCGTTCGACTGGCTCTCGGCCTGCGTAATTTGGGACATTTACCTGCGCAAATCTGTCTCTTTTTACGTCTCGACGACGTAATTGGAGACATTTAGCGGCACCAATCTGTCCCTTTTTACGCAGGCGCGCATGTGCGCAAACTATGCCAATTTGCGGCATCGGGGCTAGAGTGTGGGTATGAGCGGAATCATTCCTACATTCGGCCAGATTGACGAACTGCATCGCAAATGCGCGCAATCGCAGGCCGCCTACGATCTCATCCATACGCATTGCCAGATCATCGCGCAGATTACGCGGCAGCTGATTCACCGGCAGAACGCGCTGTTCATGCGCCGCTGCACGCTGCCGGACGACGCGCTCGAGCGCACGGGAGACTACCCCACGCTCGCCGGCGAACGCATTGCCGACGCCATCGGCTCGCCGGAGGAAGATCGGTTCGTCGTGCCACCCACCGACGGCGTGACCGGCGGCATGGTGCCCCCACGGTACATCGACGTGGAAAAGGCCACGATCGGCGCCTTGCTGCACGACATAGGCACCTACGCCGTGCTCAAGAACGACGGTTCGAACGGCGAACCGCTGAGTTTCGATGGCCCGCGGTATGTGGAGCATGGTCTCATCGGCTATGAACTGCTCCTCAACGAGGGGTATGACGAATCGATCGCCGAATTCGCGCGCAATCACACCGGCTGCGGACTCACGAGGGAAGATGTGATCGACCAGCATCTGCCGCTGCCGCCGGCCGACTACGTGCCGGTGAATCTCGAGCAGGAGGTGGTCATGGTGGCCGACAAATACCACAGCAAGTCGGTGCCGCCGAAGTTCCTCACCGCCTCCGCCTACGCGCGCAAGGCAGCGCGGTTTGGCGCGGAGAACAAGCAGCGTTGGCTTGAACTGGTGCGCAAATACGGCGAACCGGACGTGCCGGCGCTCGCCGAGCATTATCACATGCGTTTGGTCGACTGATCCGCAGATTGTAGATTGCAGATTGCTTACGGGCTAGGATTTTCCGTTACGGGCTAGGGCAAACTACCACGGATGCACGGTAGCGTGAATCTCAAATCGCCATTTTTCAACAGTTGGGGATTTCTGTAATGCATGTTGCCCCAGCCCGTAACGAGAAATCCTAGCCCTTAACGGGAAACGTGGCCTGTAAGGTCAGCGCAGGTCGATGATGTTGTCGAACTGCTTGGCGATCTGCTCGCTGGCGGTGACGACGATCACCGTGCGCTGCTTGTCCGGCGTGCTCACCTGTGCCTTGAGCAGGTTGAGAACCTGCTTGGTGTCGGTCTCGTTGAGATTGACGGTGAGGTTGTCTGCGATGATGTAGTCCGGGTCGATGGCCAAGGCACGCGCGATGCTGAGTCTGGCCGCATCCACCGGGTCGAGTTCGTCGGCGAGGGTGCTTTCGTCCGCCTTCGTGTTCTCGCCGAACCGCGTGCGCACGAGGAGGTCTTGCGCAAGCCCCTTCACTGGTTTCATGAACGTCTGCCCGGAGGCGTTCATGACGTAGGTGAGGTTTTCCACGGCGTTCAGATCGCCGCGCAGCGAGAATTGCGGCGTGATCATGCCGAGACGATGACCGCGCAGCTGCTCGGCGTCCATGTCTTCGTACGGGGTGGTCTTCGTCATGATCTCACCGCTTGATGGGGCGATGAAGCCGCCGATGAGCGCCAGCAGCGTGGCATGGCGGCGCGTGTCATGCGCGTCCACCATGATCGCGTAGCATTCGCCGGCCTCGCAACGGAAGGTGAGATGCTGCCAGATGTGCTCCTTCGTCTTCGGGTCGCTCACCGTCACATCGTGCAGCGAAAGCATGGGGTAGGCGCGGAAGATCGAGGATCCGGCGAGCGCGGCGTCTTCGCCATCTTCCTCGGCCTGCAGTGACGAGTCGAGATGGTCTGCCACCTGCACCACATCCGGCACGGTGACTTGCGCGTTCTCGTTGGAGTGTGCCGGAGCCGTCTCTCGTGATTTGTCTGCGGCAGGCTCTCCGTCGGCATCGGTATCGCCATCGGTCGGATCGGTTGCGTTCGCATCCACGGTCGCGCTCAGCGCCTCGATGACGGCGTCGGAGGAGTCGTTGCTTGCAGATCCCTCGTCGTCCCAGTAATCGACCACATAGTCGAAGGTGTCGGGTGCGGCGTTCTCGGAGGCGTTTTCCTGCGGGGTGGTTGGGGTGTCTTTGGAATCTGTGTCTTTGGAATCGTGGTGTTCGGTCATGTCAGTCCTCGGAATCTGCGGAATCGGAGATGTACGGCGACTCGAAGAGTCGAATGGTGCGGAAGAAGGTCACGCGCAGGCCGGCGACAATGGCCAGCGCCACCGAGCACAGCACGCCGATCCAGATCACCTGCCATACGAGGCCACCGGTTGCATGAACGTCATGCTGAGCCCCCAATGCGCCTGCCAGCGGGTTGGCGGTGCATGCGCCCAGCACCAAGCCCACGGCGAGGCCGACGAGCGTCGGCATGAACGTCTCAAGCATGAACTGCCATGCGAGACGTCCCTTGCTGAGTCCGACGAGCATGCCCATGCCGATCTCGTTAGAGCGGGGGAGTGCGGCGAGCAGCACCAGGCCGAGCAGTGCAAGCGCGCCGCAGATCCACAGCACGATCATGATGATGCGAGTGGTTCCGGCAAGCGTGCCCAGCGCTTCGATCGACTGCATGTAGTGGGTGATCGTGGGCGAGCTCACCGTGAAGCCCTTCGGCAGGTCGGCTTTGAGCGCCGCGGCGAATTTGTCGATGTCGCTGCGGTTCTGGAACGTGAACACGACGTTGAGGTCCGGGATTGACCAGCCTTTGCCTTTGGTGGTGTCGAATCCGTTCACGGCGAAGGTGGTGTACGTGGTGTAGAGCACGTTGTTGCGGTTGTCTTTGGCGAATTTGGCGTCGTCGCCTTGCGCGTTGTCGGGGTTGCCGGTGTAGCGGTAGATGCCCACCACCGTGTATTCATAGGTTTTCTTCGCATCGGTGGGGTTGCCGATGGTGATGGTGGAGCCCACTTTGAGGTTGTTCTTCTTCGCGAGCGCTTCCGAGATGAGCACGTTCTGCGCCAGGGAGTTCTGGTAGTCGAGCCCTTTGCCCTCCACCACCTCGTATGGGCCGTATTCGTTCGCCTGTGCGGCTTCGGCCGTGTAGAAGCTCTGCAGTGTGAGATTGCCGCCGGTCTTGTCGGCACTGGCATCGGACGTCTTGCCTGTGGTGATTGCCTGCACCGACTTGCTTTCGCGCACGGGGACGCTTTCGGCCACCGTGTATTTGTATTGCATGCCTTGCGTTTGCCCGGCGGAGGCGAGCTTGTCGTAGTCCGACCAAGACAGATAGTGTTCGGTCCAGGAGGAGTCGTCGCCTTGGCGTGTTTCCAACAGCTGGCTGGACGGGCGGATCACGGCGGTGTTGCTTTGCTTGTCGAGTGTTTCCGTGCGCGCCTTGTGGTTCTCCTGCAGCACTGCGCCTCCGAATGTGGACCACATGGCGATGGCCGCGCTCACCAGTACGATGAGCAGGCTCCTCAATGGATGGCGGCACAGCATTTTCCAAGCTTGGCCGAAGATGAACATAGTACCCCGCAATCTGTATTCATGCACCTTGTGCGTTCCTGAGTAAGTATATTTCCAAGCCCGGCTATGAGAATGCTGTGAGGCGAAATTCGCGGCTGGGTTATCCACAACAGATGCACAGTTCATGGTGGATTGTGATGGCAGGTCGTCCACAATGTGCATACCGCGACGTTCATTGTCCACATATTCACGGTGGAAATTCAAGTTATCCCCGTGGATATCCACTCTGTCATCCACTTGTCCACTAGATTTTTGTGGATACGAGAAATTCTCTGTGCACCTATGCGAGTGTATGAATACGAGCGCTCACCGTGGGCGCCGCATCTTTAGGAAAAGAGGATTGCATGCCAGAACCATTCGCGTTCGATTCGATCGGCTTCCTGCAACTGCTCAATCAGCTGGAACGCAGATTCGATGAGGTGGTCTCCCACGCTCCCCCTGAGTTTCGACCGCATCGATTCACCCACCATACAACCACATACCTCGACGGAGTCTTCGAACAGGCGCACGGGGGCGTTCCATAGGCGCGGCTCGGCTGCCAAGGGGCGTAATGCAACGCCGGAACGTGCCGAGAATGAGCAGATGTGCCAGACGGTGTCGGCGCAGGTGCAGGCGCAGATGGACCTGTTCAGTCGCGTGGATCGTCGCATCGACGTGCTGGCGCAGGA
>ENA-OQIF01000653-OQIF01000653.1-human-gut-metagenome-genome-assembly--contig:-NODE-653-length-11223-cov-3.803353_pt1 | contig 11223 bp, 9 predicted proteins | sample MGYA00242574_ERZ504738 | MGnify/ENA primary metagenome ERZ504738 (study PRJEB26092, sample SAMD00036437) | human gut metagenome | host: Homo sapiens | study: EMG produced TPA metagenomics assembly of...
AAGAGAGGATGGCCGCCGGTGAATGGGATCGCCGGCGACCCATTCCGGAGAGGGGAAGGGAAGTGTAGGTGGCCGGTTGGATGGCATGCTGCCGTCCAACCGGCTTGCAATCGCTAGCTCTTCTTGCGCTTGGAGAGGATGTCCACCGCCACGGCGCCCAGGAGCACAAGACCCTTGATCGTCTTCACCACTGCGGTGTCGACGCCCATGATCGACAGGCCCTGGTTGATGACGCCCATGACCAGTGCGCCGACAACGGCGCCGGCAAATCCACGCTGGTGCATGTGCTGGCCGGTCTGGAGCAGCCGGATGCCGGCAGCATCGCGGTGGGCGGGGAGACGGTGCGGCTCGACGGCGTGGCGAAGGCCATCGACCTGGGCATAGCGCCGGCCTTCCAGCAACCTCAGTTCTGCGAGAATCTGGATGTATCGGCGAACATCTTCCTCGGCAGGGAGATGCGGCAGGGATTTGCCAGCCGCGACGATGAGGGCATGTACAACAAGGCGCGCGAGGTGCTTAACACGCTGTCGACGTCCGTGCGCGCCGGCCAGAGCATCGCGTCGCTTTCGGGAGGACAGCGCCAGACCATCGCCATCGCGCGCACGCTGCTCAACGATCCGAGCCTCATCGTGCTTGACGAGCCCACGGCGTCGCTGTCGGTGACGCAGACGGCCGAGGTGCTTGACTACATCGTGCGGTTGAGATCGGACGACCGCAGCGTCATCATGGTCTGCCATGATCTGCCGAATGTGTTCGCGGTCGCCGATCGCATCGTCGTGATGCGGCTGGGTGAGATTCGCGCCGTGCACAACACGTCGGAGACCTCCTACGAAGAGGACATCGCGGAGATCGCCGGCGTGGGCGGATCCGGTACGACGCCGTCTCGGCCGTGCGAACGGGCGTCGCGTGCGCGCATGCCGATTGCCCGCGAGTCGCATCCGCGCCCGTCTCGCGGTGGGGATCGCGATGGAACCATGGCATGAACGAGCTGTCATGTGGTTCCCATCTGCGCTGCCTAAGTTGCAGCGTGTGTCGGGCTGCGTCCAATTTGCGTAATTTGGGACGGGTTCTGATGGGTTTTTGTCCCGTTTTACGCAGGTGGAAGGTTTTGTCACCTTTTGCGCAGGGTGAGAAGAAATGTAAGAAACGACAGAAGTAAGACAAAGGTAAGGAAGGGAATGGCATGGGTGCAGCGGAAATCGTAGTCACCGTGGTGACGGCGGTCGCATGTCTGGGCATGGGCGTGTTTCTGGGGTCATTGCCGTTCAAACGGGACGAGTTGACGGAATGGCATATGAAATACCAGCAGCTCGGCGGTGTGCTCGCCTGCGGCATTGTGATCGTGCTGATGCTGCTCGGCTATGATCTGGCATCGTGGCTCGCAATCGCGGCTCTCGCAGTGGGTGTGGCGGTGAGTCGCATTCCGGTGGTTCGGCGAGGCTTGCTGGCGCGTTTCCCCGAGCTGCATCCGGCCGAACGGCAGTCGCCGTTGCGCAAGGGCACGTCAAAGAAGCGCCGGTCATAGACTGGTTGACGAGCGCTCCACCAAGGTGAAATCGGATGTGTATACGCGTTTCGCGCCATCGTACCCTTGAATGCGTTCGATGAGCATGTCCACCGCGTGCCGCGCATAGCTGTCGATATGCGGGTCGATTGTCGTCAGGGAAGGGTTCGCATACGTCGCCTCCGGTACATTGTCGAAACCCACCACCTGCACATCGTCGGGCACCCGGATTCCCCGTACCTGCAATTGATGCAACGCTCCCAGCGCCATCGCGTCATTGAGACAGATGATGGCGTCCGGTCGCACGCCTTGGTCCATCATCAGATTCGTTGCGCGAACGCCGCTGTCGCTCGTCAATAAGCCACCTGAGAACAGCATGTCCATGCGGGCCTCGATGCCATGCTCCTCGTATGCCTGCATATACCCTTGCACGCGGAGTTCCTGCGTACCCTCGGTGGCTTGTCGGTAATGTCTTGCGCCGAGCGAGCCGTCTGCGCCGAACAGCGCGATGGAACGGTACCCGGAATCAAGCAGGCGATTGGTGGTGTATCGCATCGCCTCCACGTTCGGCATGGTGACCTGATCCACCTTGCCATAGGCGTCCCAGTCGCCGGTGAGCACCAGAGGATAGCTTTGGTCGAGCATCTTGCTGTGTTGTCCCATTGCATGATCGGCGAAGACGATCCACCCGTCTGCGGCCAGATTGTTCGCCTGCCGCATCGCCCGTGCCAGGCCGTGCTCATTCTGGCCGTAGGTGTTTATGATGACCCCGTAATGATGCTCCCGCGCGCAGACGATGATCTGATCGGCCAGATACGAGGCGAATGGCTGGGGAGAAATCGAAGATGGCCAATCCGAGCAACCCGGTTGTGCCGGTTTTCAGTGAACGTGCCGACAGGTTGATCGTGTAGTTCAGCTTGTCCATTGCCTCAAGCACGCGTCCACGTGTCGATTCACGCATGCTGCCGGTGCCGTTGATCACGTTCGAGACTGTTTTGAACGATACGCCGGCCTCGGCCGCGACATCCTTGATGGTCACGCCTTTTGCCATGGTCGGTCTCCGATGCGCCTTGCTGTTTACCTATGCATTGCCTATCGCCTTGAATCGCATCACTATGCACGTTGCCGGGGATGCCGGTGGCCCAGACCGACGGTCCGGGCCGTTGTGTCAGCGCAGATGGATTGCGGTCCAACTCACCGGCGGAAGGGTCACGGTGACCATGCCATCCTGGATGGAGGCGGTGTCGTTGGGGTGGGGCACCACGCGATCCTGATGGTTCACGGTGTTTGTGGCCAGCATGTCGTCATCGTGCAACGTTCTCACATCAAGCTCGGTAGGTGTGAAACCTTCCGGCAACTTGATCTCGAAGTCGCATCCATCGTCCAGCGAACGGTTGGTGACAAACACGGAGACCGAGCCGTCTTTGCCTCGCACGGCCACGGCATTCGTGGAGTTCACGTTGCCATAGCGGTTGGTGTGGTACTGGGTGGACTCGATCTTGGGCTCCAGCACATCGCCGCCCTTGGCCCAGGCTGCGGTGAGGGAGAACGGGTAGAAGGTGGTTTGGCGCCAAGCGGGCCCATTCGGCTCGGTCATGATGGGGGCGATGACGTTGACGAGCTGAGCGAGTGATGCCGCATGCACACGATCTGCGTTTTGCAGCAATGTGATGAGGAGGTCACCCACCACCACGGCATCGGCCACGGTGTAGACGTCCTCGAGCAGCCGAGGGGCCACGGGCCAGTTGCCTATGCCTTCCGGGTTCTTGCTGGGTTCCTCCTCGTAGTACCACACATTCCACTCATCGAAGGAAATGTACACGTTGTGGTCGCTCTTGAGTCGCGCCTTCGTGGCGTCGATGGCGGCGCCCACATCTTTGATGAATCCATCCATATCCACGCCGGAGGCGAGGAACGACGCCATGTCGCGCGAGCCGTTCTCCATCAGCTGCGGGAAATAGTAGGCATGTGCTGAAACGAAATCCACCTTGTCGAAGGTGTGCTCGAGCACGGTCTCCTCCCATTTGCCGAAAGAGTCCATCGTATGGTTCGATGAACCACAGACGACCAGCTCAAGATCGGGGTCTAACATGCGCATGCCTGCCGCCACCGAGGCCGCGAGCTTGCCGTAGGCCTCGGCGTCCTTGTGCCCGAGCTGCCAAGGGCCGTCCATTTCATTGCCCAAGCACCACATGCGGATGTCGAACGGGTTATCGGCGCCGTTGCGAATACGTTCCTCCGAGCGGGCAGTGCCTTCCGGAACGTTCGCATATTCAAGCAGATCCAGTGCTTCTGGCAATCCGCGGGTGCCGAGATTGACGGCTTCCATCAACTCGTTGCCGCCGGCCTTATTCAGCCATGAGACCATTTCGTGCAGCCCGAACTGATTCGTTTCGGTGGAATGCCAAGCCAGATCAAGGCGACGAGGTCGGTTCTCCTTTGGGCCAATGCCATCCTCCCATTGATAGCCTGACACAAAGTTGCCGCCGGGATAGCGGATGGTGGTGGCACCGAGTTCCTTGACCAGATCGATGACGTCTTGGCGGAACCCCTCGGCATCGGCAGTGGGATGCCCCGGTTCATAGATGCCGGTGTACACGCAACGCCCCAGATGTTCGACGAACGAACCGAATACACGGTCGTGTACCGGGCCGACCCTGAATTCGTCATCCACCACCAGTCTGGCTTGTGCTTCGCTATGCTGCGGCATGGTATGTTTTCCTCTCTGCTGCACTGAATGCAACGTTGTTCTTCTCTGCGACGTCTCTTCGTCGTCGAAGAGATGGGATTGAGTGTGGTTGAGCTAGTACAACCTTGTACTTCATGTTACCGCTCACAAGATGCTTGCGCGGCGGGAAATGCTCAAAGGTTAGATAACACTTGATATTCAGCCATTTGCTCGGCGTGTCGGGTTGGTGGACGTGATCTATGCCCAGGGGTATGCCCCTGTTCGGCGTGTTCTGTTTGTGTGAGCGCTAACATATACATGACGCATGAGTTCATTGCGGAACTGAATCCCGAAGCAGGAGGAACCATGGCAGATTCGAAGGCGATTGCACAGGCCATTCGTGACGGGCGCACGTCGTTGGGGATTGAATTCGGTTCCACGCGCATCAAGGCGGTGCTCATCGACGATGAGCGCAATACGATCACCACCGGTGATTATGGTTGGCAGTCACATCTTGTGGACGGCCTGTGGTCGTATGACGTGGACAAGATCTGGCGCGGACTGCAGAGTGTCTATGCCGATGTGGCCGACCGCGTGGAGGCCGATTACGGCCTCAAGCTCACGCGCATCGGCCAGATTGGCTTCTCCGCGATGATGCATGGGTATCTCGCTTTCGATGCGGATGGTGAACTGCTCGTGCCGTTCCGGACCTGGCAGAACACCAACACGAGCGAGGCTCATGAGAAACTCTCCGAGCTTTTCCAATACAACATTCCGGAACGTTGGTCAATCGCGCACCTGTATCAGGCGGTGCTCGACAATGAGCCGCATATCGGTTCCGTGCGCTATTTCACCACGCTTTCCGGCTATGTACACTGGAAGCTCACCGGTCGCAAGGTGCTGGGCATCGGTGATGCGTCCGGAATGTTCCCGATTGATCCGAACACCAAGACCTATGAGCAGGGATTCATTGAACAGTTCGATGCGCTGCCTGAAGTCGCCGCACAACCGTGGAAGCTCAACGATTTGCTTCCCGAACCGCTTGTTGCGGGCACCCCGGCCGGCGAACTCACGCCGGAAGGCGCGGCGCTGCTCGACCCGTCTGGCGTACTTCAGCCGGGAACGATGCTCGCTCCTCCGGAAGGTGATGCCGGAACCGGCATGGTGGCCACGAACTCGGTACGCCGTCGTACCGGCAACGTGTCTGCGGGAACCTCGATCTTCGCCACCGTTGTGCTTGAGCACAAACTCTCCAAGTTGCGCCCCGAAGTGGACTTGGTGACCACCCCCGCGGGCGATCTGGCCGGTATGAGCCATGCGAACAACTTCACCGCCGATCTCAATGGATGGGTGGACCTGTTCCGCCAGTTCTCACAGCTCAACGGACGAAACGTCGATGACGGCACCCTGTACGGCGAGCTGTTCCGCGCGGCCATAGGCGAGGATGCGGATCCAGATGCCGGTGGTCTGCTCGCCTACCCATTCCGTACCGGCGAATTTCTCGCCGGGCTCGCCGAGGGGCGTCCGCTGTTCGTGCGCGGGCCCGAGGCGCGATTCTCGCTCGCCAACTTCATGCGGGCACAGCTGTTTGGCGCATTCTCGCCGGTGACCATTGGTATGAACGTGATGACCGAGGACGAGGGCGTCGAGATTGACTCGCTGGTGGGCCATGGTGGCATCTTCGCCACGCCTGTGGTGGCGCAACGCATTCTCGCGGCGGCGTTCAATACGCCGATCCGTGTGATGACCACCGCGTCCGAAGGGGGAGCGTGGGGCATGGCCGTGCTTGCGGACTATTTGCGTCACGCCGATCTCACGCTTGCAGATTATTTGGACGATGTCGTGTTCGCCGGGGCGGAATCGGTGACCGAAGCTCCCCGGCCGGACGATGTGGATGGATTCCAGCGATTCTTCGCCAGATTCGTCAAGGCGTTGCCGGTGGAGCGCAGTGCCGTTGAGCACGTCGAAATCGGTGGGTGAATCTGCAGCGTACGGATCTGCGCAAGTATCTGAAACTGTACAGAAAGGAACAACAATGGCAACACTGGCGGATTATGGACCGGAAGTCCGTGCGGAGGTCAAGCAGGTGCGGGAGGTGGTCGCCGCACTGCACGAACAGCTCATCAAGTGGAATCTGGTGGTCTGGACGGCAGGGAACGTTTCGCAGCGTCTGCGCACAGCTGACCTCATGGTAATCAAACCATCAGGGCTGCGTTACGAATATCTGACACCGAGCTCGATGGTCGTGTGCGACCTCGACGGCAACGTCGTCGACGGTGCGGAATCACCATCGTCGGACACTGCTTCACATGCATACATCTACCGCCACATGCCGGAGGTGTATGGCGTGGTGCATACCCATTCCACCTATGCGACCGCATGGGCCGCCACCGGGCAGAATATTCCATGCGGATTGACGATGATGGGCGACGAGTTCGGTGGTCCGGTGCCGGTGGGGCCGTTCCGTCTGATCGGTTCGGAGGCCATTGGCGAAGGTGTGGTCGAGACCCTCAAGGCGTACCCGAAATCACCGGCCGTGCTCATGCAGAATCACGGCCCATTCACCATCGGCAAAGATGCAGAGGCCGCGGTCAAGGCCGCCGCGATGACCGAGGAGGTGGCGCATACGATGTGGGCGGCCAAGCAGCTCGGCGACATCATTCCGATTCCTCAGGAAGACATCGATAAACTCAATGACCGCTACCAGAATGTGTATGGCCAGCACTGACTTGCACCATCACAATACAACTGCATACACAAATTCAACTGCGTAAGAAGAGACAGATTCGCATGGTTTTTGTCTCGAATTACGCAAGGTAGCAAGGCGGCAAGGCGGCAAGGTAGCAAGTCGGTTTGCGTAGAAAGGGACAGAAACTGCGGTTATTCGTCCCGGATTACGCAAGGGCGGGCAAATGGCTGAGTCATCCATACATCAATCCACATCGGTTCATAATCAATTCCAACAATCCACAATGAAGTGAGGAAAACAACATGGCAATGGAAAATCCGTTCGAAGGCAAGGAGATCTGGTTCGGCGTGGGCTCGCAGGACCTGTACGGCGAGGAGGCACTGCGACAGGTGGCGCAACAGTCCGCCGAGATTGTCGACTCGCTCAACGCGAGTGGCCGCATCCCCGTCAAGCTCGTGCTCAAGCCCACGCTGAAGTCGTCTGACGGCGTGCGTCGCTTCATGGTGGACGCCTCGGCCGATGATTCATGCATCGGCGTGATCACGTGGATGCACACCTTCTCGCCGGCGAAGATGTGGATCCGTGGGCTCGAGGCGCTGCGCAAGCCATTGCTGCAGCTTAACACCCAACACCATTTCGAGATTCCATGGGAGACCATTGACATGGATTTCATGAATCTCAACCAGGCCGCGCACGGCGATCGTGAATACGGCTACATTGTCACTCGTCTCGGCATCCCGCGCAAGATCGTCGTGGGGCATTACACCGATCCCGCGGTGGCCGACAAGATCGGCGTGTGGGCGCGCGCCTGCGCCGGTTGGCAGGCCTCGAACACGATGAACGTGATGCGCTGGGGCGACAATATGCGCAACGTTGCCGTCACCGAAGGCGACAAGACCGAGGCGGAGCGTGTATTCGGCGCCTCGATCAACACCTGGGCCGTCAACGAGCTCGTCGCCGCGTACGATGCGGTCAAGGAGAACCAGATCAAGGACCTCATCGAGGACTACAAGGCGAAGTACGAGATCGCGCCCGAGCTGCTGGACAAGGACTATGATTCGCTGTTCATCGCCGCTCGTGAGGAATGCGCAATGGTGAACATGATGCGCGCCAATGGCTGCACGGCTGGCGTCGACAACTTCGAGGACCTCGGCGCCCTGCCGCAGCTGCCGGGCGTGGGTCCGCAGCGCTTCCCGTCCGAATACGGCTGGGGATTCTCGGCCGAGGGCGACTGGAAGACGGCAGTGCTCGTGCGTATCGGGGCCGTGATGGGCTATGGTCTCGAGGGTGGTGCGTCGCTCATGGAGGACTACTCCTATAACTTCACCCCGGGCAACGAGATGATCATGGGGTCGCACATGCTTGAGGTCTCGCCGTCGGTGGGCACAATCGCCAAGCCGCGTCTCGAGATCCATCCGCTCGGCATCGGCGGCAAGGCCGATCCGGTTCGCCTGGTGTTCACTGTGGCTCCGAAGAAGGATGCGGTTGTGGTCTCGCTCGCCGACGTCCGTACTCGGTTCCGTATGCTCATGAATGTGGTCGATGTGGTCGAACCGCTCGGCTCGCTCGACAAGCTGCCATGCGCCCGTGCGCTGTGGAAGCCGGAGCCGAATCTGGAGATTTCCGCCGAATGCTGGCTGCGTGCAGGCGGCTCCCACCATACGTGCATGACCACCTCGGTCGGTCGTGAGGCATGGGAGGACTTCGCGCGCATCGCCGGCGTCGAACTCGCGGCGATCGACGCCGAGACCACACCGCGCGAATTCGAACGCGAACTCGAGATTGAGGACGTGTTCCACGAGCTTGCCAATCGCCACTGATTGCCCGATTCCCACGTTCCTTCCCTGCCGTGCGCCGGTACCTGTTGCGTTCCGGCGCACGGCATTTCCGCGCCCCGCATGCTGATGCGGGGCCTCAGTGCTAACATCGGCCGTAGAACCACAGAAAGGCGCATATGAGCACGCTCGCTGACCAGACTCCAGATATCCCCCTCATCACTCTGCACGACGGCAGCAGGATTCCGCAGATAGGCCTCGGCGTGCTGCGCATCGACGATGAGGGCGTCGTGCCGGTCGTTGAATCGGCGCTCGCAATCGGCTATCGGCATATCGACGGCGCTGCCGGCTACAACAACGAGGAGGGCGTGGGACGTGCGCTCGCCGCGACCGGTTACAACACCGGCGAACAGCGCGAGAGTCTGTGGATGACGACGAAACTGCGTGATTCCGAGCAGGGCTACGATTCCGCGATGCACGCGTTCGACCGCTCGCTCGAATTGCTGCAGTTGGACTATGTGGACATGTACATGATCCACTGGCCCACGCCGTTCGATTGGCGCAGCGGCGAGACATGGAAAGCGTTCGCGAAACTACGTGAAGACGGCCGTGTACGTACGCTCGGCGTCTGCAATTTCATGCCCGAGCACCTCGACAGGTTGTATGAGGAGACGGGTGAATACCCGACGGTCAATCAGATTGAACTGCATCCCACGTGGCAGCAGCGCGATGTGGTGGAATACTGCCATGCGCACGATATCGCGGTGGAGGCGTATTCGCCGATGGCACGCGGCGCCGACCTGGCGAACGGGGTGATCGAGCGGATCGCGGAGGCGCATGGTGTGACCCCTGCGCAGGTGATTTTGCGTTGGCATATCGAGAACGGCACGATCATCATCCCCAAGTCCGTGCATACCGAGCGCCAGCGTGAGAATCTCGATCTGTTCGGCTTCTCGTTGACTCCGCAGGAGCATGCCGAGATCGACGCTCTCGACGGCCCCACGCGCGCCGGGCACGACCCGATGACGTTCACGTACGCCTGATATCTGCGTAAAAAGAGACAGATTTCGCTATCGAACTGTCTCTTTTTACGTAATCATCTGATTCCTACGTAAAATGGGGCATAATCGACGGCGATTTGTCCTGAATTACGTACAAAGCGCGAGGCGCGAGGCACAAGGCGTGAGGATTGTGGGGCGGTGGTCGAGGCGCTTGTGCGGAACAGGAGAGCCCCGCAATCCTGTGGGAATACGGGGCTCTGCCATGCTTGTCGATCGGTGGAATCAGCCGGTGTTCTGCAGGCCGGCGGCGACACCCGAAACGGTGCAGAGGATCAGGTAGATGAATCCTGCCTGCTGGCTTTCGGAGAGCTCCTCCTTGTCGACCTTCTTACGCAGCGAACGCAATGCGAGCACCTGCGTGACGGACAGTGCGTCGACGTACGGGGAGCGGATGCGAATCGCCTGGCCAAGCACATGACGGTGCTGCAGCGGCCATTCGTCGCCGACGATCTTGAGCACCCACTTGCGTGTGAGTTCCATCTCGTCGAGCACCTTCTTCGAGAGGTCCGGGCGGTCGCCGAGTGCAAGGTACATCTTCGCGATGCGTTCGTCGGTCTTCGCCAGCGACATCTCGATGTTGTCGATGAACGTGGAGAACAGCGGCCATTCCTCGTATGCCTTGCGCAGCGTGGCGAGGTCGCCGAACGACTCGCATGCGGAGCCGAGGCCATACCAGGCGGCGAGGTTGATGCGGGCCTGGGCCCACGAGAAGATCCACGGGATCGTACGCAGATCGTCGAGCGACTTGGCTCCCAAGCCGCGCTTCGCAGGGCGGGAACCGATCGGCAGCAAGCCGATCTCGGTCAACGGCGTGACGATCGAGAACCATGGCGCGAAGTCCTCGCTGTTGAGCAGATCAAGGAACGTTTCATGTGAAACTTCGCTGAGCTGATTCGCCATTGGCTTGTACTTCTCGGTCATCTCGGTGTTCGTCTTCTCCACGCTCGGAGCCGACTGCAACAGCGTCGCGGCGGCCACGGACTCGACGTGTCGGATGGCGAGTACCGGATTGCCGTAGCGGGCGAAGATGACCTCGCCCTGCTCGGTGAGCTTGAAGCGGCACTTGACCGAACCCTTCGGCTGTGCGAGCACCGCGCGGTTGGCCGGGCCACCGCCACGACCGACGGCGCCGCCGCGGCCGTGGAACAGCGTCAGATCGATGTCGTTCTCGTCCGCCCACTTCGCAATGCGCTCCTGCGCGGAGTGCAGCGCGAGCGTGGCGGTGGTGGGGCCGGCATCCTTCGACGAATCCGAGTAGCCGAGCATGACCTCCATCTTGCGGCCGGTCTGCTTGAGTCGGGCCTGCACCTCGGGAATCTTCAGCATCTCGTCGAGCACCGAGACCGAATGCTCGAGATCCTCGAGCTGTTCGAACAGCGGGATCACGTCGATCACCGGGGCGTCGTCCGGATTCGAGAACGCCAGACGGTTGAGCTCGTACACGTCGCGCACGTTCTTCGCGCTCTTCGTGAACGAGATGATGTAGCGGCGCGCGGCCTTGACGCCATTGCGCTTCTGGATCGCGC
>ENA-OQIF01000654-OQIF01000654.1-human-gut-metagenome-genome-assembly--contig:-NODE-654-length-11219-cov-3.587811_pt1 | contig 11219 bp, 13 predicted proteins | sample MGYA00242574_ERZ504738 | MGnify/ENA primary metagenome ERZ504738 (study PRJEB26092, sample SAMD00036437) | human gut metagenome | host: Homo sapiens | study: EMG produced TPA metagenomics assembly of...
CTTCACTCCGGCACCTATGATTGAAATTATAAACCACAATGGAATCAACAACACTTTTCCTGCCACTTTTAAAATACCCATATCTGTCCTCCTATCTTGCCAGCCATGGCATATCATGATTTACTTCTGCCCGGTAATATCCACTGATTGTTGAAGGTGCATTGAACAATGCCGCAAGTAAATATTTCTTGATATTCTTGATTTTACTCGTATTTCCTTCCAGACAATGCAGCACATACTCTACATGGGAATAATCCAGCTTCATGAATTTTCCTCTTACCAAGGCTCCTGAATACCAGTTGCTTGCAATCAATACTTTATCACTCTTGCACATGACAGTCTCTACGATCAGATCCACAATTTCATCAATCTGATTTTTGTCATGAGGATGACTCACTAACAGAGAATCATAATCCAGGTTTTCTTTGATCAGAGATTGATACGCATGTAATGTTTCTATCTCATCCTCTTCGGATCCTATCCCATCTGCAGATACGATATGATTAGATTTATTCTCACTAAGATTAGTATTGTTAATATTAGTATTATTAGAGTTTGAAATGTAAACTTCTTGAAGTTTATTTTCGGGACTTCTTGAAGTTTGTTTTTGGGACTTCTTGAAGTTTGAAATGTAAACTTCTTCTGTCTCTTCTTCCTCTACAGAAGTTTGATTTGTAAACTTCACCATCTTTGATTTTTCTTTTTTCTGTTCTTCACACCCCTCCTGAATAAATGATTTTACATAGATGATTGTAACCTTTCCAAATCCCTGCCTACGCTTTTCAATCAAACCTATCCCTTTTTCATCATCCAGCTCCTGAAGAGATTTCACCGCTTTATTTCTTCCACAATTCAATAATTCCATGATATCTTCAATGGAAAAATAGATATATGCCCGATTTTCTTCATCAAACCACTGATTCTTAATGGATAAAGACATTCTGTCCAACATCAAACCGTATAAGATCTTCGCATCACTGGAAAGATCCTTGAAACAGTCATTGGTAAATAAAGCTTTGGGTATTCTGTAAAAACTAAACTGGTCTGCTTCTGTTCCATAAAAATATTTAAAATTCATTTTTTTGTCCATGTATCTTCCTCCCTTCCTTTCTCTCATAGAAGTCCTTTTTTTAAACTTCTGTATCTCTTCTTTCTTCGGGTTGTCTTATTTTGACAACCCTTATTTCCGTTCTCTTTTCCATTGTTCCAACAATGCCTCAATCACCTTTTCCATATCCGTTTCCGAATAATCTTCCGGAAAATATTTTGTGAGCTTCTTTCCTGATAACACCACTTTTCGTTCTGGTGCTTTTACCACTATGCAGCTATTGAAAATCGAAATCATAAATCCCTGATTCACCGGTCCTTCTTCCAACTGCTTTCTCAAAGCTGTAATCTGCTTTGGTTTAACAAATCCTGTATCACGTATATACTCGTAGATCCATTTCTGTATTTCCTTTTCAATGTAGGAAATATCAACGGCAATGGTAAAATTCAGCTTCTTTGCATCTACCATATCTAATAATTCTGGAATCAATTCTGTAAGGCGAATATAGCGCTGAACCTGTGCACGACTTTCTCCAACCTGTCTACTTAATATTTCGTCAGATCTCAACTTCGTCTCATTTTGATACGAAGTTAAATCTGTTCTTTTTCCTTGCCGTTTCATTGCTTCCATTTTCATCCTATAAGCAAATGCTTTTTCACTCGGAAGTAACTCTTCTCGTTGAATATTGGCATCTACCATGGCGATTACTGCATCATCATCTGACAACTCTCTCACGATTGCAGGAATTGTTTTCAAGCCAACTCTAACAGCCGCATACATTCTTCTATGGCCAGATATCATCTCATATCCATCTTCACCATCGGGCCGTAACAAAACTGGTGTCAGTACTCCTTTTGCCTTTACACTCTCCACCAAGTCTGTCATCTTTTCGTCATCCAATACCTTAAATGGATGATCCTTAAAAGCATGAATTTTACTGATATCAATCTCCATTGCAGACTCTTCATTGACTACTCCCAGCAATTCATCAATGCTTGTCAATTTGATTTTTTCTCCGCTTCTACTTTTCATTTTGCAAAACCTCCTGCGTCAGATTTTCATAAGCCATAGATACTTTTCCATTTGGACAATGACAATAAATACTTTTTCCTTCCGCACTTGCTTCAGCTACCTTAACTGACAGTGGAATGACATTTTCAAAGATAGAAATCTTAGATCCATAAGTTTCTCTCACTCTGGAAGAAATATCTTTGGCGTAATTAGTACGAAAATCCACCATTGTCAAAAGAATTCCCTGTATCGTTAGCTTCCGGTTCAATCTCTTCTTTACCATAGAAATAGTCCTGATCAACTGTTGAAGTCCTTTAACCGGCAGATATGCAGCTTGTACAGGTATCAGAACCGTATCAGAAGCTACTAAGGCATTGATGGTCATCATGCCTAAACTCGGCATACAATCAATTAAAATATAATCGTATCGTGATCGCATCGTATCAATATATTCCTTCATGATCCGCTCTCTGCTCATCACATTACTCATGGTTACTTCCAGAGCAGATAACTCAATATTGGCCGGTAGGAGATCGATCTGTTCCTTATGATGTAAAATTCCTTCTTCTTCTCCAATTTCCTCGTCATTGATAATATTCATCATAATAGTTGCAAGTGTAGTTCCAATATCATCCGGTTCTACATATCCAAGACTTGCAGTTAAACTTCCCTGTGGATCCGCATCGATCAATAAAACTCTCTTTCCCTGTTTCACTAATCCAACTCCAAGATTTAGGGTTGTCGTACTTTTTGCAACTCCGCCCTTCTGGTTTGCTACTGAAATAACTTTACACATACTGTTTTCCTCCATTTATTTCTCCCAATTTTCATTCTGCCAGATTTTCAATAATGCTATAATTTCTCGTTTCATCATGGCGGGTGTGTATCTGCTTGGGAAATATTTGTGAAGCTGCTCATTTGTAAAAGCAACTCTCGTGATCTCACCTTTTTTTATCTCACTCATAATTTCCTGCATCTTCTCTAATGTAAGTTGGTTTTCTTTACTTAACTTTTTAATTCGTTGTGCCTGTGATAAAGATGGAACGGCCTGAGCATAATCCATAGCTTCCAACAATTGTTTTTGCTCCTCTTTCTTCAACGCTGAAATTTCAACTGCCGGATTAAAAGATATCAATTCATCATCCAATTTCTGTAAAAACTCCGGTATCAGCCGCGTTAATGAAATATACCGTTGTACCTGCTTCGGACTATCACCGCATTCTTCACTAATCAACTCTACTGTTCTCTTCTTTTTTGTTTTGTGGTCAATTTGGCCTTTTTTCCTACCTGATTTTCTTTTCAGTACATCATTTTTCATTTTGTAAGCAAAAGCCTTTTCACTAAAACTGATTTTTTCTCTGTGCAGATTGGAATCTACCATATTCAAAATAGCTTCATCTTCATTCATTACACGAATTATTACCGGTACTTTTCGATATCCCAGTAACTCAGCAGCATGTCTTCTTCTGTGTCCCGCTATAATCTCGTAAACTCCATCCGGCACAGGTCTGACAATCAACGGAGTGAGAATTCCATACTTCTCAATACTTTCTTTTAATAAATGCATCTCATTATCATCTTTCACTTGAAAAGGATGATTTTTAAATGAACGAAGTCTTTCAATCTCAATTTCAATGATCTTCTCATCTTCATTCTTCTGGATAAATTCTTTCGTTACTTCAGTCATCATTTCCTCCTTCTTCGGTCAGACTAAAAAATGCTCGTCTGGATCCGATTATTTTTGAAATCAGTTCCAAACGAGCATCTCGTTTTCTATTAGCTACAGCTAATATATTTCTCCATTGTTTCAGCTAATATATGTTTGCAAATTATATTCTGCAAAGGATTTTTCCTTTGAACTACTGTATTTTACATTCCTAAATCAGTGGTGACAACAAGTACTTCCCCAAATGTTAGCAGTATCTCTGATACAGTCTGTTTGCAAAACTCTATTTTTTATTAGCTGCCAGCTAACAATTATTTCATTGTATTAGCTGAAAATCATCCTCAAAGCAATAAAATCATGCATTTTTCTTATCAAAAAAGCGCCCCATTATTTGCATTTCTGCTAATAATCGAACGCTTTTGTCTGGCCGTCTCGTATAGGAATCGAACCTATAATTTAGTCTTAGGAGGACCATGTTATATCCATTTAACTAACGAGACAAAATGCCATTTTCCCTTGAAAACACGCGGTTTTCCGGCTTTTTGGTAATGGCAACCTTTATTTAATTATCAGCTTTTTTCAAGCTGTTAATTACTATTACTTTTCATGTTGGTGACATCAAAGCACTCCCCTTTTAGGGTAATACCTTCGTGTCAATTTTTACTCTTCTTAACTAGATTTGAACCCAAAAGTTTTTTCAGGAAGTGATAACCTTGGTTCCTCCTTAGGAGGCGAGTGCTCTATCCAGCTGAGCTATGACGACACATGCCGCAAACCCTTGATTTCACTGGGTTTCTGGGATTTTCCCTTCGGCCATATATAAGATTATCAACTCTTTTTCGAGTTGTCAATCTACAGATTCTTTCGGTAACTGTTCGCTACCTTCACAGATATATTTATTCTACTATAGAATACCTAAAATGACAACCTTAAAAATTCAGGCTTCCCTGCAACCAGATAATTCCCTTGAATCTTCGACCAACTTCCGGGATTCCCATCAGATCTTCCTGGTTCATACAGATATCGAAGATCAGGTCGTTGCAGTTGATTGTCATCTGATACAGCTTCTCGCCGGTCAGTTTGTTCGTGGTTTCCATCCATTCAAGAATCTCTCCCATTACATTATACCGGTCGCACTCCATACCATAAGGCATAAAATACGTATCTACAATAGAAAAAATATCTTCGTTAGCGATTCTTCTTGAAATCATGGCATACGTATCCATATCATCCATAGTCAGATTTTCCATCGCTTCTTCATTTCCCCGGCGTGCTTCGTAGATCATCTGCGTTCTTTTCCGGGTCAGCTGCTGATCCCGTTCTCTCTGGGCAATATTTTTTTGAATTGGCAACAAAATCTTGCCCTCCGTAGAAAGACCGGATAAGGTCAGGTTGCTGAAACCTTCCCCCGGTGTCCCCTTGGTACGTTCTGTCAGATATTCTCCTGCATTTGCCAGATAAAAGATCAGAGTCACACCCACACGCACATCGTCACACGCTCCGGAAAAACAGACTTTTTCAGAACGTTGTTCTACCATCACATCTTCCTGACTGGTGATACCGCTTCCGGCAAAATACGGAAAATAATATTCCATCCGAAACTGATCCTGCTCATCATAAGTTCCACAGACACGCAGTCCGATATTCATACCAAAATATCGGGACAATTCCGCAAAAATCTCGTTTTTTCCCTGCTCTGCGATCTTTTTCTCATCGCAGGAAACAATCACCTCTTGCAGGATCTGATCCAGATCTTTCTGCTCCAGTTTTGAAAATCCTATAGCCCGAAGATAACTGTGCATACAGTCTTCCTCCTTTCTTATTATCCATTTTCTGTTACCGCATCACAGGAATGACCCGGTAACTTTTCTCCGCATGCCAAACACCAGATATCCATTGTTCTTCGGATATCTGGTGTCCGTAACAGCCGCTGTCTTTTATTATTCCATCGTAACTGTTCAGTATCCTCACAGTTACGAGTCAGAATGCATTCTAATCACCTTCAATGATGGCATTTTGACTTGCATTCCATCTCTTATTTATGTTTCGGTACGATTTTTTCGATTCCACCCATATATGGCTGCAGTGCTTTCGGGATATTTACACTTCCGTCTGCATTCAGGTTATTTTCCAGGAAGGCAATCAGCATTCTCGGCGGCGCAACTACAGTATTATTCAAAGTATGTGCGAAATACTTACCATTTTTCACCATTTACACGGATTTTCAGTCTTCTTGCCTGTGCATCACCCAGGTTGGAGCAGCTTCCTACTTCAAAGTATTTCTGCTGTCTTGGAGACCATGCCTCTACATCGATGGATTTACTTTCAGGTCAGCCAGGTCACCGGAGCAGCACTCCAGAGTACGAACCGGGATATCCAGGGTACGGAACAGCTCAACAGTGTTCTGCCACAGTTTATCAAACCACATCTTGCTATCCTCCGGTTTTGCAGACAACGATCATTTCCTGTTTTTCAAACTGATGGATACGATATACACCTCTCTCTTCCAGACCATGTGCACCTTTTTCTTTTCTGAAGCAAGGAGAATAGCTTGTCAGAGTTCTCGGCAGCGTATCTTCCGGCAGAATGGTATCGATGAATTTACCAATCATGGAATGTTCGCTGGTTCCGATCAGATACAGATCTTCGCCTTCGATTTTATACATCATGGCATCCATCTCAGCAAAACTCATAACACCGGTAACTACATCGCTTCGGATCATGAAAGGCGGTACACAGTAAGTAAATCCTTTGTTGATCATAAAATCTCTTGCGTAAGAGATAACTGCGGAGTGGATTCTTGCGATGTCTCCCATCAGATAATAGAAACCATTACCTGCCACTTTTCTCGCACTGTCCAGATCCAGCCCATCGAAAGATTCCATGATCTCCGCATGATACGGAACTTCATAATCCGGAACAACCGGCTCGCCGAAACGTTCGATCTCTACGTTCTCGCTGTCATCTTTTCCAACCGGGACAGAAGGGTCGATGATATTCGGGATTGTCATCATGATTGTTTTGATTTTTTCTTCTACTTCTTTTTCTCTTGCAGACAGTTCATCAATTTTTGCACCGGAAGCTGCAACTTCTTTCTTCACTTCTTCTGCTTCTTCTTTTTACCCTGTGCCATCAGTGCACCGATCTGTTTACTGATTTTGTTTTTATTTGCACGCAGGGATTCTACTTCCTGCTTAATATTTCTGTTTTCCTGATCCAGAGCGATGACTTCATCTACCATCGGGATTTTCTGATCCTGGAATTTTTTACGAATATTTTCTTTAACCACATCCGGATTTTCCCGGACAAACTTGATATCTAACATATTTTCCTCCCTCTTTCAGGTTACTATTCTTGTTCTTTATTATAATAAGTAATCATTCTCTTTATTTTATAATAGTATTGCCTTTTTTTCAAGTGGGATTCACACGGTTCTTGGATAAATACAATTCTCTCACAGGATAGGCTTTGCCTCGTTATCCCGTGACCCAAAAAAGCAGATGAAACTTTTTTCGTTCCATCTGCTTTCTGCAATCTTTTTCTTTTCTCTTATCGAACCTTATTCTCTCCAAAATGTACTGCCTGACGCAAGGCATCCATTTCCTCTGAACTGAGCAGAATGTAGGACTCTCCTTTTACTATTTCTTTAATATAGAAGAAACAGTTATCTCTGCTGTGAATTGCATTCAGGATAAATCCGGTATTGTTCATATCCAGAAGAGCGATTGCAAAACTCAGTTTTCCTCCTACGTCATCGAAAGCATCGTATTTTACGATCCCGTATTTTGTCAGGGACTTGGATAACATATCCTTCAGTCCCCTGACTTCTTCAAGGCTCTGTTCGTTTGCTCTTGAAAGCCTGTCTACTTCTTTTAATTTTTGAGAAAATACTCTCTCCAGGCTTTGTCCATCCGCGCCTTTCATAAACATATTGTAACGACGTCTCTGCCGGTGCAGTCCCAGAGAAACATTTAACACCAGTACAATCAATACCAGTACTAATACCATAAGCATGACTACCAGAATTCCCAGGTCAATACCTATTGCATCAAAAAAATTATTCATGTGTCAATCTACCCTTTCTATTTATCAGCTGCCACTACCAAAATGATTCTCCGTAACTATTCAGTAGGTAGCATTCCGCGAGGTGTTTTTGCATGTTTTATGTCAAAATGCCTTCACCGAAGGTGATTAGAAATGCATTTTGACTCGTAACTGTGAGGGTACTGAACAGTTACAAGTATCCTTCTTATGCTCCTTGCACTTATTTCTTAGCGGACGTTTTTCAAGATTCCTTTATTTCTGCCTACAGGAAACTGTGCCTTATTTCTGTAATGAAAAAGTTCATCCATGCCAATGATCGGCTCCATGGGGATATCTGTAAAGCCGCCGATTCGTTCCAGATGTCCCTTCACCTTATTTGTCTTAAATACAAGCTGCTGGTCATAGGAAAGTGCCTGAAGCTGGCATCCGCCACACTGACGGGCAAATTCGCACTTGGGCTCAACTCTGTACGGAGATGGCTTCAGCACCTCCATAAGACGTCCGTAACCATAATTTTTCTTTGCCTTGATAATTTTGGCTGTTACTGTATCTCCGATCACTGCGTCCTTGACAAAAACGGTGAAGCCATCGGCTTTTCCGATACCTTCACCGTCAATTCCGCAATCTTCTATCTCTAACGTAACAAGATCGTTCTTACGAAATTCCATAAAGATTACACCTCATCTGTTCTTCTTAAGTTGGATTCAAACAATTTATTATATCCAAGCCATTCTTTTTTGCTCTTGTTTGCTGCAAAAATCTCTGTGATGGTTTCCATTCTTGCATCTGTATTATCTGCAAGATTGAGGGCTACAGCCTCCACCAGTGCAGGTTTCTTCGGGGGAACCGTATTCCAGTTCTCCATGATGTGACAGAATACAGTGGATCAGTTCATTCTTAAGCACCTCCGGAAATTCCGGTATCTGGTGTGCAAGATCATTGATCATCTGTGCTCCCATATAAATATGTCCCAGAAGCTGGCCTTCATCTGTATAATCATTTAACGGAAATGCAGATAATTCTTTTGTCTTTCCGATATCATGAAGAAGTGATGCTGTAATCAGTAAAATCCCTGTTGATGACCGGGTATGCCTTTGACATATAATCGCAGAGTCTGGTCACTCCCAGAGTATGCTCCATCAGACCGCCGATAAATCCGTGATGTACTGTCTTCGCTGCAGAATGTCCTTCAAACGCTTTCACAAAAGCTTCATCTTCCACAAATAATTCTTCAGAAGTGCAGACAGATAAGTATTCTCCACACTGTCAATAAATGCTCTCAGCTGGCTGTACATATCATCTGTGCTGTTCTCACTTACAGGAAGATAATCTGCAGGATCATACTCATCTTCAGCAGCCTTGCGCACACGCTTGATATTCAGCTGCATAGCCCCTGCAAAGCTGGTCACATCTCCCACAACTATCTATATAATCCAGTGCATCAAAATCATCAATTCCAAGAGAATTCGGATCCCAGATCTTGCCATCCATGATTTCCGGTTTTATCCTGGAGGATAATATTCTCATAGGGTTTTCCATTCTTCGTTACCGCAGACTGTTTCTGCTTGCACAGATAAATCCCATTAATTCTGTCTCCCTCATGTAACTCATTTAAAAAACGCATAAAGCCTGCCTCTCTATCCTTTATTTTTAGTATTATAACAATTCCACAAGAAAGAATCCCGCTTGCAGGATTCTCCGCCTGTCACTATCTCTCTCCAACTGTTACCTTATAATCTTTCTCCGCATACTCACCATCGGAATTTTTGCGAAGAACCGTTATGGTAAGATTTTCTCCCTGCTTTTTTGTCTGAAGATATGTATAGTAAGACTGCATACTCTCTGTGGGAGTTCCATCAATCTTACTTATGATATCTCCACACTGTATCCCTGCCTTCATCGCAGGAGATTCTTCTTGTGTACGCTCCACGTAAAGTCCCTGATCAATTCCCAGTTTTCTACATTGTGCCTGAGTTATCTCTGTTCCATAAATACCTGTATATCTGATTGTTTCTTTGTTAGCCAGATGTTCTATCAACGGAAGAATCTGCGAAATGGAAACTGCATGAATATTATCTCCGTCATTTTCATTCTTCTTCAGTATCATACCTGCCACATTTCCGTCAGAATCAAGCAGCACACCACTTCCATCTTCATTCCCCTGCACATCTGTAGCCAACACATTATACTCCGTATCCGCTACCGATAGTTTTTCAGAAACAGAAGTGATCATTCCATAAACCACCGCATCACTGTCACCGGCAGGACTTCCGATAGCAATTACTATATCGCTCTGTCCCAGTTTCTTTGTGTCTGTCAGATCAGATACCACGATACCTTCTCTTGTACTGTCATTGAGAAGATTTTTTCTCACAGTTGCAACTGCAAATCCGGAATCTGCATCTCCCCTGCATATCTCTCCCTGCACTGTCGAACCATCTGCAAAAGTCACCTGCAGTTCCTGCAGATTTTCCATTTCTTCCTCATAGGTCAGGATATAAAATTGCGTCTCTGTTTCAAGAAAGACAAGACCTTCCGTATCTTCCTGCTGCAAATAAGAATTATTCAGCAAATCCTCATCCTTTGAAATTCCTCTCACGTTTACAAGAGATTTTCGGGATTTTTGGGAAACCTTCAGCACTTCCCTATACATCTCCTGACGCATTGCCAGAAGACTCTTCTCCTCTTGTTCAGAAACTGAAGCGACAGATTCCCTCTCTGTTGCCTGTTCTTCAGATATCGTCTCCGCTACATCCGATCCTGTCAGTTCGATTTTCTGCTGTGTATTCTCTTCTCTGTCCGCCATAACCGGAAACACACTGGCAAAGGTTACGGCTGCGCAGCTTCCAAACAAAACGCCACATCCTGCTATCATAAGCAGCCTGCGCAACAGACTGCCATTCTCTTTTGGCTTGTTTTTTACCGTTTCTTTTATAAACTGATATTCCTGTGTGTCCATTTTGTTTTTTTCATTACCTGATTCTCCTGCCGCACTCCATTCAGGATAACTGCCCAGTGTCATACAAAACAGCAATCTGCTAAACAGTTACCATTCAGGTTCAATATCGCTTGTATTCAAACAAATTATATCGTAACAATCTACACATTATTTTAACAAAAAGATATGAATTTTTTATGAATATACTATAAGTAATTTCCCACAGTACAAAAAAGAAGCTCCTACTGAAACACTTATCGTATCAGCGAAACACTGCAGCTCAGGTTATTATGATGACACAAAAAAACGGCTTAAATGCACATATAATAGCATTCAAACCGTTTCTTATGCGGAAGATGGGACTTGAACCCACACGAGCGCAATGCTCACAAGATCCTTAGTCTTGCTCGTCTGCCAGTTCCGACACTTCCGCATATCGCATTTCTGTTATAAGTTTTACTTATTGTTGCGACAATTGGTACTATACCAAAACTATATAAACTGTCAATAGC
>ENA-OQIF01000655-OQIF01000655.1-human-gut-metagenome-genome-assembly--contig:-NODE-655-length-11218-cov-4.014877_pt1 | contig 11218 bp, 9 predicted proteins | sample MGYA00242574_ERZ504738 | MGnify/ENA primary metagenome ERZ504738 (study PRJEB26092, sample SAMD00036437) | human gut metagenome | host: Homo sapiens | study: EMG produced TPA metagenomics assembly of...
ACAGCTTGCCCCATGGAGCGAGACTGCGAAAGCAAACTGTCAAAACTAAACATAGAGCAAAACGCTTGCATCTATCATTTTGGTGCAAGCGTGATTCATGGGCAGCGTAGCAATATTTTGCGCTTACACATCTTCTCCTTGCTCATTCCATCTTAGGATAGTATTGCAAGCAAATGTATGACGAAAATCATATAATCTTACATATGGATATCCAATAGGCTTTGCGTTAATGCTTGGACGAATCAGCTTAAATGCATATGCAAGTGAAGACTCAGTTAATTTTTACCACCTGTTGTATAGAAAAATGGAGCTTTCAATGATTTTGCTCCTACTTCTTCTTCAATCCACTGCTGATAAAAGCGAAGTTGTTCCATTACACTTTTGTGTATTGGTATATAGCGTTCTTTTGAAAACTTTGTTTTCTTATATGTAGTGTATTATTTTAAAATCTACATCTTCGTTTAAAAGATTCACTGGTTCAGATGGCCTCATTCCTGTAGACCACAATAATCCAATGATGATGTTTGTTGTGTATGACCGAATTCCATCAGGTGAATATAGGTTTTGGCATTCTTCCATAAGAATCCTGACCTCTGATTGCGAATATATATATGGTATAGGACGCTCATGCACATTTTTAAAAATCAAGCTGTATATAATCTCACTCTCGTGATCGAAAGAATGTACATACTTAGAAAATGGGCGTATTACTTCTATTTTTCGCCCCATAGTCTTATCTGATTGATTACCAGAAGTAACCCACTTTAATGCGATTTCAGTTGTTAAAGGGCCATCATAATTAATAAATCTAGTATAAGCAGCAAAACGTTCAAGTACAGTTTCCTCATGTGTCAGTTTAAAACCAAGGCTGTGTTTGTATTCGAGATAATCCTTTAATTGTCGGGAGATTCTGTTACTTTCCATCATAATCACCTCCCGGCCAAGATGCTGCAACACCTTTTAGGTATTCGAAATCCACTTTTATATAGGATTTAGTCGAGTCAAGAGATTCGTGCCCAAGTATATCTGCTGTTAATTTAAGCCCAGTACCATTATTGAATATCTTCGATGCTGCCGTCCGACGTAGGGCATGTGTTCCTTTCCAATATCCAGTAATGCGTTCTTTTTCAAAAGCATTACGAATAACGTATCGGACATTTTTCGCGGCTCATACTGGTATACTGATTTACATACTTTCTTAAAAGAAGATGTTTTTCATCAGGAAGGGAAGGTCTGTAGCGAAGAATATATTCCTCCAGAAGCGTTCCTAATTCAACAGATAGGGGTAACTGTCGAATATGATTATTCTTCGTATTATGTATTTGAATCAATGCATTTGTCCACTTGATATCACTCAACATAATGTTTGGAATTTCGGAACATCTTAATCCTAAATTGAGCATCAAACGTATTATAATGTTATTGCGAATACCCATTTCATCATCATTCTTGTAGTGGAAACGTAATCTGTTTTCCTCATCAGATGTAAGTGTGATGGGAACATTTGATTTTTGCCAATCAGCAGATGTAAGTGGTAATTCTAATACTGATCTATTTATTACAAATCCCTTATATTCAAGAAATCGAAAAAAGTTTCGTAATGACGTAATATATCTACCAATACTGGATGCTTTTAAGTTTTGAAATACCGTACATACATAGTGGTTTATATCCTCAGAAGTTAACATTGACCAGTCATTAGGAATAGTATCTAAAGAATCAAGAAAAGCTAAAATGTGATGACATTCTGCTGTAGCCGACATATTTGTCATGTGTTTGAATTCTGTAGAATACTTGAAGAATTCTTTGATCAATTCCTTATTTCTTACTGTTTTATATTTTTGGTATCTATCATAGTTTCTAAATGATTTACCAGTCTGCATTTGAAACAATAAACTTGAAGCAGGTCCTATGTTATGTTTGGTCGTCGGAGTAAAAGTTTGCTTGTTATCAGTCAGAGTATGATTTATGTGCTTATACAAAAGTTGGGAATCTGTTACATTCCATGAATCGGGTGCTTTCTCTAATGCTTTTGCATAAGTATGAATTGTCTGTGGAGAATACCCCTTGTTTTCAAGGAATCTCTTGAAGTTGTAAATAATTTCTTGGTTCATAAGCTACCTCCTTTACTTTTAATAAGGTAACTATGACATTTTTGTTGAAATATGTTAAGAGCACATAACTAAGTTCAGCACATAATTCTTATTATGTTCTTAAGAACATAACAAGAAAAACTGGCAGATGATTGATACAATCAACGGTGCTCATTCTTCCGCAATCATTTATAGTATTGCTGAAACAGCAAAGGCAAACAACTTAAAACCATATAATTATTTTGTCTATCTTCTGGAGGAGATTCCAAAACATATGGATGGAGGAGATCGTTCCTTCCTAGAAAATCTGTTACCATGGTCTGAAAAACTACCGGAGGGAATTCGAAAACAATGATAGACAGGACCGCCACTGGCGGTTCTTAATTTTTCAAGATACTCGCTATTGAGCGTTTACTTTCCTAAGACAGAATATCAAAGATGTATCGTTCATCAAGTGAGAAATACCTTGAAGTATGTTCCAGATAAAGACAGAAAGGCATTTGCCACAGATTTGAAAACAATATATCAAGCGTCTGATGAAAAGAAAGCACTGGTAGCTTTAGATAGAGTGACAGAAAAATGGACTCCGAAATATCCGAATTCCATGAAACGCTAGAAGGATAACTTGGATGCCATTTCTCCGATTTTCAAGTTTTCAGCAACCGTTAGAAAGGTCATTTATACAACAATGCCATTGAATCACTGAATTCCACCTATCGGAAGTTGAATCGTCAGAGAAGCGTATTTCCAAGCGATACAGCCCCTTTAAAAGCTCTATATTTAGCGACCTTTGAAGCTACGAAAAAATGGACATCAACGATCCGGAACTGGGCACAGGTCTATGGTGAACTGAGCATCATGTATGAGGGACGCTTACCAGAATAATAGAACAAGTCAGAAAAACGGGCGGATTTCCCGCCCGCTCTTGACATACAATTTTATAACTGTTATATATAAATCAAGATGAAAAGCTGATTTTATTCAAGCCTTTCACCTATCATTATCATAGAAGATCTTATTTACAGACTTTTCTTCATAGTCGGGGGTGCGGACGATTTCTTGGACTAGCTAAGCTGCCACCCCGAGACTTCGTCTGTACTCCATAGGACTCATATATCCCAATGATTTTTTTATTCTTAATTCATTATACCAAACAAGATAATTATTTAATATTTTTATGAAATCCGGGATGCTTACACCTGTCCAGTCAGTATTATAAAACATCTCGTTTTTTATTCTTCCAAATACAACCTTCACATGCAGAATTATCTGGTGAACAGCCTTTTTTTGACATAAATCGTGTAAGTCCAGCCTTATCCATTCTCTCTATCCAACCAGGCCATCTATAGTGTACACCTCGGTCACTGTGTATTATGGGCTTTTCTTTGGAGGAAAGTTGATTAATGGCATTATCCAACATTGTATTTACAAGAGCTGCATCTGGCGATATACCTATTTCCCATGTAACCAATAATCCATCGAAACAATCAACGATGGGTGATAAATACACTTTCCCTGCCGGAATTGCGAACTCCGTGATATCAGTCAACCATTTAATATTAGGTTTTTCCGCAAAGAAATTACGGTTTATCTCATTGGGAACAGCTGGTGACACTTCGCCAGCATATGAATTATATTTAGCTGTTTTCTTTACTTTTACAGATAAGTTTTCTTCCTTCATTATCCTACGAATGATTTTTTCAGAAATAGTGATACCTTCGCGCTTAAGTAATGCATGTATTCTGCGATAGCCATATCTATTTTTATTTTCAGCAAACAATTCCTTGATATGTATTCGCAGCGATAAATATTTATCTGGCTGAGATAAAACTTTTTCCTGATAATAGTAACTGCTTTTTGATATATGCAACTTTTCTAACAAGCACGGCAGTGAATATTTAGCCTTTAGGGCATCGATTATCACTGCCTTCCCCTTGTTTCTTAGAGATGTCTGATCGATGCCGGGGTCTTTTTTTAGTACATTAATAGTTTCTTTCAGGATGTCTATTTCCATCTGCATTTCAAGCATTTGAGCTTTAAGTTCAGCAACTTCAGGCAATGATTCAGTTGTGGAATCAGATTGTCTACATCCCTCTTTTAATTCTCCAGATGGAATGTTTTTTCTATTCATTAGACCTAATGTACCTTTCTTCAGATACTGCTTCCGCCATTGATAAATACTGGCTCTGCTGTAACCGATATCTTCTGATACATATTTTATACTCTCTCCATGTTCAAAGCAACGCTTAATTGCATCAAGTTTAACATCTAGTGGCGGATTTCTAGGATGCTCTGGAGAATTTGCAATACGAGGTAATGGTTTGCGTTCTTTGGATGGCAAATTTTCGTCATCGATCCAACTATACAACTGCCTTCTGGTTGGGTAACCCAAATTCGTATTGTTTCAGAAACAGAATTAGTTTGATGAAATACTTTTAATGCAATAGATTTTTTCTCATATGAATACACAAAAAGGCTCCTTTCGAGAGCCCTATGGGAGTCCAGATTTTTGTCCGCACCCCCGTCTCATAAATATTAAAAAAAATGTTCGGTATAAAAGCGGTCGGCTTCTTTTTTGTATTTTCTTCCTACTTTAAAACATTCTTTGTCACACATAATTATTTGGTCTTTTACGTAATCGTTAATTCTGTTTATATTTACGATGGTGCTTTGATTGATTTGGATGAAATCAGTACTAAGTCTGGATGATAGCGATTTGAGAGTTTCATAAATAAAAAATGTTTCTTTTACAGTTGTAATTCGACTACGTGTTCCTATTCGCTCAATATATATAATATTATTTGTTATAATTTTCATTTTAAGATTATCAACAATAATTACGATTGATTCTATTTTTTTCTACTCCTTACCCCGTTTACTTGATTTATTGCTCTGAAAAGAGCAGTTTTAAAAGAGTTTGGGTTAATGGGTTTTTGAATATAATCGAAGGCACGTACGCTAAAAACTTCGGGTATAGTTACCATTTCACCAGTTACAAATATATTTACTATTTCAGGATTTTTTTTTAATAGATTGGCAGCCAATGATATTCCAGAAGATTTTCCTTGCCCCATATCAATATCTAGTAGTGCAATATCTATTTGTTGTGATTTAGCATATTCTAAAGCTTGTTCGACATCAATGAATTTATTAATTTCCAATTCAATTTGATGATTTGAAAAAATTTTTTCAATATAGGAGTAAATAATTTCAATCTCGTAAATATTATCATCACAAATCAATAAATTATACTTCATTATAGATTACCTCGTTCACTTAGCAAAATTAATTCTCCTTCGGAGACTTTTTTGATAAAAAATAGTATTTTAATTTTAAATATCTTATTTTTATAACAAATATTAATTTTTCCATGCCAATTATTTACTATGTAATTAATGTTTTTCATACCAATCCCATGCTCTACGTTGTCATTTTCCTTATTTTTCTTGCTTATAAAAATCCCATTTTTTACTTCAGGAATATATTATAAGAATTTTCACATTCGATTGTATAATGATGTTCAGTTACTTGGATGGTTGTTCTTACATATTTTTGTGTTTCGCATTTTGAAGATGCTTCAATTGCGTTATCCCAAATATTTCCTAATAGTGCACATAAATCATAGTTGTTTACATTTATGATTGTACAATCATAAATTATATTCTGAAAATCAACACCAAATTGTTTAGCTAGCTTCTTTTTGTTATAAATTAGAGCTGATAGAGGTTTATTATTGGTGAAGGGAATTTCATTAGCAGCATCAATATCCTTATAAATTCCATCAAGATAATCGTTTAATTCTTCGTAGCAATTATTTTTTATTAGTCCCTTTATGATTCCGAATGTGTTTGAGATATTATGTCTTAGGGATCTAAGATTTGTTTCTGCTACAGTTATTTGTTTGTCTAATTGTAGTTGATATTCCAAATCTTTTATTTCTTGATTCTGTCTGATCAAGTCATTAGATTTGATTAGAATTTTGAAAATTACTATTAGACAAATTATTAAAACCGTAGCGATTTCAGCGTTTATGATTATAAAAATATTGTGCATATTATTAGAGTATTTGTTATAATTCATGTATAAAAATGCAGAAGTAAATAAAATTATAAAAGTTAAAATAAGGAGAGTAATGAATTCCTTATAGAAAGTTCGGTATATACCGTAAATATTTTTTTTAACACCACTAATTAATTTAATCAATAAAAATGATAGCATTCTGGAGAGTAAAATGGTTATTGTAACTAAGGTTAGATTAGTAGTTAAATCTTTTAGGGTTATATGTAATGCAAGTTTCATAATTTGAAGAACAACTGCTTCTGGTACAGCAAGGCAAACAAGTAGGTATTTAAAGTACCAAGCCAACTTGATTATAAAATGTTCCGAGTATACAATAAAAGAAAAACTATATAAAATAACCAAGTTAAAATTAGTGATTGAGGAACTGATAATATATTATTAGGAAGCAGTTGCTTAAAACACAATAAAACTATTAACAAAAATTTACAAAAAATATAAACTGCTTGCTGTATCTATTTTTTATAGTCATTACATTATTCATTAGATAAGACCATGCTACTGCTTCTACTATTATTATTAGAAAGTTTAATAATATCTTCCCAAGCATCTATTAACACCTCCTAAATAGTATTTGAAAGTTTAGTAAGATATTTGTGTGTGAAAATCATGACATATCTTAAATACAGTATAATAGAATTTATGGGAAACTACAACCAATATATATTATATAAGAGAAAAATTTAATGTATTTTTTAAATCAATAGATTGGAGAACTGTAGACTAAAAGTAAAATAAGTATTAAACGCAGACCCGTCTTTAGGATTTAGCACTATATTATTTGGGACTTTCATTTCATATAGTTTCTCGTTAGCCAGCATAAATACTGGCTTTTTTTAATTTCAAAAAACTTGACAAAAAACTTTTTTAAGGCTTGTTTATATAGTGTTATAATGTAAGAGGGTGATTTTATGGCATATTTTTTAAAAAAGACAAACAATAAAAAGGGAACTTATCTGCAGATTTACGAGAGTTATTATAATCCAGAACGTAAAACGGGCGCCCATCGTTCTTACAAGCCAATCGGCTATGTTCATGAACTGCAAGCGAAAGGTATAGAAGATCCGATTTCTTTTTATAAAGAGGAAGTTCAAAAATTAAATCAGGAATTTCAGAAAAGAAAGCAGGCCGAAAAAGTCCGCCAAATATCGGAGGAGTCACCCGAAAAACTCCTCGGATATTTCCCATTAAAAAACCTTTGTGACTCCTTTGGTTGTAAAAAATACATTGACCTTATGCAAACAGCTACCGGTTTCAGGTTCAACATCTTTGATATGATGTCCTCTCTTATTTATGCAAGGGTTGTACATCCCTGCTCGAAACTAAAAACATATATAGAAATACTTCCGAAACTGTTTGAAGCATATGATTTTTCTCTTGACCAGCTCTATTCTGGTCTCGGATACATAGGTTCGAAATATGAAAAGATCATTGAAATTTTTAATCATCAAGTGGCATTAAAATACCCTTTTGATACTGCCCACAGCTACTTCAACTGCACAAACTTCTATTTTGAAATTGACAAGGAAGATGATTTCCGACTTAAGGGATCATCGAAAGAAACAAAAAAGAGCCCATCGTTGGCATGGGTCTGCTTCTTGATGCAAACCAGATCCCTGTTGGCATGAAAATGTATTCTGGGAACGAAAGCGAAAAACCTGTAATACGGGATATCATTGATGATTTGAAACAGCGGAGCCATATATCTGGCAGAACCATTCGGGTCGCTGATAAAGGTCTGAATTGTTTTGAAAATATCCTGCACGCCCTGAAATCTGGCGATGGGTATATTTTCTCTAAATCTGTAAAAATGCTTCCTGAGACAGAAAAAACATGGGCACTTCTTAAAAATGATTATGTTGCTGTCAAAAATAAAAAGGGGGAAGTTATTTACTATATTAAAGATTGTGTTGATGATTTTACTTATAACTACACGGATAAAGATGGACATAGAAAAACGTTAAAGCTAACAGAAAAACGTATTGTAACATTCCATCCAAAACTGGCCGAAAAGCAAAAACATGAAATCAATCGGCAGGTAGAAAAAGCAAAAAGACTCAGGGCATGTGAAGCAAAGAAATCCGAATATGGAGACAGCGCAAAATATGTCACCTTTTTTTCTGCTGATAGAAAAGGAGAAAAAACAACCGGGAAAGTCAAAGTGGAAATAAACGAAAATGCAATAGAAAACGCAAAAAAGCTGACAGGATATAACATGATTGTAACATCAGAAATTAGAATGTCTGCCTCTGCAATTTATGCTGCATACCATAATCTTTGGAGAATTGAAGAGTCCTTCCGTATCATGAAATCTCAGCTTGATGCAAGACCGGTTTTTATGCAAAAGCAGGAAACGATTACAGGGCATTTCCTTGTATGCTATCTTTCTGTACTTCTGACAAGATTATTTCAATTCCATATCTTAAAAGATGAATATGGTACCGAAGAGATTTTTGACTTTATCCGTGATTTCAGAATTGCTAAAATCTCAGACAGGAAGTATATAAATTTAACTCGAAGTTCTTCGTTTACTAAGGATTTAACTGCGCGAACCGGATTGCCTCTCACTTCTTACTTTCTTGGAAATGAAGACATAAATAAAATGCTAAGTCACAGGTTCTAACCTATGGCTTAGCACTATTTTTTACTTTAACTTCAAAAGACAGGGATTATAATACCATCTTTACAAATTAGCAATCTCTTAAACATTATAAAAATTTCTCAATTGTGTATACAATTATACACAAATTGAGATTACTCAAAAGTCAATATTTTTACTCTGTTTTTTCGACAAAATTATGTTTTTATTATTTCTCTACAAAACGCCTGTTCTTTTTTTCACAATAATAATCCACACTTTCCACGCTCTTTAGTGTGGATAATGTGGATAACTTTGAGGAAAACTACTATTTATTGTGTTTTTTTCGATTTTTTGTGTTGATAAGTCTGTTTCTATTTTTTTCTCTTTTTTTCATATTTCGACATTTTTGTGCATTTTGCATATGCCATTATTTTCTACATTCTTATGATTCCAAAAACCTCAAGACAATTCTTGAGGTTTTTACTATAATTTCTGAACTATTACAAAAGTCTTCTGACAGTAATAATATTCGCATATGTTGCTGACGATACTCCAATCCCCGTGTGCCTCATCAATCGCATTTACAATCTGACCATTTCCTACATAAATTCCTACATGCCCATCATAGCAGACTACATCTCCCGGAACGGCTTCACTATAACTTACTTCTGTTCCTGCGCTTCTCATAGCACTTGATGTACGTGGCATGGCAACTCCAAAATTAGCGTACACAGCTTGGACAAATCCAGAGCAATCTGCACCGTTTGTCAGACTCGTACCGCCCCATACATATGGATTACCCACAAACTGCATTGCATAATCCACAACAGCCTGCCCATTCCCTGAATCCACCGCAGTAGTTGCAGCAGCCTCCGTTTCCTTTGCCTTTTCTTCCGCAGCTTTTGCCGCTTCCTCTGCAAGTCTTACCGCTTCCTCTTCTTTCGACTCTGCATAGAAAAACACTCTGCCGCGAGGTCTTCTGCTGTCACTTCGTCCAATGCTTCTACATCTACTTCTGGTTTCTTCTCTGCTACAATTGCTTTTGCTTTTTCCTCTGCCAACTCTCCGGTCAAAATATATTCTGTTTTCACATAGCCTGTTACAGTGCCAGATTCAATCTGTGTCCATTCTCCTACCGGTCCAATGACTTTTGCAGCTCCCTCTTCATAAAGCTTTCCAATCCACTCGCTATCCTGAGACGGCTCTCTTCTTATAAATAAGTAACTTCCCTCTTCTACCTGTGTAAATGCCATATCCGCATACACATTTTTCAACTCTGTCTCCACATATCGCTCAATGTCGGCCGTAGCACTTGCTAAATATCCTTTATTTATAGTAATTGTTCTCTCTGCGTTTTTTGCTTCAGCAGCAAGAACGTTATCATTCGGTATTAAAACTGCACTTGTTAATACTCCTAAAGCGATTCCTTTTTTCAGGAATTTTGAATACATAATCATCCTCCTACAACAATTTTAAAATATTACAAATTTGTTAAATATGTTACATCTGTATTATATCAATGTAAAATGTTGCTGTCAACCACGTATGTTATGTTTTTATTGTGAACTTTTCTAAACTTTGCTTTTAAAACTTCATTTTGTTATTGACAAATTCTTGTTTTTTTTATATTATAATTACGATAACTATTACTATTATTATTCGAAAGGAGGATTCCCATTGGCAACTTTAAAATATAGCCGCCAGCGAGAGTCCATCAAAGAATATTTGAATAGCACAACGGAACATCCAACAGCAGATACTGTCTATTTGAATGTAAAACAAGAATTTCCAAACATTAGCCTTGGAACAGTATACCGTAATCTAAATTTGTTGGCAGAAATCGGTGATGCTATAAAGATATCTACTCCAAATGGAGGAGATCGATTTGATGGAAGAACGATGCCCCATTACCACTTTTGTTGTACTTGTTGTGGCAGAGTCATGGATCTTGATATCGAACAGATGGACTTTATTAATGAAACTGCTGGTAAGAATTTTGATGGTATCATTGAGAACCACTCTATGATGTTCTATGGAACATGTAATGATTGTGTTAAAAAACAATAAAATCCAAAATAAGGATTGACATTTTCATTTGATTATGGTAAATTAATATCAGTAACTATTACTAATATTAACGATAAAAAATATTATTAACAGAAAAGGAGAGTTTTAAAATGAAAAAATTTGTATGTACAGTATGCGGTTATGTTTATGAAGGAGAAGCTGCTCCAGCAGAATGTCCACAGTGCCATGTCGGAGCTGATAAGTTTAAAGAAATGACAGGTAACAGAGAATGGGCTGCTGAGCACGTAGTTGGTGTTGCACAGGGCGTTAGCGAAGATATTTTAGCTGACTTAAGAGCAAACTTTGAAGGAGAATGTTCAGAAGTTGGTATGTACCTTGCAATGGCTAGAGTAGCTCACAGAGAAGGATACCCAGAGATCGGATTATACTGGGAAAAAGC
>ENA-OQIF01000656-OQIF01000656.1-human-gut-metagenome-genome-assembly--contig:-NODE-656-length-11198-cov-3.670129_pt1 | contig 11198 bp, 9 predicted proteins | sample MGYA00242574_ERZ504738 | MGnify/ENA primary metagenome ERZ504738 (study PRJEB26092, sample SAMD00036437) | human gut metagenome | host: Homo sapiens | study: EMG produced TPA metagenomics assembly of...
CCGAACATGAGCCTCATGGAGATCCGCGCGAAATGCCGCCGGCTCAAGCAGACGAACGACCTCAAGCTCGTCGTGATCGACTACCTGCAGCTCATGACCTCCGGCAAGGCCGTGGAAAGCCGCCAGCAGGAGGTCTCCGAGTTCTCGCGAGCACTCAAGCTGCTTGCCAAGGAGCTCGAGGTGCCGGTGGTGGCGTTGAGCCAGCTCAACCGTGGCCCGGAAATGCGCAACGACAAGAAACCGCAGCTTTCCGACCTGCGCGAATCCGGCTCCATCGAGCAGGACGCCGACGTGGTGTTCCTCGTGCACCGCCCGGACTTCTACGACGAAGAGGACCGCCCGGGCGAGGCTGACATCATCATGGCCAAGCACCGCAACGGCCCGACGCGCACCTTCGGCCTGGTGTTCCAAGGCCAGTACTCACGCTTCAGCGACATGAACCGCGAGGTGTGACGCGGAGGCATCTCACGGGTGGGCGCGGCATGCGAGTATGAATTGGCATAACAACAGCGAACACGATTGACGACACGATTGACAAGAGGCAGGCATATGGCAGATTCCGGCACCTCCAATGCGAACCCGGTGCGCACGCACGCACCCTGGTATGGCTTTGCGACCCCGTTCGTGGGCAAATCCGTGCGCTGGGCCTCGCGCCTGCTCCATCACGGCGGCAGCGCGTTCCCCGGCAAGGTGGTGGAACGGTTCGACCCCACGTTCCTGAGCCGCACGCTGAGCACATTGCCGCTCGGCGTGGTGCTCGTCTCCGGTACGAACGGCAAGACCACCACCACCCGCATGGTCGCCACGATGCTTGAATCGCTGGGTCTCAAGGTGTTCACGAACCCGACCGGCTCCAACTTCACGCGTGGCGTCGTCTCGTCGATCCTCACCGAAGTGCCGCTGAACGGCCGCTTGGACGCCGACATCGCCGTGCTCGAACTCGACGAGGCCTACGCCGTGCACTTCGTGGAGCAGGTGCAGCCACGCTATGCGCTGCTGCTCAATGTGATGCGCGACCAGCTCGACCGTTTCGGCGAGATCGACAACACCGCTCGGCTTCTTGGCCATGTTGCCGCGGCGACGCGCGGTACCGTGGTGCTCAACCGAGAGGACCCGCGCATCGCACGCCTGCGCGACGTGGTGAAGGACGGCGTGCGCACCCGCTACTTCGGCTTGGCCGAAGGCCTGCGCCATTATTTCCCCGCCGACGACGATATGACCACCACGTTCCAGGTGCAGTCCGCAGACTCGGCGCAGGCTCCCGAAGCTGCGGATGCGCAGATCGTCGACGTCGCGCACGATGTCGGCACCGCGCACGAGCTGCACGCCGACGTCATGCTCACCAAGGTGGGCGACCACCATGCGCAGATGGTGATCGACGGGCGTGAATACGAGTCCGACGTCAAGCTGGAAGGCGTCTACAATCTGTTCAATGCGGCCGCTGCGCTCGCCGTGGTGCGCGCCGTGCAGGCTGACCTGCGCAAGCCGAACGCGGTGGGGTACGCGGCCGCCCAATTGGGGCGTGCAGATTCTGCCCGCGCCCGCGCATTCACCGCGCGCGCTCACACATTCGCCGACGCCGACACCGACGCGCTGTTCGCCGCGCTCGCCGACGTGACGCCGGCATTCGGCCGCGGCGAGGTGATCGACGTGAACGGTTCCCCAGTGGAGCTGCTGCTCGTCAAGAACCCGATGGGCTTCCGCCTGGCGCTCGCCTCGTTCCCGCCTGAAAGCGCCGACACGATGATTGCGATCAACGACCAGTACGCCGACGGCCGTGACATGAGCTGGCTGTGGGACGTCGATTTCACGAGTCTGCGGCCCACCGGCGTCGCGATGGTGTCCGGCGTGCGCGCGTGGGACATGGCATTGCGTTTGGAATACGACCAGGTGCCGGTGGCGAGGGTCGAACCCGACCTCAACGCTGCCGTGCGCGAGTTCGTCAACGCGAATCCGGGCACGCCAAAACACATCTACTGCACGTACACGGCCATGCTCGCCATTCGTGCCGAGCTCGCCACCGTGGCCGACGTGGCGGACGCCGGCGTGGGCAAGTAGGTAGCGGATTCAGCACAGCAGATTTTCCGATTGGGCAAATACAAGACAGGAGTAGGGGAGGAGCCGGAATGAGCAAAGCAATCGACGTGGTGTCGCTCTACCCGAAAGACATGAATATATACGGCGACAGCGGCAATGTGCTCGCCGTGGAGCGCAGGCTCGCACTGTACGGGTACGAGCCGCATGTGCATGCCGTGAACCAGAACGACCCGTGGCCTGAGCATGCCGACATCATTCTGGGTGGCGGCGGCCAGGACACCGGTCAGAAGAAGATCATCGAAGACCTCTTCCGCCGTGCCGACAGATTGCGCGACCTCGCGGAGCACGGCGTGCCGATGCTCATGATCTGCGGGCTCTACCAGCTGTTCGGCGAGTATTTCGAAACGATCGACGGCACGAAACTTGAGGGCATCTCGATCATTCGCGCCTACACGGTGGGTCGTGACGTGCGCATGATAGGCAATCTCGTCGAGCACAGCGCACAGTTCGGCGATGTGCTTGGCTATGAGAACCACTCCGGGCAGACCTTCCTGCGCGAGGGCGTGCAGCCGCTCGGCACGGTGGACGGCGACGGCACGGGCAACAACGGCGAGGACCACACCGAAGGCGCGCGCGTGCACAATGTAATCGGCACCTACATGCACGGCTCGCTGCTGCCGAAGAACCCGAAAATCACTGATTTCATGATCCGCACGGCGGTCGAACGCCGCTACGGCGCATTCGACCCCGAGCAGACCGACGCCCAGCGTGCCGAGCTCGCGCGGATCGACGAATACGCGGCGCACGCGCGCGAGGCGGCGGCTACACGGCCCCGGTGAGTGTGAGAATCTGTGCTCTCGGGTAAAAAACCCACGGCGTGACCGTCTGCGTTTGCGGGCGTGTAGAGTTGAGCGTACCAGCTTCAACACACACCCAGGAGGGCACTATGACTGACGAAACCAAGAACGAAACCGAGAACAAGACCAACTCCGCCATGCCGGACTTCGGCGAAGGCCTGCGCAAGGTGTTCCTTGCGGGCGTGGGCGCCATTGCAGCTACTGCCGAGAAGGGTCAGGAGCTCGTGAACGACCTCGTCAAGCGCGGTGAGCTCACCGTGGAGCAGGGCAAGAAGCTCAACTCCGAACTCGCCCACAAGGCCGGCGAGAAGTCCGACTCGCTCAAAGAGAAGCTCGCAGACGCCTCCAACACCGTTCGCAATGCGGCCGCAGGTCTGAGCGACCAGGCCGAGCAGACGATTAAGAAGGCCACCGAGAAGAAGTCCGACGAGCAGTGATTCTGTCGATTCCCCTACGCGTGCGCCGTCTGGATTCAGGCGGCGCACGCGTGTATGTTCACCCGTATGCGCCGGCGACGCCGGCCTCCCGACTGGGTAGGATTCTTATATGAGCGACAAGAACAGCGACAAGTCCAAGCGAGAAACCGAGGCGCATGAGCTCAGGCGTGACGTGCGACGCGAGGAGGCCGGGCAGCGCAGGCAGCAGCGCAAGGACGCCTGCGAGGCACGCCATCTCGAACACGAGGAGAAGCGCGAGACCTCCGAGCTCATTGACCTGAGCAACCGTTTGGAGAACCAGGAGGCACACAGCGACGGCCCGGCTTTCGACAATCCGACCGACGACGCATTTGCGGGGCGACGGTGGAGACCGCCGAAATCCGAGAAAGATCCTGCATCTTGGCGATGAAGTGGACGAGCAAGGCGCCACCATCGAACACAATCTGCAGCGCGAGGAAGCCGAGCAGTCCGGCGGTGAGGCGAGCGAAACCGCGGCACAGCCGGAAACGCCAGCGCCGCAATCTGCGCAGTCCGAACGCCCGGCGGACGCGCACACCCACGACATCCCGGCGAGCATCGCGCGCAGGCAGCAGCCGCAGGTCGAGGAGACGATCGGTCTGTTCGGCATGCATAAGCGCAATTTCTCGAGCGAATACCACCTGACGCGCATGAGCAAGGCGAAACGCCTCAAGCAGATCGGCAAGATCGCGCTCGAATACGACGCGCTGCACGGCCTCACGCCGGTCAAGATGCGCCTCATGTTCGAAGCGCTCGGGCCCACCTTCGTGAAGGTCGGTCAGATTCTGTCGATGCGGTCGGAGATTCTGCCCGAGTCGTTCTGCGCCGAGCTTTCCAAACTGCGCGCGGACGCCGACCCGATGCCGTACGCGATTGTGCTCGGAACACTGGAGAACGAATACCAGCGGCCCATCGACGAGATCTTCGAGCACATCGACACTACGCCGCTCGGTTCCGCATCGCTCGCGCAGGTGCACCGTGCGACACTGAAAACCGGCGAGGACGTGGCCGTGAAGGTGCAGCGGCCGGGCGTGCGCGAAACAATGGCGCAGGACGTCTCGATCATGCGCTCGCTCGCCAAGGGCGCCACGAAAATCATGCACAGCTCGCAGGTGGTCGACTTCCGCGGCGTGGTGGAGGAGCTGTGGGAGACCTTCGACGAGGAGACGAACTTCCTCAACGAGGCGCGTAATCTGGCCGAATTCAAACGGTTCTGCTCGCACTATGCGTACATGGACTGCCCGACGCCGTTCACTGACCTGTGCACCGAGCACGTGCTCGTCATGCAATACATCGACGGCATACCGATCTCGCATACGCGCGAGCTGATCGACGACGGCTACTCGCTCAACGAGATCGGCACCAAGCTCGTCGACAACTACGCCGCGCAGATTCTCGACGCCGGCTTCTTCCACGCCGACCCCCACCCCGGCAACATCGAGATTCGCGGCGGCAAGATTATTCTGCTCGACCTCGGCATGACCGGCAGACTCGACGCGCGCACCCGCGTGGCGCTCAAACAGATGCTGTTCGCCGTGGCCAAGCAGAACTCAGCGGATCTCGCCGACGCGCTGCTCCGCTTCGCCGGCACCGATGTGGAGCGGGCGGACTACCCGTCGCTGCTCGGCGATCTCGACGGCATTGTGGAGGAGTTCGGCACCGTGGACCTCGCCGACCTCGATCTGGCGGCGTTCATCACCTCGCTCACGCAGATGGCGCGCCGGCACGGCATAGAGATCCCCAGCTCGGTGACCACGGTGGGGCGCGCGCTCGTGACGTTGGAGGGTCTGCTCGACGAGTTCATTCCGAACGTCAACATGATCGAGATCATCTCCCAGCACATCGAATCGTCGAAAACGCCGGTGGAGATGGTGAAATCCGAGGTGAAGAGACTCGGCATAGAGAGCGAGCAGGCGCTGCACAGCGGGCTTAAGGGCATCGTGGACGCGCAGACCGCCCTGCACATGCTCACGCGCGGCGAACTCAAGATGAATCTCGAGCTCGTGGGCTCCGAGGAGCCGCTCAGCCAGATGAGCGACATGGTGAACCGTCTCACGATGGCGCTCATTGTGGTCGGCCTGTTCATTGGCTCCTCGATCGTGTATTTCGCCGGCATGAAGCCGATCATCTTCGGCATACCGGTGGTCGGGTTCCTCGGGTACGTGGCGGCGTTCGTGCTGTCGGTCTGGATCGTGATCGACATTCTAATCAAACGGCACGCGGCGAAACACAAGGCGCGCAAGTAGCAGCACAGAGGGTGGCGCGCGCTGCATAGCTGAGCGCGTAGGCTGCGCGCGTGCGCGGATTCGGGTAATCTCGTGCATAGTGACGTGCTTTCGAGTTTAGGGAGGGCAATATGGCCAATGCATTGAAGAAAGCGCTGATTGGCGGCGCAGTGGCCGCGGGATTGGGCGTGTGGGCGGTGGCCCCGCGCACTTTCAACAACAAACGGAAGAACTTCGTGCCCACGCTGCCGGATGTGCTGTATGCGCACCGCGGTCTGCACGACGCCGGATCCGGTCTCTCGCAACAGCATGCCGGCGAAAGCGGCGAGTACATCGCGCTCGCGCGTCGCATGGCATTGCGCGCCGGGTACGGCTCCATCGACGAGCCCGGCCCGCTGGCACCTGAGAACTCACTGGCCGCGTTTGCAGCGGCGGCCGAGGCGGGGTATGGCATCGAACTCGACGTGCAGCTGACGCTCGACAACAAAGCGGTCGTATGCCATGACCCCGATCTGCTGCGTGTGGCGGGAGATCCGCGAAATATTCGCGACCTCACCTACGACGAGCTTGTGCGCATCCCGCTGTTCCCCACGGCGGCTCCCGGTGCCGAGGTCTCCCCGCTGCTGCCCGGCGCCACCGAGAATCCGCCGCTTGTGACCACGCCGTCGCAGGCGCCGGCCGGGTATTACCAGCATGTGCCGCTGCTCGAGGATGTGCTGCGCGTGGTGGACGGCCGCGTGCCGATCATCGTCGAATTCAAATTCGAGAACTACCGTACGTGGGACGACCGCGACGAGGAGCTCATGCAGACCGCGGCCGCCCTGCTCGACGCCTATCAGGGACTGTATGTGGTGGAGTCGTTCAACCCGGCCGCCATGAACTGGTACAAGCGCGAGCACCCCGATGTATGCCGCGGCCAGCTCGCCGAAGACACGGAGTTCACGAAGAACCCGGTGCTGTGGATGGCCGGCAAGCTCATGTTCAACGAGATCTCCCGCCCGGATTTTGTGGCCTACGATTTCCGGAACGGCAACGGCGCCATGTTGCGCTTCGTGCGCAGAATGGGCGCGATGGCCGTGGCGTGGACCGTGCGCACCTCCGACGAGCTCGCGGGCGCGCAGCCGTACTTCGACCGCTTCATTTTCGAGGCGTTCGTGCCGAAGCAGTGAGTCTGAGCGTTTTCTGACCTGTACTCCTCAACAAAAACCGTACCCTCGAACATGAGTAGATCTGTTCGGGGGTACAGTTTGTCGATATGCTAGTTCAGTCGATGACGCCGTAGAGGCGGTCGCCGGCGTCGCCCAGGCCGGGGACGATGTAGCTCTTGCCATTGAGGCCTTCGTCGACGCCGCACACGACCACGCGGAAGTTGATGTCTTCGCGAATGTTCTCTTCGACGAACTTGATGCCCTCCGGAGCGGCGATGATGCAGATCGCCGTGACATCCTTGGCACCTTTGTCCATCAGGTAGTGCGTCGCGGTGACGAGCGTGCCGCCGGTCGCGAGCATCGGGTCGATGAGGAAGCACTGGCGGCCGGAGAGATCGTCCGGCAGACGGTTCGCATAGGTGATCTGCTGGGTCGGGTGCTCCTCGTCGCGCTTCATTCCCAGGAAGCCGACCTCGGCGCTCGGCATCATGCGCGTCATGCCGTCGAGCATGCCCAGACCGGCGCGCAGCACCGGCACGATGATCGGGCGCGGCTTGGCGATCTGCTTGCCGACCATGGGCGCGACCGGGGTTTCGATCGGCTTGTCTACGACCTCGAGATTGCGGGTTGCTTCGTAGGCCTCCAGCGAGACGAGCTCGGAGACGAGTTCGCGGAACGTGGAGGAGGGGGTGTTCTTGTCGCGGAGCACCGTGAGCTTGTGCTCGATGAGCGGGTGATTGAGTACATGCAATTCCATAGTTACTAGAGTAAGCCTTGTTTGTGTTCGCGGGTGACAAAACACGAAATTCAGTGCCGAATTATGCGTTCAGATTGCGCACGCTGTTGAGAAAACGCCGGACCGCAAAAGCGCCTGTCGGCGCAAAGGCCGCTCGCAGCGGCAAAAAACGGAGCCCGGGGCTATGTACGGCCCGGCGCAACACTCAAGCTTACACCCTCCGCCAAGGTGTGTCGGCCTGCAGCGCGCCGAACGATGAATCTGCGATCTCATATGGCAAATATGCGCGAGAGTGCACGGGTTTGTCGTGCGGGCAATCTGCAGATATGACAAACCTGTGCATGAGCGCATATGTTCGTCATGTTGCGGGCCTGCCAATGCGACGAATGCGTGCAGATTCGCACTGGTTTGTCACGCGGGAAGTGCGCGCCGCGCAAACCGGCCGGTTACTCGAGCTTGCCTTGACGCCACAGGGCCGCGCCGTGCTTGAAATCCTTGCTCGTGATGTTCAGATTCGCCGCGGTATGCAGCAGTTGCGCGGCCTGCGTGCGCCACCGTTTGCTCTGCTCGGCGGCGGAACCTACAGGATTCAGATTCGCCTGCTGCGTGAGCTCGCGCGCCTCGACGCGCAACCCGAGTGCGACGATGCCAACGAACACCGATGCGCGCGTCAACGCGACCGCGAAATCCCCGCGGAACGCGCCGGTGAGAATCGAGTCCGCAGTGCGCGCGATGTCATCTTCGGTGGGGGCGGAGTCCACGCCGGCGATCGCGGAGGCGGAGGTGGCAATCGGCTCGCCCAGGCGCCATAGCCGGGCGATTGTATCGCGCTGCTTGCGCATCCACGACCGCAGCAGATACAAGCGCCACAGCACGCCGGGCAGCGAGTCCGGCTCCGCTTTGCTCCACAGTTCGGCGATCACGTCGACCCCCTCGCGGTCCACCAGCGTGAGCACGCGCTCCACAATGGCAGGGTCGTCGGTCTTGTGCACCTTGCTCAGCAGGGCCCAGGCGGTCGTGTGGGCGACTTCGCGCAGGCGCTCGGGATCGACGTCGCTGGCCAGTCCCTCGGCAATCGCCTGATCGAGCTGGCCGGGGCGCGCGGGGCGGGGCGAGCCCGTGTGCGTGAATGCGGAGCGGCTCGCGATAATCGAGCCGGAGCCGGAATGCATGGAATTAGTAGACAATAGGCGTCACTTTCTGTATGTCGATGATGCGCGGGCCGTCTTCGGTCTGCACGAGGAACAGCGCGAACGCGTTCGCCGTGGCCATGTACGGCGATTTCGCGACGAGTCTCTTGGCCAGCGATTTGGTTGCGCACAATGGGCGCAGATGTTCAAACATACCACCGATCACCGGCCTGTGCATGCAGATCGCCATCGTGTTGCCGGTCTCGAGCACGCGTTTGATCTGCTCGGCGAAGCAATGCCAGGCCGCCTGCGGGTCGCGCTCGAACGCCTCCTCGGTGAGCGGCGGCAGTGCGCGGCGCTCGCGTTTCGTTTGCCAGGAGAGCATCTCTATGGTCTGTTCACAGCGGGTCCACGGCGAAGTGGCGAGCTCGACCGGATTATAGCAGGCGAGTTCGCGGTCGAGCGCATACGCGGCGGCGGCGCCCTCCGGGGTGAGTCGGGCGGTGGCGGCTCGGTGCCGTCCCACCTGTTTGCGCGGCTCCGCCTTGGCATGGCGCACGAGCAGCAATGGCGTCGCCTTGAGCGCATCCTCCTCGATGCGGTCCACGAACAGCGCGAGCATATCGCGGTCGGTGGAATGCGTGAGCCTCTTGCGCGCCTTGTCGAGCGAGAGCCACGCAATCTCGCTCACCTCACCCAGATCGACCGCGTGAATGGGGCCGAAGGCCTCGCGGCGGTGCCAGTTGTCGTCGTCGCTGATTTGCGTGGCCATCCAGTACAGCACATGCTTGGTCGCGTCCTTGCCGTCTCCGCGGCCCGTGTGACGCGTTTTCTTGCCCTCGGAGGAGAGCGGGTACTCCACTTCGCCCAGGAACGGGCCGAGCGCGACGGGGAAGCCGGTTTCCTCGCCGATTTCGCGCACCGCCGCGTGCCGGTGCGATTCGTTGATTTCCAGTTTGCCTTTCGGCCAGCTCCAGTCATCGTATTTCGGGCGGTGCACGAGGCACACCTCCACGTCGTTCGCGCTCAACGGAGCCATCATTGAGCCGATGCTGCGCACAATGCGGTACACGATGCCGCCCGCAGCCTCCACAGTTCGTTTCTCACTCATGGTTTCAGACTACGCCATTCGCTGCGAAAAAAGATTCCTCTGCGTAACAAGGGACATTGTCGCGCTCGCAATGTCCCTTGTTACGCAGAGGAATCTATTTACACAGATTGGCGGCAGGTCAGTTCGTGGCCTTCTTGCGCATGTGCTTCTTGATCAGGTACTCCTGGCAATCGAGCAGCGGCTTGCCTTCGGCGTCCTTCGAATGGCGCACGTAGGTGCCGTCGGGCTGCATATGCCAGCTGGACGTCGTGTCGGCCATCTGCAGGTCCACGTAGTCGATGAGCTCCTGCACCTGCTCGGGCGCGGTGATGCGCACGAGCGCCTCGACTCGACGATCGAGATTGCGGTGCATGAGGTCGGCGGAACCGATCCACACCTCCGGTCCGGAAACCGGGCCCTCGCCAATCTGCGGACCGTCGGAATTCGCGAACGCGTAGATGCGGCTGTGTTCGAGGAAGCGGCCGAGAATCGAGCGCACGCGAATGTTATCGGAAAGCCCGGGTACGCCTGGCTTGAGTGAACAGATGCCGCGTTCGACGATGTCGATCTTCACACCGGCCTGGCTGGCGCGGTAGAGGGCGTCGATCGTCTTCTCATCCACGATCGAGTTCACCTTGATCTTGATCCACGCTTCCTTGCCGGCGCGCGCGGCCTCCTCCTCACGGCGAATGCGCTGGATCAGACCGGAGCGCACGGTGCGCGGCGCGACGAGCAGACGGTGGAAGCTCGACTTCGGCGCGTAGCCGGACAGCTGGTTGAACAGCTTCGTCATATCCTGCCCCACCACCGGGTCGCAGGTGAGCAGGCCGAGATCGGTGTACTGGCGCGCGGTCTTCGGATTGTAGTTGCCGGTGCCCACATGGCAGTAGCGGGTGAGCCCGTCCGCCTCCTGGCGCACGACGAGCGAGAGCTTGCAGTGCGTCTTCAATCCGACAATGCCGTAGACGACGTGCACGCCGGCACGTTCGAGCTTGCGCGCCCATGCGATGTTTGCATCCTCGTCGAAGCGCGCCTTGAGCTCGACGAGCGCGAGCACCTGCTTGCCGGCCTGTGCGGCGTCGATGAGCGCGTCGATGATCGGCGAGTTGCTCGATGTGCGGTAGAGCGTCTGCTTGATGGCGAGTACCTTCGGGTCGGCGGCCGCCTGCGCGAGGAACGCCTGCACCGACGTCGAGAACGAGTCATACGGGTGGTGCAGCAGAATGTCGCGCTCGCGAATCGCGGCGAAGATGTCTTGCGCACGGCTCGACTCGACCTCGGCGATCTGCCGGTTCGTGGTCGGCACGAAGGGCGGGAATTTCAGGTCGGGGCGGTCAATGCCGCCGAGTTCGAAGAGCACGGTAGCGTCGAGCGGCGCCGGCAGACGGTACACCTCGTCCGGCGTCACGCCCATCTGGTCGGCGAGCAGCTGGGAGAGGAACGGCGAGGTCTCATCGGAGATCTCCAGGCGGATCGGCGGCCCGAAACGGCGGCGCAGCAGTTCCTTCTCAATCGCGTTG
>ENA-OQIF01000657-OQIF01000657.1-human-gut-metagenome-genome-assembly--contig:-NODE-657-length-11187-cov-2.418626_pt1 | contig 11187 bp, 12 predicted proteins | sample MGYA00242574_ERZ504738 | MGnify/ENA primary metagenome ERZ504738 (study PRJEB26092, sample SAMD00036437) | human gut metagenome | host: Homo sapiens | study: EMG produced TPA metagenomics assembly of...
GGGTCGTTTTGCCCGGATTGGGAGGGTGCTTTTGTCTTGGGAGGGTGAAAATGTTGCTCAGGTGAGCGTGATTGTCTGAAAGATGTCGTGGTGTGGGGCTGGCTCGGTAAAAGCACTCCGGGATTCTGTTACCTGCTTTGTTGGGGTGTTGCGGGGAGGAGGATTTTGCCTCGCGCCCCGAAATCCGTAAAAATGCTTTGGCATTTTTACGGATTTAACGCCTTAAGAATTACAGATTTTTAGATTTGTTACCGGGTATCCGATTCTATGGAATCTTGGTGGCTAGGGTGTCTACCCCTCGGCATAAATCCTCCACCCCGCCCACTCGGACTAAACTTTCCCCTGCTTTTCCTGTTATTACTCCCATTTTTTGCCGGTCGCGCCCCTTGTGTTGTGAAATCCTGTCCTTCGGCATAAAACCGCTCCCCGCACTTCCTGTAGCTAATCAGGGAGGGCAGAAAACTAGGCGTTGATGCGAGAAATGGCAGCTAGCTTGATTTCTTTCCCAGCACGGGGCAATGCCTCAACGCGACCTGACTGAGAGTTACGGCGGAAGATAACATCCGAAACCCCTGATAGCTCAACCGCAGTAACTACTACCGGCTCCGCGAAATAACCCTCGGCAGAGGGGGCAACCCCGGCATGAGGGAGCACCGAAACCTTCGTGCCAGCAGTCAAAATTAGACCCGGCTCAACGACACAGTCATCTCCCAAAGCAATACCGAGTCCTGAATTAGCACCCAACAAACACCGTTTACCTAAGGAAATCTGTTTACCACTTTCACCAGGAATAGTGGTTTCAGTAGCGGCTCCGCCACCTATGTCGGAGCCATCACCAATGACAACTCCCTGAGCAACCCGACCCTCAATTAGACAAGCCCCCAAAGTGCCGGCATTAAAATTCACAAACCCGGCATGCATAACCGTAGTGCCCGGAGCCAAATATGCACCTAAACGGACTTTCGCGCCATCGGCAATACGTACCCCCGAGGGGATAATATAGTTCACCATCGGTGGAAACTTATCCACGCTGAGCAAGTGAATAGGATGTCCGTACTGCAAACGCATACGCATCCGGGTTTCCTCAAAGTCTTCAATCGAGCACGGGCCTTCCGTAGTCCACGCCACCGTTGGCAGACGAGCAAAAATACCATCTAGGTTGATGGTGTTCGGTTTCGCTAAACGATGCGACAGTAAATGCAGACGCAGATAAGCATCGGCAGTAGAACGGGCAGACTCATCCAAATCAATAGTTACCACGGTGACGGTACGGCTGACGCCTCGCCCCTCATCACGCCCCTCAATTTGGCTGAGTTTAGCTATTAAATCATCATCGATAGGTTGAGCTTCCTCGCCTAGATAAGGACGCGGATACCATACATCCAAGGTTTGCCCGTTTTCGCTGACGGTAGCGAGCCCTACTCCGCGTGCTTTTCGTTCATTCATAACTTAACCTTATCCTTTGGGCTTTGAATGGTAGCTTTTACCATAAATTTGGCCAAAAAATCCCAAGTTCGTTTAATAGTTTACGAGTTAATGGCAAAGAAATACCAATGATACCGTGAGGGTCGCCTTTAATTGAATCAATAAACGCTCCCCCTAAACCATCAATGGTGAATCCTCCTGCCACCTCCAAAGGCTCTTCACTTTCAGCATAGGCTCGCGCCTCGTCCTGGGAAATTTCGCTAAAGTAAAGGGTCGCTTCAGAATGCCCCTCAGCCTCTTTATCAAAACTAAAGCCGTTCTCAGTGCGAAGTAAAGAAAGTGCGCAGTGACCGGTAAACAGTATTGGGCAAGCTCCAGAAAGCTCCCTGATTTGGGAGAGGGCGCGCTCAAAAGTATGGGGTTTACCCCGCAGTTTCCCGTTCAGTAACAACATCGAGTCACACCCCACCACCACCAGGCGGTCACCGACCGAAATGCGGGAAATCGCTTGCCGGGTCGTAGCCTCAGCCGGTAAAGATTCCAAGTCAGAAATACTGGTGACAGTTAATAAATCTGCTATTTTATGGGCTTTTGAGTGCGCCAATGCCGTAACCACCTGTGAAGGGGTAGCGTCACCCAGTCGGGCGAGCACCGCGTCCTCGTCAATATCGGCCGCCCAAACCAAAGGGGAAAGCCCCGCCCCAGTTAGGACTTTTACGCGCGCCGAGGACGCAGAGGCTAAAAGAAGTCGATCAGTCATACTCCCTATCATAAGAAGTTGGCGCGTGCAGGGAGAGGCATAGGAGAAGGCGAGAGGGGGTGATAGGGAGAGATTGAGGGTGAACCCCGAGCGAGTGAGGGTGAACCCGGAGGGAGAGTGGAAGCGCCACGGGAGGGAAAAGACGGAAACAAAAAAGCAAGCCTCCTCTGAGCGGCAAAAGCAAAAGCACAGGAAAAGTTCCGAAAATAAAACAAATTCTCCCACTACGAAGACCGAAACGTCAGAAAAACTACGGAACACAGAAAAGACTTTCAAATAAAGTTACCGAAATACCGCGTCTGTTAGGAAAAGTGAGGTCGTTCACCTTAAGGTTGAAGAGTGAGTGATTTCATGTCAGCTGCCCACCTCGCGCGAAATACCGTGATGCGTCCGGTATGGAAACTTATAGGGGGAGCACCCACTATGACCATGCGGGAAATGGCAGAACAATTAGGGGTAGAAATTGAAGTAGTTGATCGATTTTGGACTTCCTGCGGTTTCCCTAAAGCTGACCCCGACACCTATATGTTCACCGAGCAAGATGCGCAAGCAATTAAAGAATGGAATCAAGAAGTCGGGAGGGGGCACTCGCCCGCAATACGGTAACTTCTCTGCTACGCGCGCAATCATATATGGCCGATCGCCTGGTGTTGTGGCAGTTGGAAGCAATCGTGGCTGACTTTCAGGAACGAATGCAACTGGACGATACCTCTGCCCGTTTAGTCGTCTTGGACGAGATTGACCAATATATAGAGCTGCTGCAATCCCAACTGGGATATGCCTGGCGCCGGCAAATGGCATACCTTTTGCTCAACACCAACCGAGAAGTTGAAATGCGCGACGCGAAAGCCGCGGTATCTGATTCCTATCCTCTCGATCGTTGCATGGGATTCGTGGATATGGTTGCCTATACACGTCGCTCCTCAACTATGAGCGGAGCGGCGCTCGCGGATTTAGTGCAAAGTTTTGAAATGGCTTGTCGGGACGTGATAACCACTCGGGGAGGACGAGTGGTCAAGACCTTAGGGGATGCCGTCCTGTTTGTCGCTGACGATTTGCTAGTTGCCGCCGATATTGTGTGTGCCATGGTTGATTTCTTGAACTCTCGCCCCGAGATTTTGCCGGTGCGTGCTTCCCTGGTGCATGGGCGGGTGGTTTCGCGTTCTGGAGATATTTTTGGTCCCCCAGTTAATCTGGCTTCGCGCCTGGTTGATATTGCTCCTCGCGGGCAAATCTTAATGGATGCTACCTCGGCGAACCAGCTTCGCGAACTGGACAGAGAGGGACTGTTTACAGTCAAACAGGCAGAGACTGCCGACTTGCAGGGATTGGGGGAAGTGGAAGCTTGGCAGCTTACTCGCGGTAAAACTGATGGTGCTTCCAAACCTTTGATTCGTCGTACTATCTTAGAGATACTTCCAACGGTGGCAAAGGAATAGTAAAGCTAATATAAATCTGAGCCGCTAGCGCTAAAGAATTGTTTAGATTACCATGGAAATATGACTACAGTTTTACTTGTTGAAGATGATCCCGCAATCTCCGAACCATTGGCGCGCGCCCTAGGGCGTGAGGGATACGAAGTGCGTTCCCACGGTACCGGTAGGGGAGCTCTCGGCGACATTATCGGTGCTGATTTAGTGGTTTTTAGACCTAGGGTTACCGGATATTGACGGTCTAGACGTAGCTCGGGAGATTCGTTCCCAAGGGTCGTCTCTGCCGATTCTGGTGCTCACCGCGCGCACCGATGAGGTCGATATGGTAGTCGGGCTAGACGCGGGAGCAGACGACTATGTAACCAAGCCTTTCCGCCTAGCGGAACTGTTAGCCCGGGTGCGCGCCCTTTTGCGCCGTGCCGGTAGTGACTTTCAAGATGACACCCTCGAAGCACAAGACATAAAAATTGATGTCTCTGCCCATCGAGCTTTTCAAGATGGGCGAGAATTGCAGCTGACCGCTAAAGAATTCGATTTACTGCGGATATTGATTAAAGAAGCTGGTAACGTGGTTTCCCGCCAAGTAATTATGCAAGAGGTGTGGGGGTCGGATCCCGCTGGCTCTACCAAGACCTTAGATATGCATATATCCTGGTTGCGGCGCAAACTTGGCGACGATGCTGCCTATCCCTATTACATTTCCACGGTGCGAGGGATGGGTTTCCGTTTCGAGACTGAACGAAAGTAGCCAGCGATGCGCCGCCGCGCGTTGTTAATGGTTTTCCAATCCGTCCTGGTATCCCTGACTCTACTCGGACTTCCCCTGGCGGTATTGGCTCCCTCCTATGTGTGGCAGTCGGCTCAAAGTGCTCAAAACGGTCAGGTCGCTACGTTGTCGCGTTATCTCGACCAGATTGGGGCGCATGACCTAGAGCGGGTGCGCCAAGCGGTATCCCAATGGCAAAAGGTGAATGTTCCCGAATCCCAAATCACCATTGACCAGCGAGAAAAACGAATATATGACTCTGGTGCTATCGCTAACAGGTGGAAACTACAATCCCATACCCGCAGTGCAGGCGGTCTGTATATCACTATCCGCTCCTCCGCTGTTCCAGTAATCTGGTCCTCCATCGGAGCCGTCTGTGCAGTTCTAATCTGCGCAGCAGTGGCGCTCGGGGCAGGTACTGCTTTTGCGTTCCGGGGCTCTAGACGCTTGGCAGCGCCCCTAATCTATTTGTCTGCACAGGCAGAACAAGTAGGCTCAGGGGCAGTTCAAGCCCGGATTGAACCCACAGGGATTGAAGAAATTGACCTGGTTAGCGAGGAGCTTTCCCGCTCAGGAGAACGCATTATCGGCAGAATCGCGAAAGAACGTCAGTTCGCTTCCGATGTCACCCACCAGCTGCGCACCCCGCTAACCGCGCTGTCAATGCGGATTGAAGAAATCGAGTATTTAACCGACAATGAGGAAGTAAAACACGAAGCCGAAGCCTGTCTAGAGCAAATAGAACGGATAACTCAAGTAGTTGGGGACTTGAAAGAACGTGCCCGACAAGCTACCCATGGCAATACTCAAGCCGTAAAAATAGAGGATATTTTCCGTCAGCAAAAGGACGAATGGGCAGGTCAATTCGCGGCAAAAGGACGCGAAATTCTGTTTATTAACCAGGTAAGTGACCGCTTACCCCTAGCCACGCCCTCCTCACTTTCGCAAGCGATAGCCACATTAGTGGAAAACTCCCTCAAATATGGGGCAGGTACAGTTACGGTTTCGACCCGCAAAGGAGTGTCAAAACGCTCGATTTTCGTAGAAGTTACTGACGAGGGCGAGGGCGTGAGCGAAGAAATAGCTCCCGATATTTTCCGGCGGGGAGTTAGCGGTCATGGCTCTAGCGGAATCGGTCTGGCGCTCGCAAAAGACCTGATAGAAGCGGATGGGGGGCGGATTGAGCTAACTAGCCGTAAACCGGTGATGTTCACGATTTCACTATCGGCAGTTTCAGAATCCATGTCCCCAGACCGTCTGCTCCCAGAAGGCGGTCTGGTAGTAGTGGGACGGCGGCACGGACGGCATTAAGGTAGCTAGCGCCTTTGGGTTCTTATTCAGAATCCATGAACCCTGCCGGATCCACAGGTGTTGTCAGCGGCATAGGTAGTACCACCTGTTCATCAGGACGGGCAGCTAGTTGGGTGCGAATATAATCCTTCACCGCTTTGCGGGTATGGACATGATGTCCAGCTTTTCTGACATAAACCAGCGATGTTCTAACACTTCGTGGAAAATCTGGGCAGGCTGAAGTTTTGCTTGCAAATCATCGGGAATCGCGCTGATAGTGGGCAGATAAATCCTATCCATCCAAGTGTTCGCCACCAGACGCAGCGGGGTTTTCTCAAGTTTTTTGCGACGCTGATAAGTCAAAATGTCGGTGTAAATACGTTTTGCCTGTTCCTCTTGAACTTCCAAACCAGTTAAATCTTTTACGCGACGCTGAAAATGTCCTGCCTCAACTACGCGGGGTTGGAAACGAAGAAAATCGCCGTCCTCGTCAGATTCAATATCAACCTGACCGATATCGAAACCCAGCTGCCCAAGTCTTTCCGCCCTCGCCCCAACCCGCCAAATCTCATCGGCGGGAATACGCTCAGAACCGGTTAAATCATTCCATAAATCCTGGTAGCGCTGCTCTAGATAATCGCCGATTGCGGTAACGTCAATATCGGCGTTTACCAGACCCCCGGCCTGCAAATCCATCAATTCTCCGATGATATTCATTGCACCCAAGGAAACATCGTATTCGCGAGACCGGTCGGACAGATTATCGTAAAAGCGTCCCGTTTCCGCGTCTACCAGGTAAGCGGCATAGATACCCGCGTCCCGACGGAACAAAGTGTTAGACAAAGATACGTCCCCCCAATAAAACCATTCAAATGGAGACGTACCAGCAAAACTACTAGAGAATCCAGAACCCGTTCCAAGTTATCCCTAGATAAATGCTTCGATAATAAAACCCGGTAGGGCAGAGAGTATTGCAGGTGATGGGTGATTAAGGCGGCGGAAAGCTCTTCGCCATTCTCCTCAACCCTCCCGGCAACCACGGCGGCAACACTAACGGAAGGGAGTTCTTTTTGGTGCAGCTCCCGCAACATCTGGTATTCGTGAAGCGCGTCCTCTTCCGGTATCTCTTTTACCGCGAAAATCGCCCCGCCAGCCTTAATGAAACGCACCACGTGACGAGAAATACCGCGTGGAAGCGCAGCCAATAAGTCGTTAGGCCAGTCCTTTAATGGTAGTGACCAGGGCAGAGAGGGAATCAGAGAATAAAAGAAGAGGTTCCCGAGGTAGTGACTCGCAGTTTTTGTTTACCTGGCATATTTCCTCCTCTTACCTAACACCGGACAATTGTTTCACAAGTGGTTGGGTAAGTGCGAACGTGGTTAGCTAAACTCGATTTAGGAACATTACGAAACAGGTGGGGAAAGCGTGGTCGAGCAGCAAATAGGCGGATACCAGGTTCTTGAAACCCTGGGGGCAGGGGGAATGGCTTCGGTCTATAAAGCCCAATCTGCCGATGGTCGCCTGGTTGCTTTAAAGTTCCTGCATCCGCAGATAGCTAATGATCCCACTGCCAGAAAACGCCTGGAGCGGGAAGCAGACGCGATTAACCGGGTCAGCTCCTCCGGAGTGGCAAAAGTTATTGAAGTAAATATCGATGGCGATACGCCCTATGTGGCAATGGAGCTGATTAAAGGGGTAACTCTGGCCGAGGACGTAATTAAGCATGGTACTTGGGACTTACCGGATTTGATTGACTTGGCAAAATGGTTGGCACGGATTTTACGGGAACTGCACAGTGCCGGGGTTTTGCACCGGGATATAAAGCCGGCAAATATTATGATTGCGGCACAAGGACCGGTGCTTATCGATTTCGGAATCTCCCAAACTGTTGGTGAAGAACGGCTAACCGCTACCGGTTTGGTTACCGGGACTCCGGGATATATTTCTCCACAGCTGATTCACGGTGAAAATGCCCAGGAGCAAGATGACTGGTGGGCATGGTTATGCGTGTTGCTCTATTGCGCAAGTGGGCATCCTCCTTTCGGGTCTGGACCTATTGAAGCAGTCCTAGGGCGAATCGGTGCGGGTCGCCCAGATTTGTCGGGGATTCCGGGGCAGCTAGCAACCGTGTTTGCTGCCGGTTTTCAAGTAGATCCCGCCCTTCGTCCTTGCCCGCAGCAACTAATAGCGGCTTTTGAGGCGGTTAATAAAGGGGAAAATCCTACGTCCTATCTGCCAGTTACCTCCCCGGATTCGGTGGTGCTAGATAGCAACGATTCCGGTTTTGCTAACAACGCGGCTCTCCCTGGGGAGGAGCTCCTTGGGGAGGAGGCGGCGACTGCGCTTAGTGCTCCTGGCGGTGGCGCAGCGGTGGCAGGCAGGCAAAGCGTACTTCCCCCCAGTTACGCTCCGCGGAATAATCAACCGGTAAATGGGGTGGCTCTCGCTACAACCGCAGCTTTGTTAGATGAAAATAATAGGGACTATCCTGCTCCGCCTAGCAATAGTGGGGAACAGTTACAGGGAAGGAACGAGGGCGAGCAGGTAAATCCAATAGGGGCAGGTCTAGGGGCGGATTTTCGGGCTCAAGGTCAAGATTCGCATTTACCTACTTTTGGGGACAGTCAAAGCGTAGCCGGGAATCTTTCTGGTTCAGCCGAGTGGCAACCCCGTTATATCCCCCACAAATTACCTCTAGCCTGGTTGTCCTGTGTGCTATTGATGCTGGCGTTATGCCTGGGGGCAGGGGCAGTAGCTTTGAACCCAAACTCCTTGGTCAGAGGGTTAAATTCTTACAGTTACGCCGTGGTTTTGATGGTCGCAGTAGGAGTTTTCTGCCTATTTGGAGTGTTCAGGGCGCGTTTGCGTGATGCGCAATTAGTTTCCGGGCTGCTTAAACCCCCGCGTGCAGCCCTTAAAACCCAACCCGTCCTCACTCCCTTAATAGGGGCAGCGCTAACTACCGTCATGGTGGGAGTAGGAGTGGCCTTGATAGGACAGTATGGGTCTCAGCCACTTATCGAGGTTGCCAACTCGGTGCTACCGGCGGGAATACGAGAGATGCCCGACGTGCAGCGCCTCTGGTTATATTTAACGTATTCCCTGTTCACGGCAATCGTAGCGCTGTGTTCGCGGGCGTTTAGGGTAGGCTTCGGCAGTGCTATGCGAATGTTTAGCGGCCCGGTTAGCCGCGTGTTTTGGTTATTAGTAACGGTAGGGGCGGCAGCCACGGCGCAATATATGGTGGTAAATGGAAACTGGTAAGCGAGGAGTGGGGCGAGCGGATACCCAGATAAGCCTAGTGGCATCACTTGGCTGGGAGGAGGGCGCGTCCTCGTCTATGCTTGAAACAATAAACCAGGAAAAATGCGGAGAAAACGATGACACAGAAAAAGGAAAAATCCAAGCTGGGAAAGCTAAAAATTCGGCTCAGAACCAGAAAGCCCGGCAAGAAAAGCTCTGGAAACAAGTAGAGGCGCAACGCGAAGCCGCGCGGCGCAAACAGACAATGAAACGCGCACTGATTGCGCTGGTGGTGCTAGTAGTAGTGGCGGCGGTCGCCCTCGCCGGATACCTGATTGCACAGAGCGGAAATAACCAAGCGGCAGAAGCGCAGAACGGTAGCGGCGCAGTCATTTCCGGTCAGAGTCCAGAAAAAATAGCTGCCCTGTCGGGTAAAGAAGCAGTTGAGGCTGCCCAAGGGATTTTAGTTAGTGATAAGGGTGTGTATAAGGCAAAGACAGGCGTGCCCACGGTTGAAATGTGGTACTCCTATGCTTGCCCGGCCTGCTTAAATGTAGAAAAAGCAAAACGGTAAAGAAATTTTGAAACTGGCTAAAGATGGGAAAACCAATCTGGTTTTACATACAGTGGTTACTCACGCGATTCCTTGGACAGTGATTGCGGGAGAGGCGGCGATGCAGGTTGGTGCCGAGCAGCCCGATAAACTGTTGGATTTCCATGAAAAGCTAATGGCAGTTGCCTGGGAAACCATGTTTGCTAAAGGCGAGGAGCAAGGCTGGAAAGACCAAGGTCAAAACACAATTATGGCTGATGCCGGGCAATCTTTGGCGAAAATCAAAGAAATTGCTAAGCAACTGGGAATCAAAGATGAAGTGATAGCCACCTTTGCTGCCGATACTGAATCTAAGCGACTAATCGGCTGGCAACAGCAGTGGGCTGACGCCGCCGGAAAACAAACTAAACAGGTGGGAACCCCGATGTTTGCTTCCAATGGCAAATTGGTTGAAAAGCCCTTCAATAATGATGGTTCTTTGAATGAAGGGGCGCTGTTGGGTAAATAGCCGTTATACCTGTGGTTTCCGTAGGTTTCCAAGCCGGGATTTAGCTGCGGTTTTGGTCATCTACGGAAGTCATGGCAAACTAAAGGACGTGCCTTTTCGAAGGCGCGAGGGCGGTGTTGGTTACAGCGCTTCCTAGGCCGACTTAGCTCAGTTGGTAGAGCAGCTGTCTTGTAAACAGCAGGTCATCGGTTCGAGCCCGATAGTCGGCTCCAGGCGAGAATGGTTATTGTCGCGCAGCTAGGATTTGGTTGCGAGCCTTTACAATTCGGCAGGCATTTTCACCACCCGAGCGAACGGAGGCCTTTTTTCCCATGGGTCTATAGGTGTTGCCTATGAACTTTTTTCTAGCATCCTCGGCAGATAGTATATTTTGTTCACTCATCTTCTAAAAATATCAGCTAGCTGAGAAAGCGGTAGTATCTTGCCGGGTTCCCGTGAGTACTCCCTAGCCATTTCTCATTATTCAGTCGAGTGGGAAAGGTAGCACAGCAAGAATGATTCATATATATAAGAGCGGCGGATAGCGATAATCACTCATAGTGCCTTAGAACGCGTCAAGGTCGTGCTGCTTATATCACCATCGGAGAATGTTCATTTTTGAAGATTGTTTGGGGCAAATCGTAGCTTATGGGTGTTGGTGATGATTGCTCGTTTTAAAAACTTGGTCTCCTACGCGGTAACACTTGGGTTAAACAGGAGAAACGTAAAAATAAACCCTACAACTTAACGTTGCTTAACTCCTAGGCTTGATGTGAGTATGAGCATAAGCGTCCAAAAAGGTCTCAGCAAAGAAGCGAGCCTTGGGCGTTACAAGGAGAAATGCATGAGGGTTAATGAGAACCGTAGTAGGGCTATCCGCGGATCGGCATCTGATATCGCCCAGGTGTTGGGAGTGTCGAAGGCAGCGGTCTCCTATGCATTAAATGGGAAGCCAGGAATCTCTGATGAAACCCGGCGGTCAATAATCGAATTGGCACGTGCTTACGGCATAGAAGTACCAGAACGTGCTACAAATATGCACACTATCCCCTCGTTGGTAGGTTTGGTACTTGCGGATCTTTCCAACCCGTTTTACCAGGAGCTAGGCGTTGCTGTAGCAGAGGTCGCTCGGTCACATAATCTAAACACGCTGTTAGCTCATACCGGCGACCGTCCTAAAGATTTGCTCTCGACCGTGCAAACAATGACTCAGCATGGAGTTAATGGAAT
>ENA-OQIF01000659-OQIF01000659.1-human-gut-metagenome-genome-assembly--contig:-NODE-659-length-11157-cov-4.149229_pt1 | contig 11157 bp, 11 predicted proteins | sample MGYA00242574_ERZ504738 | MGnify/ENA primary metagenome ERZ504738 (study PRJEB26092, sample SAMD00036437) | human gut metagenome | host: Homo sapiens | study: EMG produced TPA metagenomics assembly of...
CGGGCAATCGTAGAAAAAATCATAGAAACTGTACACTACCATACTTTTGCTGTAGAACTGGCAGCCAAACTTCTGGAAAATGGAATTTTAACTCCAAATCAATTATTTATAAAACTTCAAGAGGAAAAGGCATCTCTTCATAATGAAGATAAGATTAAAGCAATGAAAGACGGTCAGAGCAGTAAAGCCACCTATTATAACCATATCCATACCCTGTTTTCGTTATACTCTTTATCACAGAAACAACAGGATATTATGTGCAATATGTGTTTTATGCCTTCATCTGGTATTTCTGCCCGTATATTTTCCAATGGCTGAAACTGTCTACTTTAAATGATGTGAATGATCTGATCGAGACAGGTTTTCGTTCAGGAAAATATCCGACATAGTATTTCCCTGTATCCATTGATTCAGGAAATCGCTGTTTCAGAAACCAGACCTTCCATTACAACCTGTCACACCTTATTGGATTCTCTTCAGAAGATATGTTTGATGCACGGTGTAAAAATCAGCTATTATAAGAAATTATTTCAGACAGTAGAAAATATCATGCAACTAATTGAAAAAGATGATATTTCTCAATACCTATTATTTTTGGAAAATATCTTTCCGTATATGGAGAAATATCACTATCAAAAAGGCATGACAGAAATCATTCAAGAATTAAAACGCCTTGTAAAAACAGATAATCATGGGACTGCTTCTGACCGTGCACTATTACTGGACTATCAGGCAACTATGGAAACCAAACCACTGAAAGCCATACAATTAGAAAAAGAAGCACTTTCTCAAATAAAAGAAACCACAAAAGATAATGCCCACCTTGTATCCAACCTTCATGCAAACCTTGGAGGACTTTATCGGATACAAGGTCAAATAGAATCGGCAAGAGAACACATGGAAACTGGCATCTCGCTGTTAGAAGAATACGAACTTCTTTACACCAATGACAGTATTCCGCAGATTAGTAATTACGCTGCCCTATTAGCAGAAATACAAGAACCGGAACGTGCCATATCCTCTCTCCAGAAATTAGCACGAATTATCAAAGAATACAATTCAGACCACTGCCTGGATTATGCCCAAATACAGGAGTCACTGGGAAACATATACCTGATAACAGCTAATATCTCACAGGCAAGAACACACTTCAAAAAAGCCCTGAAAATTTATGAGGATATCTGGTCAGACGAACCGAAATTGATTGAAGAAAAATATCAAGAAATTCACGAACTGTATCCGCAGGTCGGGATTGCTCTGGCAAGAAGCCTCTTACACACAAATAATAAACAAGTATAATTTAAACACATCTTTCCCAAAAGAGTGAAGCTCATTTTACATAAATGTCTTCACTCTTATTTTTATTCTCTCTTTTCTTCAATTTCAACTCAATTTCAACTCAATGTCTTTTCTTTTCATTTTTCGTATGCTTATCCCACAGCAAGCAGTACCACTCTGGTGCAGCCTACTGAAAAAAAACAATACGAAAATGGAGGTATTTTTTATGAGAGAAATCAAAAACACCAAAATCATTGCTGTAGATCATGGCTATGGCAATATCAAGACTGCTAACACAGTCACACCAACAGGCATCAAAGCCTATGAAACTGAACCGATCTTCACCGGAAATATTTTGGAATATAACGGTATATTCTACCGGATTGGAGAAGGTCACAAAGAATTTATCCCAGACAAAGCTATGGATGAAGAGTATTATCTCTTAACCCTCATGGCTGTTGCAAGAGAATTGAATATCTTTTCCGTTCGTGAAGCAGATGTTCATCTGGCGGCTGGACTTCCTCTGACATGGATACGGAATCAGCATGAAAATTTCCGCTCCTATCTGCTTCAGAATCCTGAAGTTCATTACCGCTTCAACAATAAAGATTATCACATTCACTTTGTTGGATGTAGTCTTTATCCACAGGGATATCCGGCTATTATAAATCAGCTCGGAAACTTCAAAGGAACAAATCTTCTTGCAGATATCGGTAATGGAACCATGAACATTCTGTATATCAACAATAAGAAAGCACAGGAAAGTCGATGCTGGACAGAAAAGCTCGGCGTAAACCAATGTATGATTACTGCCAAGAACGCCATCTTGGATAAATTCGGAATCAAAATTGAGGAAGCTACGGTAGAACAGATTCTCCGATCCGGTACTGCAGATATTGCAGCTCCTCATTTGGATTGTATCACATCTGCAGCCAAGCAATATGTGGCAGATATATTCGCCACACTCCGTAAATATGAATACAATCCCGATTTGATGCGTTTGTATGTGGTCGGCGGCGGTGGATGTCTCATACGCAACTTTGGCTTATATGACACTTCACGTGTCACAATCCTTGATGATATCTGTGCCACAGCCAAAGGATATGAAAATCTGGCTTATATGAGCCTGAAAAGGGGGAAATAAGCCATGCAAAATCATATCAGAAATACGAACCTACGCTTCAATCTGGAAAAAGACCTGCAACGCAAAGCATGGGAATATTTACAATCTATGAACCGGCAGGAGTTCAAATCCTACAGTCATGTAATTGCCCTCGCTTTGGTGGATTACTTTGACCGCTATTATCGTATCGCCGAAGATCCTTATTTGGAAACAAGAGAACGAGAAGAACGATTTATCAATCAAATTGTGGAGGGCGTTCAACAAAATCTGAAGCAATCACTTCCACTTTTTCTCTCCGGTCTGACTGTGGGTATGGTACAAATGGAGTCTCCAAAACAAGCTTCCTTGACAGATTCAAAAAACTGTAATTCCGATGCAGAAGAGGTGGACTGGGATTTTCTCGGTGAATAACCGAACTTAGGAGGTGGACACATGACAGAATTTCTGACAGCCGATACAAGCCTGCCACCCTATATGGTGTTTCCCCGTTTTCTTCTGGATACGGAACTAAATGAAACAACCAAGCTGCTTTATGTAATTCTTTTGGATCGTGCAAGGCTCTCTCTAAAAAATGAAGGTTGGACAGACGCATCCGGTCATGTGTTCATCTATTTTACCATTGAAGCAATGGCAAAGGTTATGCAAAAAAGTCAGATGACCATCAAAACATCTTTGACATCACTGGAGAAAAGTGAGTTGATTCTTCGGAAACGGCAGGGTGTTGGACAGCCTAATCGAATTTATGTGAAATTTCCGTTAGGAACTTTCCACCATACAGACAAAATACTTTCTTTGACACAGACAGAAAGCTGTCCTTCTGACAGACAGAATTCTATCTCCGAGACAGACAAAAAACTGTCCACTAATAAAAAAGAGAGAGGAAAAAATAATTTATTGAAAAATGAGAGAGCAAAGAACCTCTCGCCATATGGAAAATTTCAAAATGTATTTCTTTCCGATCAGGAACTGGAAGAAATCAAACATTCCGTTAGTAACTGGAAGGAATACATTGAACGTTTATCCGGCTACATGGCTTCCACCGGAAAACAATACCGGAATCATGCAGCTACTATCATCAACTGGTCAAGGCAGGACAATCCCCCTTCCCAACAAAGAATTTATGAAAGCGAGGAATATGAAACATTATGACAAAATTTATAGAAGAACCAAACATCTTGAAGCCAAACAGACAACTTCAATCTGATGAATATTTTAATGAAAAAGATCAGCTGATTTACTGTTCCAAATGCCATACGCCCAGACAGAGCAGACACACGTTACAAGGTAAAATCTTCCTTCCCTCTATTCTTTGTAAATGCCAAAGAGAAATTTATGAACAGGAAGAAGCGCAAAGAACACTCCGAGAAAAACAGCTTGAAATCGAACATCTGAAAGCCAGCGGTTTACAGGACAAAGCATTATATGGCTATACCTTTGATAAAGATAACGGTATGAATCCAGAAATGAAACTGGCACACAATTATGTAAACAACTGGGAAAAAATGAAATCAAACTCCTCCGGTCTTCTACTTTGGGGGGATGTCGGTACCGGAAAATCTTTCTTTGCCGGATGCATCGCCAATGCTCTTCTTGAAAAAGGAGTGCCAGTTCTTATGACGAATTTCTCTCGTATTCTGAATACACTTACCGGGATGCACTTTGAGGACAGAAATCAGTTCATTGACAGCTTAAATCAATATAGTCTGCTAATCATTGATGATCTTGGGATTGAACGTAATTCGGAATTTGCATTAGAACAAGTATTTAACGTAATTGACAGCCGTTATCGAAGTAAAAAGCCATTAATCGTAACAACGAATCTTACCTTGCAGGAACTGAATACACCTTCCGATTTACCACACAAAAGAATTTATGACCGTATTTTGGAAAGATGTGTTCCTGTTCGTATCAACAACCGTAACATTCGTCAGGAAAATGCTTCTGCAAATCTGCAGGAAGCTAAAAAGCTCCTGTTGTGATACCTGTTCGTACCAAAAAGCAGACAAAAGACCGCTGCACAGTTATTATAATGAACCGAAAGTAGTACTATTCTCTCGAACTATTTTTCAAGTAAAATGTACTACTGTCAATTCATCAAAACATTAGTACCAAATACAAAAAAATCAAAGTCAAAACGCCCGGATACGGGCATAAAAAGGAGGAATCAGATATGGCAGATAAAAAACAATGACACCAGAAGAAAAAGCACTTTTACAGGCAAAACACCGTCAGGAAGAAGCTGAAGCAAGAAACCGCAGAAAAGAACGCAATGCCAGAACACGCAGATTGATTCAAGAAGGAGCAATTCTGGAAAACGTTGCTCCTCATATCAAAGAAATGGATTTAGATGTCCTAAAACGAGAACTAATAATCCGACTAAGAGGATTGTAACTCAAGAATTTGTATTCCCGAAGGGCGCACTTACTCACCACCCGATAAATCGGGCGGTAGTATCCTTCCCGTTGGTCAGGATCGTGCGCTCTGCCGAGGGCTATCCGCTGTTGCAAGCAACATCGAAAGGAGGTGCCAGATATGGCAATTTATCATATGCAAGCCAAAGTAGTCAGTCGTGGTTCCGGGCGTTCTGCTGTTGCTGCCTCTGCTTATATGAGCTGTAGTCGGATGTATAATGATTATGATGGCATCCAGCATGACTACACCCGAAAACATGGACTGATTTATCAAGAAGTAATGCTTCCCCCTATGGCTCCGGCTGAATGGAAAGACCGGGAGCAGCTCTGGAACGCTGTAGAAACTGCCGAAAAGACAAAAGACAGCCGACTGGCAAGAGAATTTGTTGTTGCACTTCCTGTCGAATTAGACAAGCACAGTAATATTTCTCTTCTCCAAAACTTTATTCAAAAAAACTTTGTAGATATGGGAATGTGTGCCGATTTCGGTATTCATGATACTGATGGTCACAATCCCCATGCTCATATTCTTCTTACTGTCCGACCACTAAATGAAAATGGAACATGGCAGTATAAAACTGAAAAAGAATATCTCTGTGTCAAAGATGGGGCAGAAAAAGGATTTACCGCTTCTGAATTTAAGGGTGCACAAAAAGAGGGCTGGGAAAAGCAATACCGCTATAAAGTAGGAAAGAAAAAACTCTATCTTACTCCATCTGCTGCTCAGGAACAAGGCTATGAACGTATTGACAAACACCCAAAAAGTACCCGGTACGGCAGACAGAATCCCATTTCCGAGCAATGGAATAGTGATGAACAGCTCTGTATCTGGAGAGCAAACTGGGCAGATTTCACAAACAAGATGCTTGCCCAAAATCAAATTAAAGCATCCATTGATCACCGCAGCTTTGCCGCACAAGGAATCACGGAGCAGCCTACCATTCATGAAGGTTATATTGCTCAAGACATAGAAAAGAAAGGTATGATTGCGGAACGTTGTGAAATCAATCGTCAGATTCGTGCAGACAATAAATTACTCAAAGAATTAAAAACTCAAGTTTCCAAACTGGCTCAAACCGTTGAAAAATCTATTCCTGTAATCGCCGAAACATTGGAAGCAATCCGAAACCATATGATTTTTACACAATATCATTTGCTTCATAATGAAATGCAAAAAGAAATGATTCATGACTGGATGTTTCATCTAAAACCAATTCTAAACAAATACAACACCGTAAAGAAAAAACTGAAAGATAAAACTACTGTGAAAAAAGAGTTAACTTTACAGAAAGATAAAACCAGTTTCTTAAATCCTATCCAGCATATAAAATTGAATCAGCAGATTACAACTGTAACGGAAGAAATCGAGGAACTGAAATCCGCTAAAGAGCAACTCCTATTTCAGGCAGAATGTTCCACAGATAAAGATATGGTTAAACTCTCCGACAGATACAATCAGATGACGAAAAATCTGGATACTCTGGATTCTCAGGATATAACTTTAAAGACCCAACTCAAAAAAGACGCAACTGCCTTCCGTAAAGAATATTTACATCCCGATGCAGACCAATATATGGAATTGCTCGATACCAGAATCCAGATTCGTCCTAAGTTTCGTGAAAAACTGATTGACCAACTCAAAAGTGCCTTTGGTTACCATTACGATTATCACCGCCGGGATATAGCAGCCAACAAAGTAGATTATCTTAACACAGAATACACAAACCTCTTTTCTCGCCGCTCATGGGAACTTGAGTATCAGAAAAAGCAGGAAATGCGAAGGAAACAACCTGTTCGATCCAAGAAAAAATCGCACGATATGGAATTGTAGTTATCTTTAAAGGCGTATGGATTCGCTTCAAACCCATACGCCTTTTTATATTCCGTGTGTCCAGCAAAGCTGGACCACACTTGCCGGTGTAAGTCCGGTCACGGTAATCGCCAGTGAGCCGTGTAGTTAAACTCGGTGCGTTGCAGTAATGCAGGGTGCTAAGCGAGTGGATAAAGTAACCTTGATAAAAGGTGCAAACAATCATGCAGACCGTAACATAAAGTGAATTCTGCCGTATCGTTAAAAAGGTCTCAGAAGAGAATAAAGGGAAGTTAAGTCTCGGAAATATAGGCGAAAACCATGGAACGTGTGAAGAAACTGGAAAAGCAGCACGGAAGAATCCCTCGGTATATGGGAAGCGGTATGTATGAAAAGTGTGGTTTCGGAACTGGAGAGACCCTACCCATCACCGAAAGGTAAAGAGAATACGCATAAGCTTGGCGAAAACGTATTTCCGATGGGAGGGAGTCGGAGAGGAACATAGTACCGACAATGGCTGTGCAAGACAACGCAGTTTATGGGAAGGTTCCTTACTTCATTCATGTTTGTAGAGAGGGTAAGAGTGAGAGAATGTCATGAATACTAACAACTCCAAAGAAAAAGTTCGACAACTTCAAAACAAACTATATCTGACAGCCAAGAAGTGTGACAGCCGAAGATTTCATGCAGTTTACGATAAAGTATATCGGGATGATATACTTTTTGAAGCATGGAAACGAGTAAAAGCTAACAAAGGTTCTAGTGGAGTGGATGGTATCAAAATTGAAGATATTGAAGAGATGGGAATTGAGAAATACCTATCAGAAATCAAATCGGAACTGAGGGAGGGGAAATATAAACCATCCCCAGTAAAAAGAGTAATGATACCAAAGCCAGACGGAAGTGAAAGACCTCTTGGAATACCAACGGTCAAGGACAGAATCGTGCAGATGGCTACAAAAATAGGAATAGAGCCAGTATTCGAATCTGACTTTAGAGACTGTTCCTACGGATTCCGACCGAAAAGAAGTGCAAAACAAGCACTGGAAGTGGTAAGGAAAGCATGTAATAACAAGGGATATTATGTAGTAGACGCAGATATTGAAAAGTTCTTTGATAACGTAAATCAAGATAAGCTGATGAAACTGGTAGAGCAGAGAATATCAGACCGAAAAATACTGAAACTGATAAGACAATGGTTAGCATCAGGGGTATTATACGGAAATGTACTGACAATCTCCGAACTGGGAACAAGTCAGGGGTCAGTCATATCTCCGTTATTGGCAAATATCTACTTAAATACACTAGACAGACTGTGGGAAAAGTATGGACTTACTCACGGTATTCTTGTAAGGTACGCAGACGATACGGTAATCATCTGTAAAAATAAGAAAAGTGCAAATCATGCATTGAACTTATTGCGGTATATCATGGCAAAACTGGATTTAAAGTTACATCCAGTAAAGACAAAGATTGTCAGTATGTGGGATGGCAAAGAGGGATTTGATTTTCTGGGAATGCACCACAGAAGAATGACAACGGAAACGAGCAAAGGACAGTTGTATAAGGAAACTTATCAGTATCCAAGCAGAAAAGCCATGAAGAAAATGAAAGCAGAAATTAAAAGGAATGTAAACAGTCGTAGCCTACTGGTTGCAAAGGAAGAGGAGTTAATAAAGAATCTGAATCCCAAAATCACAGGGTGGAAAAATTACTATTCTACCAAGACAAACGCAAAGTGGATGCAAGCATTAGACTGGTACATTATCTGCACCTTTACAAGGTGGTATAACAAGAAACACCAAAGGCGAAAACGTATGTCAAAGGTGGGATTTGTTAGAAATAGCATTTACGAAAAAGGATTAAGGAAAATGGTTGGAGCATGACGTAATGCTGTAGAAAGAAGAATGTCGGAAAGCCGTGTGAGGGAGAACCTCATGCACGGTTTGATGAGGGGAAAGAGGGCAGAAGCCCTCTAACCTACTCTACAATATGAAGATTGAAGAAACTTGTCTGAGTCGTCTATTACAGCCTCCTACCTATAGCCAAATTTCTATCACTTATTCTTTCCACAACAGAATTTATACTTTAATCCACTTCCACATGGGCACTTCTCGTTTCGAGATATTTTCTTTTTTACAGATATATTTTTATCTTTACTATCTTCTTGCTCTTCTCTAACCAACGGTGGAAAATCCATATCAATAATTCTATTTGTTAGAAGATGATATGGATTAAGTAAATCATCAACAACCATCATTGTAACTTTACTTGTATTTCCCATTTCACCATTGAAACTTGCTGAGTACGACTGTATCACCCCAAATTCATGCATATGATGTTCAGGGTAAGGATCACAGTCAACCAACATGATATCTCCTATCGTACTTGATTTTCCGTTCAAGAAAATTCCAATGGCAGATAATTGTATAACCTTTCGCAGAGAATTACTATAATTCTTATCAATGCTAAATATATTGTCGTTATTAAATACGCGTAAATCATCTCCAATTAAAGCTGTATACAACAGACTACAAGCATTTTCCAATGATTTTTGAAGAGCGAAAATCATCAATGTTTCAGCTAGTAATATTTCTTCTATTTTTTCAAATTTTGTTACCAAACATTTTTCTAGTGGTTTAATACTTTCTGGCACTACATCTAAAGGACACGCTACTATCTCCTTCTCGAGAACCATAAACATAGTATGTATGTCCTCAGGTTTAAGTTCTTCAACGAGAGCATTAATTGATGAATTAATCAGTTTTTTGTATAGTTTGGATTCTCGAAACGCTTCCGCAGCTTTTTCATATTCCTTTTCTACTAGGAAAGGTACTCCTGCAGGTGCAGTTATAGGTCTATATTTACTATATGGATCCAACGCCTTCGCAATCTTAGGATTTGAAATCTCTAACTCCTTAACACACTCTTTTATAAGAGCGTAAATAGTAGCATGTGCTCTTGCAAATATCTGTATGTCCTTATCAGGTAATGGTGTAATCCCTTGTAATACAGTCTTATAATCATCCGTATGTTCATTAGCATAAAGATATCCATAAAACTGGTTATTTCCGTGTTTTGCCGCCTCATGAAACATTGAATATTGGGGTATCACACATTCTTCAGATTTGCTAGTAAAAAGCCTTAGATATGTATCGTTGACAATATTGGTTTCTGCTCTTTTCTGTACTACCTTGCATAATTTGAATACTTCAGTTCTAAAATCCACTGCTATCACCACCTTAATTATCTCTTTAATCTACGTTTTTCTTCTGCAGCATATAGTTCTTTCTGTATAAGTTCTTTTATCTCATGCTCACCCACATGCTTAATGGTTTCATTAATTGAGTATTTTTGAGTAACATAAACCACACTATCTTTATTTAATAGGTTAAGAACAATATTCGGTATAATTCTTCTTGATAAATACAAGAATTTCTCAAACAGAAGTCGTTCGCCAGTTTCATCATTCAGTACAAATGGTCCCCATTTTTCCGGATGATAACGGCAAAGTGATCCCATAATAAAGAGCGATACATACATATTGAACAAAGGTGGCAATGTAATCAACTGTCCATTCTTTGTAATACCGGCTTGTAAGTAAGGCTGTCCGGAAAAGGAAACCATTTTAATGTCCTTTCCTGCCATCCTTTTTCTTAAGATGAGATAATCTCTGCCCGATTCACGTTCATGCCCTACTTGCGGCGGGAGATAATTTTTATCAAAACCCTCAACATTATTTAGAACTGCACCAACAGTTTCAACCTTATCTTTGTTTAAATATAATCGCTCGATTGTACCCGTTGGTGTATTGAAAAGGTCAAGAAGAAACGTATTACCATTTTCTTGTGCATAACATTTTCTATAATCCTGATCAATTTCAACAATAGATGATAAGAAATCCATCATCTTCCATTCGCCATACTTTGTTAAATCCTTTTCGAACCCTAATATTACTCGCAAATTGATGTATACCTCCAGTATTAGGATCTCCAAAAACAACATTAGCCTCTGCAATATATGTACTTATTGTAGAATCTATTGCTGTCATGCCATGATTTTTAATTTCAGGTCTCTTACCTGTCATCAATGAAGTCACGCCCAATAGCAGATTAGTTGCTCCATAATACAAAAGTAACGGCGATATCTGAAGATTTGCACTCTTACTTGCTTTAAAATATTCATTTGCCTGCAGAAAAGACCCAATAATTGTGTTTATTGTATCTTCATCCTCAACCAAGGAATGTTTCTTTAAATATCTTGAAACGTTCGCCCGGTATGAGTATTGCAGTAGTTCTCGCCATAAATCATCTTCTGGACTTTCTGTAAATATTTCTCTATTTATCATGATTAGCATTCACCTCTCTAATGTAATTATACATCACTTTTCCACATAGTAAAGAAAAGGGGCTGTCGGTTAATGCCAATTTTTAGGCTCTAAATCTTAAAATACGAATCTCCTGTAGTAATCAGTGTTTTTGATACCTGCTCTTCTACAGGAGATTTGTATTTTTCTTTCGGTATGTATTTTAGGG
>ENA-OQIF01000660-OQIF01000660.1-human-gut-metagenome-genome-assembly--contig:-NODE-660-length-11146-cov-5.013794_pt1 | contig 11146 bp, 14 predicted proteins | sample MGYA00242574_ERZ504738 | MGnify/ENA primary metagenome ERZ504738 (study PRJEB26092, sample SAMD00036437) | human gut metagenome | host: Homo sapiens | study: EMG produced TPA metagenomics assembly of...
CATTTTACTGTCCTCCTAATGTGTATTATTTACGTAACTGGCAGGTACAACGTTTACTATTATACACATTAGGAGCAAAGATAACTGAATAACAATCGCTAAAAGCTTCCATGGAACCACGCGACTATCGCGTGGTTTTCTTAATCCAAAAAACGAGAGTTTTGCAACCTAACGCAAACTCTCGTTTCACAATAATCCAATAACTAATTTCATTAATTATGGGATTCGTATACACTTCTAAAATCATCCCAACAGCCATAGAAATTCCTGCTGCTGCCGTCTTTTTTATATTCCATCTCCCGTTCGGATATGTGTACAGATACCATAGCAGAATCACGTATGCGAACCCATAAAAAAGAATCTGCGGCAACATTCCCACAATACACAATAGAATTCCTTTCATTCCAAGAGAAATTACAGAAGAAACTGCTACAACGCCACCTGAAAAGCCTGTCCAGCCAATGCACAGTCCAACAACTGTTTTCTTCCATTTCATACATCCTAAAATACATATCATACAAAAAGGGACAAGTCTTGCTCGCAGGATATACCATAAATATTCTTCTGCCACAATATCGGTTTTAGCGTATTGCTTTAAGAAACCGTCATCAAAAATTCCGCCCGACATAATATACCTGTCAGAAATCAAATTCGCATACAAAATGCCAATCAAAAACCCCCCCAGCAGAAACATTGCAAAAAATTGATTTTTACTCCTGTATGACCTCACATATCTACCTCCCGTCTTTCACACTCCAACCTAGGATATTTCATTATATGCAAGGTCCATCCGATTATGCTTTCATTTTTACTGCATATGACATCAGCGAAGCAATCGTCTTAGAATCTTCAATCTCTCCAGAAAAAATTTTCTCTTTTAACTCCTCCATTGTGTAAGCCTCTACGTCAATTGACTCATCTTCATCCAAATTCTGCTTGGATAGTATCAAATTTTTCGCGACATATACTTCCACTCTCTCATTACAAAATGCCACCGCTGTTCTCAATGTAATCAGCCACTCTAAATTTTCTGAACGAAATCCCGTCTCTTCCTCCAATTCCCTTGCTGCACACTCTTTGCCTGGTTCCTCCTGTGTATCCAACGCCCCTGCCGGAATCTCCAATGTATATCTGTCCAACGCGTTCCGATACTGTCTTACCATCAAAATCTTTCCTTCTTTTGTAACAGGAATCACAGCAGCCGCACCTTTATGTTGCAGGTAGTCCCATTTTGCAATATGTCCGTTTACCTCAACATGATCACAATACATATCCAGTATCGTTCCTCTATATTTCAATTCTCGCTTAATTCTTTTTACTTCTTCACCCACCAAGTATCCCTCCAATATATAGAAATTCCCATATATCAACTTGATATATGGGAATCGTTTTCATTTATTGTGACTATTTTGCATAGTCTGTAACACGTGATTCACGAATCACATTCACTTTAACCTGTCCAGGATATTCCAATTCAAACTCAATTTGTTTTGAAATATTTCTAGCCATCAGTACCATGTCTGCATCAGACACTTGTTCTGGAACTACCATGACACGAATCTCTCTACCTGCCTGAATAGCAAAAGATTTATCGACACCTTTAAATTGGTTGGCGATATCTTCTAATTGTTTTAATCTGTTTGTATATGTTTCCAATGTCTCTCTTCTTGCGCCAGGTCTTGCTGCAGAAATTGTATCTGCCGCCTGAACGATACATGCAATTAACGATTCCGGCTCTACATCACCATGATGCGCTTCTACCGCGTTAATCACAACCGGCGACTCTTTGTATTTTCTACAAAGATCCACACCAATCTGAATATGGGAGCCTTCCACATCGTGATCGATTGATTTTCCGATATCATGTAAAAGACCAGCTCTCTTCGCAACCCTGACATCCAAACCAATCTCACTTGCGAGAAGTCCGGATAACTGCGCTACTTCCATGGAATGCTTCAATGCATTCTGCCCATAGCTGGTTCTAAATTTCATTCTTCCTAACAGACGAATCAGTTCTGGATGAATACCATGTACTCCAACTTCTAAAGCTGCTGCCTCTCCCTCTTCACGAATCATCAATTCCACATCTTTTTGTGCTTTTTCTACCATTTCTTCGATTCTTGCAGGATGAATTCTTCCATCTACAATCAATCTCTCGAGCGCAATTCTCGCAACTTCTCTTCTGATTGGATCAAAACCTGATAAAACGACAGCTTCCGGAGTATCATCTATAATCAATTCTACTCCTGTCATCGTCTCGAGTGTACGAATATTCCGTCCCTCTCTACCAATAATTCTCCCTTTCATCTCATCACTTGGAAGTTGTACAACCGAAATTGTAGTCTCCGCAACATGATCTGCCGCACACTTTTGAATGGCTGTCACGACATATTCTCTTGCCTTTTTGGCAGCTTCTTCTTTTGCCTGCGTCTCCAATTCTTTAATCATCTTCGCAGTATCATGTTTGACATCTTCTTCAACAGTTTTTAACAAATAATCCTTTGCTTGTTCGGAGGTTAATCCTGAGATTCTTTCTAGTTCCTGTACTCTTTGCTGATTAAGCTCTTCTACTTTCGCTTCACGCTGCTTAATTTGCTCTTCTCTCGCCGTAAAGTTTGCTTCACGCTGCTCAATTGCTTCTGATCTTTTGTCTAAAGCTTCTTCCTTGGATAACACTCTTTTCTCATAGCGTTGTAATTCAGATCGTCTTTCCTTTGTCTCTTTTTCGAGTTCATTCTTTGTCTTGATAGACTCTTCTTTTACTTCCAAGAGCGCTTCTTTTTTCGTTGTCTCAGCAGTTTTCAATGCATCATCAATAATTTCTCTCGCCCGAGTCTCCGCACTTCCGATCTTCGAATCTGCGTCTTTTGTCAGGCTTGAAATCGTCAGGAAACGAGTGATGACCGCTGCAACAATGAATGCAACTACAGCAATAATTATAGTAATTATTGTTGGCACAGGAGCACCTCCTTATTTAATTTTCATTGTACAAATACAACACTTAAATTTTATACTCTTTTCACAATTATGTCAAGTATTCCATTCAGAAACTTGTATTACTTGACGGATGTCCTCGTAACGGAAACCTTTTCTTAGCAGATACCCGCAAATCTTCGCTTTTTCTGCTTCTGTCGCCTTCTCTGCACAAAATCTCTTTTTTTCAAGAATTTTTTGAATTGCTCCCCGTTCCTCTTCCATCTCATAACACTCTTCCATGACTTTGTCAATCGTCTCTTTTGCGACACCTTTCTGACAGAGTGATGCATAAATTTCTTTTTTGCTCTTGCTGTTCTGTCTGCTGAGCACAAATCGCCTTGCATAATTTTCGTCTTCCACATATCCAAAGGATTTTACATAAGCCATCGCCTGTTCAATAATATCATCCGGATATAATCCCTGCTTTAATTTCGTGCGAAGTTGCGATTCTGTGCGATCCATGTCTGTCAACAGATGCATTGCCCGCAGCTTGGCACGTTTTAACACAATCTCACTGAGAATCTGACTGACCAGCCTCTCGTCCACCTCTGTGTCCTGCGCGATATGATATCGGGACAGCTCTCCTTTGTATAATACAAAGGCAAACTGTCCGTCTATGAATACCTTATACTTTGTCTTTGTCACTGGCTCAATCTTCGTGACATACATTCTATTCTTCCTCTTCCTTCTCTACGGAACCGTCCAAATGATAATGCGCTCTGATCTTCTCTTCCAACTCTTCCATAATTTCCAGATGCTGTCCAAGATATATCTTCGCATTCTCTCTTCCCTGTCCAATCTTATCTCCATTATAGGCATACCATGCCCCACTCTTATTCACAAGATCAAGTTTTGTTGCAAGATCCAGAATATCTCCTTCTTTGGAAATTCCCTTTCCAAACATGATATCAAATTCTGCTTCCTTGAACGGAGGTGCAATCTTATTCTTCACAATCTTGATACGTGTACGATTTCCCACCATCTCACCATTCTGTTTTAAAGTTTCAATCCTTCTGACATCCATACGCACGGAAGCATAGAATTTTAAAGCTCGTCCACCGGTTGTCGTCTCCGGATTTCCAAACATCACACCAACTTTCTCTCGAAGCTGGTTGATAAAAATCACAACACAGTTTGATTTGCTAATAACAGGAGTCAGCTTTCTGAGTGCCTGCGACATCAAACGCGCTTGCAGACCGACATGACTGTCTCCCATGTCTCCTTCTATCTCCTGTTTCGGAACAAGTGCTGCGACCGAGTCAATTACAATAATATCCATCGCGCCGGAGCGAACCATCGTCTCGGCAATCTCAAGTGCCTGATCTCCACTATCCGGCTGTGAAATGTATAATTCATCAATATTTACACCAATATTTTTTGCATAGACAGGATCAAGCGCATGCTCTGCATCAATAAATCCCGCAATTCCGCCTCTTTTTTGTACCTCTGCAATCATATGTAACGTAACCGTCGTCTTACCACTTGACTCAGGACCCATATACCTCAATTACTCTTCCCTTCGGTACACCCCCAACGACCAAGTGCAATATCAAGACTTAAAGAACCTGTCGGCACCGTCTCCACAGAGACATTCGCCCCTGCATCACCAAGCTTCATCACCGTACCTTTTCCAAAATCCTTCTCCAACTTTAAAATCGCTGCATCCAGCGCTTTTTGTTTATCTTCATTTGCCATATTACGTATCTCCTTCTTCACACCGCGAACTTATGTTCGTTTTTCTAATTAATATACTATTATACTTGTCTCAAAATGTCAATACTTTTATTCTCACCTCCTGCTTACAAATTTCCATGTGGGTAATTTCAGCGAATCTGCCAATGAATGTATATAATGAGCGAACGCTCTATTGAATGAACACTTTTAGAATATCATAATTCTCATCTTTGCACAAGAAAAGAATCCATTTTCAGGATTCTTTTCTTTCTCTATTTCCGGCTTCTAACGAATGTTTTTTGCTGATAACTACTTTTTCATCATAGCATGCAAATAACTGCTTTAACGTATCTTTCTCCATTTTGGGAGTCAGGACACTGACAATCGGGACGATGACAAGACCTGCTGCCATAGCAATTGCTCCCGCATTGATTGGTGATGAGATATATTGAAAGAACATATTAGATACTGTAATTCCAATTCCAGAAAAAAAGCTTGTCCACACCGCAGCCTTTGTGACTCCTTTCCAATACAACCCATATAAAAACGGAGCTAGAAATGCTCCAGCGAGCGCTCCCCAGGAGATGCCCATCAACTGCGCAATAAAAGTCGGTGGATCAAGTGCAAGCAGCACTGAAACGACAATAAAAAACACAATCAGAATCTGCATGGTAATAACTTGCTTTTTCTCACTCATATTTTTTATGATATTATCTTTCAGAAAGTCCAAAGTCAATGTTGAACTGGATGTTAGTACGAGTGAGGACAGTGTAGACATCGATGCCGACAGGACAAGCACGACGACAATTCCTATCAGAATATCAGGTAAAGAAGATAACATATGTGGAATAATGCTGTCAAACACAATCATTCCGGATTCATCGTATAATTCTTTTCCATCAAACAAACGTCCAAAACCTCCAAGAAAATAGCATCCTCCCGATACCACAATGGCGAAGATTGTCGAAATTACCGTTCCTGTATTAATCGATTTTTCATCTTTAATAGCATAAAATTTATGTATCATCTGGGGCAATCCCCAGGTTCCAAGAGAGGTCAGTACCACAACTCCCAAAAGGTTCATTGGATCTGGTCCGAAGAAGGATGTAAATGCACCAGGTTGTCCGGCTGTCAATGCCACATCACTTTCAATCTGTGCAAGCTTTCTAATCGCCTCTACAAATCCTCCCTGATTGTTTAACACTGCCACAATAACTGCTACAATCCCTATCAACATAATGATTCCCTGGATAAAGTCATTGATCGCAGTTGCCATATACCCTCCAAGAATTACATATATAGCGGTAAATGCTGCCATAGTCACTACACACCATGTATACGGGACATGAAATGCCATCTCAAACAAACGGGACAGACCGTTGTAAATGGATGCGGTATATGGAACCAAAAATACAAACACAATGACCGATGCCACAATCTTCAGACTCTTGCTCTGATATCTCTCACCAAAAAAATCCGGCATCGTCTTTGACCGTAAATGTTGACTCATAACCCTTGTCCTTCTCCCTAGCACAACCCAGGCCAAAAGACTTCCAAGAACTGCATTCCCAATTCCAATCCATGTGGATGCAATTCCGTATTTCCATCCAAACTGACCCGCATATCCGACAAATACAACCGCCGAAAAATAAGAAGTCCCATACGCAAATGCAGTGAGCCAGGGTCCAACGGAACGTCCACCCAGCACAAACGCGTCTACACTTTTTGTATGTCTCCGAGAATAAATCCCAACCACTGCCATCACTGCAAAAAAATCACCAGCAGAATTACTTTTACACCCATCTTCTTCCCCCTTCTTTTAAATTAGCAGTTTAAAGTGTTACGCTTTAAACTGCTAAAGTTTCTTAATAATTAAAGAATAGCACACGCGAATATGGATGTCAACAAATAGTTTATTCTTTCATCTTTTTCTACACGTTCCTGAATTGTTTTATTAAAATTTTCACTTTTCTGCAGTATGGCTCACTCATATATTTTAGAATGCAGCATAAAAATCTGCCGTTGCCAGATTGTTTGCAATCGGAATATCATACACGACTGCAATTCGAAGCAAGGCTTTCACATCCGGATCATGTGGCTGTGCTTCTAATGGATCCCATAAAAAGATCATAAAATCAATCTGTCCTTCCACAATCTTTGCTCCGATCTGCTGATCTCCTCCAAGCGGTCCGCTGTTATAACCTTTTACAGGTAACCCTGTTTTTTCCGCAATCAGTCGGGATGTCGTTCCTGTTCCACATAAAAAGTGACTTTTTAAAATCTCCTTGTTCTGATCACACCACTCTACCAGCTCTTTCTTCTTTCCGTCATGAGCAACCAGTGCAATATGCTTTGCTTTTCCAATTTCAAATGTAACATAATTATCTTGTAACACAATGATCCCTTCTTTCTTTTAATCATATTGTTCCATGATGGCGAACCTTGACACTGTCAACAGTCCAATCACCACTGCCATTATCATACCATAAATTAAAATTACGAAAAAGGCAAAATTGAAATTCTGTAAGACAACTGCAACCACAGCAAGGAGCACTCCGATTCCTATAATCCCCCCTTGGACTCCCAATCGAACTAATTGCTTTACTGTTTCTCCCAAAGAGTTTCTCAAAAACGAATCGATCAGTACCTTTGTATATAACTTAATTGCCTGAAGGAGCACATAGATCAACCAGCAACTGACCATGTGAAGCGGATGTACCTTCCATGCAATTCCAAGCGGAAGCACCAAAATCGCTCCATCAATTGCCGCTTTCACATGTTCCATCACAGTCGCATACCACATTTTCTTGCCGGAGAATCTTGGAAGGAGAAACAGATACGGATTTTTCAATCTTTATCCCATTTCCCAAGATATCCTCCTGTCAAAATGGCAAGATAGGCCACAATTCCCAAAAGAACTGCACTTTTTGATCCAAATTCCGAAACATCAATCACCTTTAAAAACAAAATATCCGCACCAATGCAAAACAATGTCATATATGAAAAGATAAACCATTTTTCTTTTTTATACTCCAATAACTGTCTGTAAAAAATAGCCTTTGCTCCGGACGCTTTATATTCGACTGAGGCTCTTTTGAATTTCTTCTTTTTGCCGATGGACATAACCATCTCACCATTATTTTTTCGCGCTTTCATCTCTGCATAATCATCCGCAAATTTTGCCGCATCTTCATAATATCCACCATTGCATTTCATTTTGACTGCCACTACAGCCATAACAATTACAGTCAAAAGATACAAACCACTGCATACAAGATTAAGAGTTGTAGGTCCAAGCAAAATCAGTCGAAAAACTGCAATATTCCATCCAATGATCGGCAGCATCTGCAATCCCGGAAAATCAATCAGATTGATAATACTTTCCAGCGAAAATCCTTTTGTTCGAAAATACCAAATTCCAAACAGCGTAATACCTGCAAGTAAAACATAGATCATGCGCGTAAGCATAACAGTCGTCTTTTGCGAAAATCGTTCATTGGCATATAAACCAATAATAATACTGCCTTCCAGTACCGACTCAACCCCTGCAAGAACTATAAACAGTGATACGATTTTCCAAAGCGGAAGATGAAATCCAAGAATTGCAGCAAGTACAAATGCCATACTCACAATCAAAGTCATCAAAAAATTATATCCTGCGCCATAGAGCAAGATTATTTTGGGGCGAATCGGCGCCGTAAAAATAAAATGTGCATGGCTTGGATAGAAAATGACACCTTTTCGTTTTGCATAAGTCGCAAAGTTAATAAAAAAATTGTAAAGTCCCCATACCGTCAATGCCGCCAGCAGCCAATATGGTGTTTGAAAATCTGCTTTTACTAAAGCCGTAACTGAAACTGTGATCAAAAAATAAAATAGGCTACCAAAACAATGCTAAGTATCAGGTTCACCGGCTTTTTCTTTAACTGCTTTAATTTGTTGATCCATTTTCTTTTTGACATATACAATAATGCTTTCATTATTTTTCACCACCTGTCAATTCAAAGAACAGATCATCGAGTTCTTTATCCCCAACTTCTTCTTTGCTGTAAGAACCAATAATATGTCCTTTTTCCATCACAAACATCACATCCCAAATATTCTCTACCATCTCCAGCATATGAGTACTGATCAATATTGTAACTCCGTTTTCTTTTAATTCTAAAATCACTTCTTTTAATTCTTTGATCGCTTTCGGGTCAAGTCCCACCATCGGCTCATCTAAAAGAATCACCTGTGGCTTGATACACAGCGCACAGCAAATACTAACTTTCTGCATCATTCCTTTTGAAAGCTCATTCCCTAATTTGTCCTGTTTATCCTCCAGCTCAAATCGTGTCAGAATTGCTTCCACCTCTTGGTCTGTTATGTTACTGTCATATGCTTTTCTTACATACTCAATATGCTCTCTTACAGTCAATGCGTCGAACATTGCCGGCAATTCCGGAACATAGGCAAAAATCTTTTTCGCCTCCATGCTATGTGCTTCCATTTTCTGAATTCCGATTCCACCTTCATACCTGAGCAAACCTGCAATACTCTTAATAATCGTAGATTTTCCTGCTCCGTTTGGTCCCAGCAAAATTCCTATCTTTCCCGTTGGCACCGTGAAACTCACATGATCCACCGCCAGATAATCACCATATTTTTTACTCAGTCCTTGTATATCAAGCATCTTCATTCCTCCTCATCAAAAATAGCCTTGTATATCTGTACTATAGATTTAATACAATGATACACAAGACTATTCCGCCTGTCAATATTTATTTTCGTATTTCTCAATTACTTCTCCACGTTTTTTATAAATGCTGCCTGCAGGTACAAATTCTCTGACCATAGACAACGGATAAATATTTGTATGACTTCCCACAACTGTTCCCGGATTCAATACACTTCCACATCCCACTTCGACTTCATCGCCAAGCATGGCACCAAATTTCTTAAGTCCGGTCTCAATCGCTCCTTTTGGTGTCTTTACCGTCACCAATGTCTTATCCGATTTCACATTAGAAGTAATCGAGCCAGCCCCCATATGAGACTTATATCCAAGCACAGAGTCCCCTACATAATTATAATGTGGAACCTGAACTTTATTAAACAGAATTACATTCTTAAGCTCTGTAGAATTTCCTACCACAGCTCCTTCCCCAACAATTGCATTACCGCGGATAAACGCACAATGTCTCACTTCTGCGTCTTTCCCAATAATTGCCGGTCCATTGATGTAAGCTGTCGGCGCTACTGTCGCCGATTTTGCAATCCATACATTCTCACCGACTTTTTCATACTCCTCTTCCGATAACGTCTCTCCTAGTTCTAAAATAAAAGAACTGATTTTCGGAAGAACCTCCCATGGATAAGTCACTCCTTCAAAAATATCTCTCGCAATTGTCTCCTTCAAATTATAAAGTGATTTTACTGTTAATTGTTCCATTTCAATTTACCCCTTCTTTGTCTGTTTTTCTTTTTATAAAATATTGCCGCCTTATCGTAACAGCCTCTCAGCTGATACTGATTACTCAACCGCAAAACACCTTGCGTACGACTGTTAATAAAATGTTCCAGCTTCATCATATACTCATCCGATGTAATCTCGCCGTCTGCCACATAGGTGAGTCCTTTTTCCCAACTTGCAGTAAGTTCCGGGTTCAAAAGTGAGCGGATTGAATGTTCCACTACATCAAAAACCATTTCTCCAAGCAGCGTCGGTGTAATGATCTGTGTTTTTTATTTAACATCAAATATTTAATATGAATCAGCTTTTTCAGAATCTCTGCCCTGGTTGCACTCGTTCCGATACCACTTCCTTTAATCTGGGCGCGCAAATCCTCATCTTCAATGAGCTGCCCCGCATTCTCCATCGCAAGAATAATCGACCCCGAATTGTATCTCTTCGGTGGCGAAGTCTCTCCTTCTTTGATTGTCAATTCCTTTACCGGTAACACCGTTCCTTTTTTCACTGTCTGAAGCAGTTCAAAAAGTTCATGTCCATGTCACTTTCCGAATCCTGTTTACCCGCATTTCCGGTCCCGACCACTTTCAGATATCCTTCCTCTGCCAAAACCTTGAAATTGGAGAAAAAGCTTTCCTCTTTGATCTTGGTTGTAATACTGACTTTCTGATAAACAGCCGGAGGATAGAAAATACTCAAAAACCTTCTGACAATCGTGTCGTATACCTGCCTTGCAGTATGTGATACACTATTCAATGCCTGCAGCCCCTGACCGGTCGGTATGATTGCATAGTGATCTGTGATCTGCTTGTCATTGACATACCTTGTTTTTTCTAAGCCTTTATGACTTCCAAACGCAACAATATCTTTCAGATAAGGAGATGCCATATCATATTTGGACAGACCGTTCAGATTTTTGTGAATCTCTTTTGCCACTGCTGTCGAAAGCACTCTGGCATCCGTTCTCGGATACGTCACCAGTTTCTTTTCATACAGTTCCTGGACGATCCGAAGTGTCTCATCCGGACTGATCTTAAATCGTTT
>ENA-OQIF01000661-OQIF01000661.1-human-gut-metagenome-genome-assembly--contig:-NODE-661-length-11127-cov-2.447727_pt1 | contig 11127 bp, 13 predicted proteins | sample MGYA00242574_ERZ504738 | MGnify/ENA primary metagenome ERZ504738 (study PRJEB26092, sample SAMD00036437) | human gut metagenome | host: Homo sapiens | study: EMG produced TPA metagenomics assembly of...
TGCTGACGATAAAATCGGCGCAGGTCATGGTGGATACATACTTCTCCATACTGAAGCCGCCCACAAAGGCACACAGCGCATTGAACAGTGTCACCGACAGTGCCAGAGACACCACCACCAGCACCGTCTTTTTCTTGTTTCGTCCCAGATTTGCAAAGGCCATCTGATGGAGCTTTGCTCCCCGGATGCTGCGCCGTTTTTTCTTGGTCTGCATCACATCCGTATATTTGGTAGCCTCCACCGGAGAGACCTTAGCTGCCATTTTTCCGGGCTTGGAACAGGACAAGAGCACCGTCAACAAGGCGAACAGCATAGAACCAAGGAAGATCACAGGCGATGTGCTGATGGTGGTGATGCCTGCATTCAACCGGGTGGAACGCAAGACAACAGGAACCAAAACAGCGCCAATGCCGTAGCCCAGCAGCAGCCCCGCCGGAATACCGATCAGACAAAGCAGAAGTGCCTGCTGGCGAATGATGCGTTTGAGCTGCCGGGGCGTTGTGCCAATGGTTTTCAGAAGTCCGTAAAACCGGATATCCCCTGCAACAGAGATCTGAAAAATGTTATAGATGATAAGATACCCCGTGAAAATCACCAGCAGCAAAAAGCTGCTATGGCGATCATCAGCTCTGGATCGAGCTGCGCCTCCAGCTGGGATGAGGTATATCCCCAATTGACGCCGATTCGGACGCTGTTGGGATCAGTATAGCTGTCCCAGGTGTAGCCAAGATCGGTATCCACCTGCTCCATCTGCCCTTGAATATTTGTGCCGGAAGCCAGCATGACATTCAAATCGGTGCGGAAAGGCTGTAACCCTGTTTTCACTGCCTGTGCTTCGATGTCATCTGCGTAATCACGGCTGATGTTGATGTAATGAACAGGCATTAGTTCATTATAGTCCCAATAGCCCACCAGCGTAAAGGTATCTGTTACAGTAAAGGCGGTTTGATCCTTGTCCGTAATGGAATAGGAAACCGTGACCTCGGTGCCGAGTTCCGGCGTTACGCCAAGCAGCTGCAACGCTGCCGTATCCATGGCTACCTCTTTGCCGCTTTCTGGCATCCGCCCGGTAGTAGGGGTGGCATAGCTCCATTTGGTGCAGTTGTCATCCATGTAGCTGATCTCTGCCGGCGTTTTGGAAAAAACACCATCCGCAGTGATACCGATTACCTTCCGTGCCCCCGTAGCCTTCACCTTTGGGTGGGCAGCGATGCGTTCCGCCTGCTCGGGGGAAACATCCTTAAAGGTGCCATGTGCATAGCCGCCTACCTGCCGAAACTGGTAGGTTTCATAACTGGCGTTCAACGACAAGACAATGGTGAACATGGACGTAAATAGCAGCGTTGTCAGCGCAATGGCAAAAATGGCGATCAGATTGCGACGACGGTTCGCATAAAGAGATTTTAAGCTGAGTTTTCGAATACATTTTCGATTTTTGACATTCATCGTAGTCACCTCCCGTTAGTTCTGGGAGACGATCCGACCGTCTTCGATACGGATAATGCGGTCTGCCATCTGCGCAATTTCTTCGTTGTGAGTGATCATTACGATTGTCTGGGCGAACTTTTGACTGGTGACTTTCAAAAGGCTCAATACATCCTGGCTGGTTTTGGAATCCAGATTGCCGGTGGGTTCATCTGCCAGAATGATAGCGGGTGCTGCCGCCAGCGCACGGGCAATGGCTACTCGCTGCTGTTGACCGTGCGCTGGCGGCAGCGCATCCAGACGATCATCCAGCCCAAGTGTCTGTACAATCTGCTGTACGAAATCCTTATTGACCTTGCCACCGTCCAGCTCAATGGGTAGAACAATATTTTCATACACATTCAGCACCGGAACAAGATTATATGCTTGGAACACAAAGCCGATTTTCCTGCGGCGGAAGATAGTCAGCGCTTCCTCCTTCAGGGAGAAAATATCCTGTCCGTCCACCATGACCGTGCCGCTTGTAGGGTGATCCAGCCCGCCCAGCATGTGCAACAGCGTGGATTTGCCGGAGCCGGATGTGCCGACAATTGCAACAAATTCGCCCTTCTTTACACTTAAATCAACTCCATCCAACGCATGAACTGCGTTATTGCCGGAGCCATAAATCTTTTTCAGGTCTTTTGCCTGTAAAACCTCCATAAACGAGTACCTCCATGAAAAAATCTGTATGTATGAAAGGAAATGATCCTTTGATACATACAGATTATCGCATAGGATTCTTTCCACATTCTTTCCGGCAGAAAATGAAATCTAACAGTTTTGATAGAATTGTTGTTATTTCGGCAGAAATATGGAAAACGTACTTCCTTTTCCCGGAACGGAAGCAACCTTGATATAACCGCCCTCGCCGGATATGATCTGTCGGGTAAGGTATAAGCCGATGCCCACACCTTCTTGTTTCTGCACACTATTTGAGCGGTAAAAGCGAGCAAATATCTTCGCTTGCTCAGTTTCCGGTATGCCTGAACCGGTATCCGATATATCGATCCTTGAAAACATTTCATAGCTTACGGCAGAAATAGTAATGGTGCCATGCTCTGTATATTTGATGGCGTTGTCTACGATATTAGCCAGCGCTTCCGCTGTCCATTTGAAGTCGAATACAGCAAAAGCATCTGTATCCTGCATTTGCAAAGACAATCCTTTTTCAGAAGCCTTGGCAGTATATTGTTCTACCACACTTTCAAGCAGCGGCTGCAGCGCTGCCAGCTTGGGGGAGAGTGAAATGATCCCGTTTTCCAGTCTGGAAAGCTTTACGAGAGAATCGATCAGAAATCGCAGCTTTTCCGATTGCTTGTACAGCGCCTCCACATTTGCCTTCGCCGATGCAGGCAGAGTTTCCTCCATCAAAAGCTCGCTGTATAACAGCAGGTTTGCAATCGGCGTTTTCGTCTGGTGGGAGATGTCCGCAATCAAGGTTTTGATTTTGTCTTTTTCCTGCGCTATATTTTGAGAAGATGCTTCTGCAGCAGAAAGATAGTGCGCAAACTTCGTTTCCAATGCAGACAGCTGGCTTTCATCAAAATTGGTTTCAGAAAAGGAGCCGGTCATGGCAGCGTCCAGCATCTTTTCGATATCTTCCATCGTTTTTCTGACCTTCCTCCGCTCCCATAATACAGCAGCTATCGCCACCAGAAAACATAGCAGTATGATCACAATGCCGGTTTTATTCATCTTTTATCACCCAGCTATAACCGATTCCATAGACAGTTTTAATGTATTTCTGTGCGCCAAGCTTATCCCTCAGACGCTTGATCGTAACGGATAAAGCATTTTCATCCACATATTCTGCGCCATCTGTCCAGATCCGGTCGACAAGGTCTCCACGGGTCATGGTTCGACCACGATTTTCAACAAGCAGACGCAGTAATTTTTGTTCCGTTTTACTCAATTCCACTTTTGAATCTCCCACATAAAAGGTCATAGCCTCAAAGTCAAAGTGAAATAAATCAATATGGAACGGCGCATTTTTATGGTTTGACGCTTGCTTTCGCAGTTGGGTATTCACCCTTGCCCGCAAAACCGAAAGAGAAAAGGGTTTGGTAATGTAATCATCAGCGCCCCGCTCCAGTCCGTCTACGATATCCAGATCGGTGTCGTTGGCAGTCAGCAGAATAACAGGAACTCCGGGCATGTTTTCCTTGACCTCCCGGAGCAGCTCAAGCCCACTGCCATCCGGCAGATTGATATCCAGCAGGATCAGGGATACACTCCCGCAAAGCAGCTGCTCCTTCGCCGTTTTTAGGTCTTGGCAGGAAATGATTTTCCGATCATCTACTTTCAGTGCTTTGCATAAGCCTTGATTCAAACCGATATCATCTTCAACAATCAGTAATTGTTCCATATATCTCACTCCCTCGTTATTCAAATGCCACCATTATTTCCTTGGGCAATTTTTCGTTCTCACAGTTCAAAAGATAGGCTCTTGCTCTGTTTGCAAATTTGTTTGTTTTCACTGTATCCCAATCAGTAAGCCGGATGATCTCCGCTGTCCCGTTTTTTTACTTTCTTAATTGTATCATGCTAATGTAAAGAAATCCATATTATCTGAAAAGTTGTCCTGTTTTTTGAAAAATCCGGCATATCATAGTAGAAAGAGTCAAACACCTGCCAATCATGGCGGGTATGGGGATTTATGGGCGTGGAAGCTGTTGCATCTGGGAAATAAAAAGATTAACAAGATGCTGAGGGAACTGAAAGTACATAATCGATTTATCGAGCCATCCGTTCAAAGTAGAACGAAATCAGGAGTTGTTTGAATTGAGATGCGGTATTGAGAAAGAAGGGGTATTAGTTCCGCTTATGTTGAGAAAGAATCCGCATGGTGATGGATATGAAACAAGAATTGACAAAAGCAAATAATATGAGTGAAGAAAAAGTCAGAGCTATTATTGAAAAATGCACTGACAGTAGATTTTTAGGTGCTTTGGGAGAGAAAACAGTAAATGTTCTGAAAGTCAATTTGATGTTGGACGGTATCCTGTAACTAGTACTCTCAAAAGATGAGCAAAAGATTTCAGACTTCTGCTCATCTTTACACAATCTTAATTTCAAAACAAACTTACTTACGCCCATTTAATACAAATAAAGATAGAATAAAGGAAATATAAAAAAGAAATTAAGATTATGGGGATATAGTTATGCAACAGACAAACAGATCACGACATCGACATATAACATCATTTCAAGTGATTAGTTTAGGGTTTTTATCCGTGATTCTCTTAGGCAGTCTGCTTTTGATGCTGCCAATTGCTACAAAAAGCGGTCAGTGTACCTCCTTTTTTGGATGCTTTGTTTACCGCAACTTCTGCAGTTTGTGTGACGGGACTGGTTATTAAGGATACGGCAACCTACTGGTCTTTATTTGGTCAAGGAGTTATTTTATTGCTGATTCAAATCGGAGGTATGGGAATTATTACGATTGCTATTGCGATTGCTGTTGTTTCCGGGCGTAAAATCGGGTTGATGCAGCGAAGTACCATGCAAGAGGCAATTTCGGCTCCAACGGTGGGTGGTATTGTGCGGAGAACGCAATTTATTATTCGGACTACTATTCTTATCGAAATCATTGGTGCGGCTCTTTTAGCCCCTGTTTTTTGCAGGGACTTTGGGTTTTGGAAAGGAATATGGTATTCGCTGTTCCATTCTATTTCTGCTTTTTGCAATGCAGGATTTGATCTGATCGGTATAAGAACACCTTTTCCTCGTTAACATCCTATTCTGTACAGCCGATTGTAAATCTTGTAATTATGATGCTGATTATTGCAGGAGGTATTGGATTCCTTACCTGGGAGGATATAAAGAATCATAAATGGCATTTAAAAAATACCGGATGCAAAGCAAGGTGATTTTTATGGTAACAGGAATATTGATATTCTTACCGGCTCTTTACTTTTTTATTTTGAGTTTTCAAATGTGCCTCTTACAGAAAGAGTATGGGTTTCTTTGTTTCAATCCGTTACGCCGAGAACTGCAGGATTTAATACGGCAGATTTGACTTTATTCAGTGAAGTTGGGCAAATGCTTATCATTATGCTGATGCTCATCGGTGGCTCGCCCGGTTCCACTGCAGGTGGTATGAAAACGACGACTCTTGCAGTTCTCGTTTCATCGGCATTATCTGTATTTAGAAAAAAGGAACACACTCATTTTTTTGGCAGACAAATTCCGGATGGCACTATCAGAAATGCAGCTACGATTTTTTTGATGTATATCGTTTTATTCCTTGTCGGAGGAATGGTAATTAGCAGCACAGAAGATATTCCACTTATGACCGCTTTGTTTGAGACGGCGTCGGCAATCGGAACGGTAGGATTATCGCTGGGAATAACTCCTGATCTGGGGTTTGTTTCCCATATAATCTTGATTTGCCTGATGTTTTTTGGCAGAGTGGGAGGATTGACCTTGATTTTTGCCACCGTTTCTGAAAAAAAGGCTAACGGTTCAAAATATCCTCAGGAAAAAATTACAGTAGGTTAAGGAGAATAAAAAAATGAAATCAATATTACTTATCGGTCTGGGAAGATTCGGACGGCATATTGCTATAAAATTAGATGAATTGCATCATCAGGTGATGGCGGTAGATAAAGAAGATACTCGAGTTGATGCTGTACTTCCCTTTGTAACCAACGCTCAGATTGGGGATGCGACGAATGAGGATTTTTTGAGTTCGCTTGGTGTTGGGAATTTTGATGTTTGCATTGTGGCTATCGGAGATAACTTTCAGAATTCATTGGAAGTAACGTCCCTTTTGAAAGAACTCGGTGCAAGAATGGTGGTGTCTCGTGCCGCTCGTGATGTTCATGCAAAATTTCTTTTACGAAACGGCGCAGATGAAATTGTTTATCCCGAAAAGCAGCTTGCCGATTGGGTTGCGATCCGTTATAGTGCTGATCATATTTTCGATTACATAGAACTAGATGAAGGACATGCAATCTTTGAAATATCTATACCGGGAGAATGGATAGGAAAAACAATCGGTCAGTTGGATATACGAAAAAAATATAACATCAATATTATGGCACTGAAAACAAATGATATTATGAATTTGAAAATAAGTTCCGATACGCAGTTGTTAAAGGGCAGTACCATGCTTGTTCTTGGGGAGACGAAACATATTCAAAAATGTTTTCATATTTAATTTTTGAAAGAAGTTGGTGATATGAAAGACTTTGCTTTACTTATAGTGGTGTTGGTAGCATTTATTTATGGTTATTTTCTTATGGGAAAACTGGATAAATTTCTCGAGGAAAACCAATCCCAAAAACTTATTTCAGGTTCTAAGCTCAGGATTGGATTTGAAACACCTGTAATTATAGATTCTATTGCAGATCTATTAGAACAATTTTCAAGCGAATACCCAAACTATGAGCTGAATCTGTTCTACGGTTCTGTAAGTGAAATAATAAATGGGCTAGGAAATAATAAACTTGATTTTGGCTTTATCATAGAAAGCTCCAACGATATTCTGAAAGATGAGTATTGTTCCTTATCCCTTCAAATAAAGCAAAGTGTCATTAATCCAGACTCTGTAGACATTACGGTACATCCCATCAACACGATTGAGAAACCAGCGAGAGTGATATGGCAAAATGACATTGATTGTATGAAGAGTCTATTTGTCGAAAAATTGCGTGATTTTTCGGAGCGTTTTCCGCTTTCGGCTACACGCCCGAATGGAAAAAAAGAAGAAAAGGTGTTATAATCTTTATGCGATTTTAATGTCAGTGCTAAATTGCTTTTCTGAAATTCACTTATTTTTCTATATAATGTTTTTGTACAAGGAGATGACCGTATGGGTGAAAGCAGACACAATCCGGAACAGTTATTGAAGGCAATCCAAGCCGATGAAGAAAATCGGAATAAAGGACATTTGAAAATCTTCTTCGGATATGCGGCTGGTGTGGGTAAAACCTACGCCATGTTGGAAGCGGCTCATATGGCAAAACAGCAGGGAATTGACGTGGTAGCCGGTTATATAGAACCCCACTCACGCCCCAAAACAGCAGCTCTTTTGAATGGCTTAGAAGTTCTTCCTACAAGAGAAGTTCTCTATAATGGTATGATACGGAACGAATTCGACATTGACATGGCACTGAAAAGAAAACCACAGCTTATCCTTGTGGATGAACTTGCTCATACGAATGCCGAAGGATGTCGTCATGCAAAACGGTATCAGGACATTAAGGAACTTTTGAATGCAGGGATTGATGTCTATACGACTGTCAATGTTCAGCATATTGAAAGTCTTTGTGATACAGTTTCATCCATTACGGAGATTGTTGTACAGGAACGCATTCCGGATTCTCTGTTTGATAATGCAGATCAGGTTAAATTAATGGATATTGAACCACAGGATTTGATCGACCGTTTGAATACAGGAAATGTATACAGACAGACACAGGCAAAACAGGAGGTAGAAAATTTTTTCACAATAGAAAATTTGACAGCTCTTCGGGAGATTGCACTGCGGCGATGTGCGGACCGGGTGAATATCCTCACAGAAAATGCCCGCATTAAAAATCATGGAGATTATCATACAGACGAACATATTCTTGTTTGTCTATCTTCTTCTCCATCTAATGCGAAAATTATCCGTACCGCCGCAAGAATGGCTTCTGCTTTCAAAGGAAAGTTTACGGCTCTGTTTGTAGAAACACCTGATTTTTCGGTGATGAGCGAGGAAAATATAAAACGCCTTCGTTCAAATGTTCGTCTTGCTGAGCAACTTGGGGCAAAAATTGAAACAGTTTATGGAGAAGATATTCCGTTTCAGATTGCGGAATTTGCCCGTTTGTCCGGTGTGTCAAAGATTGTGATCGGGCGAAGTTCTGCTACAAAACGGCATTTGCTCAGCAAACCGACCCTGACAGAAAAACTGATTGATTATGCCCCTAACCTGGATGTGCATATTATTCCGGATACGGTTTCTAATGCTGCAGTGTATCAGTTAAGAGGGGGCAGGAAAAAGAACCATATCGTCTTCTCTGCCACTGATACATTAAAATCTACTGCGATTCTGATTTTATCCAGTTTAGTCGGAATGATTTTCCAGAATCTTGGATTTGGCGAAGCAAATATCATTACTGTTTTTGTTTTAGGTCGTTCTTGTCACCGCTGTCATCACGAAACATCAGGTATACAGCCTAATTTCCTCGATTGTAAGTGTTTTGATTTTTAATTTCCTGTTTACGGAACCTCAATTTACCTTGCAGGCGTATGATCAGGGTTATCCTGTTACCTTTATTATCATGTTTTTGGCGGCATTTTTAACCGGTTCTCTTGCTATACGGATTAAAAACCAGGCAAAACAGGCGGCACAATCTGCTTACCGTACCAAAGTGTTATTTGACACAAACCAGCTATTGCAACAGGCAAAAGATAAAAATGAAATTGTATCTGCAACTTCAAATCAGCTCATTAAACTCTTGGGAAAAGATATCGTTTTTTATTTAGCTGATGGAGAAGTGTTGGATACGCCGCATATTTTTTCTGTAACTGAGGAAAATTTGGAATCGTGTATTTCCGAAAATGAAAAGGCCGTTGCCGGCTGGGTATTGAAAAACAATAAACGTGCCGGAGCCACAACAGGAACGCTTTCCAATGCAAAATGCCTGTACCTTGCTGTTCGCAGCAGCAGTATGGTATATGGAGTTGTTGGAATCGTGATGGGGGAAATACCTCTTGATCCATTTGAAAACAGTATTCTACTGTCCATTCTCGGAGAATGTGCCCTGGCTTTGGAAAATGAGAAAAATGCCCGTGAGAAACAGGAGGCGGCTATCCTTGCAAAAAATGAACAGTTGCGAGCGAACCTGCTGCGTGCTATTTCACATGATTTGAGGACACCGCTGACATCCATTTCCGGTAATGCCAGCAACCTTTTGTCCAATGGCGATTCCTTTGATAATGATACAAAAAAGCAGCTGTACACGGATATTTATGATGATTCCATGTGGCTGATTAACCTTGTAGAAAACCTGCTGGCTGTAACCCGGATTGAAGAAGGACGGTTGAATCTCCGTATAACGGAAGATTTGATGGATGACGTGATCACAGAAGCGTTACATCATATTAACCGAAAGAGTGAAGAACATCATATTTCCGTTGAAAGCAAAGAAGAATTTCTTCTTGCAAAAATGGATGCAAAGCTTATTGTTCAGGTAATCATCAATATTGTTGATAATGCTATCAAATATACACCTAAAAAACTCTCATATTGTTATTCGGACAGAAAAAGCGGGGAAAACAAGCAATCGTATCTATATCGGATGACGGAAACGGAATTGCTGACGAAATAAAGCCACGGATATTCGACATGTTCTACAGCGGTGCAAATCAAATTGCAGACAGCCGCCGAAGTTTAGGACTTGGATTATCTTTGTGCAAGTCCATTATTAACGCCCACGGCGGAGAACTTACTGTTTCAGATAATCTGCCGCACGGAACAGTATTCACATTTACATTACCGGCAGGGGAGGTCAAAGTATATGAATAAGTCACTAATATTAGTTGTAGAAGATGACACATCTGTCAGAAATTTAATTACAACAACCTTGAAAGCGCACGAATACCGATATCTGACGGCACCCGATGGCCAATCGGCAATTTTAGAAGCATCTTCACACAATCCTGACATTGTTTTACTTGATTTAGGACTTCCTGATATGGATGGTGTTGAGATTATTAAAAAATTCGTACTTGGTCGAACATGCCAATTATCGTAATCAGTGCTCGCAGTGAAGATACCGATAAAATTGACGCGTTGGATGCCGGTGCAGATGATTATTTAACAAAGCCATTTTTCTGTTGAGGAACTGCTTGCCAGACTACGAGTCACGCAAAGAAGGTTTATCCGATGATGCAAAAAGTATCCCCTGCCGAAGCGATTGTTTTTGTAAACGGAAAACTTCGTGTAGATTATGTTGCAGGTTGTGCCTATTTGAATGAAGAAGAGTTACATTTAACACCTATTGAATATAAGTTGCTTTGCCTGTTGACAAGAAATATAGGAAAAGTTCTGACACATACTTTCCTTACGCAAAGTATTTGGGGAAGCAGTTGGGATAATGATATTGCCTCCCTTCGTGTGTTTATGGCGACACTTCGTAAAAAAATCGAGAAAGAACCGAACTCTCCACAATACATCCAAACACACATTGGCGTGGGGTATCGGATGTTGAAAGTTGATTGAACTTCACAACACCATAGTTAAAGTTGGAATATAACTGATATTTGTACTTAAATGCAATCAGACATTAAAGATAGAGAATGCAAAAGCAGACTACAGAGCAAATCAGAAAGGGAAAAAAATTTCCCAGTCGTCACTGGGAAGAATCATGGCGCAGGAAAACCTGCCGTCACTGATCACACTTGAAAAAATATGTACAGCATTAGGCGTGACATTATCACAGTTTTTTCAGGAAGGTAATTCAGAGAATCTAACAGAAAAAACAGAAAAAAGTTCTAGGGATATGGAACGATCTGAGTACAAATGAGCAGGAAACAGTAATGTCAATGCTGCGTGGACTTCGGAAGTAGGAGAACAGTTCGAGTATATGTATCGGCTGTTTCTTTTTTTGTTTTTGAACGTTAAAACGGTAATTTTTTTCTTGTGCATAGTAGAACGTTAAAGTATAA
>ENA-OQIF01000665-OQIF01000665.1-human-gut-metagenome-genome-assembly--contig:-NODE-665-length-11055-cov-2.666453_pt1 | contig 11055 bp, 9 predicted proteins | sample MGYA00242574_ERZ504738 | MGnify/ENA primary metagenome ERZ504738 (study PRJEB26092, sample SAMD00036437) | human gut metagenome | host: Homo sapiens | study: EMG produced TPA metagenomics assembly of...
CAAGACGCTCACCGACATCCTCGGCGCCGAAGACGCCTTCGGCGACATGGACTTCAAGGTGGCCGGCACCTCCGAATTCATCACCGCCCTGCAGCTCGACACCAAGCTCGACGGCATTCCGGCCGACGTGCTTGCCGGTGCGCTCAAGCAGGCCCATGAAGCACGCAAGACCATTCTCGAGGTGATCAACGAGTGCATCGACGGCCCGGCCGAGATGAGCCCGTTCGCACCGCGCATCATCACCACCACCGTTCCGGTGGACAAGATCGGCGAGGTCATTGGCCCGAAGGGCAAGATGATCAACCAGATCCAGGAAGACACCGGCGCCGAGATCGCGATCGAAGACGACGGCACCGTCTACATCTCCTCCGAAGGTGGCGAGGCCGCCGAGAAGGCGAAGCAGATCATCGACGAGATCGCCAACCCGCACGTGCCGCAGGCCGGCGAGACCTACAAGGGCACCGTGGTGAAGACCACGTCGTTCGGCGCCTTCGTCAACCTGACGCCGGGCATCGATGGCCTGCTGCACATCTCGCAGATTCGCAACCTCGCCGATGGCCAGCGCATCGACGCCGTCGAAGACGTGCTCAAGGAAGGCGATTCCGTGGAGGTCGTGGTGCAGGGCGTCGACGACCGCGGCAAGATCTCCCCTGGCCATCCCGGGCTTCGAGAACCAGGAGAACAATGCCGGTGGACGCCGTTCCGACGACCGTCCGCGCCGTGATGACCGCCGTCATTCCGACGACCGCCGCCGTGACGACCGTCCGCGCCGCCGTTCCGACGACCGTGACCGTGACTACGACGACCGTCCGCGCCGTCGCCGTGACTACGACGATGACCGTGATTACGATGATCGTCCGCGTCGCCGCTCACACCGTGACTACGATGACGATCGCGATTACGATGATCGTCCGCGCCGCTCCGACCGTCGCCGTGACTACGACGATGACCGTCCGCGCCGTCGCCGCAATGATGATCGCAATCCGCGCTATGTCGCCGATGAGAACTACGACGAATACCGCGAGGGACGTGAGGTGCGCCACGAGCGTCCGCGTCGTCGTGTGCGCCGCGACTTCGATCCGTTCGACGACTGAGCCGAACATCCGGGCGTTCTGAATCGACTGGATCGATTTAGATAGCGTGTTTGCATAAGGGAGGATCCGGCAATGCCGATCCTCCCTTTGTCATATCCGGGCGCCTTCCATCCATGTGTCGAGACGGACAGACATCTATGTGGTGTCGGGGAATCCGGACATTCGCAGCCATGCTGATGGGCGTGATCCGCAAAGCCTCTCATGAGCTGGACACCGATTATGTGAGGGTATGGTGAAATGCGATAATCGTGCCATTGCGTGCGCACCGGGCGCATGGAAGGAGAAGATATGAGCGGTTGGATTATCGCGCTGATTGTGATTGCAATCATTCTCGTGCTGACAATCTGGGTCATCGGCATGTACAACAGTCTCATCGGCATGCGCAACCGGGTTGGCAACAGCTGGGCGCAGGTGGATGTGCTACTCAAGCAGCGTGCGGATCTCATTCCGAATCTCGTGGAGGTCGTGAAAGGGTACGCCACGCATGAGTCGACCGTGTTCGAACAGGTGACGAAAGCACGCGCCGGCGTCGTGGAAGTCGCGAACAACCCAAATTCCACGCTCGAGCAGCGCGCTGCAGCCGAGCAGGCACTCACCAACGCGATGGTGAATCTGCGGGCGATTGTCGAAGCATACCCGGACCTCAAGGCGAACCAGAACTTCCTCGACCTGCAGGGACGCCTCGCCAGCCTCGAAGACAAGATCGCCTATGGCCGCCAGTTCTACAACGACACCGTGCTCAAGTACAACAACCGCATCATGCAGGTGCCCACGAACATCATCGCCGGCATGTTCCACTTCCAGCCGGCCCAGTATTTCGCCGCGGACGAGGCCGATCGCTCGGTCCCGCAAGTCAAGTTCTGAGTTCCCGCGCCCCGCGTATGCGCATGGCCGTATACGCGGGGCGTTCGTATACTCTGCGCGCTTCGCGTGCGATGCAAGGACATCGATGAAGAAACTCTCACGCTCCGTTTTCAGCTCATTCACCATCAGCTGCATCATCATTGTGGCGACGCTGCTCCTCGGCTACTTCGTGGCCACCGACGCCAACAATTCGGATCTGAGCTACCGTGCGCTCGACTACAATGTGCGGGTGGAAGACAACGGCGATCTGCGCATCCGCGAGACCGTCGACGTCAAGCTCGACTCCCGCAAGGACGAAGATGACAATCCGAAGCCGTGGAAACAGCTGTACCAGCAGTACACGCTCAGGTCGTCGAATCTGACCAACATCACGAACATCAGCGTGAAGAACCTCACCTCGGGGGAGGAATACACGCAGACCGAACCGCAGTCGCCCTCCGGCATCTCGAACTCCACCTGGAACGAGAAGTTCGCCAGACGCTGGTACATAGCCGATGTCACCGACGGCGACACGAACCCGAAGCCCTATGAACCATTGACCGACGGTCTCGCCTCAAGCGGCAGTGATGGTGTGGTGACGAAGACGGTGGAGATAGGTTGGAACATCCCAGCCACACAATCGTCCAGCAGCAAGCGATTCCAGATCGACATGACATGGGAGGGCGTGACGACCGCCTACAACGACGTCGCGAAATTCCAGTGGGAGCCCTTCGGTGCGAAGAACCAGACGCCGATCGGCGTGATGACGACGACCGTGGAGTTCCCCGCAGGCGTGACGAGGAGCGACTCGTGGGCATGGCTCCATTACAGCGGCAACTCAAGCACGGAGCGAACGGCCAACGGGCTCAAGTTCACCGCCTACAACGTCAGATCCGGGCAGTACCTCGACCTCGTGGCGATGATCGGCGCCAACCACATGCATGGTGTGACACGTCATGTGGACGAAGACACGAAGCAGTGGACGCTCGACGACGAGGCCCGTCAGGAGCGCGAATGGCATGAGCGGCAACGCCGGAATGCACAGCTGCGCATCGTGCTGTGGGTTGCCATTGCGGTGGCAGGTGCGCTGCTCGCGTTCTTCGGCATACGTTCCGCCATTCGCAGCGTGGATGCGGCCAAATACAAGGGCAACATCGAATACTGGCGTGAGCCGCCCAATATGAGCCCTGCGGCGGCGGCCCAGCTCTACGACATCGTGATGGGCGTGCGCAATGGTGGGGTGACACTCGCGAACCGCGAGATGGCGTCGACCATGATGTCGCTGGTGAGCAAGGGGGCAATCGCCGTGTATCCGGGCAAGGCCGAACTCTACCGTGGCATCGACATGTCGCGCGCCAACTCGGCCGGTCTCGCGCAGATGCTTTCGTCGAATGGGGCGAGCGAGAAGGAGCTCATGAAGACGAGCACGATTGTGATCATGCCGCGCGCGCTGGCCGAGCATCATGAGGAGCTGAACCTATGCGGTTCGGAGGAACGTCTGCTCGGCATTCTGATGGAGGCGTACAAGCGCATCCACTCGCCGGTGTTCGACCTCAGGCAGATGAACAAGGCGTTCAGGAAATGGACGAACGGATACAAGGCGATCGAGAAGTTCAATGCGGCCTGCAAGGCCGAACTCGAATCGCTGCACGCCACCAGATCCGTCGGCACGGCGGCGGTGACCTGCGGCATCCTCGGCATCATCGTCGGCATTGCAAGCGCGTTCTACTTCATTGCGGCGGAGCATAATTTTGCACTCGCATTGTGCATCAGCCTGCCGATCACCGTGCTGTGCCTGTTCGCGCTCGTCTACTGCACCACCACCGGCATCACCGATTCCGGCCAGCAGTATGCAGGGCAGGTGCGAGGGCTGGCCAAATACCTCGAGGACTTCAGTGAGTTCAGCGACCGCGGCGTGCTCGACCTGACGTTGTGGGACCGCTACCTCGTGTATGCGACGGCATTCGGCATCTCGAAGAAGGCGCTGCGGCAGCTGGCCGCCGCCTACCCGCAGGTCGCCGATCAGGATTGGCTCGATTCGAACGCCTCGAATCTCGGCCTGCTCTACTGGTCCACCAGACCGTCGACGATCGTCGGTTCGGGCATTGGCAATGCGCTCGCCAACGGCACCGGCTCGTTTGGTGGTTTCGCCGGCGGATTCGTGGACATCGGCACGCAGCTCAATTCGGGCTTCTCGTCGATTCAGTCCACAATCCGTTCCGCGGCCCCTTCGTCAAGCTCCGGTTCGGGCGGCTCGTTCGGTGGCGGCGGTTTCGGCGGCTCCGGCGGTGGTTCGGGCGGCGGCTCATTCGGCGGCCGTTAGAAGTCCCAATCGTCGTCGTCGGTCTCCTCGGCCCTGCCCATGACGTAGGAGCTGCCGGAACCCGAGAAGAAGTCGTGGTTCTCGTCGGCATTCGGCGAGAGCGCGGCCAGGATCGCCGGGTTCACGTCGCAGATCTCGCTCGGGAACAGGGCCGGGTAGCCGAGGTTCATCAACGCCTTGTTCGCGTTGTAGTGCAGGAACTTCTCCACGTCGTCGGACAACCCTACCTCGTCGTAGAGCGAGTGCGTGTACTCGACCTCGTTCTCGTACAGCTCGTTCAGCAGATCGTAGGTGTAGGTCTCCATCTCAGCGCGCTTGGCGTCGCTCGCCATCTCGAGGCCTTTCTGGTATTTGTAGCCGATGTAGTAGCCATGCACGGCCTCGTCGCGAATGATCAGTCGGATCACGTCGGCCGTGTTCGTCAGCTTCGCATGGCTCGAGAAGTACATGGGCAGGTAGAAGCCGGAGTAGAACAGGAACGATTCGAGCAGCGTCGACGCCACCTTGCGCTTCAGCGGGTCGTCTCCCTCGTAGTAGTCGAGCACAATCTGCGCCTTGCGCTGCAGGTGCGGGTTCTTTTCGCTCCAGTCGAAGGCCTCGTCGATCTCGCGTGTGGAGCACAGCGTGGAGAAGATCGACGAATAGCTCTTCGCATGCACGCTCTCCATGAACGCGATGTTCGTGTACACGGCCTCCTCGTGCGGGGTGAGCGCGTCGGGAATCAGGCTCACGGCGCCCACAGTGCCCTGGATCGTGTCGAGCAGCGTGAGCCCGGTGAACACGCGCATCGTGAGCGTGTGCTCGGCGTCGCTCATCTGCCGCCAATCCGGAATGTCATTCGAAACCGGCACTTTCTCGGGCAGCCAGAAATTGCCGGTGAGACGATCCCAGACCTCCAGGTCCTTCTCGTCATCCAATCGGTTCCAGTTGATGGCGGTAACGCGGTCGATGAGTTTTGGCATGACAGATCCTTTCAATAAATTTCGGCGAATGCGTGCCCGTCAGAGCATGCAGCTGACGCAGCCGGCGACTTCGGTGCCTTCGAGCGCCTGCTGGCGGATGCGTATGTAATAGAGCGTCTTGATCCCCTTGCGCCACGCATAGATCTGCGCTTTGTTCAGGTCGCGCGTCGTCACCGTGTCGGGGAAGAACAGCGTGAGCGAGAGTCCCTGGTCCACATGCGGCGTGGCCTCGGCGTAGGTGTCGACGATCGCTTTCCATCCGATTTCGTAGGCGTCGTCGTACAGGTCGAGGTTGTCGTTCGTCATGTATGGCGCCGGGTAATACATGCGGCCGATCTTGCCTTCCTTGCGAATCTCGATCTTCGAGGCGATCGGGTGGATCGAACTCGTGGCATGGTTGATGTACGAGATCGATCCGGTGGGCGGCACCGCCTGCAGATACTGATTGTAGATGCCGTCGCGCAGAATCTCGCCCTGCAGTTCGCGCCAGTCGCGTGCGGTGGGAATCCGCACACCGAAGCGTTCGAACAGTGCGCGCACGGTCCCGGTACGCGGTTCGGTGTCGAGGGAGCCGTCGAGATACTTGTCGAAGTAATTACCGTCGCTGGGCTGCCTGGCGTACGCGGAGTCGGCGAAGCGCGCGAACGCGTGGCCGTTCTCGACGGCGAGGGCATGCGAGGCGCGGTAGGCGTGGAACGCGACCGTCTCAAAATACATGTTTGTGAAATCGAGCGCTTCCGGTGAACCGTACCGTATGCCTTCGCGGGCGAGGAAGCCGTGCAGATTCATCTGACCAAGCCCGATGGCATGCCCCTCCTCGTTCGCGCGGGCGATCGAGGGCACCGCGCCGATATGCGTGTGCTGCGAGACCGCGGTGAGCGCGCGAATCGCCGTCTCCACCGGACCGGCGAGCCCGGCGTCCATCGCGCGCGCAATGTTGAGCGAACCGAGATTGCAGCTCACGTCACGGCCGACATGCGCATAGCTCAGGTCTTCGTAGTACGTGCTCGGTTCCTGCACCTGCAGAATTTCCGAGCACAGATTGCTCATCGTGATGCGCCCGTCAATCGGATTCGCCGCATTCGCCGTGTCTTCGAACAGCAGGTACGGGTAGCCGGATTCGAATTGGATCTCGGCGAGCGTGGTGAAGAACTCGCGCGCGTCGATGAAGGTCTTGCGAATGCGGTCGTCTGCAAGCATCTCCTCGTATTTTGCAGTGACATTGACATCCGCGAACGGCACGCCGTACACGCGCTCCACGTCGTACGGGCTGAACAATGCCATCTTCTCGCGGCGCTTCGCCAACTCGAACGTGATGTCGGGGATCACCACGCCGAGCGCGAGCGATTTGATGCGGATCTTCTCGTCCGCGTTCTCGCGCTTGGTGTCGAGGAACTTCAGGATGTCGGGGTGATGCGCGTGCAGATACACCGCGCCGGCACCTTGGCGAGCGCCGAGCTGGTTCGCATAGCTGAACGAGTCCTCGAGCAGTTTCATCACGGGGACGACTCCGCTCGACTGGTTCTCGATGTGCTTGATCGGCGCGCCCTCCTCCCGCAGATTGCTCAGCAGCAATGCCACGCCGCCGCCGCGTTTGCTCAGCTGGAGCGCCGCGTTGATGCCGCGTGAGATCGACTCCATATTGTCTTCAATGCGGACCAGAAAGCAGCTGACCGGCTCGCCGCGCTGCGCTTTGCCGAGGTTGAGAAACGTGGGCGTGGCCGGCTGGAACCGGCCGAGCACGATCTCGTCCAGCGTGCGCATGGCCATCGGCTCGTCGCCGTCGGCCAGCGCGAGCGAGACGGCGGCCGCGCGCTGCGGGAAGTCCTCCAGGTAATGCTCGCCGTCGAAGGTCTTCAACGCGTAGGAGCGGTAGAACTTGAACGCGCCCAGGAACGTCTCGAAACGGTGCGGCAATGCGTCGGCATGCGCATAGAACGCGTCGAGGAACTCGGGGGAGTATTTGCTGAACACGTCGTATTCGTAGTAGTGGTGGTCCACCAGATAGCGCAGGCGTTCGCGGGTGCTTTCGAAACGGATCATGCGCGGGGCCACGTGTTCGGCGAGGAAGGCATCCACGGCCTCGTGGTCCTTGTCGAACTGGATGTTGCCGTCCTCGTCGTAGAGGTTCAGCATGGCATTGAGGGAATGGTAGTCTGCGGTCATTGCGGTCTTTCAGTCGGTGGGGGTATCGGAGAAGAAGCGGCGGACGCCCTCGCGCACGGCATGGACGTCTTCCCGGGTGCCCATGAGTTCGAAGCGGTACATGAGCGGCACATGGCATTTGCGGGAGATGATGGGGCCGGCGGCCGCGTACGCCTCCCCGAAGTTCGTGTTGCCGGAGGCGATCACCCCGCGGATCCACTCGCGGTTCGCGGGGTCGTTGAGGAAGCGCTTGACTTGCGGGGGCACCGCTTTGCGCGCATCGCCGCCGCCATAGGTGGGCACGATGATGATGTACGGTTCGCGCACGTTGAGCGGTGCCGCATTGGGCTGCAGCGGTATGCGGAACACGTTGACGCCGCACGAGGGGAAATCGCAGTGTTCCACGAACCGTTCGGTGTTGCGCGACGCCGACGAGAAGTAGACAACGGCGCTCATGCGAGCACGCCGCTCGCTGAGGAGACCGTCTGCAGTCTGCGTGCGACATCGCGAATTCTGTCGGGGCGGTAGCCGGTCCAGAAGTCCGAGTCCACGAACACTACCGGCGCCTGACGGAAACCGGCTTCCTGCAGTGTGGCGAGCGCGACCGGGTCGGTGGTGATGTCGACGACGGTGTAGGGGGCGCCGAGTCTGTCGAACGCGCGTTTGGTGGCCGCACACTGCGGGCAGTTCGGTTTCGAATAGATGGTGATGTGCATTCGGTTCCTTCCGCTGTGCATGGGTGGGTACGTCTGCCAAAAACAATACCTTGTGTTTGAGTTTGCAGTGAACCACTACATCTAGTGTTTCGGTGTGTGAGGAACGCCACAAAGCGCCCGCTGCGTGCGTGTTTCAACGCGTGTTGCGCGCGGAGTGTGGATGCGCGGCTGTCGGGAGTGTGAGATTTCCCACACGGCACGCCGTCATGTTCGCCGCCAGCATGCCCGGGTGTGTCGGAGGTGAGGCGCAGTCTGTTCCCGCGCGCGCATACCATGTAAGGAAACACCGGTAGCAGATAAGGAGCAGCATGGTATTGCATAGGAATCTGGGCCCGTTTGACACCACGGCCATAGGCTTGGGCGAGATGCCGCTGACGATCGAGAACAATCTGGGGCCAAAGATGGGTGTGGAGACCATTCACGCCGCACTCGATGCGGGTTGCCGCCAGATTGACACGGCATGGGCGTACTACTGCTCCGGAGGCGAGGAGCAGACCGGCGAGAAGCTCGTGCGCGAGGCGCTCGCCAGCTGGGACGGTCCGCGTGACGAAGTGCTCGTGGCCACCAAGGTGGGGCACTTCCGCAACTTCACCGACGGCAAACCCACCTGGGATGTGGACGGCAGCCCGGAGAACCTGATCAAACGCGCCAAGCAGAGCGCATTCGAACTCGGTGTCGACATGATCGACCTGCTGTACTTCCACCGCCCCGACCCGAAGATCCCGTACGGCGAATCATGCGAGGCGATGAAGGAGATTCGCTCCATGGGCATCGCGCGCGAGATCGGCATTTCGAACGCGTCCATCGAGCAGATCGACATTGCGCGCGAGATTCTCGGCGACTCGCTGATCGCCGTGCAGAACCAGTTCTCGCCGATCTACACCGAGACAGCCGACACACTCGACTACTGCGGCAAGGTGGGGCTGAGCTTCGTGTGCTGGAGCCCGCTCGGCGGCTTCCGCAAGCCGAAGGACGAGTCGAAGTTCGACCCGTTCCGCGAGGTGGCCGAAGCGCATGGCGTGAGCTACCAGCAGGTCGTGCTCGCGTGGGAGCTCGCCAAGGGAAGCCACGTGTTCGTGATTCCGGGTGCGCACCGCCCCGCCACGATACTCGACTCGCTCAAGGCCGGCGATCTCGAACTCACGCCGGAGGAGCTCGCCAAGCTCGGCTGAGTCCGGGCGCCCGGCATAGGTTCGGCATAGGTCATGCGGCACGTTGCGCGGAATTTCCGTGTGGCGTGCCGTTTTGATGTCTCGTTGTGGTTCGTTTCGCGGAAGCATCCGTGTGATGTGCCGCAGATGCCCCCTCTTTGCGGTCGGTTGTTAGGAAGGTTCCGTGAAATGGGTCGCGGAACGGTCTGGAGACGGCACGGCATACGGAATGTTCCCAGAGACGGGGCATGGCTGTGCCGCCCGCTATACTGTGTGGTCTGCATATCCCATGTGGTCTGCATTCCCGTGAATCCAAGCGAAGTGTGGTGGCATGAAACGTCGTGGCAAACCAGAGGTGCTCGCGCCGGCAGGCAATCTGCGCGGGTTGAAGACCGCCGTCGATTACGGCGCCGACGCCGTGTATTGCGGCGGCAAGTCGTTCGGCATGCGTTCGGCGCCGCGCAATCTGAGCCTCGACGACTTCCGCGAGGGCGCCGCGTATGCGCATGAGCGCGGCGCGCGCGTCTATGTCACGCTCAACATTCTGCCGCGCAACAACGAGATCACGGCGATAGAACGGTACATCGAAGATCTGCGCACCACCGGCGTGGACGCGCTGATCGTCACCGACATCGGCGTCATGATGCTCGCGCATAGGATCGCGCCCGAACTCGAACTGCATGTGAGCACGCAGGCCGGTGTGACGAATTACCTGGCGGCGAATGCATTGCATGACCTCGGTGCGCGTCGCGTGGTGCTCGCGCGCGAGATGGATTTGCAGGCGGTGCGCGACATTCGCGCGAACATTCCCGACGACTTAGACATCGAGACGTTCGTGCACGGGTCGATGTGCATGGCGTTCTCCGGGCGCTGCCTCATCTCGAACTACCTGACCGGCCGCGACGGCAATCATGGCGAATGCGCACAGCCGTGCCGTTGGAAATACTCGCTCGTCGAGGAGAAGCGGCCCGGGCAGGTGTTCCCGGTGGAGGAGACCGCGCAAGGCACGTATCTGTTCAATTCGCAGGACATGAACATGATGGCGCATCTCGACGATCTGATCGATTCGGGGCACGTCGTTGAAGATCGAAGGGCGCTCGAAGTCCGCGTACTATGTGGCTGCGATGACGAACGCGTACAAGACCGCGGTGAACGAATACATGGTGCAGCGCGGGTTCGAAGACGAAGCGGGCAACGAGCTCAAGCCGTTCCATGACCGTGTGGTGCGCGCCGGTGAGGAAGGGTTTGCAGATTCCGCACGCGACACGATCATGCTCAATGCCGACGCCGCGTTCGCCGGCATGCCGAACTGGGACAGCGCGAACGACGAAGGCGAGGCCGGCGGGATCTCGAACCGCCAGGCGCGCAGAACCGGTCTCAAGCGCCAGGGGCAGCTCGTGGAGGAGTCCGACGACGGATGGCGGCATGCACCTGTGCGACCGGCACCGCATGTGGAGTTGCCGCAATGGCTCATGGAGGAGCCGTACAAGGTGGCGCACCGCGATTACAGCACCGGTTTCTACTACCCGGAGCAGAAGGTGACGCAGAACACCGATCGCAGCGCATACTTCCGCGATTGGCTCGTGGTGGGCGAGGTGCTCTCGTGGAGTCCCGAGGAGGGCGGTCGCGTGACGATCATGAGCCGTAACAAGATGGAACCGGGCCAGCTCGTCGAGTTCCTGCTGCCCGGGCGCGCGCCGCTCGAGTACGTCGTACCGGACGGCGGCATACGCGACGCCGACGGCAACGAGGTGCCGATGGTGAACAATCCGGCCCATGTGTTCTCGTTGCCGTTGGGCGTGGAGGTTCCGGTGAACGCCG
>ENA-OQIF01000672-OQIF01000672.1-human-gut-metagenome-genome-assembly--contig:-NODE-672-length-10997-cov-2.427139_pt1 | contig 10997 bp, 14 predicted proteins | sample MGYA00242574_ERZ504738 | MGnify/ENA primary metagenome ERZ504738 (study PRJEB26092, sample SAMD00036437) | human gut metagenome | host: Homo sapiens | study: EMG produced TPA metagenomics assembly of...
TGTGCAGTCTGTCAAAGGTATCTCCGGTAATCTCAATACCAAATTCATGTGCAATTGCCGGAAGATGAAGCAGGCAGTTGGTGCTTCCTGAAATTGCCGCATGTATGAGAATTGCATTTTCAAAGCTTTCCATCGTCACAATATCTGAAGGACGCATATGTTCCATCTTTACCAGTCTTACCGCCTGTCTTCCAGCCTCTCTTGCAAATGCAAGGAGATCCGGGCTGGTTGCCGGCATCAGTGCTGTTCCCGGAAGTGCAAGACCAAGCGCCTCTGCCATGATCTGCATCGTAGAAGCTGTTCCGATAAAAGAACATGCACCGCAGCTCGGGCAGGCATTGCATTTCGCCCAGTCAAGTTTTTCTTCATCAATCTCGCCGCGCTCAAACTTTGCACTGTACATTCCGAGCTGCTCCAGAGTCAGCATTTCCGGACCCGCATTCATGGTTCCACCCGGAACAAACACGGACGGAATATCGACTCTGGCAAGTCCGATCAGATTTCCCGGCACTCCTTTGTCGCAGCTGGAAAGATAGACACCGGCATCAAACGGAGTCGCATTTGCATGAATCTCGATCATATTTGCAATCATTTCACGGCTGGCCAGGCTGTAATTGATTCCGTCTGTTCCCTGGCTTTCGCCGTCACAGATATCGGTGCAATGATAGCGTGCACCAAATCCGCCTTCCTCTGCAATTCCTTTCCGTACCTCTTCCTCCAGGATATTCAGGTGGCCGCTGCCCGGATGACTGTCACCATACGTGCTTTCCACTATGACCTGAACCTTTCCAAGATCTTCTTTCGTCCATCCGGTTCCGATGCGCAGCGGATCCAGCTCCGGCGCAAGTTTTCTCATTTTCTGACTTTTTAACTGCATTATCTTTTTCTCCCTATACCTTTTATGTTATGTACTTTCGGAATCTTTCTACACTTTCTTTTGCGGCTGATTTTCCGGCAGTTGCAATCATCAGCCGCATTGGATCCGCCGCAAACGTTGTTCCTTCCATTCTTCTGTCTTCTCCTAATTCATCTGATGTTTTTTCACATCACACACCAGCATTTCCTGCTATTTTCTTGTGTTACACGAATATCTTTTGTTGTTCAGCCTTGAATTCATCCGATGTATTTATCGTATAATCATCTTATTTAAAAATCAATATTGGAATTTTATCTAAAAAAACATTTTTGTTTTTGTGTGTTTTGATACTTTGACTTCGATCTATAAAGATATTATGATAAGAAGTAATAACGGAACAGCTAAGAAACGGAGCAAATCATATGATGACTTTATCACAGGAAGAAAAAGGTCTTCCGCAAAAAATATCAGATGACATCATCGCGCTTATTTTAGAGGAAAATTTGAAGCCGGGAGACAAACTCCCCAATGAAACCATTCTCTCGCAGCGCCTGGATGTGGGAAGAAGTTCTCTCCGGGAAGCCATGAAGCTTCTGGCCTCCCGAAACATCGTCACCATCCGCCAGGGATCCGGAACCTATATCGCCGCGTCTCCTGGTATGGTAGAAGATCCCCTTGGATTTATTTTCATTGACAATAAACAGAAGCTGGTTCAGGACCTTCTGGAGGTTCGTTTTCTGCTCGAACCTTCGATTGCTGCTATGGCTGCCACACGCGCAGATGAAAAAGACATCAAAAAAATCACTGCACTCTGCGATGAAGTAGAAACGCTCTTAAAAAATCATGAAGATCACACACAAAAAGATATTGATTTTCACACAGCTATCGCTTTAAGCAGCAAAAACGTTGTTGTACCAAGGCTGATACCTGTGATCAACAGTTCCATTCCTCTGTTTGTGGAGACAACCGGGGGAATCCTTCGCAGGGAAACCATAGAAAGCCACCGTGAAATTGCCGATGCGATTGCCTGCCGCGATCCGCTCCGCGCACAGGATGCCATGTATCTCCATCTTGTCTATAACCGCAAATGGATCTGCAGCCTCTCGCAGAAGCAATGAATTATACAAAAAGCCCGGGCACTTGGCTCCGGGCTTTTTTCGTTTAAACAAGCAAGCACAAAATACGGAAAGGTGTAAATATCATCACCATAACGAATTCCGAAGCACAACAACTCCGAAAATCAGCAATACCACTCCGGGATAAAAAAAGGACACCCCCAAGTACCGGTTTTTGCGGTTGATATTCTGTGATATTTTGGGGATTGGACGGTTCATAATAGCCGGTACGCTGCATGCCGGGCTTTTGCACGGTGTCAGATCCATGACGGCTCGTATAGTGATAGACCTCTCCGTTTACAGTGTACTCATAGGTCGGCAGATAACAAATATCCGTGACCAGTTCCTGATTGCCGTCACCATTGTCTTCCCATCGCTGGGTTTCTGATTTCGTCTGTTTGATCAGCGTCATAGTTGTGGTGGCTGTGTACTTTTGGCTGTCATCCTCATACTCGGCATAAACCTTTTTCCGATGCCGGGTTCCCAGCCAAAACAGAAGTATTGCTCCCAAAAGTAACCCAATTGCCAGACCCATATATTTCCCCCTTCCTGTCTGCTTTCTTTTGTAAGTATTGATTTATAGTAACTATTCAGTAGCCACTGTCCCGCGAGGTGTTTTGACATGAATATGTCAAAATCCCGAGACATACAAGCCAAAATGCCATCACCGGTTTCTTCTGTTTTTATTATAACAGAACCCTTCTTTCCGCACTACTATATTATTCATCTGTGCAAAAAGATTGTTACTGGTTACTGTCCACTCCGTTCTCAGCAACACGCCTTGCAGAATATCACCAGTGAACAGCAACAAAGGATTCCATAAAAATAATTTCATGTAAACTATGAGAAACACATTGCGCATCCTCGCGGAGCGTTTTTTACTTTACAGGAAAGCAATTTCCTGTAGAGTAAAAAAGCTTCCCGGGAAAATCCCGGGAAGCTTTCTGAATTTATATTTTTTATTCTATTTCTTCCGGCTCCATGCTCAGCACGTGCTCTTCACCTTTTTCAGTGATATCATATTTCTTTTTGTACTCGCTGAAGTATGTGTAATATTCGAAACTGTCCGTCGGATAGATCTTACTGTCGCGGATATGCATATCCGGGTCTTGTTCGCCACTCTTCATCAGGGCTACCATGGCACTTGCGCAATGGGATGCAATTCGTCCGAAGCTATTCAGGATATCGTTAAATACAGTTCCCTCTTCCAGCCCGCAATTGCCATTGCTCAGTCGTTCCACATGGTGCATCTTCAACTCGTCACACAGATGTGTGATGACCACACCGAGAGGAGCCACCCTCTGTGCTGCCTCTTTATCATCATTCAGAAAAGCGTTGCAGGTAATGTTGATTTCTTCGCGTACCGCTTCCATAACGATATTCAGCTCATTCCATGCTGCCGGTGAAAAGTCTGTGTGATTGTCATGCATCTCGTTGGACATATGCGCAATATAAGAAGCATGGTCTCCGATACGCTCAAAGTCACCGATCGTGTGCAGATACAGAGATACCTGACGGGTCTGTACCGTGTTCATCTCACGCTTTGTCAGCTGAATCAGATATTCTCCCAGACGGCTTTCATATTTGTCAATCAGATCTTCTTTTCTCTGTACTTTGTCAAACTTATCCTGCTGATATTCATTCAACAGATTCATGGCTCTGTTGACATTCTTGCGAAGTTTCTTTGCCATGCCGTTCATCGCACGGTGACACTGCGCGATTGCCAGTGCCGGATAGTTCAGCAGACGTTCCTCTAACAGATCAAAATCTGCTTCGTCTTCCAGTTCTTCCGCACTGCTTTTACCAGGATGCATACCAGCTTTTCGAGTTTCGGAATAAACGGGAACAGTACTACTACAGTTGCCACACGGAATACTGTATTTAACAGTGCGATAGATACCGGTGTCATCACCATATCTGTAAAGGTAAAGTGAACAAATGCATTGGCTGTATAAAAGATAACAGACCACATGATCAGTCCGAACAGGTCGTTCAGCAGATAGACCAGTGCAGTTCTCTTTCCATTTTTATTGGCGCCGATCGCAGAGATCAGAACCGGACAGGCCGCACCAACACCGATTCCCAGTACGATAGGGAAAGCACTTGCAAATGTTAAGAGACCGGTAACAGAAAGTGCCTGCAGCACACCAACGGTGGCAGATGCACTCTGTAAAACTGCTGTAAACAGGATACCTACCAGAATACCTGCCAGCGGGTTGGAAAACATCGTCAGCATCTTGATAAAGGTAGGATTTTCACGCAGCGGAGAAACCGCTCCACTCATCATCTGCATACCTGTCATCAAAATGGCAAAACCAAGCATGATATTTCCAATATTCTTATGTACGGAACGTTTGCAGAACATACGGAAAATAATACCAATTACAGCTACAACGGCAGAAATCGTCGCAGTAGAAAAGATACTTGCAATTCCGCCACCGCTTCCTCCAATATAAGAAAGACACAGGATCCAGCCGGTAATACTGGTTCCGATGTTGGCACCCATGATGATACCGATCGCCTGCTTCAGCTTCATCATACCGGAGTTTACAAAACCGATGACCATGACCGTCGTGGCGGATGATGACTGAATCACACTGGTAACACCCGTACCAAGAGCTACTCCTTTCAACGGTGTATTTGTCATTCGATATAAGAAGGCTTCCAGTTTGTTACCTGCCACCATCTTCAGGCCATCGCCCATCAAAGACATTCCAAACAAAAATAATGCTACACCGCATAGCAAAGACAAAATCATTGAAAAAATTGCCATATTTTTCTCCTCTGTTGTCTGACATCCCGGATCTGTTTCCGGAATGGACACATTCTAAATTTGGTTTCTTTTTACTTTGTTTTACTTCTTATTTTCTTTTTCTTAACATTTCCTTTCTTATTATGCCATGTTGCCGTCATGATTACAATGTTTGATTGTTTTCCGACGTGATTTTTATCATCCCGTCAAAAATGCGCCGTTTTTTTTGTGTAAATTTCAGCAATTTTCCAACTATTTTCTCTATTGACATACTTGTGTGTACCTTTATGTCAATTTCGGCTTTTCTGTTAAATTTTTAACGTCGCGGTATGGCTCTCCGTAGAATGTTTTTTTATTTACGGGAAGAAAATTGGCCGGAAACAAAAAAACGATGTCTCATCCCCTGTTCAGAAGTTATGAAACATCGTCTTACTTTTACAGATACGAACGAATATCCACCGTAAGTTTTTCTTCTATATTAATCAGCCGTTTGGCAATATCCTTTGCCTTTTCGTCAGCCTCTGCATACTGGTTCAGACAGCGGTGCAGCGACTTGATTCCCATATTGCATCCATCCGTCATCAGATCGGCGATCGTTGCGTCAGACTCATCCAGCACCAGTTTTCCTTTCGTCTTCATCCAGGACATGCCTTTTGCCATCAGGTTCGGTTCTTTCCCCTCATCCCCGTTGGCTTCCAGTTTCCGCCGGATCTCCTCCTGCAGTTTTTCATGTTTATCCCTGCATCCAAGTAACAGCTGCCGGAATTTTTCTTCTTTTACATACGGAAGTACCTCCTGAATCGAAGCAATTCCCATCTGTACACCGGCGTCACACTCCTGTAACAGCCGGATTGTCTCTTCCTGTCCCATCATTTCTTACTGCCTCCTTTTTGTTACATGCAGATATAGTATGACGTTTGAAAAAGACTTTTATGCGAATATTTTGTTTTTCTGAAAGCCTCATGCATGATTGACGTAACACGTTTTGATGTATTTTTCAGACTTCCACGATTGCTCTGCTCCAGATTTCCGTCAGTTTTTCCAGAGAATACGCTGCATTGGCAGGGCTTGTGGACGGCAGTTCTTCCATCGGAAGGTTCAGTTCCTTATCCTGATACTTTCTGTAAAGTTTTCCTGCTGTTTTTCCGTTGGTGTAAACTTTCCGGATCTGCGACGCTTCCACGATTATCCCAAGATTAGCCGGAACCACATCTTTGATACTACTGTCACTGGATCCTATGATACTGCACTGTTCAATCACATCATACACAGCAACACCACGTCTGAGAAGCATCTCCTTTTCTCTTCCACCGTTTCCGGCTCATCCTCCTTCAATACCGCCGCCAGTACTTTCCAGAAGCGATTCCTCGGATGCCCGTAAAAAAATGCCTGTTCCCTTGATTTCACAGATGGGAAACTTCCCAGAATCAGAATCCGTGATTCTCTGTTATACACCGGCCCAAAGCCGTGGCTGATGTTTTGATATTCTTTCATATATCTACTCCTTTTTTAAACTGCCTAAAAATAAGGGAATCTCCACCAAGCAAGGCGAATCTCCCCTTATTTTCTCATTATTTTTATTTCACTGCCCGTTTCTTCCCGGACAACACTGTTCCTGCAATCAGTAACACCGGAAAAACAATCGCTGCAAGGATTCCTTTTTTCAGATCTTCGGAAAACATGCTGGATACATAGCCGACCAGTGTCGGACCGCCGGAGCAGCCGAGGTCACCGCCGAGGCTAACAATGCAAACATAGCGGTTCCACCGTTTCGCATAACTGCAGATGCCTTGCTGAAGCTTCCCGGCCACATGATTCCTACGGACAGACCGCAGATCGCACATCCCAGCAGGGACAGCTGTGGAAGCGGAGACAGGGAAATCAGCAGATAAGAGCCTATACAAAGCAGCCCGCTGCCTACCATGAACTTGTCAAGATCAATTCTATCACCAAATTTTCCATAAAACGCTCTGGCACTTCCCATCAGGATGGCGAAAGCCATCGGTCCTGCCAGATCGCCGACCGCTTTGCTTACTCCCAGACCTTTTTCCGCGAAAGTGGACGCCCACTGGCTGACCGCCTGCTCGCTGGCTCCGGCGCAACCCATCATCAATAACAGGATCCAGAACATTTTCTCCCTGCACAGGTCAAGAATTGTCATTCCTGTTTCTCCTTCTTCTACCAGAGGAGCAATCGGTGCTTTTGTAAAAATCATTCCGTTCACGACCGGGATGATCGCCCAGACACACGCAAGGATCTTCCAGTTTTCAATCCCGAAAATTTTAAAAAGCAGGTGGAGATCAGTACAACTGCCACATGTCCCCAGCAGTAAAATGAATGCAACAGACTCATCGCTTTTTCTTTGTTGTCTGTCGGGCAGCTCTCCATGATCGGACTGATCAGTACTTCGATCAGACCGCCGCCGATCGCATAGATCATAACAGACAATAGAATTCCTGTATACGCATCCGGTAAAAGGTTTGGCAGTACGACCAGTCCGATCAGTCCCAGCGCGGATGCCGCATGTGCGATCACTATCGATACCCTGTAGCCGATCTTATCGACAAATCCGGCAGATAGCAGATCCACAATCAGCTGAACACCAAAGTTGAGTGTGATCAGCATGGTAATCTTACTCAACGGAATCCCATACGTTTTTTCAAAGGTTAAAAATAGCAACGGTACAAAGTTATTGACCACCGCCTGCACCACATAGCCGATAAAACAGGCATATATGGTTTTCTGATACTTATCTTTCATCACTTTTCTCCCATGTGCGCCCCGTTTTCCGGAGCTTATCCTGTTTATATTATATATCAGCCTGTGTTGTTTGTAATTGCATTTATTTCACTTCTTTTTATACTATATATCAGTAACTGTTCAGTACCTTCACGGTTACGCTACCTGCTGTATAGTTACATTCATTCATCCTTTAGCTGAGATACTTTCTGATTGCAGCCTCCTGCAACCCTTCCCCGATCACGATCAGGATCTCCTGTCCTTCTTTGATCGGCTGTTTTTTCAGTTCATGGCGAGTTGCATTGACCTCAATCCAGCTGCCATTTTCCTCCTGCATAAATCCTTTGATCCGGAAGACTGCCCCACAGGACGGATCTGCAAAGATTTTTTTCATTCCGGCAAGAATTTTCTCCACCGGCATCTGACGTTCCATCACATACACCGTGTCAAAACTGTTTTCTTCTGTAAAATCCATTTTCTGATAATTTTCCTGCACATAACCGCACTGCTGAAGCTTTGCAAAATCCTCATCTGTGAGCGCCAGACTGCCTTTCCGGATGATTTCCTGATCCAGTCTGCGACCGCAGCGTACATTTTCCAGTGCTCTGTTCAGATGTGTGATCGTTGCCTTGATCTCTTCCTTCGTTGCCTCTTCTGCTCGGCTCAACACAACCGCACCCGCATGTGCCGCCTCCGAAGCCAGCAGATACTCAGACATGTCCGAAAGTTCCGACTCCAGCTTTGCGTTGACTACGGTAATGACATTTCCGATCTGATACCACCGATCCAGCGGTTCATCCCGCAGCACATCAAAGAATTCATCCACATCGTATACACCGGATGGTTCCACCAGTACCCGATCATACCCGCACATTCCCATTGCGATCAGCTTCGTGCGAAATCTCCTCCGGTGTGTTTCCCTGTCGCATCCACCGGCGATCATCTCCAACTCGCACTTATCCCCCATCAGTTCCTGCAATAATAACATATCCACATTGACTGCGCCAAAATCATTTTCCAGAATCCCGATGTTCATTCCCTGATCCATCAGATATTTTGCATAGTGTTTGATAAATGTCGTTTTCCCCGAACCTAAGAATCCGGTGATAAGATCAATTGTAACCATATTTTCTCACCTCACGTTGTTTCCATATCATTCTGTCAGTTTTACATGACTACATTATGTTCGGTATTACTCCTGTTCTCACCTTACCCTCTTGTCACACGATGGATCCGGGTTTCATCATAACGATCCTGCTGGGTTCTCTCTTCTGCCGGATATCCCAGTGCAAAGATACCGAATGCTCTTTGACTTTCCGGAATACCGATGATTTTTCCACTTCTTCCATCCGGTCTTCTAACGGTGCGATTCCCATCCAGACACCGCCTAGTCCCACTTCATCGGTGGCAAGCCACATATTTTCCATACAGATACTCAGGTCAATCTGTGCGTACTCCGGTACGGTACATTCTTTCCGGTAAGCGGTAACGATCGCCACCGGTGCTTTCGCAGTGAGTTTTGCGTATGGTGTTGTCTCAGAAAGTTCTTCTAAAATCTCCGGATCTTCCACAATGTAGAATTCCCACGGCTGCTGGTTACAGGCAGATGGTGCTGCCATGGACGCCCTCAGAATATAATCCAGTTTTTCCGGTTCTACTTTTTTCTCCTGATACTTTCGAATACTGACTCTGTGAAATAAATCTGCCATTATTTTTTCCTCCCATATCATCGTTTTAGATATCTATTATCTTATCATTTTTCCGTATATTTTCCAAATCATTTTCGCTACAGTCCTATTTTAGATGATAATTCTGTTACTGTTACTCCCCACCCAGTAACACGCTGCGCAATGCACAGAATTTATGCTGATCATATAAATTCGCGTGATATCTCTCGGATTTTTCTGTAACCTTCACTCACCAAAAATGCCTCGCGGGATATTACCCCGGGGAACAGTAATATAATTCTCATTTTTTTTTATATTCACTAAAAATCATTGCGAAATTTTGGTACTTTTAACTTGTATTGCCTGTCCATTTTATTTTCCGATATAATAGATATCAGTAAGGGTCAATCACAGCTTTGACCCTTATCTCTATGTAAACGGCTATAATTAAAGGAGGTTCCCCAATGGAAAATGAAATTTTTGAAAAGACTCCCGTGCCGAAAGCCTTTTTTACGATGGCACTCCCAGTGGTGTTCAGTATGGTGATTTCCCTGGTCTATAATATGGTAGATACTTACTTTATCGCCCGTACCGGCAACACCAATCTTGTGGCAGGCGTCTCTCTCGGCGCACCGATTTTTACTTTGATGATCGCCCTCGGTGATATCTTCGGACTCGGTGGAAGTTCCGTGATCTCCCGGCTCTTCGGCGAGAAAAAAGACGCAGACGGAAAACGTCTCAGCGTCTTCTGTTTTTATGGCGCAATCCTGTGTGGAATCGTGATCACCGCTCTTATGCTGTTGTTTCGCCATCCGATTCTCGGACTGCTCGGTGCTGACACGGATACTTATACCTACGCTTCCCAGTACTATACCTGGCTGGTGCTCGGTGCACCGTTTATCATTGTGGCGCTGACTCCGTCGAACCTGCTTCGTACCGAAGGATTTGCCAAAGCTTCCATGATCGGTACGATTCTTGGATCTGTCGTCAATATCATTCTGGATCCGATCTTTATTTCCGTGCTTGGATTCGGCGCAGCGGGTGCGGCGATTGCTACGGTTATCGGAAATATCTGTTCTGATATTTTCTTTGTCTGGTTTTTACTGACTCGCAGCAAACGGCTTTCCGTCAGTCCTTCCGGGTTCTATATTCACAAAGCCGAGCTGCTTCAGATCTTCGCCATCGGTATCCCGGCTTCCATCACCAACCTGATGCAGAGTCTCGGCATAGCACTCACGAACCGCTCCCTTCTGCCTTTCGGAAACGACCGCGTCGCAGCCATGGGAATCGTCATGAAAGTCAACATGATCGCCGTGCTGATTCTGGTTGGATTTGCCTTCGGTGGGCAACCGCTGATCGGCTATAACTACGGTGCAAAAAATCGCCGCCGGCTGAAAGAAATCCTTTCTTTCGCCTATAAGTTTGAATGTGGTCTTGCTCTTCTTCTGACCATTCTTCTTTCTCTGGCAGCCCGCCCGATGATCCGAATCTTTATGAAAGATAACACAATCGTCTCCCTCGGCGTTCCGATGCTCCGAATGCAGCTACTCGGTATGGTGTTCGTGGCGATTGTTCTGGTCACCACCTGTACATTCCAGTCCGCAGGTATGGCAAGAAACGCGTTTCTGTTATCGATCAGCCGCCAGGGAGTGATCTTTGCCATTGTACTTGCGATTGCTTCCCACACAATCGGATATCAGGGGATTTTGCTGTCGCAGGCTATTTCAGATCTGCTGACCGCTGTGCTTGCTATCGCCCTTTATCGGACAAGTGTTGCAAAAGAACTCCACACCTGAAAAAGTTATAACATATCATTCTAAAGCATAAAAAGTTCGAATCCATCTGTTGTATAACAACTCGTGGATTCG
>ENA-OQIF01000673-OQIF01000673.1-human-gut-metagenome-genome-assembly--contig:-NODE-673-length-10986-cov-3.334101_pt1 | contig 10986 bp, 8 predicted proteins | sample MGYA00242574_ERZ504738 | MGnify/ENA primary metagenome ERZ504738 (study PRJEB26092, sample SAMD00036437) | human gut metagenome | host: Homo sapiens | study: EMG produced TPA metagenomics assembly of...
CCGGCATTCCCACCAAGGTGTTCAACGACCTCGACTCGGTGCTGCTGCACGAATGCTGGTTCGGCGACGCCATTGGCGTTCCCAGATTCGCCGTCATCACGATGGGCGCCGGCGTGGGCTATTCGATCTCCGACCACGGCGACCCAATAGACAACCCCGACAAAAGCTATGGTCTGGCCGGACATGTGCTGATCGACCCGGAGGGGCCGCGCTGCTCCTCCGGGCATATCGGCTGCTCGCAATGCCTGACGTCCGACTCGATCGCCGAGGAATACTCGGGCATCATGGGGCGTGTGACCACCTTCGAGGAGTTCTCGCACGATCTGCGGGCGAACCGGCCGCAGGCGCGCAGACTCGCCGAACGCACCTGCTACCGGCTCGGCGTGCTTGTGGCGACCGTCTCGAATCTGGCGATGCCCTCACGCGTGCTCGTCAGCGGGGAAAGCTCGTTCATTGCGAAGAAGAACCGCGAGTTCATTCGCAAGGGCATCGATGCCTACCGGCACAGCCAGGCCGCGCCGGTCGAATTCTCGATTCCGCGGTTCAGCTGGCGGCTGTGGTCGGATTCCGCCGCCGCCCGCGCCATCGCCACCTACATTAGCTAGCGAAGGCGCGGCCGCAATGGCGTGCTACACGCGCGTCACGCTGAACAGCACCGCGTTGGCGGGGTGAATGCTCGGCGGTCGCAGACCGTAGCTTGCGAGTGCCTCGCCGGTCATCTCCACGCCGTTCGCATTCCACCAACCGAGTTCGCTCTGCCCGTTGCCGATCTCGCCGAAGGGCTCACCACTCGCCATGTTCAGTGCGAGCGGGCGCACACGATAGGTGGCCTGCGCGTCGAGTCCGGGGAGCGCGATGGGCGCGGCCGGGTAGGTCTGCGACGTGGTGAGCTGGGTGAAGCGGTAGACGGCACGCGCACCATCCGCGCTGATCACACCGTCCACGCGCACGGTCGGGTCGGCTGCATCGTCATGCACGGCGACGCCATGTTCGAAGTCGACGCGGTGCTCCTTGTAGGCGTGCACCCATTCGCCCAACAGGTCGAGGTCGTGCTGCGGCTCCTTGAGCAGATTCCATTCGATGCCCAGATGCCCGAAGAACGCCATCGCCATGCGCATCTCCTGACTCGTCGCGCGGTGCGTGGAGTGCGCGGGGCTGGCGCCGACATGCTCGCCAATCATCTCCGGAGGCACGAGCAGCGACGTGTAGCGCTGGATGTCGGCGCGCTCCACCGGATCCACGCAGTCGGAGGCCCAGATGCGGTCTGCGAGCTCGAGAATGCCCATGTCGACGCGGCCGCCGCCCGACGAGCAGCTTTCAATCTCCAGGCCGGGGTGGGAGGTCTTCAAGTCGTGGAACATGCGGTAGACGGCGAGCGTCTGCCCATGGACCGCGCAGCTGCCGGTGCGCGGGGAGACCGCCTCGGTCACGTACTTGTTGTGGTCCCATTTGATGTAGTCGATGCCGAGCTCGCCGACGAGCGAGTCCATGCAGCCGTACACATACGCATACGCCTGCGGATTCGTCAGGTCGACGACCTGCTGGTTGCGCCCCTGCATCGGCAGGCGGTGCGCGGTGGGCATGAGCACCCAGTCGGAGTGCTCGCGGTACATCGCGGAATCCGGGTTCACCATCTCCGGTTCGAACCACAGGCCGAACTCCATTCCCTTGGCATGCACGTAGTCTGCAAGCGCCTTGAGCGAGTGCTCGCCGTCGGGCCACACGTCCTGGGAGATCCGCCAGTCGCCCAAACCCGCCGTGTCACCACGGCGGTCGCCGAACCAGCCGTCGTCGACCACGAAGCGCTCGACGCCGCTCGCGGCAGCCTTGTCTGCGAGCCTGACAAGCGTATCGTAATCATGCTCGAAATACACGGCCTCCCAGGTGTTCAGGATCACCGGACGCGGCTTGTCGGCAATGCCATGCTCGGCACGCCAACGCGCATGGGTGGCGCGCAGGTCGGCGTGGAAGCGTGCGGCGACTTCGTTGAGCCCCTCGCCGAAGGAACCGTAGAGCCACGGCGTGGTGTAGGAGTCCGCGGCATCATGCAACGTGATCTCACCGCCCGCAAGCACTTCCGCGCCGCCGATCACACCGGTCGTGTATGGCAGGCGCTCCGCCGCCATGAGTGAATTGCCGCTCCACGCCACATGCACCGCATACACGTCGCCATGCGTGAAGCCGAAGCCGGGGCGACCTGCATTGAGCAGCAGCGAAGCGTCGAAGTCGGGGCGCCCCACCATGCTCGCCTTCTGGAACCGACCGATCGTCAGCGGCTGGCGCTGCGGTGAACGTTCACGCAAATGATGCCCGGTGGTGGTGAGCAACTCGGTCATGTCGGCCGGCACCGGGAAACCGAGTTCCACCTTGCCGATCTCCAGACTCCCCGCGCCCAGATTGCGCACGTCCGCGCGCTGACGCACCAGGCCGCTGTCGCGCATCTCGCAGGTCCAGATGATCTCGACCCCCTGTTCGGCATCGCTGGCGGTAACGGCAACCCCGGCGTCACCCACCGCGATGTCGGTGACGACGAAACGGCAGAAGAGCTCCACGCCATCGCGACGCACCACGAAACGCGGCTCACCGGTCCATGCCTCGGCCTGCGTGGGCAGCACGCTCGGCCATGTGGTCTCGTCGAGCGCGCCGGAGACCCGTTGCGGGCGCAGGGCGTCCACTGCGCTCACCAGCGTGCGTGGCTGGGTGAGGGGGCGCCCCCAATGCACCACACGCGGCAACTCGTCGGCCACGAACGCGAGCGCGAACGCCGAATCCGCGTCGTGGTTCTCCATGGAGACCACATGCAATGCCTCGCCGGCGTGCGTGGTCGCGTTGAATTCGGAAATCCGTGTCATATTCCCCTTTCGGCATGCGTCGTTGCAATGTGACTACGCTGCCATGCTACGCAATCGCGCATTCCTTGCCATGCCATGGTGTGTTCCGCGCACACGGCAAGTAATTCGGCATGGATCAGGCATGCCGGCGACTGTGGAAGAACTCGGCGAGCAATGCCGTGCACTCGCGTTCGCACACGCCGCCGTACACCTCGGGCTCATGGCCCACATGCGGGTCGCGCGGAATGTCCCACACCGAACCGCACGCCCCCAGCTTGGCATCCCAGCCGCCGAACACAATGCGGCCGATACGCGTCTGCAGGCAGGCCCCCGCGCACATCGGGCATGGCTCGAGCGTGACGACGAGCGTGCAATCGGCCAGATTCCAATTCCCGCGCACCGCTGCCGCCTCACGCATCGCCACGATCTCGGCATGGGCGAGCGGATCTGCATCGCGCTCACGCAGATTGCGCCCGCGTCCGATCACCTCGCCGTGCGCATCGAGCACGACCGCACCCACCGGCACATCGCCCGCGGATCGCGCCATCCGTGCCTGTGCGAGCGCCTCGCCCATCGCCTCTGCGTATTGTGTCATCGCGATACCGCCCCTGCCTTTGTATGCATGCCATCGTCCGCCCGCTCGCATGCCGAGCGCTTCCACTGTTCGACATCTGGCTTTGCTACGCTCGCAGACGACGGCTCTGCTTATACAGCATACTGAGACCAGACAGCATATTAGAAGATCGGCCATGGCCCATGCCGGCTGCAGACCCCGCGCATACAGAAAGGAAGCCTGTGAGCGTTCTCATTCTCATCCTGTGCATTCTCGGCGCCGTGTTGCTCTCCTCGTTCCTGAGCCGCTTCCTGCCGCGCATCTCCACGCCGCTCGTGCAGATCGTGCTCGGTCTCATCGCCTCGCAGATGCCGTTCTTCCCGGATGTGCAACTCGACCCGGAGCTGTTCCTCGTGTTGTTCATTGCGCCTCTGCTCTACCTTGAGGCGCATGAGATCAACAAGAGTCAGCTGCTCAAATCGCTTAAGCTGTCACTGTCGCTCGCCATCGGTCTGGCCATCTTCACGATGGTGGTCGTCGGATTCTCGCTGCACACGCTCTGGCCCATGTTCCCGTTGGCCGCTGCACTGGCGCTCGGCGCCGCGCTCGGCCCCACCGATGCGGTCGCCGTGAGCTCGCTGAGCCATGAGGCCACGCTGACGCAACGCCAGATCGGCGTGCTCAAAGGCGAATCGCTGTTCAACGACGCCTCGGGCATCGTCGGCTTCCAGTTCGCGATCGCCGCCGCCGTCACCGGCCAGTTCCGCGTTGGCGAGGCAGCCTGGGAGTTCCTCATCACCTTCTTCGGCGGCGCCGTATTCGGTTGCATTGTGGGCGTGCTGGCCAATTGGGTGTTCGAATCCTCGCGCCAACTCGGCTGGGAGACCACCACCACACGCATTCTCATGGAATTGTTCCTGCCGTTCCTGCTGTATCTGGGCGCCGAGGCCGTGCATGTCTCGGGCATTCTCTCGGTGGTGGCCGCAGGTCTCGTGATCCGTTTCGACCGCACCGGCATAGGCCCGAACGTGGCCCGGACGAACATCGTCGCCTCAAGCGTGTGGTCGGTGCTCTCGTTCTCGCTCAACGGCGCCGTGTTCATTCTGCTCGGCATGCTGCTGCCGGGCGCCATGCGCGCGAGCTGGGATAACCCGATGGTGAGCAACTACACGCTGCTCGCGGTCATCCTGTGCGTCTCGACGCTCATCGTCGGCCTGCGATTCCTATGGGTCTCGGGCATGCTGCGCCTCGCCCGCGCGCAGGATTCGCACAAGCGTCGCCGCATGACGCCGGAACGCTGGCGCTCCGCCGCCGTGATGACCTTCGGCGGCGCCAAGGGCACCATCACGCTGTCGTTGATGTTCACGATCCCGTACACCATTGCCGATGGCGAATGGTTCCCGATGCGCGACGAGCTCATCTTCATCGCCGGCGGCGTGATCATCGTGACGCTGCTGCTTTCGAACTTCCTGCTGCCGGTGATCGCGCCGAACAAGGCGAAGGACGTGCCCCGCGAGACCACCGAGGCCTCCATAGAGGTGCTGCGGCGCACGGTGGAGGAATTGGCAGAACTGACCACCGACGAGAACCGCTCCGCCGTGATGGTGGTGATCAACTCGTACACCCAGCGCATCGGCCGGCTCAAGAACCAGCTGGGCACCATAGACCCTTCGGCACGCATCGAACTGCAGATCGACGCGCTCAACTGGGAGAAGGAGTACGTCAAGCGCAAGCTCGCCGAATTCCGTCTCGACCCCACGCTCAGCGAGCGCGAACGCGAGGTCAATGTCGAGGCATGCGAACGCCTGCTCGACCAGATCATGGACACGCTGCGTCACACGAACACGAAACACGACTCCTCGCACGTGGTCTGGCAGGTCAAGGGACGCGCCCATTTGGCACAGCGTCGTCTGGTCCTGCTCTCCCGCCGTGCCGCCAACACGATTCGCCGCAGCACGCCGCTCGTCAACGAAAACGAGATCTACGCGAGTCTGCGCAATCTGGAACTCGGCGCCTTCGATCATGTGATTGACAGGCTGTACGAGGAGATGAGCAGCAACACCTACGGCACGGAGTATGTGTCGTCGCTGCTCATGGATTACCGGCGCGCGGAGGCGGCGCTCAAATCGCGCCCGAACATGGCGAATTCCGCCTCACTCGTCACCCAGATCGAAGACGTCAAGCGCGAGAGCTTCGGCATCGAGCTCAGCGTAATCCAGAACATGGTGGAGGCCGGCGACATCACGCGCGCGCAGGCACGTCAGCTACGCAAGAACGTGTATGTGATGAGCGTGGCCGCCGATTCGAACTTCTGATCTGCCTTCCGATCTGCACTGCACGGCACGGTTCGCGGAAGAGTCTGAATGCGGCGGCAGTGGTTGCGAATCAGATGATGCCGGAGGCGATGTCCTGGTCGAGCAGCCATTGGCGTAGGTCGGAGAACTCCTCCATGCTCACCGCGTGGTCGAGCCCGCGGTAGCCGCGTGCGGTGAGCCAGGTGTGTTCCTCGAGCCATGCGATCGTCTCGTAGATCATGTATTTCGGCAGCACCGTGTCGAGTTCACCGTACCCGTAGAACACCGGGATATTCAGATCGGCGAGAATGTCGTCGTACGGCGTGGTCGCCGGCACGTTGCCCGGAGCCACGAATCCGGAGAGGGAGATCGCCGCACGGTAGCGTTGCGGGTGCACGCGCAGCAGTTCGACGGCGAGCGTGCCGCCCTGAGAGAAGCCGATTGGCACCACGTCGCGGTTCTCGCCCACGTTCGTGGTCACCCAGTCGTCGATTGCGCAGGCGGCGGCATAGGCGTCGTAATCGAGATCGTCGCCCACCGGCACCGCGTCATGGAACCAGCTGTACGCACCCTGCTGCATGGCGAATCCGCGTGGCGACGCCTCCTGCAGCACGAGCGGCGCCCGCAATGATACGAAGTCGCTGTATGGCGCCACATAGCGCATTATGCCGGCGAGGTCGTCCTCATTCGACCCCCAGCCATGCAGGCAGACGAACAGTGGTCGGTTCGGTTGCGCATTGCCGCCGCCTCGCGAGGCCAACGCCTCGGTCACGGTAAGCCGGTCGCCGAAATGCCCGGGCACCACCCGAGGCCACGCGGCCCACCGGCGGCTCCATGCGTTTGCGTTCGCCGGCGCTCTGCCCCGCGTACGGGCCCGACGGCGTCGTATTCGCCGCCTCGGTCATTTCACGCTCGAGATTGGCGAAATCGACCAGATCGTCGAGTTCGCGAGACAGATCGTCGAGATGCTCCGGATCATCGGAGGGCTCGAACGGGTCGTCGGGATTCGGGGTGTCATCTGCAGTGCTCATGCGTCTCAATATACGCGATAGTCGCGCATACGTTCATGGCGTTCACTGTGCGCCATTTGCCGGGGTGCCCCCGTTGCCCGTCGTCTCACCGTCGGTGCCGGTGGCACCGGCACCCGTGGTGCCGTCGCCGGCCGTGCCGGCATCGGAAGTGTCGGGCGTGGTGGTCTGCGCATTCTGCTGCTGCGCCTGCGCCGCATTCTGCTGGGCCTGCTGGGCCGCTTGGGCTTGGGCTTCGGCCTGACGCTGCGCCTCCTCGGCCGCCTGCTGGGCCGTCGCAGCCTGCTGGTTCGCATACTCGGTCTGCGACTGCTGCACGGCGGTGCCGGCATCGGTGAGCGTCTTCACCATGGCCGTCACATCCTCCGCGTTCAGATTCTGGCCGTCCGCCAGCTTGCGCGCGTCTGCGATGCGGTTCTCCAGATCGGTGCGAACCTGCTCGTCGGTCACGGCGTTGGCGCTTGCGTCGAGAATCTTCTGCGCGTCGTCTATGGCCTTCGTCAATTCGTCGCGCGCGGCGGATTGCGATTGCATATTCTTCGAATCGTTCACCGCCTTCGTTGCCGCGTCAAGCGCGCTCTTGGCCTTGGTGATCTCATTCGCGGTGTTGCGCAGCGAATCCGTGGTCTTCTCGATCGCAGCCGTGTTGGCATCCACCGCGCATTCGGCCACCGACTGCTGGTCGAGCTTCTCGGCGTCGGCCACGGCGCTCTTCAGCGTGTCGAGCGTCTTCGCATCGGCGACCTGATCGGTGGGTGTGCTCGTGAGAGCATTGGCGTCCTTCAGCGCCGCCGCAAGTGCGGTATGGGCATCGTCGTACGAGTCGCGCGTGTTCTGGCATAGCGTGTATGCGTTCCGCTGCGCGTTGTTCCTGCGGCTGCTCGACCACCATGCGATGCCGCCGGCGATGAGCGCGATCACGAGCACGCCGACGACAATGCCCGCAATGAGCTTCGTGTGGCTCTTGCCGCCCCCGTTTGCCGAATGATGAGGGGCTTCCTCGTCGGGCTCGTCACCCGATCCATCTGCATTGCCGTCCGCATCCGTCGGCGGAATGGCCGGCGGCATCGCGGCGGGGGCGGCCGGTGGCATCACCGACGTCTGCGAATCTACAATCTGCTCCCATTCCGAGGAGACGACGCGCGTCGGCTCTTCCGCCGGCAACGGGGGATTGACCGAGACGCCCGCCAGCACATCGTCATGGGGCGACGTGAACAGCTGCGTGGGCGCGGCATCGCCCGCAGACGCGCCGTTCACCGTGTTCGCCGCATGACGGCCGGCACTGGGCTGGGACGCGGCTAGCGTGAGCGCCGCGGAATCCGCAGGGGTCTCATCCGGCGTCGGCGTTGCATCATGTGCGCCCGAACGCGCGGTGCGGCGCGCGTGATCATGCGGATGCCCGTTCACCGGCGGTGCGGGAATCGCAGCCGTATTCGCCGAGCCCGCAGATTGCAGCTGGGATTCGTGTGCGGCGGCATGCGACGGATCGTCGTCCATGCTCGGGAATTCGAGCGCATCCTTGTCCACTACATGGGTGACATCGAAATCGCGCGGCTCCGGACTCACCGGAAACTGCAAATCAGACGGATTCCCCGAATCAGTCATGCCTCTCCTCGCCCTTCTGTGTCAATCTGTACATACATTCACCGAGACATCAGTCGGTGATCTGCGCGCGATAGAAGTTCTGGTACGAGCGCGACGGCGTCGGGCCGCGCTGTCCCTGGTAATGCGAGCCGGTGGTCTCGGAGCCGTAAGGGTGCTCCGACGGCGAGCTCAGCTGGAAGAAGCACATCTGGCCAATCTTCATGCCAGGCCAGAGTTTCACGGGCAGTGTCGAGACATTCGACAGCTCAAGCGTGATATGCCCCTCGAAACCGGGGTCGATGAACCCGGCGGTTGAATGCGTGAGAATGCCCAAGCGGCCGAGCGAGCTCTTGCCCTCCAATCGTGCGGCGAGCGTCTCGTCGATCTTCACGTACTCCCAGGTAGAACCCAATGCAAACTCGCCGGGTGCAGAATCCACGGTTCGTCCGGGCCCACTTCGAACTGTTCGGTGAGCTCGCCCTGGTTCTCCGCTGGATCCACGTAGGTATACGCATGGTTGTTGAACAGGCGGAAGAAGCGGTCGAGACGAACGTCAATGGACGCTGGCTGCACCATTTCGTCGGTCCACGGATCAAGCGAGATATGACCCTCGGCGTGCGCGGCACGGATGTCGCGGTCAGATAGCAGCATCAGCTTCTCCTTGCAAAGGACGATGAGTGTTCCTGCGCACGTCGGACGCATGCATACGCTGCCATGCCCCTCGCACGCACATATACGGCCCAGTGTAGTGATACCAAGCGAATTCACCGGCGGCATGAACCGCCACGACCGCACACCCGGCCCGGGAAAAGGCAGGGGCCTGCCACGACGGGCAGGCCCCTGCGGGATTCCGAGAGGAATCAGTGCGTCGCGCGCATGCGCAGGAAGATCTTGCGAATCTCCGAGGCGACGAGCACGATGGCGGCCAGGCCGATGCACTCCAGCCACGCCATCGGCGGCAGCGGCGTGGTGCCGAATGCGGTGTTGAGCCACGGCACGTAGATCACGAGCAGCTGCAGCACAATCGACAGCGCGATGGCGCCCCACAGCCACTTGTTCGAGAACAGCCCCTTGAAGGCGCTCTGCAGGTGCGAGCGCGAGGCAATCGCATTGAACAGCTGGGCGAACACGAGAATCGTGAAGCCCATCGTGCGAGCCTCGACCATCTGGGCGTCGTGGCCGAGCGCATCCACGGAACGGTCGGTGAACACGCCGCCGCTCAGGTGCATGTCCATGCCGATCAGCGTCACGATGGCCATGATGAGGCCGATGTAGACGATGTCGCCCCACATCGCACCGTCGATCACACGGTCGGTGAGCTTGCGCGGCTTGCGGTTCATCACGTCTTCGGTCGTCGGATCCACGCCCATCGCGAGCGCCGGGGCGGCGTCGGTGAGCAGGTTGATCCACAGCAGCTGGGTGGCGAGCAACGGCACCGTCACGCCCACGGAATCCGGGTTCTTGATGCCCAGGAAGCCGGCGAGCACGACGCCGAGGAACACGGTGAACACCTCGCCCACATTCGAGCTGAGCAGGTAGCGCAGGAACTTGCGAATGTTGTCGAAAATGCCGCGGCCCTCGCGCACGGCGGCGACGATAGTGGAGAAGTTGTCGTCGGCCAGAATCATCTTGGCCGACTGCTTCGTCACCTCGGTGCCGGTGATGCCCATGGCCACGCCGATGTCGGCGGCCTTGACCGCAGGCGCGTCGTTCACGCCGTCGCCGGTCATGGCGGCGATGTTGCCCTGGCGCTGCAGGCTCTCGACGATCTTGAGCTTGTGTTCGGGGGCCACACGGGCGTACACGGAGACCTCGGAGGTCGCCTTGTCGAGCTGCTTCTCATCCATCGAATCGAGCTCGTCGCCGGTGAGCGCCTTGCCGCCCTGTTCGATGATGCCCAGGTCGGAGGCGATGCGGGCCGCGGTGAGCGGATGGTCGCCGGTGATCATGACCGTGCGCACACCTGCGCGGTGCGCTTCGGCCACGGCGTCGCGCACCTCCACGCGCGGCGGGTCGATGATGCCAACCATGCCGGTCCATACGAGCTGGTGCTCGATCACATCTGCCTGCTCCGAGATGTCGGAGACGTCTCCCGCGGCATTCGTACGAATGCCCGGCACCTCGCTCAGCGAAGCGGTCTCGAGCGGTCGGTAGGCCTCGCCGAGCGTGCGGTAGGCTTCACGCGAGAGCTCCTCCACTTTCTTGAGAATGTCCTGGCGATCGCCTTCGGTGAGCTTGCGCACCGCGCCATTGACGAAGATGCGGTCGCAGTAGCTCAGCAGCACGTCCGGGGCTCCCTTGGCGAACACGGTGAGCTTGCCCGAGTCGGTGTCGTTCTTCGTGATGACCGACATGCGCTTGCGCTCCGACGTGAACGGGATCTCGGCCACGCGGGTGAAGTGGTGGAATCGCTTGTCGGCGTGCGTCTTGCGTGCCGCCACGACGAGCGAAACTTCGGTCGGGTCGCCGACGATCTCCCAGGTTCCAGGCTTGGGGCCCTCGCGCAGTTCGCCGTCGTTGGCCAGCGTGCCGGCGCCAAGCGTGGCGTAGACCTCCTGCGCGATGTTCTCCGGCACGGCATCGCCGTTCAGCGACACCATATCGCCTTCCGGCGCATAGCCGGTGCCGGTGAGTTCAACTTCGCCGCTCGGCACGACCACGCGTTCCACCGTCATCTCGTTGCGGGTGAGCGTACC
>ENA-OQIF01000674-OQIF01000674.1-human-gut-metagenome-genome-assembly--contig:-NODE-674-length-10967-cov-9.270664_pt1 | contig 10967 bp, 12 predicted proteins | sample MGYA00242574_ERZ504738 | MGnify/ENA primary metagenome ERZ504738 (study PRJEB26092, sample SAMD00036437) | human gut metagenome | host: Homo sapiens | study: EMG produced TPA metagenomics assembly of...
CGGTTTCCGGGTCGGTGCTTGTTTCGGTGCGGTAGCGTATTTCCACTTCCTCGGTCAGCGTCAAGGTGTATTGCATGGCAAAGATACGTTCAAGCTCTGCCTGTGCGCTCTGCGGGGTGTAGCTCTGCAAGAAGGCGGTCAAGTAAGACGCTAATTCGTGGGGGTTATGCCCGATACTGTCAAGGTCATAGCGGTATTCATCATAGCCGGGGTGGGTGCTTTCGATAGCGTCAATCTCACTTTGCAGCCCGTTTTCCAATGCGGCATAGTTGTTTTCAACTGCCACAAGGTCGCTGTCCTCGGACGTGTAGGAAGTCCCTAACACGCTGTTCATGCTGCCGGAAAACATTGCCCCGCAAGAGGAAAGCCCTACGGATACCATGATGAACAGAAGCAGCGCGGCGATAGCGATTATCACGCCTGCCGGGTGTCGTCCTGCAAAGGCAGCCGCTTTCTTTGCCGCTGTTTGGGACGCTCCGGCGGCAGCTTTGGCGGTGGCTGCACCGCCTTTCTTTGCCGCCTTTGCATACTGGCGTTTTATCTGCTGTTTCTGCATGAAACGGGAAAGAGGGTTAGAAGTAAACTGCGGGTTGTCGTGCAGGGTCTTGTGATACTGGAAGTTGACGTTTGCCTTAAATGCTGCCTTTTCTGCCTTTGCTGCTTCCCGGTAGGTTTTGAGCTTATGGCTGCGGTAGCCCTGTTTTAATTTCCTCACCCCGTATTTCGCGCCGCGCTCGGCAAGTTCCTCTGATTTATGCGCCCCCTCAACGCCGCAATTGTCCTTTTCAACGGAATGTATCTTGTTGTGGACGAAAATACCCGCTCCCTGCGCGGGGCGGGATAACGGGTTCCTGTGGGCTTTGCCGCCGGGTATGGGCTTTTCCTGTTCTTCAAAGCGTAAGCGGGTCTTTGCCTTGCCTGCGGCTTCATCAAAGGTGCGCTCCTTAACCAGATTCTTTTGCTTCGGGATTGCTGTCTTTACTGCGTCCAGTCGGTCAGCGGCGTTTTCCGATTTTTTGATGTAAGTTTCCAGTTCCGGCGTTGCCCGTTCCTCGTCGGTAAACTGTAAGCGGGAAGTGGAAGTACGCAAAGCAGTAGCTTCCTGCTCTTTTTTGACTGCCTTTTTGTTTGTTTTTCGGGTATGTGCTGCGTCAAGATGTTCTATGGCGCGTTCCGCTGCGGCACTGTCCGGCTTTGAAAAGTCGCTGTCTGCTTCCCGGCTGCTGATACGCTCGGCGGTCTGCTGTGTTTCGTTTACCTCAATAAGCCCGTCGCGGGTCATTTTCTGTGTGATTTTATCGCGTGGTTTTAACTGCTTGATAGTCCTGCACCTCCAATCCGCGCCCTCGCAAGGGCGCAATACTCTGCATTTAATTCAATCCCGATATAATGGCGGTCAAGGCTTTTTGCTGCAAATCCTGTGGTGCCGCTTCCAAAAAACGGGTCTATGACAATCCCGCCTTTGGGGCAGCCTGCCAAGATACAGGTTTCCGCTAATTTTGGGGGAAAAGCTGCAAAATGCGCCCCTTTATATGGGACAGTGTTAATCAGCCACACGTCCCGCTTGTTCCGCGTGGTCGGCATGAGCGCGTCGTCATAGTAGCCGCCGTCCCGCGGTCGGTTTAGTCCCTGCACCTTTCCTTGTCCGGGTATTTCCAGTGTGTATTTGCTGTTGGTGCTGCGCGCTCTGCGATACCGTTCTGCGGTAGTAGGTGCTAAGGGTTCTGCAATGGCGGCAGCGTCATAGTAATATTTCTTTTCCTTTGAAAGCAGGAAGATATGTTCATAGCAGCGGGTCGGGCGGTCTTTGCAGCTTTCCGGCATAGGATTTTGTTTCTGCCATATAATATCGCTGCGCAGATACCACCCCTGTTCCCGCAGGGAAAACGCCAGGAGCCAGGGAATACCGATTAAGTCCTTTTGCTTGCAGCCGGTAACGCGGCTGTTCCTTGCAATCCGCTGTCCGGTGCGCCCCTTTGGGTTTTTCGGGTCAGCATAGCCGCCTTTATTTCCTGTACCGCAATAGGTGTCTGCGATATTCAGCCATAACGTACCGTCCTTTCTAAGCACCCGGTAAAGCTCGCCAAAAACAGCGGTCAGCCTATCAATATACTGTTCCGGCGTGTCCTCCTGTCCGATTTGTGCGTCAAGCCCATAGTCCCGCAGCGCAAAGTAGGGCGGGCTTGTAACGCAGCAATGGACGCTTTCACTGGGTAATTCCTGCAAAGCACAAAGCGCGTCCCGGTTGATAATCACGTCTGTTTTCATAGGCTGCTCACTTCCTCCGGCTTCGTCGTCATAATGCGGTAAAGCTCGGTATCTTTCGGGAAATGGTCTACAAAAGGCAGCACCACATTTCCGTAAAAGATAAGTCCCTCGCCCGCTTCGGTGTGGGTAACGTATTTCATCTGCTGTGGGCTGATATTTAGCTGCTTTGCAAGGATAGCCCGGTCGCCCTGTGCCTGATTGAGCATAAGGACAAAATCAGAGTTTTCAAAGATATTTTCCACCTCGCGGCTTGCCAAAAGGTCTTTGATGTTCTGCGTGATTGCTGTGGGTATGCCGCCCCATTTACGGAAACGCTTCCAAATCTCCACGCTGTACGCGGCGGTCTGTTCCTCTTTTAAGAGCAGATGAAATTCGTCCATATAGTAGCGGGTAGATTTTTTCTCTGCCCGGTTAATGGTAACGCGGTTCCATATCTGGTCTTGCACAATGAGCATACCTAACTTTTTGAGCTGTTTTCCAAGCTGCTTAATATCAAAGCAGACAAGGCGGTTAGAAAGCTCCACATTCGTTCTGTGGTTGAATACATTAAGGCTGCCGGAAACATACAGCTCCAATGCTGCCGCAATGCGGGCAGCTTCCGGCTCCGGCTGCTTTAACAGTTCGTCGTAAAGGTCGCCCAAGATAGGCATTTTCTCCGGTACAGGGTCAGCAAGATAGTCCCGGTACACATTCCTTACGGCGCGGTCAATGACGGTCTTATCAACAGGCTGCAAGCCCTCCTTGCCGCCAATGACAAGCTCGCAGAGGGAAAGGATAAAATCACTTTTCAGTGCAAGGGGGCTGTCGTCCTCGCTGTAATTGAGGTTCATATCCATAGGGTTCACATACTGGGGCGTACCGTCCATGCCTTTCCCTGTCGGGGATAACCGTATCACTTGCCCGCCAAGCCGCTTTACAAGGGCAAAATATTCCGCTTCCGGGTCGCAGATAAAAATATCGTCGTCAGTAATGAGAAAGGCATTTGTGATTTCCCGCTTTGCTGCAAAGGATTTTCCACTGCCCGGTGTTCCCAAGATAAGCCCATTCGGGTTTTTAAGCTGTTTACGGTCGCAGAGTATCATGTTGTTTGACAGGGCATTTAAGCCATAATACAGGGCAGCCCCGGTCTGAAATAGCTCCTGCGTGATGAACGGGATAAAAATAGCGGTGCTGCTCGTCGTCAACCCTCTCTGAATAGGGATAAGGTTCTCGCCCAAAGGGATAGAGGACATTAGCCCCGCTTCCTGCTGATAGTCAAGACGGGTCAAGGCGCAGTTGTATTTCTGTGCAATGCCCGCCGCCGCGAAAATGTCATTTTCCAGTTTCCGTTTCGTGTCTGCCATGTTTACCACAAGGAACGTAAGGAGAAACATTCGCTCGTTTCGGCTCTGTAAATCCTGCAACAAGTTCTTTGCTTCATTCCCAAAAGTAGCAAGGTCAGACGGGATTATATCCATGTCATAGCCGCTTCTAACCGCTTTTTTCTGTTCCTCAATCTTCATCTTGTCAAGGTCTGTGATTTTGCGCTTAATGGTCTTGATTGCTTCCGACTGGTCGATACTTTTAATGTGGAGATTGACAATAACCCCTGTTTCCAAGTCCAACATATCCGCTAAGATACGGTCGTTCAGCTCCGGGGCAAGGATTTCAAGGAACGACACCGCCCCCGTCTTTTTCCCCATAGCAAAGTAGCGTCCCTCCCCAAACTTGAAAGAGGACGGGGCGATAAAGTCCTTTGTGGTAAGCCCTGTCGGGGTCAGCCAGTCATAGGAGAATGAGAACGGCTCGCCTGCCGGGTGGAATACCCCATGCAGCACCTTTAAGCGTTCATAGCCGGATAAGGGGTGCGCCGATACGCCAAGCACCTTGAAATTGTTGAGTACGTCCGTTTCGATACGGGAAAGCCGCGCCCTTGCCGCCGCCGGATTGTCCGCTTCAATGGAAAACGTGATGTACTTGTGCTTTACAAGCCCGTTGTTCCCTTTGGCAAGCTGCATTTTCAGCATATCGGAATACTCGGTGCGGATAGAGTTAAAATCGTCATTTTGCGGCGGGATATGGATTGCCCGCGCTGCCTGTTCCTGCTGTGAGCCTTGATTGATAAAAGAAAGCTGCACGTTCACGCTCGCGTCAAAGTAGTTGAGAAAATCGCACCAGTTTTCAAAAATGGCGGTCTTATCGTCTGCCTGTGCAAGCTGATAGTTAATGTCCTCAAAAGCAATGCTCTTTGAATATTTCCGCTGCGCCACTTTGCAGATACCGTCCGGGTACATGGCAAGGTAGGGAATGGTCTGCTGTGCGGTGTGGGCTTTGCCGTCCCCCTTTGCCTGCCGGATAACCGCCGCTATCTGTTTCTTTTCCACGCGGGTCAGCTTACGCCTGTTTCCTGCGGCTTCCCGCGTCTTTTTTGTCTGTCCTTTTGACAATCGCTGATACCTCCTTTTCTAATGCCCGCTGTTTCTCCAAGAGTGCATATAGGTTTTCTGTCTGATATGGTCGCACTTTGGGGCGGGTAAATTTTGTCTGAATGATGTTCTTTATTACCACTTCAAGGGGCTGCCCATGCTTTTCATACATGGCAACCAAGAAGCAGGGAAGCATGACGACAATCATTACCATTGCCGCAAGGCTCGTCCCTGCGCTGTCTTTGAGCAAAAAGAAAAGCGGCAGTCCTATAAGAAGTGCCACTGAAAAACAAAGGATTTGCCGCTTTGTCAGATTGAAAGCGACTTTTGTTTTGACTTTGGAAAGGTCTTTGGGTACAGGTACATACGCCAAGAAAAAACCTCCTTTCTGCCCTTAGTGGGCGTTGAATATGGATTTTGCCAGTGCGCCGGATTTGAACAGGGAGAAACAGAGGATAACGGTATAGGCTGCAAGGGAAAAAATCGCGCTGTGCAGATTGTCCGCTAAGACCATTTCGCCTACCAAAACTGCGTAAATGCCGACGCATATCATAATGAGGAAGCCTTGAAAACCAAGTGCAAACAGCCCCTTTAGGTAGTTGTTCCCAATCTGTCCCCATTCTCGGTTTGTCATGGTGGCAAAAGGGATAGGGGAAACGGAACAGTAGGCGTATATCTCAATCATTCTGCCGTAGAGGATAACGGTTATCAGTACGGACATGATTTTCATACAAAGGCTTACAAGGCTCGTTTCCATAACAAGTAACAGTAGTTCGGGGATTTCCATATCTTTTAGTCCCTCCTGCATGGCGGCAAGGGCTTCGGTTACGTCGATATTCGTATCGCCGCCGATGACCCCTGCCGCGCCGGACACAATATGCTGCGCCATATCAAACACCGCCATAGTAATATCAAAGGTATGTGTTACCAGGAAAACGGCAACAAAGGCTTTGAAAAACCACTTAAAAAATAGGAATGTGTCAACGTCGTGCATATTGTTTTTTTCCGTTACCATGCTGATAAGCTCATAACAGAGGACATAGGTAATGACAAGCCCCGCAATGGGTACAATCACATTTTCCGACAGATTTTGTATCATGCTGAAAATGTTTGCGTTCCACCCCTGCGGGGTCTTGCCTACCTCCGCTGCAATGGTGCCTACTTTTTCGTTTACGTCCCCGAACATAGTTGACAGATTACCGTTTATCGCGCCGATAAGGATTTCCTTTATCCATTCGTTAATCGCGTCAAGTATGCTCTCCATAGGCTACCCTCCGTAAACTTATCCGAACAGACCGGAAAGCAGAGGTACAAGGATAGTGCCGATAAGGGCAACACCGCCGCCCGCCATAAGCTGCTTAATGCCCTGTGATTTTGCACCCGGATTGTCGTTTCCATATCCCTCCAAGAGATTGATAACGCCCCAAATGCCTAAGCCTGCGCCCAGTGCGATAACAAGGGTCTGTAATACGTCGATAGCAGAGTTAAAAAATTCCATAAAGCTCCTTTCTGCCGCAAATGCGGCTTGCCCCCTAAAAAGGGCATAAAAAACGGCGGTCAGTTTTGTAACTGCCGCGGTCGTAAGTCCCCACGCTGCGTAAAATTCTGCCGCGCGGCGGTATTCAGTTTTTAAGTGTGGGCGTTATGGATTTTCCAGTAGGGGCGCGTATTCTGCACCCACTCATAAATTTTGTTACTGCGTCAATTCCTCCTTTCTTTTCGCTGCTGCTCATACAGGGCTTCACACCGTTTCACAAACTGCTGGATAGCAGCCTGCCGCTGTCTTTCCTGCCACTCGGCAATGGAGATAAGTCCGTTTATGGCTTCTGTGATTTTCTTGTCCTTTTTCTTTCTGATACGTCTATTCATGGTCGGTGTCCTCCTGCAAATCGCTTTCGCTGATTTCGTAGTAGTCAAATACTTCGTCCGGCTTCACAAGGGCGGGTCTGCGCCTTAAATGCTTTTCCATATCAAAGGTATTTTTCTTGTCATAGTCGGAAAGATATTTATAGTTGGGGTGCTTTGTAATGTCGTACTTATCAGAGAAGAACGGGCGCACCCCTCGTAGCTGTAAAATACATTTCCCGCCGTCCATGACTGCTATTTCATCTTCCGTCATAAGCTGCTTGCCTAACTTCTGATAGTTCAGCCCATGCGATACCTCGCGCCCCCGGTTCTCGGAAGTGTTGAAGCTGTCAATGGTTTCTTTCCCCAAGATTTCCGACATTTCTTTGAGGGTGGTTTTCTCCTTGCCGCCCAAGAAAAGGGTGGTGTCGCAGTTGCCGACTATGGTATCGGCGTTGTCCTTATAGATTGCCTTTAACTGGCTTTGCGACTGTAAGATAATCGACGCGGAGATTTCCCGGCTTCGTATGGTGGCTATGAGCTTTTCAAACTTCGGTATCTGCCCGATATTTGCAAACTCGTCTAACAGACAGCGCACATGGACGGGCAGCCTGCCGCCGTATTCATCATCTGCCTTGTCGCAAAGCAGATTGAAAAGCTGCGTGTAAAGAATACTCACGACAAAGTTAAAAGTATCGTCGGTGTCGCTGATGATAACAAACAGGGCGGTCTTGCGGTCGCCTATGGTGTCAAGCTCCATTTCGTCAGTTTCCATAAGGTCGCGCAGCTCCTTAATGTCAAAGGGTGCAAGCCGCGCCCCGCAGGAAATGAGGATAGAGCTTCTTGTTTTTCCCGCAGATAACAGGAATTTCTTATACTGCCGGACGGCAAAGTGTTCCGGGTCTTTTTCCTCCAACCGTTCAAACATGAGGTCAACGGGGGACTGAAATTCCGGGTCGTCCTCGCGGGCTTCACTGGCATTTATCATTTCAAGCAGCGTCGTGAAGTTCTTTTCTTCCTCCGGGGCTTCGTACCAAATGTAGCCGATAAGGGCGCAGTAAAAGAGCCGTTCCGATTTTACCCAAAAATCCTCCCCGGCTTTTTCCCCGTCCCCTTTGGTGTTGGCAATCAAGGTATTTACCAGTTTCAAAATGTCTTTTTCGCTGCGGAGATAGGCAAAGGGATTGTATTTCATACTTTTTTTGAAGTTTATCGTGTTTAGCACCTTTATCCGATACCCGCCGCGCTGTAAGAGCTTCCCACACTCGACTAAAACCGTACCTTTCGGGTCGGTTACAACGTAACTTGAGTGCATTTGCATTAAGTTGGGCTTCACAAAAAATCTCGTCTTGCCGCTGCCGCTTCCCCCGATAACAAGGATATTTTTATTCCTTGCATACTTCGGCTGCTTCGGGCGGCTGTTCATGGTAAGCTGTTCCGTCTGTGTCAGCAGCACGTTATTTTGAAATATCGGGTCGGTGTAGGGCTTTATATCTTCGGCGTTGCCCCAACGGGCTGAACCGTATTCGATACCTTTTCGATATTTCTTCGCGTTCTTGCCTTTGAAGTACACCATAAGCCGGATAAGGACAGCCCCCACAATACCGATAAGCAAATCCATAGGGGCAAGGCTCGGAAGCGGGGTTGCAAAAGCCATAGAAAAGCCCTCCCCAAGCGACAGCACCTTGCCGGATAGGTCAGCCCCCGGCGCAAGGCGTACCGCCTGTCCGACTTTATCAAAGAGATACACAAAGAGCAGATAGGGAATGTTGGGAAGTAGCAGCTTTTTCCAGTTGATAGCGTTCATCTTACAATCCCCCTGTCTTTGTTTTTACTTTGTCCCGCTGTGCGTTCAGAGCCGCCGCCTTTTCTTTGAGGGAAACAATCAGCTTGCGGATAGAGGGCTTTTGTCCCTGTGTCAGCTTCTTTGCGGAAAACTCCTTGAAAGCTGCGGTCAGTGCGTCCGCGTCCCGTCCCTTGAAAAACACAAGATAGCGGGGTGGGGTTTCGGTGCTGTCTTTCTTTAGTGCAAAATCAATCCCGTATTTTTTCGCCGTACTCTCAAAGGCTTTGATATTGTCCTTTGTGATTTCAATGTTGGAAACACCCGCGTTCTGCTTCATAAGCTGCTTTAGGGTCTGCTTTCCATGCGGGATTTTCTGTTTGTCATGCTGCTTTTTCATCTGTGCAAGCAGAGCTTTCATAGCCTTTTGGAGCTGCTGCGCGGTCAGCTTCCCGGTCTTGATGTAAAGGGCTATGGTCTTTTCGTTGGTTTCCTCCTGCAATGGGTGTCCTCCTTTCGTGTTCTATGGTGGTATGCCCGCCGCTGGGAAGCGGGGCGGGCATGAAAAAAGAGCGTCCGCTTTCACGCCGCCCTGTTAAATCCGTACTCGCAGCCCGGAAAGGTCTGCCGCCCGAATACCCACAAGATACCAGTTGTCCCCGTACTCCATACGGGTCGGCTTCCACTTGCCCCGCACAAAGACTTCCATGCAGTCGCCGCAATGCAAGCCCCCGTAATAGTCGTTTACGTCAAAGCGAATGTCGTAGCGGTCAGCGGTTTCATCAAAAATCAAAGCTCCTGTTTTCTGCGTCATAATCAAATCCTCCTTTGGGTTGGTTTACAGGCTTTCGCCCTCGTTGCAAGAATAATAGTCCGGGTCGCCAAACTGCGGCTTCTTCGGTGCCAGTGCGCCGCTTGCCATGTCGTGCGCTACAAGGGACGTATAGTAGCTGTTCATAGTGGACGGGGCATTGAAAAGCACTGCCCGCAGGTATTGTTTGATGTTGCGGATTTTGGTGGTGTTCTCGCTCATGCAGGCAAGGACAAATTCAATGTGGCTGCTGTCAAGTTTCATAAACCTTGCCTTGACAAGCCCTGCCGGATAATCGTCCCCGGCGATACGGATAGTTTTTCGTTTAGTGCAGACCGTTTCAAGTATGAGGGTCACAATCTCATTGATGAGGTCTTTATCAAGGCGGTTATCCTGCATGAGTATGTCATACTCGATATTGTCCTTGATGATTTCCTCATAAATATCAAATGCGCTCGGTTCCGTTTCCTTTCGCTTCCGTTCCGGCGGCTGTGCCGCGTCCTCTAAGGGAGAGGGATTTAGGGAACGGAAAGGAATGGAATGGGTACTTGATATATCTGTATTTAATTTTCTTTTTTGGTAAGTTAGTCTTTAATAGTTCTTTATTTAATTGCGTTGGATTTTCCAACGTAGGTTTTTCCAATGTTGGATTATCCAATGTTGGTTTTTCCAATGTAGGTAAATCCAACTTAGGCGGCTGCTCATAGATAACATACGTTGTACCGCGTAAGCGTCCTTTCTCATCACGTTCCCTTGAACGCTGTATATATCCGGCATTTTCCAGTTCCCGTACTGCTTCCCGGATAGCGTCAATTTTTTCCCGGTTGATAAGGGACAGTCCTGCAAGGGTGTAGTCCCAATCTTCGGGAAGTGAGAGCATTTGCGACAACAAGCCCTTTGCCTTTAGGGAAAGTTCCTTGTTGCGTAAATGGTGGTTGCTCATAACCGTATAACCTTTGTTCTTTTCCACGCGGAAAACTGCCATAGCTTCGTCACTCCTTTTCGTTGGATTTGTTACGCAGTAGAAACGCGGTTTTGAGGGAAAAGGTATCAACCCTTGTCCTTCTCATTTCCGCGCGCTAAGAGCCGCATAAATCAAGGCTTTGTTTGCCCTTACTGCGTAACATGAGGGCATAAAAAAAGCAGCGTTCCTGTTCTCCTGTGTAGGAGTGAGAAACGCCGCCTTATAGGTGGTGCTTATTTTATTTTTCTTTTCGACGTGCCGCGTAAGGTGGTGCAGCGGTCTATCCGGCAGCCCGCAGGTGTTTTTTGCATATCAAGGCTCAATTTGTTAAAAGTAGTAAATGAGTAGTAAAATCAATCTGCAACCCTGCGAATATGCCCGTAAATCAAGCATTTTTCAAGACAATCAACTAATTTTCATATAAATACACCTCCTAAAATTCCTATTTTCTTAATTCTATAAAGAACAATCACTCTACCGTTCATACGATGCAATAATTTCTTTGCTATCTGCTGTTTTATAATCAAGTGTTCCTAAATTACCAATTAAATCAAATGTCATATCTGCATTAACCTGTAATTCATCTTCAAGCATAGACGCAGATGGTTCAGCTTTTAGAAAAACTGTTAATCCATAAGGTTTTGTTTCAGACTGTATCTCTATGCTGTCATAAGAGTAGCCCTCTGGATAATCCTGTTTACTTACAATATTTATAACATTTGAAGAATCGCCCACATAATCTGTCTTATATTGTGATAAATCAGGAATTTCATACAATGTTTCCTTTCTGCCACATGCAGACAGTGAAATTATTAACATGACAATCGGAATAATTGCAAGTATTTTTCTCTTCATAAAACCTCTCCTTTCCAAGCCTAAATTTAAATATGA
>ENA-OQIF01000676-OQIF01000676.1-human-gut-metagenome-genome-assembly--contig:-NODE-676-length-10940-cov-3.110978_pt1 | contig 10940 bp, 11 predicted proteins | sample MGYA00242574_ERZ504738 | MGnify/ENA primary metagenome ERZ504738 (study PRJEB26092, sample SAMD00036437) | human gut metagenome | host: Homo sapiens | study: EMG produced TPA metagenomics assembly of...
GGTTAGGGGAAGCTTTAAGATCCGACGCTTACGCAGGCTTTCACGATGGTCAGCTGGCCATCGTGAATATAGCCGAAGTTAGCGACTAGCTCAAAGTTACCCTGCCCATGTTGCCCCACCCCAGAACCTGCTCCTTCCACGTCCGGGTTTCAAGACACTACAACATACATAATCCTACACATCCAACTGAGTCATAGGGATACACCAGAGGGGGAAGAATATTCGATATTTGAATTTACACATGTGAAATGTAAACTTAAAATTAAAATGAGTTGACAATTAACACTTTTATGTGTTAAAGTGATATCCGTACGAAAAATAGAAAGGGACATTTTGCCCGTGACAAATGAAAGGATATGTTATGAATTCCGAATTTTATGAAAAAGAAGTACCTGTTCTTTCCAGGGAGGATGCGATCGCTATATTGAACACGCCGGATGAAGAACTGGATGTGCTGATCGATCGCGCGAAGAGTTTACGATATCGATATAAGGGGAATCGTGTAAGTATTCATATTCTTACCAATGCCCGCAGCGGCAACTGTTCTCAAGATTGTGCTTACTGTGCACAGTCATGTCGTTCTACCGCAGATATTGATAAGTACAAATGGGTAGATGAAGATAAGCTGTATCAGGATAATGATTTCGTAAATGAGTATCATTTATCCAGACATTGTATCGGTCTGAGTGGTATGAAATTTACGGATAAAGAGATTGAAGAACTTGCCCGCCGGATCCGGAAGATGAAAGAACAAGGAACGCATCTTTGCTGCTCCATCGGTTTTCTGACAGAAAAACAGGCCAGAATGCTCAGGGAAGCCGGTTTGGACCGGATCAATCATAATCTGAACAGCAGTCGTTCTTATTATCATAATATCTGCAGTACACATACTTTCGAGCAGCGTGTACGGAATATCCGCATGCTTCAGGAAATTGGTTTTGAAATCTGCAGTGGCGGGATCATCGGTATGGGTGAAAGTAAAGAAGATGTAGTTGACATGCTCCTTGAACTGCGTGAGATTCAGCCGGAGGCGCTGCCGATTAATTTCCTCCTGCCGATCAAAGGAACTCCGCTTGGAGATGCCGATATCTCCATGCTGACAACCGAATACTGCATGAAAGTTCTCTGCCTTGCAAGACTTCTTGTGCCAAAAGCAGATATCCGCTGCGCCGCCGGAAGAGAAGTATATTTTAAAGGGGAAGAAAAGAAACTGCTTAGCGTAGTGGATTCTATCTTTGCTTCAGGTTATCTGACAGAAGGTGGTCAGGGGATCGAAGATACTCTGAAAACGATTACGGATGCCGGATTTACTTATGAGATTGAATCAGCATAATTGACAAACTTTAGAAGGAGAAGTATTAACATGAATCAGACACAAAGCAGTACGATATCCCGCAGTAAAACCTATGAAATAACCATAACAGCTCTGATGACAGCAGTCACCTGTATTCTTGCTCCGATGTCCATTCCAATCGGGCCGGTTCCGATTTCATTCACCAATCTGGCAATTTATCTGTCCCTGTATCTTCTCGGATGGAAAAAAGGAACCATCAGTTATCTGATCTATCTTTTGATCGGTCTTGTCGGGCTCCCGGTATTCTCCGGTTTCACTGGTGGTCCGGCGAAATTGGCAGGGCCTACAGGTGGATATATCATCGGATTTATCGTAATGGCAGTCATTGCCGGACTGTTCATCGACAACTGCCGCAAACCATGGATCCAGCTTATCGGTATGATCGTCGGAACCATCGTATGTTACCTTTTCGGAACCGTATGGTTCTGTATAGTTGCAGGTTACACCTTCCAGGCAGCTCTCGCAGTCTGTGTAATCCCATTCATCCCTGCAGACCTGGTAAAAATGATTATTGCAATGATCATCGGACCGATGATAAAGAAAAGAATACGGTAATTGCAGCAGATGGCAAGGTCTCGCACAAGTACAGACTTTGACTCGTTGCTCGCGTAAATAAAAATGCTCCTGATAATTATTCAGGAGCATTTTATTTACGTCATCCAACTGCACAATCGCAGCAATCGTTCTCTCATATTCTTTCGTAACCGCATTCATTATACTCTCACCGTCTGGCAGGTTGCCTGTGCGGAGGACTTCGGTGATGGCGGCTGCGGTTTCATAGAGAGGGGTGAATCCCAGGTTCTGTGCGACACCTTTTAAAGTGTGGGCGGCACGGAACGCTTCTTTTGTATTTTTTTCTGCAAGGCTGTTTTTCAGCTGGGAAAAACTGGGATCGTCAGGAAATTTCAGGACGAATTTGGCGATCAGTTTTTCATTGCGGAGACGTCCGAAGACTTCTTCGTAATCCGCGCCCATAGCCTGATAACATTCATTGATATTCATACTTGCAATTCCTTTCTGCATCTGGTGTATCGAACAGGAGCAAACAACTGTCTGTTATACGAAAAAATGCTATAATTAATTTTATTATATAAGTATGTACACACAAAAACAAGAAAATTTATAATAATTTAAGAAAAAGTAATGGTTTTTGTAATGTTTTCTGCTTTCTACAGATGAAATACTTTGGTTGCGATAAAGAAGTAAATCATAATGGAGCTTGCATCGACTATGGTAGTGATCAGCGGAGAGGCCATCAGTGCCGGATCCAGGCCGATTTTTTTTGCGCACATCGGGAGGATGCAGCCGAGTAGTTTTGCGGAAATAACGGTTGCGACCAGGGACAGGGCGATGACGACTGCCATACCTGCCTGTTGATAGGTCAGATAGATCCGAAGTCCGTTAGCGACAGCCAGAACGACACCTACGATCAGGGAAACACGGAATTCTTTCCAGATGACACGGAAAAAGTCATGGAAGGTTACCTGGTTCAGGGCGATTCCGCGAATGATCAGTGTGGAACTCTGAGAACCGCAGTTTCCGCCGGTGTCCATCAGCATGGGGATGAAGGATACAAGAAGCGGGATCGCAGCGAAAGCGTCTTCATAACGGGTGATGATGGTTCCGGTGATAATAGAAGAAAACATCAGCACCAGAAGCCATGGGATTCTGCGTTTTGCGTGTTCCCAGGCGGATACTTCAAAGTAAGTTTTTTCACTGGGAGATACGGCCGCCATCTTGGTGATATCTTCGGTGGCCTCTTCGACCATGACATCCATGGCATCATCGAATGTTACGATACCGACAAGCAGACCATCGGTGTCAAGAACCGGAAGTGCCAGCAGGTCGTATTTGCGAAGCTGGTGAGCCACATCCTCTTTGTCTGTCAGTGTAGAGACAGAGATGATCTCCGTCTCCATGATATCTTCAATCAGTACATTATCATCGGTTGTCATCAGATCTTTTGCTGACACGATACCGAGCAGTTTCCGCTGCTGGATCACATAGCAGGTATAGATGGTTTCTTTGTGAATACCGGTTTTCTTGATATGTGCGAGTGCCTGTCCTACTGTCAGATACGGTTTCAGATCTACGTATTCGGTTGTCATGATACTTCCGGCGCTGTCTTCCGGATAATTTAACAGTTTGTTGATGGTTTCCCGTTCCTTCGGGCCGCTGGCATCGAGGATCCGGGTAACCAGATTGGCGGGAAGTTCTTCTAACAGATCCACGGTATCATCCATGTACAGATCGTTCAGGATTTCCTTCAGTTCTTTTTCTGACAAGGCTTCTACCAGGACAGACTGCAGGGAACTCTCCATGTTGGCAAATACGTCTGCTGCCTTTTCTTTGGGAATCAGACGGAAGGCAAGAGCCAGTTCCTTATCATCAAATTCTCCAAGCAGTGAGGCAATGTCCACTGCGTTCATTACGTCCAGAACGTCTTTTACGGATTTGTAGCGGCGTTCCTGGAGCAGTTTTACAAAAATATCTTTGTTCATCATAAACGTACCTCCGATATGTAATTATTGGTATATGATCGTTGCCTTCCGCGTAATAACTGGCATCAGAGTCCATGTCCTCACCACCTTTCATTTTTTGTATTTATGCAAAGAACAAGAATGTGCCTTGGCACATTCTCGCGCCTGCGGCGGTCACTTACGACATCTACTTTATACGTCGCAGTGCGTATCCCCGCGGAGCGTTTTTAATTTACAGAAAAGTAATTTTCTGTAAATTAAAAAATTCTTTCAAAGCCTGAGCAATGAAAGAATCTGCAAAATACATCACGAAAAAAATCCTGACCATCGTTCAAGCTTTAGTATCACAGGGCATATATCAATTGCATTAGGTTATGCCTTCACGACATGACCTGCTGACCAGCGCGTTGTGTCTCCACAGCCTTGCGGCAGCAATCTCAGGAAAATCCAAATCCCTGTGGTAACCTCACCTACCGAAATATCTTTATTTGTCGTGACTATCATATAGCAAACAGAAAGTAATGTCAATCGCTTTTTTACAATTGAAAGCACCTGTCAAAGTCGATATAATGATAGCAGCGATGTGCCCGGTACAAAGGGGAAGAAAAGAGTCACTGACAGAACGGGTACAGGGGAAGGAGAAGACAGATGACAGCAGCAGAAAAATAAAAGAAATGGGAATTGTACCGGTTGTGGTACTGGAAGATGAGAAGGATGCAGGAGCGCTGGCGAAGGCACTCTGCGAAGGAGGGCTTCCTTGTGCGGAGGTGACATTTCGGACAGCGGCAGCGAAGGAATCCATCCGCATCATGCTGGAGGAATATCCGGAGATGTTCGTGGGAGCAGGAACTGTTCTGACAACACGGCAGGTGGATGAAGCAATCGAAGCAGGAGCAAGATTCATTGTGAGTCCGGGTTTTGATCCGGAGATTGTGGATTACTGTATCGGGAAACAGATCCCGGTATTTCCGGGTTGTGTGACGGCATCGGAGCTGGCGCAGGCGGTAAAACGGGGACTGGAAGTTGTCAAATTCTTTCCCGCAGAAACATCCGGGGGACTGGCAGCAATCAAAGCACTGGCAGCTCCATATGTGGGAATGAAATTTATGCCGACCGGTGGTATCAATCTGAAAAATGTCCGTTCTTATCTGGAAAGTGATGTGATCCTTGCCTGTGGCGGCAGCTGGATGGTGAAAAAAGACCTGATCCAGAGCGGTCAGTTCGATACGATCCGTCAGATGACAGCGGATGCGGTGGCACTGGTCAGAGAAGTACGAGGCAGTCAGGAGAAATAAATATGAAAAAAACATTATTATTTGGAGAACCGATGGCTCTGTTACTGGCAGACACACCTGGTGCGTTGGAGGGCGTGGAGCATTTTACAAGAAGAATGTCCGGGGCGGAGGTCAATGTGGCGATCGGGCTTACCCGGCTTGGTTTTCCGGTGGAATATCTTACCCGGCTTGGGGATGATCCGTTTGGACATTATATCGAACAGGCACTAAAAGACAATGGGATCGGAACGAATCTTCTGACGTATGATACGGTCTATCGAACCGGGATTCAACTGAAAGAATATGTGGAAGACGGACATGATCCGGCGGCACCATATTATCGAAAAGGATCTGCCGCATCACATCTGTCTGCCCAAGAGATCGATGCACTGGATCTTGAGGAGATCGGGCTGGTGCATGTGACAGGCATTCCGCCTGCACTCTCGAAAGAAGCGAGAGAGGCGACCTATCGTCTGATGGAGCGGGCGAGAGAGGTTCAGATTCCGGTGACCTTTGATCCGAATCTCCGCCCGGCTCTGTGGGAGAACGGGGAGACGATGAGAAACGTGCTGAATGATCTGGCAAATTACGCAGATGTGGTACTGCCGGGAATCGGGGAATGTGAGATCCTTGCGGGCACGACAGATAAAGAAAAAGCGGCTGATTTTTATCATCAGAAGGGCGCGGCTCTCGTCGTGATCAAAGATGGAAAGAACGGCGCTTATGTATCCGAAAAGAAAGAAAACGGGGAAGTAGTCCGAGATATGATCCCGGGGTATCCGGTGAAAAAAGTGGTGGATACCGTGGGCGCGGGAGATGGATTTGCCGTTGGTGTACTGAGCGGACTGCTGAAAGGTCTTCCGGTGACCGAATGTGCGAAACGGGGCAATGCGATCGGCTCGATCCAGGTGCAGCACCGCGGCGACAATGAAGGGCTGCCGACAGAAGAAATCCTGCAATCCTATATGGCGGGAAATATACAGAAATAAAGAAAACAGGAAACGAAAAAATGAATACATTTTGGATTTTGATGGAACAGATTGAGCTGTTTATCGTTTATCTTGTCATCGGTGTGATACTTGTGCGGACCGGTGTGCTGAGTGATAAGGGACTCGACTGGATCGCCCGGGTAGTTATGAAACTTTCGCTGCCGACGATGATCTTTGTAAATGTGGTCAGTCAGGTAGACCGGGTGGCACTGGTAAAATCGCTGTCCATCATCGGACTGGCGGTGACGGCCTCGACTCTCTTATATGGACTTGGCGTTGTGTTGACAAAATTGTTTCATGTAGAAGGCGACCGGGCACAGATCTACCGGGCGATGACGATGTTTGGCAATGTGGGATTTATGGGAATCCCGATCATCACCAGCATTTTCCAGGAACGGGGCATGCTGTATGTATCCGTATTTACCATCGTGGATCAGCTGGCGATGTGGACAGTAGGGGTGAAATTGACTTCCCCAAGTGGAAAAGGGAAGTTTGATCCGAAAAAGCTGATCAACCCGGCGACGGTTGCTATCGCTCTGGCAATTTTTTTCGTACTGACCGGACTAAAGCTTCCGGGTGTCTTGCAGACTGGATTCCAGAATATTGGGGCAACGGCGACACCTCTCGCGATGATCTATCTTGGCGGTGTGTTTGCCTGTATGGATATATGCAAATATGTAAAACAGATGGAATTATACGGAATTGTTATCTGCAAAATGTTGATCTTTCCGGTACTGTTTTATCTTGTCCTGAGCTTCGTCCCGGTATCGGAAGAGATCCGTATGACCATGTCTCTGATCACCGCGATGCCGACTATGTCCTCTGTGGTTATGCTCGCCAATTCCTCCGGTTCCGATGGAGCATATTCGCTGGGCGGCGTGATGATAACCACACTATGCGGAATCGTGACGCTGCCGGTTGTGTGCAGAGTGCTTTTGTGGATTGCGGTGGCGTAATAACGTTATGAACAGTAACGAAATAATAATGCAGTGGTACAAAACAAGTATTTGCCATATCTGACAAAATAGAATACAATAATTCTATATAAGCCTGTCAGAATAACGAAATATATGGCAGCAGAATGGGAGAAGAGAATTATGAGAGATGGAAAAGAAATGAAAGAGATTCATCAGGAGTTTCTGACCGGCGAGCGTGCGCTGTTTCAGGGGAAGGATCTGAAAATTTATGATACTATTTTTGACGACGGAGAGTCTCCGTTAAAAGAGAGCAGAAATATTGAATTATACGGAAGCATGTTCAAATGGAAATATCCGCTGTGGTATGCGAAAGATATCAAGGCAGAGAACTGTACCTGGTTTGAGATGGCACGCGCGGGTGTGTGGTATACGGACCGGATCGAAGTGACCAACGCAGTGATCGAAGCACCGAAGAATTTCCGCCGGTGTAACGGACTGAAACTGACCAATGTGACCTTCCCGAATGCGGCAGAGACCTTGTGGAGCTGTCAGAACGTGGAACTGGATCATGTGGATGCAAAAGGCGATTATTTCGGCATGAACTGCCAGGATCTGGTGTTGAAAAACTTCCGTCTGGTGGGAAATTATTCCTTCGACGGTGTAAAAAATATGGAAGTGCACAATGCAACAATGCTGTCCAAAGATGCATTCTGGAACAGTGATAATGTAACCGTGTACGATTCCTTTATCTCCGGAGAATACCTGGGATGGAATGCAAAAAACCTGACACTGATAAACTGTACCATCGAGAGTCTGCAGGGTATGTGCTATATTGATAATCTGGTGATGAAAAACTGTAAGCTGATCAATACGACTTTGGCATTTGAATATTCTTCTGTGGATGCCAAGATCCACGGAACCATTGACAGTGTGCTGAACCCGTCGAGTGGTGTGATCCGTGCGGATGAGATCAAAGAACTGACGGTAGAAAAAGATAAGGTAGACCCGTCAAAGACGAAGATCTTTGTACAGGGAAAAGAAGTTGAGGCATAGTACAGACTGCGATACCTGGTTCGAAAAATCAACGTTTGAATAAAGGACAGAGAGGAAGATACAGCATGAGCAACTATGATTTTGATCAGATCACAGACCGGAGAAATACCGGATCTCTGAAATGGGATGTGGCAGAAAATGAATTACCGATGTGGGTGGCGGATATGGATTTTCAGACGGCTCCGGCTGTGCGGGAAGCGATTGAAAAGCGGGCTGCACACGGCGTGTTCGGCTATACGGATGTGGAGGAAGACTGGTATCAGGCATATATGAACTGGTGGGAGAGACGCCATCAGTTTTCCATCAAAAAAGAATGGCTGACCTTCTGTACCGGCGTGGTACCGGCGATTTCGAGTACGGTCCGCAAGTTGACCACACCGGGAGAAAACGTGCTGATCCAGACACCGGTGTATAATATTTTCTTTAATTCCATCGTCAATAACGGAAGAAATGTGGTGGAATGCCCGCTGGCATATGACGGGGAAAACTATGAGATGGATTTTGAGGCGCTGGAGGAAAAATTATACGGATCCGCAGACTTCACTGATGATCCTGTGTAACCCGCACAATCCGGTGGGAAGAATCTGGGAGCGGGAGACACTGGCACGGGTGGGAGAACTATGTGAGAAATATCACGTAACGGTTCTTTCAGATGAGATCCATTGCGATATCACCCGGCCGGGCACCGGATACATTCCGTTTGCGGCGGTTTCCGAGACTTGTAAAAATATCAGTGTGACCTGTATTGCACCGACGAAAGCATTTAACATTGCAGGCATCCAGACGGCAGCCGTGATGATCCCGAACGAGGCACTGCATCATAAAGTGTGGCGTGCGTTGAATACGGATGAGGTGGCAGAACCGAATGTATTTGCCATTGGTGCGGCGATCGCGGCATTTTACAAAAGGAGAAGACTGGCTGGAAGAACTCCGTGAGTATCTCTTTGAGAACCGGACATACATGACGGATTATATCCGAAAAGAGATCCCACAGCTGAAAGTGACAGAGGCAGATGCGACCTACCTTCTTTGGGTGGATTGCAATGCACTTGGATGCAGTGCGAAAGAACTTGCCGATACGATTCGAAAAACGACAGGTCTTTATGTATCGGAAGGCGCACAGTACGGAAAAACCGGCGAGCAGTTTTTACGCATCAACCTGGCATGTCAGAGAAGCCGGATCGCGGATGGCTGTGAACGGCTGAAACGGGGCGTGGAAGCGTACCGGAATCAGAAATAACAATACAGCAGATGGCTGTGAGAAATGAGAAACATATGGAGAAAAAACGAATACCGGTGCGTCCGCATCATGGGATGTGTCTGGCGTATTTTATAGGAAAAGGATACAGCGAAGGATTCTCCGCGCATATGGAGAAAATGTTACACATTCTGGAACAGGATGTCCCGATCCGTCTGGTGGTTTCGCTGGATGAAATCTGCAGAGCATGCCCGAACCATCAGTTCCTTACCGATGAGGAAAATTCCGGAGAAACAAAGGAAATCTGTGAAGCGCAGGAAAAAGTGTTTCGGTATGATCATGGCGTGCTGGAGGCCTGCGGGCTGACAGAAGGAGAAGAACTGAACTTTCTGGAATTTGCGCAGAAAGTCCAGAAAAAGGTAATCGATACAGGATTGCGGGAGAAGATCTGCGGGGACTGTGAGTGGAATGAAATCTGCAGTGAGAAAAGCAGTCGATGGGAAAATAAAAATATTTTACGTTGATTTTTCTAAAAGATATCTGAAATTTCATATTGATTTCATAAAATGATGGAACACTTGTAAAAGGGTGATTCATCATTTTTTTAAAATCTGCTTCAGTGAACCTGATGTGCGATCACGGATGCTGATGTGCAGACACGCTCTAGGCTGCAGATTTAAACTTACCGCGAATGGAAGTAAAATATGTTAGCTTCATGAGGAAAATCCCCTCGTTTTTTGAAGGATAAATTGACAAAAAGTTATGGAAAATCTATACTAAAGTCAGAGAATTACAAATATTTGTGACAGAAAGGGGGGAGAAAAAATGAAGGTGAAAATCGCCCAGATTCAGGCTCATGTTTATGAAGAAAAAAGCAAAAATCTGGAAGAACTGGAGCGGAATCTGAAACGTATAAAGGACGAAAACATTGATCTGGTAACCTTGGGCGAAATGTTCAACTGCCCGTACCAGACACCTTGTTTTCCGGTCTATGCGGAAATGGAACAGGGAGAAACCTGGCAACGGTTAAGTGCTCTTGCAAAAAATACAAGATTTATCTGTCAGCCGGAAGTGTACCGGAAAAAGATAAGGAAGGACATGTGTACAATACCGCTTATGTCTTTGACCGGCAGGGCAACCAGATTGCAAAACACCGCAAAGTGCATCTGTTTGATATCGCCGTGAAGGACGGACAGTGCTATCAGGAGTCCGCGACACTGACCGCCGGAGATCAGATTACCGTTTTTGATACGGAGTTTGGGAAAATGGGAATCTGTATCTGCTTTGACTGCAGATTTCCGGAGATTGTACGGCTGATGACATTGCAGGGCGCCAGAACGATCCTGGTACCGGCAGCCTTTAACATGACAACCGGACCGGCACACTGGGAGTTAATGTTCAGGGGAAGAGCGGTGGACAATCAGTGCTATATGATCGGAACTTCCGATGCAAGAGACGAGCAGGCAGGATATATCTCCTGGGGCCATTCTCTTGTCGTGTCACCCTGGGGGATGTGGTGACACAGATGGACGAGAAACCGGGCATTCAGATCACGGAAATAGATCTGGACCGCGTGGATGCGATCCGCGAACAGCTGCCATTATATCCGCACGGAGAACGGATCTGTATGAACTGAAAGGAAAATAATGTGTAGCAAAATGAGTTTTAACATGAA
>ENA-OQIF01000678-OQIF01000678.1-human-gut-metagenome-genome-assembly--contig:-NODE-678-length-10924-cov-2.536260_pt1 | contig 10924 bp, 11 predicted proteins | sample MGYA00242574_ERZ504738 | MGnify/ENA primary metagenome ERZ504738 (study PRJEB26092, sample SAMD00036437) | human gut metagenome | host: Homo sapiens | study: EMG produced TPA metagenomics assembly of...
ATCTGACTCCGGTTGCTCATCTGGCAGCAATTAAGAAAAGTTCCATTCATCAACTTCTTCGATGGATTCCGTACATCTCACGAGATCCAGAAAAATCGAAACAATGGGATTATGAAGATCTGAAGGATATGGCAGATATGGATGCTATCGATGCATCCGTAACATGCACTGAATCCAAATCATCCATGTCAGAGAGGTTCTGCACAGAACCCGGATATCTTCTTCCAGGCAAGAGAAGCATGTAACCCGTACTATGATGCTCTTCCGGCAATCGTACAGGAGTACATGGACAAAGTAAACGAAAAGATCGGAACAGATTACAAACTGTTCAACTACTATGGTGCAGCTGATGCAGAACATGTTATCATCGCTATGGGATCTGTAAATGATACCATCGAAGAAACTATCGATTATCTGCTGGCAGCAGGACACAAAAGTTTGGTGTTGTAAAAAGTTCGTCTGTACAGACCATTCTGCGCACAGGCTCTGGTTGACGCTATTCCGGAAACTGTAAAACAGATCTCTGTTCTGGACAGAACAAAAGAGCCGGGAGCACTGGGCGAGCCTCTGTACCTGGACGTTGTTGCAGCACTGAAAGGACAAAATTCAATGATACACCTATCTTTACCGGACGTTATGGATTAGGTTCCAAAGATACAACACCGGCACAGATCGTTGCTGTATATGAAAATACAACAAAACAGAAATTCACAATCGGTATCGTAGACGATGTTACCAATCTGTCTCTGGAAACAGGCGCTCCTCTGGTTACCACACCGGAAGGAACTATCAACTGTAAGTTCTGGGGTCTGGGTGCAGACGGTACTGTAGGTGCTAACAAGAACTCCATCAAGATCATTGGTGACAATACTGATATGTACGCTCAGGCATACTTTGATTATGATTCCAAAAAATCCGGTGGTGTTACAATGTCTCACCTGCGTTTTGGTAAAAAACCGATCAAATCCACATACCTGATCCACAAAGCTAACTTTGTTGCCTGCCACAATCCGTCCTATGTAAGAAAATACAACATGGTACAGGAACTGGTAGACGGTGGTACATTCCTGCTGAACTGTCCATGGGATATGGAAGGTCTGGAAAAACATCTGCCGGGACAGGTAAAAGCATTTATCGCTAACCACAACATCAAATTCTACATCATTGATGGTGTTAAGATCGGTATCGAGACAGGTATGGGACCAACCCGTATCAACACAATTCTGCAGTCTGCATTCTTCAAACTGGCTGACATCATTCCGGAAGCTCAGGCAATCGAACTGATGAAAGCAGCAGCAAAAGCTACTTACGGACGTAAGGGTGATGACGTAGTTGCTAAAAACTGGGCAGCTATCGATGAAGGTGCAAAACAGGTTGTAGAAGTAACTGTTCCGGAAAGCTGGAAAGATGCAGCTGACGAAGGACTGACCATGACTCATGCAACAAGCGGAAGACAGGATGCTATTGATTTCGTTAATAACATTCAGGCAAAAGTATCCGCTCAGGAAGGAAACAGCCTGCCTGTATCTGCATTTACAGAGTATGTAGACGGAACAACTCCATCCGGAACATCTGCATATGAAAAACGTGGTATCGCTGTTAATGTACCTGTATGGAATCCGGAAAACTGTATCCAGTGTAACCGCTGTGCATATGTATGTCCACATGCAGCAATCCGTCCGGTTGCCATGACAGAAGCTGAAGCTGCTGAGGCACCAGCTGCTCTGGATATGACTGGTATGAAAGAATACAAATTTGCTATCGCAGTTTCCGCTCTGGATTGTACCGGATGTGGTTCCTGTGCTAACGTTTGCCCAGGCAAGAAAGGTGCAAAAGCACTGGCTATGGAAAACACGGAAGCAAATGTGGAATCTCAGAAATTCTTCGATTATGCAGTAACTCTGCCGGAGAAAGAAGATGTTATCGCAAAATTCAAAGAAAATACAGTAAAAGGATCTCAGTTCAAACAGCCACTGCTTGAGTTCTCCGGAGCTTGTGCAGGTTGTGGAGAGACACCTTACGCAAAACTGATCACCCAGCTGTTTGGTGACAGAATGTACATCGCTAACGCAACAGGATGTTCTTCTATCTGGGGTAACTCCTCACCATCCACACCATATACAGTAAATGCAAAAGGACAGGGTCCTGCATGGTCCAACTCTCTGTTCGAAGATAACGCAGAGTTTGGTTATGGTATGCTGTTAGCTCAGAAAGCAATCCGTGACGGTCTGAAAACAAAAGTAGAAGCTGTTATGGAAAGTGAAAAAGCTTCTGATGAAGTAAAAGCAGCTTGTAAAGAATGGATCGATACCTTCAGTGTAGGTGCTACCAACGGTGCTGCAACAGATAAACTGGTTGCTGCTCTGGAAGGATGCGAATGCGATACCTGCAAAGAAATCGTTAAGAACAAAGACTTCCTGGCTAAGAAATCCCAGTGGATCTTCGGTGGTGACGGATGGGCTTACGATATCGGTTTCGGTGGCGTAGACCACGTACTGGCAAGTGGTAAAGACATCAACATCATGGTATTCGATACAGAAGTTTACTCCAACACAGGTGGACAGTCTTCCAAATCTACACCTACAGGTGCAATCGCACAGTTCGCAGCAGGTGGTAAAGAGACTAAGAAGAAAGATATGGCATCTATCGCTATGTCCTATGGCTATGTATATGTAGCACAGATCTCCATGGGTGCAGACTTTAACCAGACTGTAAAAGCTATTGCAGAAGCAGAAGCATATCCGGGACCATCTCTGATCATCGCTTATGCTCCATGTATCAACCATGGTATCAAGAAAGGTATGAGCAAAGCTCAGACTGAAGAAGAACTGGCAGTTAAATGTGGATACTGGCATAACTTCCGCTTCAACCCGGCTGCAGAGAACAAGTTCACACTGGATTCCAAAGCACCGGCTTCTGAAGATTATCAGGCATTCCTGGACGGCGAAGTTCGTTATAACTCTCTGAAACGTTCTAACCCGGAAAAAGCAGCAAGACTGTTTGCTAAGAATGAAAATGAAGCAAAAGAAAGATACACATATCTGAACAAACTAGATCACTCTGTACGGAAAAGAAGATTAATTCCTGAATTAAGATTTTTCTGTGAGAATGAATCAAAATTGGTTCACCGGATCAATTTTGATATGCAATGAAATGAAAGGGCTGTCGCGCATGCGGCAGCCCTTTTTGCAGGTTATGACCCAAAGTCCTTGTCTGCATGAAATTTTGTCCGGTGCCGTAACGAGTGAAACAAGTTTTGCATGTTTCACTCGTTGTTCTTAAGAGTGTTTTATGTTATACTTAATGATAAACGACGTGAATTGAAGCAGTCGAAGGAAGACGAAAGGATAGATAAAAAAATGACAGTAGATCAGGTGTTTATTATTAAAAAATTGCAGAATCTGGACGAGATGCTGGTAGCATATTCCGCAGTGACACGAATGCCCTTTGCCATCTGCGATGATGAGAGTTTTAACGATCAGGTATGGATTTTTACCGATCAGGATAAATTGAAAACATTTGCGGAAAAATATAAAGAAGAAAAGAAACTTATTCTTCCGGTAAAAGTGCAGAAAAAGGATGCATCGATGTTCTACATGAATCTGTTTGCCATGGGAATCAATGAAGTAGTATTTTGCGATGGCGATCAGGAAAACAAGATTGAACTGACAAAAATTGTCAGAATGCCGGATGTGGATGCTTTGCCGGAGAATCGGAAACCGATCCTGAACCCGCAGTTACAGCTGTCTGCGGCTTATTTTCTGCAGGAGTTAAGAAAACCGGGAGTGGAGCCTGACAGAGAAGCATTAAAAGATCTGGAAGAGGAGATGTCAGCGAATCTTGCAAGATCCACTTATCTGATGCCGGTAGATGTGGAAAAAGATGAAGAAGGCAAAGAAAATGTCCGCCTGCTCTATGTACAGAATAAAAAGGGAGAACGTTATCAGCCAATCTTTTCAGATACCGGAGAACTAGTGAAACATTATCGTGGAAAAGAAGTACAGAACCGTCTGATCCAGGTGCGTTTCGATCAGCTGTCGCGTTATATGATCAAAAGATGTGCAGGGTTATGTTCTGAATCCGGAAGGAATCAATCTGATTTTGAGAACGCAGCAGATTGAACTGCTGAATAGTTATTACAATGGAAAGAAAGAGACACAGAAACCGGAAGAAAACTAGCCGGATGTGTGAGATGGGAGGCAGGAATGCAGATTACAGATTGCAGTGCTTATGAAATTTTACAGAAAGAAAGAATCGAAGACGTCCATGCCGACGGATATCTGCTGCGTCATAAAAAAAGCGGAGCAAGAGTGATGCTTCTGGCAAATCAGGACGAGAATAAAGTATTTAACATTATTTTCCGGACGCCACCGGCTGACAGTACCGGTGTTGCACATATTCTGGAACACAGTGTTTTGTGCGGATCCCGGGAATTTCCATTGAAAGACCCCTTTGTAGAACTGGTGAAAGGATCTTTGAATACTTTTCTGAATGCAATGACGTACCCGGATAAAACAATGTATCCGGTAGCAAGCTGCAACGACCAGGATTTCAAAAATCTGATGCACGTGTATATGGATGCAGTATTTTATCCGAATATTTATGAAAAGGAAGAGATATTCCGTCAGGAAGGCTGGCACTACCAGCTGGAGCAGGTGGACGATCCGTTAAAATACAACGGTGTTGTGTACAACGAGATGAAGGGGGCATTTTCTTCTTCCGAAGAGGTGCTTGAACGTGAGATTTTTAATGTACTCTTTCCGGATACGCCATATGGCGTGGAATCTGGCGGAGATCCGAAATGTATCCCGGATCTTACGTATGAAAATTTTCTGGCATTCCATGGAAAATATTATCATCCATCTAACAGTTATATTTTTCTGTATGGAAATATGGATATGGCAGAACGCCTGGAATGGATGGACAAAGAGTATCTGAGCAAATTTGATAAAATTACTGTAGATTCCCAGATCGCAAAACAGAAACCGTTTGAAAAACCGGTGGAGCATAAGATCTTTTATCCGGTAGGAGAAAATGATTCCGAAGAAGAAAATACGTATCTGACATACAGTATGGTAGTAGGGGACGGACTGGATGTAAAACGCTGTACCGCTTTTGAAGTTCTGGATTATGTCCTGCTTTCGGCTCCGGGAGCACCGCTTCGTCAGGCACTTTTAGATGCCGGAATCGGTAAAGATGTCGATGGGGGTTATAACGACGGTATTTATCAGCCGTTTTTCACTGTGGAAGTTAAGAGCGCAGAAGAAAAGGATAAAGAAAAATTCCTGCAGGTGATCCGGGAAACACTGGAAAAGCTGGTAAAAGAAGGAATTGATCAGAAGGCGATTGCTGCCGGTATCAACTATTTGGAATTCCGTTTCCGTGAGTCAGATTATGGTTCCTATCCGCGTGGACTGATGTATAGCATTGATGTATGTGAAAGCTGGCTGTACGATGATAATAAACCATTTGTTCATCTGGAAAAACTGAAAGCCTTTGATGAATTAAAGAAGGAAGCAGGTGAAGGACTTTTTGAACAGCTGATTCAGGAAACCATGCTGGATAACCCGCATAGTGCTGTGGTATTGGGAATGCCGAAAAAAGGACTTACAACAGAGGAGGAGAAGAAGACAGAAGAGAAGCTGGCTGCATATAAAGCCTCTCTGTCTCGGGAACAGCTGGAAAAACTGGTGGAGAAAACCAGAAAACTGAAAGAATTTCAGGACAGCGAGGACAGCGCAGAGGCAAAAGCCAAAATTCCGATGCTGAAACGTAGTGATATCGGAAAAGAAGCGCTGAAAATCCATAATACACCACACCATGTAACGGGGAATACCGTTTTGCATCACAATCTGGATACTAACGGTATTACGTATCTGACACTGTTATTTGATACCAAACAGGTGCCGGATGAACTGATTTCTTATATGGGGATCCTAAAAATCTGTTCTCGGATACGTGGATACAGCCCACTTTACTTATGGTGAACTTTTCCATGAGATCAATGCACAGAGTGGTGGAATCAGCTGCGGGCTGCAGGTATTCCAGGGAAAAGACCAGAAAGATGACTGTATACGGATGTTTGGTGTAAAGACAAAATATTTGGTACAAAAAGAAGAATTTGTATTTTCCATGATCCGCGAGATTCTGTTTACTTCCAGACTGGATGATGACAAACGTCTGTATGAGATTCTTTCTCAGCAGAAAGCACGACTGCAGTCCTCCCTGGCGGCGGCAGGGCACTCCACCGCGGTGATGCGTGCAGCGTCCTATTATTCTCCGGTATCCAATTTTCAGGATCGGATCGCGGGAATCGGATATTTCCGTTTGGTTGAAGAACTGGAAAAACAATTTTGAAGAGAAAAAAGAGATACTGAAAGAAAATCTGAAGAAACTGATGCTTTTGATCTTCCGCCCGGAGAATCTGTTTGTCAGTGTGACAACGGATGAAAAAGGTTATCAGGGTGTGGAAGGAAGAGTTTCCACCCTGCGTCATCTGCTGTATCAGACTCCGATACAGACAGGAAAGATCAATTACGATCTGCAGCAAAGAAACGAAGGATTTTCTACCGCAGGTCAGGTACAGTATGTGGCAGTCAGTGGAAACTTCAAAGAAGCCGGATATGAGTATACCGGAGCACTTCGTATCTTGAAAGTGATTTTAAGTTATGATTATCTGTGGATGAATATCCGTGTCAAAGGTGGAGCTTATGGATGTATGAGCAACTTCAGAAAATCCGGAGACAGTTTCCTGGTGTCTTACCGTGACCCGCATCTGAAAAATACACTGAAAATATTTGAAAATACACCGGAATATCTGCATACATTCACGGCAGATGAGAGAGAAATGACAAAATATATCATCGGTACGATCAGCGACCTGGATGTGCCGTTAAACCCATATGCCAAAGGAGAACTGTCGCTTGGGGCATGGTTTGCAGGAATCACTGAGGAAGAACTGCAGGAGGAGAGAAATCAGATCCTTACCGCACAGCCGGAAGATATTCAGGCACTGGGTGATCTGGTAGAAGCAGTGTTGAAACAGAGGAACATCTGTGTCGTTGGAAGTGAATCTGCACTGGAGAAAAACCGTGAAATCTTAAAACAGATCGAACCTCTGGTACAATAAAGGAGAACATATGAAGGAAAATTTTAAATCCGGATTCGTGGCAATCATCGGAAGACCGAACGTGGGAAAATCCACTCTGATGAACCATCTGATCGGACAAAAGATTGCTATCACATCCAAAAAACCACAGACCACCAGAAATAAAATCCAGACCGTGTATACCTGTGAAGACGGACAGATCATCTTTCTGGATACACCGGGGATCCACAAAGCCAAGAACAAACTGGGCGAATATATGGTAAAATGTGGCAGAACAGACACTGAAAGATGTGGATGTGATCCTGTGGCTGGTAGAACCGACTACTTATATTGGTGCCGGTGAAAAGCATATTGCCGAGCAGTTACAGAAGACAAGTCTGCCGGTCATTCTGGTGATCAACAAAGTAGATACAGTGAAAAAAGAAGATATTTTACAGGTGATCGATAATTACCGAAAATTGTATGATTTCGCGGAAATTATTCCGGCATCTGCCCTGCGTGGGCAGAATACGAAAGACATCGTGAACAGCCTGTTTAAATATATGCCGTATGGTCCGATGTTTTACGACGAAGATACGGTAACCGATCAGCCACAGAGACAAATTGTTGCGGAGATCATCCGTGAGAAAGCACTGCATGCGCTGGATGAGGAGATCCCTCATGGTATCGCTGTAACCATCGAGAAGATGCGGGAGAGAAAGGGTCAGCATATTGTAGATATCGAGGCAACAATTATCTGTGAAAGAGATTCTCATAAAGGAATCATCATAGGAAAACAGGGTTCCATGTTAAAGAAAATCGGAAGTAATGCCCGGTTTGAAATCGAAAAAATGCTCGAAGAAAGAGTTAATCTGAAGATCTGGGTGAAAGTGAAAAAAGACTGGAGAGACAGTGATACTCTGATGAAAAACTTCGGATATAATAAGAAAGAGATCTGATCTGTATGAGTGAGCCCATTACCGTCACCGGCATGGTATTAGCTGCCACGCCGGTAGGGGATTATGATAAGCGCATGGTGATCCTGACCCGCGAGCGTGGGAAAATCACTGCGTTTGCCAGAGGGGCGAGAAAAAGCACAAGCCCCTATCTTGCTATAGCGAACCCGTTTGTGTTCGGAAGTTTTCAACTTTTTGAGGGAAGAACGGCTTATACACTTTCACAGGCAAATATCCGGGAGTATTTTACAGAACTGGCAGCAAAGCAGCCGGGAGTATATTATGGCTTTTATTTTCTGGAGATTGCAGATTACTACGGAAGAGAGGGAAACCGGGAGACGGATATGCTTAATCTTCTGTATATCACGATGAAAGCACTGATCCGGGGGCAGATTTCTAATCGACTGATCCGTGCAATTTTCGAGATGCGTGCGATGATGATCAACGGAGAGTATCCGCGGCTTTTTGAGTGCGGAATCTGTGGAAAGACGGAGGATCTTACGTTCTTGTCGCTGGAGGCTTCCGGCTGTATCTGCAGTAACTGTCGCAAACAGGTAAAAGACGGAATTTCGGTTTCGACATCGGCACTGTATACATTGCAATATATGGTGGCAACACCGATGGAAAAAATCTATACATTTACCCTGAAACCGGAGGTGGAACGGGAAGTTACCCGCTGGGTAAAACGTTACATAGACCGTTATACCGATAAACGATTTAAAAGTCTGGAGATTCTTGAAGTGATGGATTCCTGAAAAACGCAACTATAAAAACCTTGAAAATTAACTATCCAGACGGTATAATAGGTCTGACTATCCGGTAATGGAAAGTCAGAGGAGTGATTCGGAGGAAAAAATCATGAAAAACAAAAGCTGGGACTGGCACTGGCAGCAGTATTGCTACTGACCGGCTGTGGTGGAATAGAAAAAATGACAGAAACTACAGTGACGGTGGATGACAGCGGAACGGTAGAGGAATTGTTATTGGAGGATTTTTCTGACGAGACTTATAAAGAAAAGGAGCTGACAGCGCAGATCAGCGAACTGGTGGAGGCATATAACAAGGAAACAGGGAGTGAGGCTGTATCGATAAAAAGTATGCAGGTAAAAGATAAGAAAGCGAAAGTACAGCTGGAATATCAGTCTGTGGCCGATTATCGGGGCTTCAATCAGGTGGACTTTTTTGCGGGGACCGTAGAAGAAGCACAGAAAGAAGGATATACTTTTGCTTCTGATTTTACAGACGCAGAGGGAAAAGATGTTTCCAGGGCAGGAATGCCTGACGGATGTGAAAAGCAGCAGGTGATCATTATCCGTGAGCCGATGCAGGTTCTGGTGCCGGGAACGATTCAGTATGTCAGCAAGAATATGAAAGTGGTAAATAAAAGTCAGGCAAGGCTTTCGGCCGATGAAGGTACAGACGATGAAAGCCACGTGACTACACAGGCATATGGTTATGTGATATACACGGATAATAATTAATAATTCGTGCCGGCAGGATGCTATCTTGTCGACTGCCGTGGAAATTAATACGTTAATACCAGACACTATATTTATGTCTCATGGAATATAAAGGAGATCAATTATGGAAAAAACAATGGAAAAATCGTTGCACTTGCCAAATCCAGAGGATTCGTATATCCGGGTTCCGAAATTTACGGCGGCCTGGCAAACACCTGGGATTATGGTAATCTTGGTGTGGAACTGAAGAACAATGTAAAAAGAGCATGGTGGAAAAAGTTCATCCAGGAAAATCCTTACAATGTAGGTGTGGACTGTGCAATCCTGATGAATCCGCAGACATGGGTAGCTTCCGGTCATCTGGGTGGATTCTCTGATCCGTTGATGGACTGTAAAGAATGTCACGAGCGTTTCCGTGCAGATAAGATCATCGAAGATTTCTGTGCAGAAAAAGGAATCGCACTGGAAGAAAGCGTAGATGCATGGAGCCAGGAAAAGATGACTGCTTTCATTGAAGAGCATCAGGTACCGTGCCCGACCTGTGGGAAACATAACTTTACTGATATCCGTCAGTTTAACCTGATGTTTAAGACTTTCCAGGGTGTTACGGAAGATGCAAAGAATACCGTATATCTGAGACCGGAAACAGCACAGGGTATCTTTGTAAACTTTAAAAACGTACAGAGAACTTCCAGAAAGAAACTGCCGTTTGGTATCGGACAGATCGGTAAATCCTTCCGTAATGAGATTACACCGGGTAATTTTACTTTCCGTACCAGAGAGTTCGAACAGATGGAACTGGAATTCTTCTGCAAACCGGATACGGATCTGGAATGGTTCAATTACTGGAAATCTTTCTGCCTGAACTGGTTACATGAACTGGGACTGAAAGATGAAGAAGTACGGTATCGCGATCATGAAAAAGAAGAACTGAGTTTCTACAGCAAAGCAACAACTGACGTGGAATTCCTGTTCCCGTTCGGCTGGGGTGAACTGTGGGGTATTGCAGACCGTACGGATTACGACCTGACACAGCATCAGAATGTATCAGGGCAGGATCTGACTTACTTTGATGATGAAGAGGGTAAAAAATATATCCCGTATGTTATCGAGCCGTCTCTGGGTGCGGATCGTATGGTACTGGCATTCCTGTGTAGCGCATACGATGAAGAAGTTCTGGATGCTGAGAAAAATGATGTGCGTACGGTACTGCATTTCCATCCGGCACTGGCACCGGTAAAAGTCGGTGTGCTGCCGTTGTCCAAGAAGCTGAATGAGGGCGCTGAGAAAGTTTATGCAATGCTGGCAAAAGAATGGAACTGTGAGTTTGATGACAGAGGAAATATCGGTAAGAGATACCGTCGTCAGGATGAGATCGGTACTCCGTTCTGTGTAAACTTATGACTTCGATTCTGAAACAG
>ENA-OQIF01000679-OQIF01000679.1-human-gut-metagenome-genome-assembly--contig:-NODE-679-length-10909-cov-2.722315_pt1 | contig 10909 bp, 9 predicted proteins | sample MGYA00242574_ERZ504738 | MGnify/ENA primary metagenome ERZ504738 (study PRJEB26092, sample SAMD00036437) | human gut metagenome | host: Homo sapiens | study: EMG produced TPA metagenomics assembly of...
GTATCCTCTTTTCCCATAAATACTTCACATTCCATACCCATCATGGCAGCTGCGGTAGCTGTCGCCACCCCATGCTGACCGGCTCCTGTCTCTGCGATCACACGGGTTTTTCCCATTTTCTTTGCCAGCAGTACCTGCCCCAGCACGTTATTAATCTTATGTGCACCGGTATGGTTCAGATCTTCTCTCTTCAGATACACTTTTGCCCCGCCGAGATCCTCTGTCATATGAGCCGCATAGTACAGCCTGGACGGTCTTCCCGCATATTCATTCAGAAGCTCCGCCAGTTCCCGGTTGAACTCCGGGTCATTTTTATAATGATTGTAGGCCTCCTCCAGTTCCAGAACCGCATTCATCAGCGTCTCCGGAATATACTGTCCGCCGTGTACTCCAAATCTACCTTTTGACATCTTTTGTTTCCTCCATTCTTACTATTTCCACTGCCTGACAGATCCGTCCGGCATTTTTCATTCCATCAATCTCCAGACTGCTGCTCAGATCCACCGCCCATGGATGAAGCAGCCCGATCGCTTCCCGCAGATTTTCCACATCGAGACCTCCGGCCAGAAAATACGGTCGTTCGACTTCACCCACCAGAGACCAGTCAAACGCTTTTCCCGTTCCGCCGCTTCCCTGATCCAGTAAAATGTAATCCGCCGCACTCTGCCGTGCCCACTCCACATCTTCCCTGGTCTTTACGGAAAATGCCTGGATCAGCGGTTTCTCTGTCAACATCTTTAATTCCTGTACATATTCCTGTGATTCCTGTCCGTGAAGCTGCGCCATCTGTATCGTTCCCTCTTCGAGAAGTTCTGCCACCAGCTCTTTCGGTGCATTGACAAATACACCTACCGGAACAATTTCCTCCCGCAGTCCCCGTACCAGTTCCCGTAATGTTGCCCGGTCGATACTCCGTCTGCTTTTTGGATATTCCACAATAAATCCACAGTAATCCGGCCTTGCCTCATTGACCGCCGCGATATCCTCCGGCCGCCGCAGACCGCATATTTTAATTCTGCTCATGTTTTCTCCCGTCATTTTTCATTGTTTCCTGCGAATTCCTTCTTCTGTCATCTGTTCCACTTTGCCTTTCTTCACATGCACAAGGAATAAATTTCAGTATCCGATTACACACTCAGTGGTTTTCCATTCAGCGTCTCCAGCATCGCTTTTTTATCCGGGCTTCGCATCAGTGTCTCTCCGATCAGTACGGCATCCACCCGGTTGTCATATAACAGGTTGATATCTGCACTCGTCCTGATTCCGCTTTCTGATACAAAAACCACTTCCTCCGGTGCCAGATTCCGCAACCGGATGCTGTTATTCATATCTACCTGAAACGTTCGAAGATCCCGGTTATTCACTCCTACGATCCGCGCTCCTGCCTTCAGTGCCCGTTCTACTTCTCGCCCGTCATGTGTTTCTACCAGTGCATCCAGCCCCAGACTTTCTGCCAGCTGCCGGTACTCTCTCAGCTGTACATCATCGAGGATCGCACAGATCAGAAGCACCGCTGACGCACCAAAAGCTTTCGCCTGATAGATCATATACTCATCTACCGTAAAATCCTTCCGTAGTACCGGAATATTGACCGCCGCCGTGATTTCTTCCAGATACCGGTCGGATCCCTGAAAATAAAAGGGCTCTGTCAGACAGGAAATCGCCGATGCACCCGCTGCCTCATATTCTTTTACGATCTCCACATACGGAAAATCCGGTGCGATCAGTCCTTTTGACGGAGATGCTTTCTTCACCTCACAGATATAGGACATCCCTTCTTTTTTCAATGCCTGATAAAAAGACGGTGTCGGAAGAATCGCTGGATTCTGTTCCCGGTCCCGGATCCTTTCCTTTAATTCTGCAACAGATACCTTACCTTTTTCCTTGTCAATCCGCTCTCTTGTCTTTCCTGCAATTTCTTCTAATATATTCATGCTTCATTACTCTCCCGAATGAATGCTTCCAGTTTCTTCAGTGCTACACCGCTGTCGATTAGTTGCTCTGCCAGACGTACACCTTCTTCCAGTGTCCCTGCTTTTCCTGCCACATACAGAGCGGCTCCGGCGTTCATGCACACGGCCTGTCGTTTCGCCCCCTGTTCACTGCCATCGAGGATTGCTCTGGTGATGGTCGCATTTTCCTGCGGAGTGTCACCTTTTAACTCGTCTTTCTCGCATTTTTTGTAACCGAACTGTTCCGGAACTATCTCATAAGGAGCTAATTTACCATCACAGATCTCACACACAGCAGTCGGTGCACTCATCGAGATCTCATCCAGGCTGTCCGTACCATACACAACCATACCCTTTTTCACGCCCAGTTTCACCAGAACCTGTGCCATCGGCTCTACCAGCTCTTCACTGTAGACACCCATGATCTGCATGTTTGCATTTGCCGGGTTCGTCAGCGGGCCGAGAATGTTAAACACTGTGCGGATACCCAGTTCTTTTCTGACCGGTGCCACATATTTCATCGCGGTGTGATAAGTCTGTGCAAACAGGAAACAGATCCCGATCTTTTCCAGTATTTTTTCACTCTGTTCCGGTGTCAGCGTGATCTTTACACCCAGGGCTTCCAGTACATCCGCTGCTCCTGATTTGGAAGATGCCGCACGGTTTCCATGTTTTGCTACCGGAACACCACCTGCTGCGATGACCAGAGAAGCGGTTGTGGAAATATTAAAAGAATTGGAACCGTCCCCACCGGTACCGACAATCTCCAGGACATCCATATCATGCTTTAACTGCAGGGCATGGGAACGCATACCTTCGGCAGATCCTGTGATCTCATCAATGGTTTCACCCTTCATAGCTAAGGCTGTCAGATATGCCGCCGTCTGTACCTGAGAAGTTTCTCCATCCATGATCTCATTCATAACAGCTTTTGATTCTTCATATGTCAGATCTTCTTTTTTTGCCACTTTGATAATTGCTTCTTTGATCATTGTTTTCTTCCTCCTCTGACTACATCTATAAAGTTCTCTATCATAATCTTGCCATCCGGTGTCATCACCGATTCCGGGTGAAACTGTACACCGTAGATCGGATATTTTGTGTGTTCTACCGCCATCACTTCTCCGTCTTCCGACTCCGCAGTCACTTTCAGTTCTTCCGGCAGTTCTTCCTTTAATGCTGCCAGTGAGTGATACCGCGCTGCCGGAAATGTCTCAGGCAGCCCCTGAAACAGCTGATTTTCACCGATCTGATGAATCTCTTTCTGTTTTCCGTGCATCAGTTCTTTCGCATAGGACACCGTTCCACCAAATGCTTCGCAGATTGCCTGATGTCCCAGACACACACCAAAGACCGGAACCTTTCCTGCAAAATACCGGATCGCCTCAATACAGATTCCTGCATCGGACGGTTTTCCGGGTCCCGGAGAAAGGATGATGGCTTCCGGTTTCATCGCCTCGATCTCTTCCACCGTGTATGCATCGTTTCGCACGACTTTGACGTCCGGCTCCACGGAACCGATCAGCTGATATAAGTTATAAGAAAAACTGTCGTAATTATCAATCAGTACTATCATTCCAATCCCTCCTGTGCCTGTGCAATTGCCTGAACCACAGCCCGTGCCTTGTTGCAGCATTCTTCAAATTCTTTCTCCGGTACGCTGTCCGCCACGATGCCGGCACCGGAACGAATACAGATTTCGCCCTTCTTTTTATAAACCAGGCGGATCGCGATACAGGTATCCAGATTTCCTGTAAAATCAAGATAACCGATCGCCCCACCGTAGATGCCACGTTTGCTGTGTTCCAATTCTTCGATGATCTGACAGGCCCGGAACTTCGGTGCTCCGGAGAGTGTTCCGGCCGGCAGGATCGCATCAACGGCATCCACCGCATCTTTATCCTCTCGCAGATCTCCGACTACCGTAGAACCAAGATGCATGACATGTGAAAAATGTTCCACACACATGTATTTTTCCACTTTCACACTGCCGATCTTACTGATCTTTCCGATATCATTTCTTCCCAGATCCACCAGCATGTTGTGTTCTGCCCGTTCTTTTTCATCTTTTAAAAGTCCGGCTTCCAGTTCCCTGTCTTCTTCCCTTGTCTTTCCTCTCGGTCTGGTTCCGGCCAACGGGAAAGTACTCAGATTCCCGGCTTCCAGTTTTACCAGAGTCTCCGGAGATGCTCCCGCAATCTCAATATCGTCGCTGGAAAAATAGAACATATACGGAGATGGGTTTGTCGCCCTCAGCACCCGGTAGGTATCGAAAAGATTTCCTGTCGCTTTCGCCCGCATCGGATTCGATAATACCACCTGGAAAATATCACCCTCACGGATGTAATGCTTGGCTTTCTCCACCATCTTACAATATTCCGCTTCCGGGAACTGTGGCCGGATATCGGACTCCAGCTTCAGTTTTTCGAATTCCATATGCGGTCCGGTTTTCAGAAGCTGTGCCATCTCTTCCAGTTTTCCTTCTGCCTTCCGATAAGATGCTTCCATATCATCGGTCATCACTCCGGCGATCAGCAACACTTTCTGACGGTAATGATCAAAGGCAATCACCTGATCGAACAACATCAGATCCATATCCCGAAAATCCTGCTGCTCTTTATCTTCGAGTTTTAATTTCTGTTCGCTGTATTTGATATAGTCATAGGAAAAGTACCCTACCAGCCCGCCGGTAAATGGTGGAAGTTCTTCCATCACCGGTGTTTTATATTCCTGAATGATCTCCCGCAGGGTATCGCCCGGATGTTCTACTTTCTTTGTCACAACCGCATCTTCTCCGGTTTTTCGGATGTTCAGAAGACCATCCGTACAGGTGATCTCCATCGCCGGCTCATAACCGAGAAAAGAAAATCTTCCCCACACCTCCGTCTGACTGGCACTCTCGAGCAGATAACAATGCTTACTTGCTTTCCGCAAAACCCGCATCACTTCTACGGGTGTATATCGATCCGCATATAACTCCTTACATACGGGAATCCTGCGATACTCTCCACTGGCTGCGATTTCTTTTACCTTTTCTAATGTTGGATACATTCGGGCACCTCCTGTAAATCTTTTCTGTTACTGTCTTTCCCTTTGTTTTTCTGTCCTGCCGCGAAAGTCTCAGGCAAGCATGAACCTTGACTTGTTGCCCGCGAATCAAAATTGATTCACCGGATCAATTATTGATACACAACGCGAAAAAACGCCCGCCCTCGACAGAAACTTGTTCTTCTGTCAAGGACGAGCGTATATACTTCACCCGCGGTGCCACCTTGATTTACGGTTTGAACCGTACTCTTTGCGAAATACCTTCATATTCCCGGCAACTGACGTATGCCTCACGTCACAGGATACTTAGTCTGCTCTGTAATCTTCAACCTTTCACTGTGCCCTCAGCGGCCCATTTGGCAGACTGCATTTCCACCCGGCTCTCACCTTCCCGGATTCTCTGTGCGCGCATGACTGCTTTGACTTCCGCTTCATCGGTTTAATCTGTTAAATTTACGTTTAATTTACCACCGGAAGCTATATTTGTCAACCCTGAATTTCATTTTCAATAACATATTTTTATCATTACGTTGTTGTTCACTCCGTTCTCAGTAACATAGCCAAAATTCATTACAGATATCTGCAGTCTGTTTTCGCCACATACATCTGCACCAGATAATCATTCACTATAATCTGAATAAAAGCGCAAAACCAGATATTCCCAGTTTCGCGCTTTTTATTGTTTTACTTATTCACTTTCGAACAATCCCAGTGTGCCAACAAGTTGATTCTGCTGCTATTTCTTCTGTGTCTCTTTTTTCTTCATGTCAAGAATCTCTTCTGCGATCTCAACTTCGGATTTCTCATCCGGTGGAAGCACAATATTCAGAATGATAGCAAACAGTGCTGCAGGTACAATTCCTGAACCACCGAAGATCAGTGTGATCGCCTGCGGCATATGCGCAAGGACTGCTGAGTTTGCCCCAAGTCCATAGCCAAGACCAAGTGCAACGGAGACAATTGTTACGTTTCTCGGAGTTACCGGCCATTTTGTGATAAGCTGGATACCGCTGACAACAATAGATGAGAACATCATAACTGCCGCACCGCCCAGTACACTCTGAGGCATGATGGAAATCAGTGCTGCAAGCTTAGGAAACAGACCACATGCGATAAGGAAAATACCGCCTGTTGCAATTGAGAAACGGTTTACAACCTTGTTCATTGCAACCAGACCTACGTTCTGGCTGAAAGAAGTATTCGGAAGTACGCCAAATACTGCTGCCAGTGAAGATCCAAGACCATCGCACATAACGCCGCCAGAAAGTTCTTTGTCTGTAGCTTCTCTTCCAAGACCGCCCTCTGTGATACCGGAAATATCACCTACAGTCTCTACAGCTGTTACAATAAACATAATGCAGATCGGAACGATTGCCCTTGCATCAAATACCCATTTGACAGGCATAATCTTCGGCACTGCAAACCAGGATGCGCTTGCTACTTTATCCCAGTTAAGAACCCAGGATTTGGTAACTTCTACTGTTGCGCCTGCTTCATCCACATAGGTAAATGTGGTAGGAAGAACTGCCGCCATAATACTTACCAGCACATATCCTACGATAATACCGATCAGAATTGATGCAAAGCTTGTAAATCCTTTTGTTCCATGTTTTAATACGACAATTACAACCAGAACTACAAAGCCTACAAACAGATTCTCCAGAGAACCGTAGTCCTTAGCGGAACTTCCGCCTCCAAAAGAACTGATACCAACAGCGATCAGTGAAAGACCGATTGATAATACAACGGTTCCTGTTACAACTGACGGAAAAAATTTTCTCAGTGGTTTCAGGAAGCTTCCCAGTACAGTTTCAAAAAGACCGCCGATAAAGGATGCCGCCATGATTGCACCATACGCAACCACTCCATTACCCATGACTCCTGCAACACTCTGGCATACGCCAATGAAACCGGAACTGGTTCCCATAACGATGGGGAGTTTACCACCCACAGGTCCTATGGTAAATACCTGAACCAATGTTACAATACCTGCGATCAGCATGGCATTCTGTAGAAGTGCTACCTGCAGTTCTCCGCCGGCTTCGATTCCACAGGCTGCTGTGATGATCAGAAGAGGCGTAAGGTTTCCCACAAACATGGCCAGTACATGCTGCAGACCAAGTGGGATTGCCAGCTTCAAAGGCGGCCTTCCGTCAAGATCATACGGTGTTGCTGTGTTTTTCTCTTGTTTCTCCATTCATTTCCCTCTCTTTCGTGGATGTTAACGTGTATATAGCAAGGCCGTCTGTTTATCAATAGTCAGAATTTATGTGATTAAAAAAGGCAGCTATCCCCTGAGAATAACTACCTTGTTATCATTTCATCATACTGTTGACATATCCCCTTGCTTTTACCCATTGATATTATAAAGGATTTAAGAAATTATGGCAATAGATATGCAAAAATTTATGTATTAATATATCGAAACCTCAATAGGCTTCACATCCAGACTTACTATTCCTGCACATTACAATGTCATATTTTTTTCTACTGCCTGCATTCTGTTCTCAAGATTTGCAACATGTTCTATCAGGTAACTGGTCTGTACTGTATTCACATGATTATTATGTGCTGCTTCTACGGCTTCATTAAATTTTTTCACCAGATAGCCATGATTTTCCGCTAAAATTGAAATATTTCTGTCAGTTACATTTTCAAGATGAAGTTTAACACCGTTTACTTCTTCTTTTAAATCGCAAATATCCTGCTGTAACGGTTCAATAGCTTTCTGAACGGTAGCTTCTACTGTTTCTTTTACCGTAGCTTCTACTGTTTCTTTTACCGTAGCTTCCATCATTTCCCTTAACATTTTCATGTCGTTTTTGTCCAGCATGTTTCTCACCTCCTGTTTACTTATCATTTCGTTCTTTTTCTGCTGATTATAACAAGTTCCGGATGTGAAGTCTATTCAATTTTCAATATTCCATGTATAACCATTTTCCATATTTACGTTTCTATAGTACATTTCATAATTCTTCTGTATCATAATTGTTTTCAGGGTAAATATCATAAAGAAACAATTTGTCAATCGGATATTCGCAATTGAAGCAGGGGACTTACTTGATTCAGTTAAATTGATTTATTCAGAAATGAAAAAAAGCCCACAAACCCCCTATCCAGGTTTATAGACTTATCTTTCGTAAATAGTAGCGAGAGGGGGATTCGAACCCTCGACACCACGGGTATGAACCGTGTGCTCTAGCCAACTGAGCTATCTCGCCATTTTTCGTGGTTGCCAACCGCAACCTGCTCTACGATTATATAAAACTGCTATGAAAAAGTCAAGCACTTTTTTGAAAAAATTAAAAATTTCGAAAAGAGGAAAATAACAACGATTCGAAAGCGTATAAGGAATGGAAAAACAGTTCGAATAATGAACGGTCTATAGAAGAAAGTAAGGATGCACAAAAATCCGGTTGTTGCATAAAATAGCAGGAGAGAAATTTCCGGGAGAGAAATATCAATATGGGACGGGATCTGACCAAATGTCATCCACATTTACAGAAACTGGCGAAAGAACTGGTGACTGTCTGCGAAAAACAGGGATGTCCGATCGGAATCGGAGAGTGTTTTCGGACGGTACAGGAACAAAACCGACTGTATGACCAGGGAAGAACCAAGCCGGGTCCGGTGGTGACCAATGCACCGGGGAGTACCTATCGCTCCATGCATCAGTGGGGAGTGGCTTTTGATGTCTATCGAAAGGACGGAAAAGGAGCCTATAACGAGTCGGGAAATTATTTTCAGAGAGTCGGAGCTATCGGAGAATCGTTGGGCCTGGAATGGGGTGGAGACTGGAAATCCATTGTGGATAAACTACATTTTCAGCTGCCGGACTGGGGAAGTACCTCGGAAAGACTGCGAAAAGAGTATGGAAATATCTATGCTTTTCAGGCAACCTGGCCGGAATCGGATACATCGACCGGAAAAACCACATCTTCAGGAAAGGATAATCCGCATACAGAAGTGAAGGCACTGACAGCGGACAGTACACAGAGAGAATGGATCCTGGCACTGCAAATAGAACTGATCCGGCAGGGATATCAGCCGGGAACCATTGATGGGATTTTCGGTTCGCGGACACTGATGGGCTGTCCAACGGTTCGGAAAGGTGCGAAAGGAGAACTTACGCGGTGGATTCAGAAACGGCTGTCTCTCTATCTGAATGTGTGGAGCGAAGGAGGGCAGACAGACGGAATTTTCGGAGAAAAACAGAACAGAATATCCGAAATTTTCAGAAAACCAAAGGACTGTCGGCAGATGGCATTGTAGGGGAAAAGACTTGGAGTGCCCTGTTGCAAAGCAGGGAAAAATAAGGTATCATGACAGACAGAGAATACAATTCGGATTAAATAATAAGAAGAAAGTAAGTTGAGATGACGGGAATAACTGTAAAAATACTGAACAGATACGGAAAAAGAAAGAGAGGAAAAATATGGTACGGGTAGGAATGGGATATGATGTACATAAACTGACGGAAGGACGGGATCTGATCCTTGGCGGTGTGAAGATACCGTGGGAGCTGGGACTTCTGGGACACTCGGATGCGGATGTAGTTGTTCATGCGATCATGGATGCACTTCTGGGTGCAGCAGCACTCCGGGATATCGGAAGACATTTCCCGGATACAGATCCGCAGTATAAAGGAATCTCAAGTATCCTGTTATTGCAGAAAGTGGGAGCTTTATTAAAAGAAAAGGGCTATCAGATTGTAAATATTGATGCCACGATCATTGCACAGAAACCGAAGTTACTGCCTCACATCGATCAGATGATCAAAAATGTGGCAGATGCACTGGAACTTTCCGAAGACCAGGTCAATATCAAAGCAACCACAGAAGAGGGACTTGGATTTACCGGTACACTGCAGGGTATTTCATCCCAGGCGATCTGCTGCATACAAACGGCACAGGATTGACAAAAAAGCGGGAATCGTATAAAATAATACAGACAAAGAGGTCACAGGTACTGTGGCCTTTCTTTTTATATGGGAAGTTGCAAAGAACATTTCACTTATGAAAAAAGAGAGGGCTATTGGTTAATTGTGCTGCTTTTTTGGGATTTCAAGGACAATTTTATGTGAAAACTGGACGATTCTATATAGCTTCTGTACGACAAAGAAGATATAATTTTGTTAAAAGAAAGGAAAAAATCACAGACGATTGTGAAAAAGAACGAAGGAGGAAAAATATGAATAAGAAAAAAGTGGTAGCGTGTTTATTGGCAGCAACTATGACAGCCGGTATGCTGGCAGGCTGTGGTGGAAGTTCAGGAAGCAGTGATTCATCTTCCTCTTCCTCAGGCGGAAAAGATAAACTGACTTTTTGGTTCCCGACCTTTGCATCTGCGGACGGAGAAGTGACAGACGAAGAATTCTGGAACGAAAGATGGATGCGTTTGAGAAAGAGAATAATTGTGAAGTAAACGTAGAGATTATTCCGTGGGATAATTATGAAGAAAAATATCTGACCGGTGTAAATTCCAACGACGGACCGGATGTAGGATATCTGTACATGGAAATGTTCTATGACTATATCGATATGGGTGCCTTGGCAGACATCGATGAATACTTTACAGATGATGAAAAAGCAAATTACCTGTACTACGATCTGGGAAATATCCAGGATGGACAGTATGCACTGCCTGTAGTTGTTGGTAATCCGAGACTTCTGGCAGCAAACATGGATATCCTGAAAGAAGCGGGTGTGGATGCCGTTCCGACCAACTGGGATGAACTGAAAGCGGCATGCGAAGCAGTAAAAGCAAGTAATCCGGATGTTGCACCGCTGAGTGCGACCTGGGGAAGTACCCATTATGGAGCACTGAACGAAGTATACTGGCCATATTTCTGGGGAGCTGGTGCACAGATTGTCGATGAAGACGGTAATCTGACCATCGATTCTGAGGCC
>ENA-OQIF01000680-OQIF01000680.1-human-gut-metagenome-genome-assembly--contig:-NODE-680-length-10901-cov-5.410525_pt1 | contig 10901 bp, 13 predicted proteins | sample MGYA00242574_ERZ504738 | MGnify/ENA primary metagenome ERZ504738 (study PRJEB26092, sample SAMD00036437) | human gut metagenome | host: Homo sapiens | study: EMG produced TPA metagenomics assembly of...
ACGGAGAGTATTTACTTTTGTATTATAATCCAAAGGAACAGAAGGCGGAGTATGTGCAGAAGGTGGAAGTAAAAGATGGACAGACAAAATTTCTGATTGAAAAAGGCGGAGCGTATTTCATCGATAAAAGGGCGAGTACAAAGTCGCTGAAGGATGATACAAAAGAAAAAGACAATTTTATTGATACCGATACAGATGAGATTATTCTTCAGGGGACAAAAGAAGAGACGAAATCCTTGTCTGTGCCATATATTGTCGGGGTGCTCATTGCATGCGCAGTGGTTGCATCGGGACTTGGATATTCGTTCACTCTAAAAAAGAGACGCAGAAGGGACAGAGATGGTGATGAAGCATAAAGTGAAAAGGGTCATAGGGCTGCTTTTGATCGCTGTGTTGATGAGCAGTGTAGCGACAGGCTGTGGAAAGACAACGCTGGATAATACAGTGCAGAATGAAAATAAGCAGAAGGATTCAGATGCATGGATGGAGGATGAAGCCTTCGGTCAAAAGGATACGGATAAAAGTGAGACTTCTAAGAAAGAAGAATACTATGACGTAGACAAGATACAAGGCGGGGAAGTTGACTATTCCAAATATGAGGAGAAAAAATCATCCAGAGCAGCAAGCGGAAATAGCAACAGCAATGTTACATACAGCGATGGGACCGGAAGTGGACAGGATCAATATCAGACAAATCCTGTTCCGGAAGGAATGCAAAATCCGGTGGAACCAGGAGAAATCACAATTGACAAAAGCAAGAAACAGACCTGCTATCTCACCATTTCCTGTGCAACGATTCTTGACAATATGGAAAATCTGACAGAAGGGAAAGAAAAACTGATCCCTTCTGACGGAGTGATCTATGCGACAAGAAAAGTGACGTTTTATGAAGGAGAGAGTGTCTTTGATGTCCTTCTCCGTGAAACGAAAAATAACCGTGTGCATATGGAATATTCCTTCAATCCGCTGTTCAACAGTAATTATATAGAAGCGATCAATAATCTGTATGAGTTTGACTGCGGCCAGAATTCCGGTTGGATGTACAATGTCAATGGGTGGTATCCAAACTATGGCTGCAGCAGATATATAGTTCAGGAAGGAGATGAAATCCAGTGGAATTATACCTGTGATCTGGGAAGAGATCTGGGGACAAGCTGGATGGATCAGAATGGGGAAAGATAACTTTGGTACGTATCATCCGATGATTAATTTTGTTTATTTTGTATTTGTGATAGGGTGCTCCATGTTTTTGAGGCACCCTGTTTTTCTGGGGATTTCCTGTGTGAGTGGTTTTATTTACTATATTTATCTCAAAGGAAAGAAAGCACTCAAAACAGCTCTATGGCTGATGATTCCTGTATTCTTGATCTCAGCACTTGTAAATCCTCTTTTTAATCATGAGGGAGTGACACTTTTGTTCTACTTTCGAACGGGCAATCCCCTGACGTTAGAATCCATTGTATATGGACTGGCGTCCGGTGTGATGCTTGTGTCGGTATTAAACTGGTTTTCCTGCTATCAGGTCATTATGACCTCGGATAAATTCATTTATCTGTTTGGGAAACTAATTCCGGCGATGTCATTGATTTTATCTATGGTGCTTCGCTTTGTTCCGAAGTTTAAAAATCAGATTGAAAAAGTGTCCGATGCGCAGAAGTGTATTGGGAGAGATGTGACAAATGGAAATACACTTGCAAAGGCAAAATACGGCATGAAAATTCTTTCAATCATGACGACGTGGGCATTGGAAAATTCAGTGGAGACAGCAGATTCCATGAAGTCGAGAGGATATGGACTGCGTGGCAGAACTAATTTTTCCATCTATCGTTTTGATACGAGAGACAAAAGGATATTTTCGGTGATGGCTGTAGCAGGCCTGATTGTGCTTGGCGGAATTGTAACAAAAAAGTATATTTTTTATATTTCCCGATGATGGAGGGAAATCCGTTAAACTGGGAAACACTTTTGATCTATGTCATTTATGGGGGAATGTGTATGCTTCCTATGGTGATTAATATTGTGGAGGATATAAAATGGCACTATTTGAAATCAGAAATCTGACATTTACTTACCCAGAGGCAAAGACACCGGCTTTGCAGGAGGTGAATGTTGCAATTGAACAGGGAGAATTTATTGTCATCTGTGGAAAATCTGGCTGCGGAAAGACGACATTGCTTCGGCATTTTAAAACTGCACTGACACCATATGGGACAAGAAGTGGAGAAATTCGATTTTTGGGGGACGCTTTGGAGCAGGTATCTGTCAGAACACAGGCAAGTGAGATCGGATATGTTCTTCAGAGTCCGGACAATCAGATTGTGACAGATAAAGTGTGGCATGAAATGGCATTTGGACTTGAGAATCTCGGATATGATCAACAGACGATTCGGCTTCGAGTAGCTGAGATGGCGAGCTTTTTTGGCATTCAGAACTGGTTTGCGAAAAATGTGGAGGAACTGTCGGGAGGACAGAAACAACTTTTAAATCTGGCTTCTGTGATGGCAATGCAGCCGAAGGTGCTTGTGCTTGATGAGCCGACTTCACAGCTTGACCCGATTGCGGCGAGTGAATTCCTTGCAACGATACGGAAAATTAATCTGGAACTTGGGACGACGGTGATCATCATCGAGCACCGTTTGGAAGAAGTGTTTCCGATGGCAGATAAAGTGCTTGTTCTGGAGGAGGGACGACAAATCTTGTATGATGAGCCAAGGCAGGTAGGAAAGGCGCTTGCCGGAAATGATCTGTTTCTTGCAATGCCAAGTCCGGTACAGATTTATGATGGAACGGGACAGGTCGGAACATGCCCTTTGACGGTCTGCGAGGGGAGAAACTGGCTGAAGGCACATTTTGAAAAAGAGCAATCTGGATTCTGTGAGACAGAGAACGAAAAGAGTACAAAAGGAAAAGATGAGGTTGTCATCGAGGCAAAGGAAGTGTGGTTTCGATACGAAAAAGAGATGCCGGATGTCGTGAAAGATCTGTCCCTGCAGGTAAAAAAGGGCGAACTTTTCTGCATGTTAGGTGGAAATGGAACTGGGAAAAGTACGACATTATCACTTTTATCCGGAATTCGAAGACCTTATCGAGGGAAAATCCTGCTGAAAGGAAAGGATATTCGCAAGCGAAAGGAAAAAGAATTGTTTCATGGTTTGATAGGGGTGCTTCCGCAGAACCCGCAAAGTCTTTTTGTGGGAAACACAGTCCGTGAGGACTTGTGGGAAATGTTTTCTGGATTTCATATCCAGCGAAAAAAGGAATATGAAAAGCAAATGGAGCGTGTGATTGAAGATACACAAATCGGTCATCTGCTTGATATGCATCCGTACGACCTAAGCGGCGGCGAGCAGCAAAGGGCGGCTCTGGCAAAGGTGCTTCTCCTGGAACCTGAGATTTTGCTTTTGGATGAGCCGACAAAAGGTCTTGATGGTTTTTACAAACAAAAACTTGCGGATATTTTTGAGCGTCTGAAAAAGAGAGGTGTCACAATTCTGATGGTGTCGCATGACATTGAATTTTGTGCTTCTTATGGAGATACGTGTGCAATGTTTTTTGATGGAAGTGTTATAACTTCGCAAAGTGCAAAAGCATTTTTTGTCGGAAATAGTTTTTATACAACAGCGGCAAACCGGATGGCGAGACAGTTATATCCGGATGCAGTAACAGTAAAGGAAGTGATAGAAGCATGCAGCAAAAACAGGCGACAGGAGTAGATACAAAGGCGATGCTGCCGATTTTTTCTTGTGGATTTATGGTTGTTGCTGAACTGTTTCTGCCGTGGTTTTCCATGCCGGTCTTGAAATACTCAAAACTTCAGACTTCATATACGTTGTGGAATGTGTCAGAATGTGTGGATAATATACAGAAAAGTATCCGTGGAGGAGGAAAACTTTCCATGGAACTGTTGACGGCGGAGGAAATAAAAACAATTGGGCAGTGGAGTATTGCCTTTCAGATCTTTGCAGTTGTTTTGGCAGTTCTCCTGATTGGTGCTGCGATTGCAGCATATAAATGGAAGAAAAAAGTGTAGTATATATGCGTCTCACCTTTTTGGCGGCGGCAATTTTGCCGGCACTGGCATTTGCGGCAAGCTTGCAGGGGAACCTGTTTCTAAATGAAAAGATCGGACGAGAGAGTCATTTTATCAATTTGACGATACACAGCTATCTTCAGCTGACAGCATTTCCATATGCACAGTTGATTCTTGCTTTAGTGATGATTGCAGCAGTTGGAAAGCTTTTGGATACGCAGTTTGAGTATGAGGCGATCATGTATATACAGAGAAGTGTGCGTGAGGATAAAAAAATCGGAAAGCGAACCAAAGTTTCCATTTTTTGATTTTGTTTGCGATTCCGTGTTTGATTTTTTTCGGAATCTTTTTCCTGAATGACAGAAGCGCATCTTTCATTGCTTTGTGTATTATTGGGCTTGCAATGATACCGTTTTGCATGATTTTTGAAGATCGGAAACCACAGGCAAGGGAAGTGCTTTTGATTGCGGTTATGGCTGCGATTGCAGTTGTTGGGCGTATGGCATTTTTTATGCTGCCACAGTTTAAGCCGGTGACAGCCATAGTGATCATAACCGGAATCAGTCTCGGCGCAGAAGCAGGTTTTTTGACAGGTGCGGTTGCGGGATTTGTCTCTAATTTCTTTTTCGGTCAGGGGCCGTGGACACCGTGGCAAATGTTTGCGTTTGGCATTATTGGGTTTCTCGCAGGCTTATTGTTCCGTGGAAAACGGGAAAAATATAAGAAAAGCAAGTTGATTTTATGCCTGTACGGGGGAATTGCGACACTTGTAATCTATGGCTTTTTGATGGATACGTCTTCCATTACTATGTTTGGCACCGGATTTTCGTGGAAGGCGCTTGCGGCAATGTATGCAAGTGGTCTGCCGTTTAATATCGTGCATGGGATTTCCACAATGGTGTTCCTGTTCTTTCTGGCGGGACCGATGGATCGAAAATTAGAGCGCATCAAGAAAAATATGGAATTTTATAAGGAAATAGTTTAGAACCTTCCGTTTTGAAAAACAAACACTTGGCGGTTTTTTGATTTGCGTTATAATCGTACTATCAAAGTAGGATGAAATCACATTTACAGGAGATGATACAGATGATAAAAGTACAGGAATACAGAGGACATATCCGCAATTGGGAAGAACTCTGTGAGCGGCTTGGGATTTCTCTTTTGCTGCCGCGCAAAGAACGGGAAGAAGAGATTTTGGTGAAAGCATATGAGACATGGGGATATGAGATGGCAGATCACATGCACGGCATGTTTGCATTTGCCTTGTGGGATGAGGAGAACAATCAGTTGTTCTGTCTGAGAGACCCGTTTGGAACAAAACCGTTTTACTATTATGAGACAGAAGATGGGACACTTCTTTATGGCACAACAATCCGAAAGATCATGGAGCAGCCGGGATTCAAAAAGAATTGAATGAGGAGATGCTTCAACTATATTTGAGCCTGACATATGTTGCGGGTGAGAATACGTTTTTCCGCGGATTAAAAAAATTGATGCCGGGACGGTACTTGATCTGGAAAGATGGAGTATTGAAGATTGAGCGCTACTGGAGTCCGCAGTTTCATCCAGATGAAAGTAAATCATTGGAAGACTGGGCAGATGAGATCCATACGACACTTCAGGAAATCATGCCGGAAGTGAAAGCAAAGGATGAGACGGTAGAATCGTTCTTATCCGGCGGCGTAGATTCTTCCTACGTGCTTGCAATGTCTGAGGCGGAAGTAGCAGATTGCTGTGGATATGAGGAAGAGAGATTTGACGAATCAAGGATGGCAGAAGAGACAGCAAACCTTCTTGGACGAACATTTTACAGATGCGTTATCACGCCGGAGGAGTATTTTGAGATAGTACCTTATGTCATGTACAATATGGAACAGCCACTTGGGGATGCGTCAGCAATTGTTTTTGCAATCGGATGTAAAGCGACAGCAGAGCATACGAAGATCTGCTACTCCGGTGAAGGAGCCGATGAGTTCTTTGGGGGATATAATATGTATCGCAATGCAGAGCGATACGGTGAGAATCTGAAGGATTTTTATGTTGGAAACACGAACATCATGAAAGAGGATGAGAAACAAAAGATTTTGAAGCATTATGATCCGGATGTGCTGCCGATTGAAGTTGCGGCTCCGATTTATGAAGAGATGGAAGGATTAGATCCGCTTTCGAAAATGTCCAATGTCGATATTCAGATTTGGCTGGAAGGAGATATTTACCTTAATGTCGATAAGATGAGCGAGGCGGCGGGATTGGAGATCCGTATGCCACTGACAGACCGGAGAATTTTTGATATTGCATCGAGAATGCCGTCTAAATATAAAGTCAATGATGAACAGAACAAGGTGGCATTTCGTACTGCAGCCGCGAAGGTTCTTCCTGAGGAGATTGCTTTCCGTAAGAAACTTGGATTTATTGTGCCGATTCGAATTTGGATGGCAGATGATCGTTACAATCAAGATGTGCGTGCGAAGTTCCAAAGTGAGATGGCAGAGAAATTCTTCAATGTGGACGAGATTAACGCAATTTTTGATGAGTATGTAAATGGAAACTCTGACAATTGGAGAAAAGTGTGGACAATTTATACCTTCCTTGTATGGTATGAGGAATATTTTGTGAAACGCTGATAAAGCGTTAATTTTCAGGGAGATAAGTAATTATCTCTCTGTTTTTGTGTATTTAAGAATGCGTACTACACATTTTTGTATAGAAGAAGTTAAATATCCGTAAATGGGTGTAAGAATACATAAAAAAAGACCGGCACCAATGTGCCAGCCTGAGAAAGGAGAAAAATATATGTAAACGTTTTAAAACGTAATTGTTAGGCGAAGTCCAACAGCCATAAATAAGGTTTTAAATACAACCGTTGTCTTCTTTTATTTGATAAGTTTATTATAAAGGATATTTGTGAGTAAAATATGTCGAAAGAAGAAAAGAATTATGAAATTTCTAAAGAAAATCCTAAGGGATTCTTTCTCACTGGTTAATAAATATTCCGATAAGTTAACCGACCTTCAATTGTGCATAGCGATTCTGTTTGCTATGATATAAATAAGCAAAGGCCCTTGCAAATAAAAAATGGAGGATGAGGATTTATGCAAATTGGAACGGTAATCAGAAAGTATCGAAAAGAAAAGAATATGACACAGGAAGAGATGGCATCTTATCTCGGCGTGACAGCACCTGCGGTGAATAAGTGGGAGAATGGTGTTTGAGTTATAATGGGACCAAGTTAGATGAAACCCAGTAAAATCAAGAGGTTATGCCTAATTCAGTCCTTATTTTTATACCATTTTAATCGGTAGGTAGGGCAGCGCTGACAAATCAAACCGAAATTCAAACACAGCACAAGCAATTCAGGAGTCATGACCTGAGTGTGGTTCGTGCACCCAAGTGAGGTGACAATTTAATAGATTTTATTTAGGTAGGACTAAATTAGCATTTAACACGGAGATATTCCGTTTGGCTGATATAGTCCTACTTTTTTGTTTTGAAAGGAAGAGATTGTATGAGCAAAGTGCTAATTGAAGTCCTCGTAATAATTCTGATTGCAGGAAGTTATTTGATACTGTATTCAGCAGTTAGAGTATCGGCTATAGCAGATCAAAGAATAGCGGAGATACAAAGAAGAGAAACATTTGATAAAGAAAAGCAGTTGAACACTAATCAAAGTAGTATATCGGGAGGGATGGCTATGGCAAATAAAGAAAAGAAGATTGAAGGCAGACTGGGCTATAACAGTGAGAATGGCAGATATGGATTGCTGGTATCAGATTTATGGGAACATACCGGATTCCAATGTGGAGAATGCTTAGAAGTCAAGGTTGATGACAAATGGGTAAAAACCCGGATGGAAATGGATATTGACCGTAACTGGTATCTGGTGGATACCCCCTATACAGGAGATTTAGAGTATGTTAGGGCGAGAATTTAAGAAACGGAGGAAGTACAGAATGAACAATAGTACCATTGATGTGCATTATCTGAAACAGAGGGAAGCACTCAATACAGCACTTCCGATTGGAGTAAGACAGGTGGAAACCATGAGAACCATGCTCACACAGTCCCTTGCGGTGCTTATGCCATTTAATGTGCAGGAGCTGAATGATGAGGGTGGTGTATATTATGGTATCAATCAGGTAAGTAAGAATATCAATATTGGAAACCGAAGAAGCTTATCAATGGAAATGGGTTGTATTCGGTGTGCCGAGTTCCGGTAAATCCTTCTTCTGTAAGGCTGCAATGGGGCAGGTGTTTCTTTCTACCGATGATGAAATCATAATTATAGACCCCATGAACGAATACTTTGATATTGCGACAACCTATGGCGGCACGGTCATCAATATGTCCACTTACACGGACAACTATGTGAATCCTCTTGCCATGGATGTATGGAATCTTGACCAGAATGATACAAAAGGCTGGGTAAGGGAAAAAGGTGAGTTCATGCTTGGTCTTTGTGAGCATTGTATCGGAGACAGTCTCAATTCCCGTCAGAATTCCATCATTGACCGATGTGTGAGAAAAATGTATATCGACATTGCAAGAAGCAGGGAGAAGTATATTCCGGTTATGAGTGACTTTTATGATATTCTTATGGCACAGCCGGAGGAAGAGGCAAAGGAGATTGCTTTATCCCTTGAGCTTTTTGTAGATGGTTCACTTAACATTTTTAATCATCAGACAAATGTGGATGTGGATAACAGATTCGTAGTATATGGTATCAGAGACCTTGGAACAGAGCTTAGTCCTATCACAATGCTTGTTATGATGGAGTTCATCCAGCAGAGAATTGTGGAGAATGGAAAGAGGGATAAGGCAACTTGGCTCTATATTGACGAGTTCCATGTCTTGCTTAATTCCGAGTATTCAGCGAAGTATTTACAGCAGCTTTGGAAGAAAGTAAGAAAGCAGGGCGGTCTTTGCACAGGCATCACGCAGAATGTCGTGGATCTTCGCCAGAACTACACTGCAACTACAATGCTGGCAAACAGTGAGTTTGTGGCACTTCTTAAACAGGCGAATACTGATAGTTCAAAGATGGCAGAGGTAATTGGAGTGTCGGATGCACAGCTTAGATTCGTAACAAACAGCCAGTCCGGTATGGGACCGTTAAAGTGCGGTAATGTGGTTATTCCATTCGATAATCAGATTAGTAAAGATACCAGTCTCTATAAGCTATGCAACACAAATTTACACGAAATAATCCAAGAACAGAAAGCGAAGGAGAAGCAGAAAAATTCATAGTATAATTGTGGCACTTATGGTAAAATCGTATCAGATGTCGAAAGATGTCTGATACGAAGAGGAAAGGACGAGAAATATGAACAAAAGTGTCAGTATTATTACGGATTTGGATGGTTCAAAAATAGCCCTTATTAATGATATAAGATTTAAGTCGAGGAGGGGGATAGATTGGAATGAAGTAGAGCAGTATCTGAAAGAATATATTGGAGAATACTTTGAAATATCCGAAACCTCAGAGAAAATATATATCGGTTCTGATTTTCCGGATGAGTTCAGTCATTCAAATGATACAAAGGGATTAAAAGGTGCTAATTATGAAAGCGAAGGCAAACATTACGCCTGCTATTGGTGAACTAATCCAGATTGCTTCTGAAAAGGCACAGTATCCTGATTATAACAATAAACATGGAGCAAAGGCACAATTTGGATGGTATCGTTATAATACAAGATTTGGAATACCGGTTTATGATGAAGATGGAAATCTGGAGCGTTATAACATTTTTTCAACAAGAATGCTTGTAAGATGTGCTGCAGATGGAAAACTTTATCTATATGATTTGGTAAGAACAAAAAAGAAACGAGCAAGCCGCATGAGCAATAGCTGTACGATAGTAAACTTCGTTTCTTTCTAACATCTATAATATAGGTATATGTGTTGTTTGTCAAGAAGAAAATCTTGAAAGCAGCTTTGAAAGGTAAATTTAATTTTAGCCTGCCAATTTAAGAGGTCCCTAGTTTAAAATTATCTCTTGGATTCAAACCAGTGCAAATATTTGAAATAATATCTTGTACTTTACAAAATGTCCAGCCTTCTGGAATAATGTGACCATTTGCATTTACCATTTTACCGACAGAGGACTTATATGGTTTACCGTTTTCATTCGGAAAATCAAACTGTACAAACCAATAGTCGTAGAGGGCTTTTGCCATCTCTTCTAAATAATCATTTATACGAGGAATACGAAGATGAATATACAGATATTTGGAACAAAGAAATGTAATGATACAAGGAAAGTAGAACGCTTCTTCAAGGAGCGTGGCATTAAATATCAGTTTATTGATATGAAAGAAAAAGGCATGAGTAAGGGAGAGTTTATTTCTGTTGCACAGGCTCATGGCGGTCTTGAAAATATGATTAACTGGGAAGGGCGCACGAAGTCCGGTGGACTTCGGTCTTGCGCGGACTGAAGCGGAGCGGAGACAGATCAGGATATACTTGCTCTTATTAAGTATATTGCAGATGAAGGGGAAAACCGTCCGGGGGACGGTTGGTCTGACCCGACCGAAGCGGAGCGAAGAAAACTGGAAAAGGTACTTGAGAATCCTCAGGTAATTAGTGTCTGCCGATTAAAAGAAAATCAGCTTAAAACTATTGATTTTACTGTATTTTCTGCTCAAAGATGGTATAATAAAGTGCACGGTTTTAACAGATCTTAAATCTTTTTTCGTGCAGTTTTCAATAGAAAAATACCATTTACGGAGCGGAAAATAATGTACAAATATACTGATAATACACAAAGCAACTTCTTGGATTTCAATCAGCCAATAGGACTTCGCATGAACCCTGAAAACAGATGGGTAAAAATGGCAGATGCTATTCCATGGGAAGTCTTTGAAAAGAAATATT
>ENA-OQIF01000682-OQIF01000682.1-human-gut-metagenome-genome-assembly--contig:-NODE-682-length-10897-cov-4.691365_pt1 | contig 10897 bp, 12 predicted proteins | sample MGYA00242574_ERZ504738 | MGnify/ENA primary metagenome ERZ504738 (study PRJEB26092, sample SAMD00036437) | human gut metagenome | host: Homo sapiens | study: EMG produced TPA metagenomics assembly of...
CTTTGATCTCCGGCATACCGCGCACATATTCACAGAGGCGCTGTTCATGTTCTCCTGGGCGGTCTGAAAACGGTGCATTTTTTCCTTTGCTTCACCGTTGAATCCTGCAAACTGAACGATGAAGGCCAGAACAATACCAACCAGACAAACCACACCATACCGCCAGTCAATCCCAAGAAGAATAATGACCAGAACAAGCGGTGCGACCAAAGAGGCGACAAAATCCGGGAGCTGGTGAGCAATAAATTTCTCAACGCTTTCAATGTTTTCGTCCATGATTTTTCTCAGTTTGCCGCTTCCCAAGGTCAGATGATACCCAAGCGGAATATGCATAATGTGGTCGGCATAGGCCACCTTCAATTCATAAAGCGTTCCAAACGCTGCAATGTGGGAACACAGTAAGGCAAAAAAGTAAAATACGATGTTCCCCAAAATACCAGCCAGGGCAAGCCAGCCCCAGGTTGAGATTGCAGAAACATTCAAGAGCGACATATCCGGGTAAACAAACAGGATTTCCCGAACGATGTAATAAATTGATAAACAAGGTGCAAAAGAACAAATTGCTGCCAGCGCAGCCAGAAACCCTGATAGAAACAAAAGCCATTTATGACCCGAAGCTAATTCCAGGCAACGCGCCAGTCCAGTCTTTGCCTTCGGCTGTTTCTCATTTTGCTGTGTCATTCCTAACCCTCCTTTTGGTCATACCCAATTTTTTTCAAAAGAAGCTCTGCTCCTCTGATTTGAAAATCATCAGTAATATATCCGTTTTCAAGGCGCATTGCCCGCTCGCAACAGGCAAGCGCACACTCTGCGTCATGGGTAATGACGATAATGGTGCGCCCCATCTTCGCCAGTTTGCGGATCATCCGGCTGACATTCCGCATATTCGTGCCGTCCAGCCCACTTGTAGGTTCGTCAAGTATGATAATAGGTGCTTCGTGTATCAGAGCTACGCCAAGAGCCAGCCTCTGCTTTTGCCCTCCTGACAGCGTAGAGGGATGCTGTTTGATGAACGGCGTCAGTTCCAGGGCTTCCAGAATTTCTTCTGCCGCTTGCTTCCGCTCCGGGCTGGCCTCTGAGCCAGTAGTCAGTTCGTCCAGCAAATCCTCACCGAATAGCTGGCTGTCTAAATCCTGGGGAATGTACCAGACCTTTTCCAAGCGGTCTTTGGGTCTGCAATGCTTTCCGAATAAAACGACTTCGCCGGATTTCTCTTTCAAAAGCCCTGCCAAGATTCGCCCTATGGTGCTTTTGCCCGTTCCGTTGGGGCCGATCAGGGCAATCACTTCTCCCTTACGGCATTGAAAGTCAATATCCTTAGCTACAATTGTTTCACCAAAAGAGTGGTTCAGTTTTTTCACTTTCAGGACAACCTCGCCGGTTGCCGCAGACGGGATTTCCGTCTGCTCAATCTGATGCAGGTCAGGAGTGCGAAGTCCCAATGCCTGGATTTCCTTATTAGTCAGAGCTTTCATTTGTTGTGCGGTAAATTCACGCACAATTTTTCCTTTCTGCACACACAGGAAGCGGTCTGCCAGATCCATCAGATAATAAAGCCGGTGTTCTGCTATGATAATGGTTTTTCCCTGCTGTTTCAAATCGCAGATAATGTCCGCAAAGCGATAAGTAGATGCAATATCCAGATTGGCAGACGGTTCATCCATTACATAGATTTCCGGGTCTATCGCCTCTGCCGATGCAATCGCAACCTTCTGGCGCATTCCATAGGACAGGCTGTGCAGGCTATGATCCAGAATGTTTTGAATCTTAATGTCCGCCGCCGCCCGGTGAACATGGTTCCGAATTTCCTCATGGGAATAACCGTAGTTTTCACAGCCGAAAGCAACCTCACCGGCAACCTCATTGGCAAAAAACTGGCTCCTGGGGTCTTGGAATACATTCCCTATGATTTTGCCGCGCTCCCAGGACGGAATTTCTTTCAGCGGTTTCCCGTACACAAAAACATCCCCGCTTAATTCCCCCTCGTAAAAATAGGGGATCAGTCCGTTAATCACTCTTGTCAAAGAGCTTTTTCCACTTCCTGATGGGCCGGTCATAACAATGACTTCTCCGGCAGCAATGTCTAACGATATATGTTCCAGTTGATTTCCGTTCCCGCCATAGGAAAAGGTCAGGTCACGGATCATTATTTCTTTTCCCATTCCATTCCTCCTATAAAAGACAGCAGCACATAGTAGCTCCCACGCTGACAACAATCAAAAAGCAATCCAGCGCAGCAATCCGGCTGACATAGTAACTTTCTTTCTTGTAGGGGCTTTCAATTCCCCTGACTATGGCAGAAGCGGCTAACTCGTCCGCGATCTTTAAGGAGCGAAATACCATCGGGACAATGGCATATTCCAATGTATCCATTGGGTGTTTCAAAACATTGCCAACCGATTTTAAGAAACCACGAATTTTCATGGCCTCCCTGACTTCTCCAAATTCATGTAGCACAGTAGGAGCAAACCGGAGCATGACAATCAATACAAGCATGATACGGGTAGGAATCGGCATTTTTCGCAGGCTGGCTGTCAGTTTCCCGGACGGGATTTTAGCCAGAAGATAAGCTGGCATAGCGGGAAGCAACAGCTTGTAAATCATGCTGAGTAGTAGCGGAGAGGGGATGCTGATCTGATATTTTGTCTCGATCATCAGCCATACAATCGCCACTAAATAGACCGCAAAGCATCCCAGAGCCTGTTTATATAAGCCGAACCAGCAGAGGATTAAAAAGATCAAAAAGCTAAAACAACCATGCCCTAAAAAACTTGTTGTAAGAAAGGTCACGATGCAGGCGCACAGCGTAAGGAAAAGAACTGTGCGCCCATCGATCTGGTCAATGCGTTTTTGCTTTTTTTCTCCGACCATCATCCTACAATACCTGCTTTTTGGAAATGCTTTCTGAGCAACCGCTGGCCGAACAATGTACCAAGAATTGCAAGAACCGCAGTAATGACAACACCCAGAAGCATCAGCGCCGGAGAAGTCACCATAGAGAGCTGCATATTCAAGGTATTTGCATCAAAACCGCTGCTTGCTGCCATTTCCTGATAGCTGTCCCAAGCCCACCACAGCGGTACGGCACAGCCTACAAAATTTCCGATTGAGTTGACCATCCAGCCAATTCGGTTGCGAACTGCACTTCGGTATGTATTCTTGCCAACCATGCATAACTCGGCAATGAGGGCTACAATCAAGAAATAGGGAACCAAGAACATATAACCCATAACACCTTGGATTAGTCCATAAACTGCAGCCCAAGCAAACAACAATCCGTGTTTGTTAATGCGATTTGCCGCAACCAAATAAAAAGTTGCTCCAATAAAGGCATCAATTCCAGCGGAACCGTACAAATATACTACCGGGAAAGGCAATGTAACCATACCAATCACCATTGCAATCGCGAAATTGATGACCATCATTGCGGCAATCGTCATAACATCGCGAACTACCTTATTTTTTTCTTTTACCGTTTGTTCCATTCCAGAACCCTCCTTAAATATAATAGCGTCGTGGTTAGACTAAAACTAACCACGACGCTATTATACAGTAGTTCGCATCCGCTAACTACTCCAAATGAAAAGACAGTCGCCCAAAACAGCCCAAAAGTTAATTTGATTTTTTACTTTACGATAATCCTTTGGAAGCATTCCAAACACTTCTTGAAAAGCCCTCGCAAACTTACTAATATTTGAATATCCAAGTTCACCAGCTATTTGCGTGATAGATTGATCTGTTTCCTGCAAATAAACAGCTGCAAGATTCATTTTGTAATTTTTGATATGCGCATAGGGGGGTTCGCCATAAATCTGTTTGAAAATAGCCTGAAATGTGACTTTGCTCATTGGCTCTCTTTGTAAGAGTTCTTCTATAGGTATTTTTTTGTCGAGGTTTTCTATAAGCTGTTGCCGGATTCGCTTGATAATTTCAATTTGTTCCTTGGCATAATATGTTGCTTCATACTGATCTTCAATCCGCAGTTGTTTGATATGATAAAAGAGTTCCAATAATTTAATACGGAAGTAATCTCTCCCTTCAATACCTTTTGCGGCGTACAATTCATCGAAGATATGCAACAATCGCTGTGGTGTTCGACATAAAAACCAATTTTTTTCTAATTCCAATTCTCGCCCAAGATTTAGAACATCAATGTTGTAGTAAGAAAAAAATTGTTGCGTTTGCACATCGACAGAATCTTTATCGATCACACAGCTTAGCCCCACACTATATCCAAAGGGGAAGGAATACGCCGCAGGAATATTTGCAAGAGCATTAATGCAAAATTCTCCTTCTTTCATGTGGAACACTTTGTTATTTCTTAGCTCAAACTCAACACGTCCTTTTTGGTAATGCCGGATTTCAATGATATTCTTATTAGGAATAGGCTCATGGAAAATATCTGAACAATTAAAATCCATAAAAATCAAGTCAATACCAGGGAAAAGGTCATAGTCATATAGGCTTCCTGTTCCATTGCATTTATACTCCACTTGAACATAATCATTATACTTATTTTTAATTACAGCATATTCCCCATACCATTCTGGTTTGTGGAGTTCACTCATGCTCATTTCCACCTCCCTATCAGTTGATATAAACTAATTATATAATAGTTTTTTTGGTAGTTTCATTACCAATTAGAAAAAATCACCCCGTGCTTAATTTTTATTTGAGTAATACATCCTCGCTCTAATTCATTGAAAAGCAAATCACTGTAGAGTTGATTGAGGTAACAATTATTATATGTCATAACAAGATTTCACCTCTTTTCTTTTCCGCGCAAAAGTATCTATAATTTCAACTGTATCATCTTCACCATCTTGAATTGATCAGAAACTGCCATACTGACCTTTGTGGATAGCTTTAAGTCGTTTTTAGGAATATAACGATAGTATGGTTCCTCCGCAATCACCTCCACATTACCCCCGATCTTTGCTGCCAGTTCTTCCGCTGAATCCACATAAAAGAACATCTGTGCATCGGCATGGCCGACCTGTTTCATATATTTTTCTTCATCATGGTCATGCCTCTTTTGTTCACCGTATCAAAAACACTTCCATATTTCCAAATTGCCCCAATCATACGCAGAAGGGCAATGACCTTATGTTCCTCAAAATAATGAAATAACCCGCTTGCAGTAACGAGAATAGGAGCATCAAGTACATCATTGCGAACTTTTTTGATCCAGTCCTTCACAAAGGCATCCCCGGAAATATAAAATTCCCGCTTCGGTTCGGGAAGAAGATCTCGCCGGTATTCGATCACATGAGGCAGATCCACGGCATACCAGTGTGCCTTTCCGTTATCACATCGGTGATAGGTTGTTTCCAGACCACAGCCCAGCTGAACAATCACACCGTCCGGTCTGCGTTCCAGAAAAGCCGAATAATCCGATCCATATTGGCAGACCGGGAAGCAGAGGCCAAGAGGGTATACTGGTTCTGCATATTCTGTTCGATCAAGCCTGAAGGCAGCTTCTTTTTCAATTCCAATGCTTTTTTATCATATAAAATTTGCGGGCAATGCTCACTGGCATAGATTCTGCCCAGCATAGGGATAAACAAGGTATCCTCCAAAACGCCTAATTTTTGCATAACCAGTCCTCCTTTTTGCCTCTTCACGCAAGTTTCCAATTCTGGCTTTCTGTCTGCAGTTTTACCATATGGGCATATACACCATTCTTTTCTTCCAGATTCTTTGGTGATCCTTCTTCTGCCACGGTGCCATCAGAAAGGACAACAATTTTATCTGCTCCTGCTACGGTACGCATCCTGTGGGCGATGACCAGAACCGTTTTATCTGCGATCAGACGGGAAAGGGCTGTCTGTATCAGAGTTTCATTCTCCACATCCAGGGAAGCAGTGGCTTCATCTAAAAGAATGATCGGCGCATTTTTCAGAAATGCACGGGCAATAGAGATACGCTGGCGCTCTCCGCCGGAAAGTTCACAGCCATTTTCCCCGATATTGGTATGCCATCCATCCGGCAGTTTTTCCGCAAATTCATCCACATTGGCAAGTTTCGCAGCAGCAATGACCTGTTCATCTGTGGCGTCTTTGTTTCCGATTCGGATATTTTTCCAGAATCGTATTGTCAAACAGTGTAACATCCTGGAATACGATGGAATACAGAGAAAGCAGTGTTTCCGGGTCAATTCGGGATACATCCATGCCTCCCACGGTAATCTTTCCTCTGTTAATATCCCAGAACCTTGCTGCCAGCCGGGATACGGTTGTTTTTCCGCCGCCAGATGGGCCGACCAAAGCCGTAACCTCTCCCTGTTTTGCCGTAAAGGAAACATCTTTCAATACGGTTTCTCCGGTATTGTAGGCAAACCTAACATGGTCAAAGACAATATCATACCCCTGATTGGAAAGCCTGTCGCTGCCCTGCTGGATCGGATGATCGAGAATTTCATTCATACGGGCAATGTTGGTTCGTGTACTGATGACTGCCGCAAGATTCTGGAGTGCGCCCTGCAGAGGGTCATATAAACGGGATACTACCAGAAGGAACATAAAGAATGTAAGCACGGAGAGGCTTCCTTGCATGAGCAAAACAGCTCCCACCAGCGCAACCGTTGCAATACCAAGCTTCAGCACCAGCGATGCGGAAACCACAAAAACAGCAAGACCGAATTCATTGAGGATGGAACGATGCTCCACGGCACGGATCTTCTTTTCCAGACCTTTTAAATATGCCTGCTCCGCATTGTTCGCTTTCAGGTCACGAACCGTTTCAATGCACTCCTGTATCCCGTCTGCGCAGGCCATCTTTACATCCATGGCTTTCTGATTCAGATTTTCCTGAATCTTTGCGGAAAATCCCACAATCGCAAAGGCAACCGGCAGAACCCATAAGGCAGCCAGTGCCATTCTCCAGTCCGTAAAAGAGCAGACCAATGGAAATCAGAACTGTAGAAATGATCGAACCCGCAAGCTCAGGGATAAAATGCGAAAAACTCTGCTCCAGGAAGGTGCAATCCGCCATAATGGTACTGGTAAGATCGGCTAAATCCTTTTTCCCGAAAAAGGAAAGGGGGATTTTGCGCAGATGCTCTGCCAGGGTAATGCGGCGGATACCGCTTTCTTTGTAAGTGGCAAAATAGGTCGCATTGTATTGAAAGAAAGTGGTCAGCAGAATCAAGCCGATACACACCACGCAGCCTGCCACATAAAATGGAATTTTCTCGCCGGGAACACCCCCGTTCATCAGATCGCTGACCAGGTAATATAAAAGTCCCACCGGAAACATAAAAGACAGATTCTGAAGGACACAGGCCAGGCAGCCTTTGATCAGGTCTTTTGCTCCCTGTTCAGACAGGGCATATTTTTTCTGCAGTTTTTTGATCATATCACTGCACCTCCTTTGTTACCTTCCATTGCACGGAAGTCTGGTAATTTTTCCACATACGGCTGAATATACCGTCTTTTGCAAGCAATTCGCGACTGTTTCCGCACTCGGCAACCCGTCCGTCGCAAATGACAAAAATCTGATCCACATTTGTTACGGTAGAAAGCCTGTGGGCAATCATAATCACTGTCTTACCCTCGGAAAGTCTTGAGAAAGCAGCCTGTACGCGGCTTTCGTTATCCGGGTCAGCAAAGGCAGTGGCTTCATCCAGAATGATAATCGGAGCATTTTTCAGCATCACACGGGCAATGGCAATTCGTTGCTGCTCGCCGCCGGAAAGATAGACACCCTTTGTACCGATGACCGTATCCACACCCTGTGGGAGTTTTTCCAGAATATCATCGCATTGCGCGTGATGAAGGGCAGTCAGAACTTCCTCACGGGTAGCTTCCGGTTTTCCCATACGCACATTTTCCAGAATAGATGCCTTGATCAGACGGCTGTTCTGAAATACGAAAGACACCGTGTTCATGAGTTCCTCTTTCGGGATGTCTTTCACATTAACACCACCGATTTTTACCATTCCGCTCTGGGGATCAAAGAATCGGGAAATCAGGTTGGCAAGGGTTGTTTTTCCACCGCCGGATGGACCTACAAAAGCTACCGTCTGTCCTGCAGGAATGGTCAGTGAAATATCTTTTAATACTTCTTTTTCTCCATCATAGCTGAAATGAACCGATTTCAGTTCCACGGAAGCGTTTTGAGGATGCTTTGAATGTTTCGTTTCCTCCAGAGGCTTCAAATGCAAAACGCTGTCAATTCTCTGTAAAGCGTCGTCTACGATCATGGCGTTTTCACTTTGGAACATAATGCGTGTCAGTGTGACAGAAATAACCGGTGTAATGATGATATAGAAAATAAAATCCAGTAAGAAACCGGAAGTTACACCGTCTTGCGTAAGCAACAGTCCTCCGGCAATCAGTGTGGCAAAAACGCCGTTGATCGCAGCTGTATAGAACATCATCGGTGTCCGAAGCTGCCTGGTATAAGCAATCACCCATACTTTATACCGGTCAATGGAGTCTTTAAACTTCTTAAAGGAAAAGATCGTCTGGCCAAAGGTTTTTACCACCGGAATCCCACGGACATACTCTACCGCTTCATTGGACATATCATCCAGCGCATTCTGGTATTCTTTCATCTTTTCCTGCATCTGCTTTCCGGTCATTGCCATCATGATCAGAAACCCCAGCACAACCGGAACAAGACTCAATAGTCCCAGTCTCCAGTCAAACACGAACAACAGCACCAAAAGACCGCAGGGGGTTGCAATGGCATTGGCTCTGTCGGGAAGCTGATGGGCGAGATAGGTTTCGGTGGCTGCGCTGGATTCGTTGACAATCTTGCGCAGTTTTCCGCTGCCAAAACTCTCGGCAAACCCAAGAGGCAACTTAACAATATGCTCCATGGTCTGGATACGCAGGTTTGTGGCAATACGAAATGCTCCCAAATGGGAACACATCAGCCCTGCTATGTAGACAAGCACCGCTATAACCGCAAACAATACTGCCATCCAGCCATTACCGGTCAGGTTCTGTGCCTGGTCAAAATTCGGTGCCACCTCCAATACTTCCTTGATCATTTTCCAGATGTAATAGAATGGTACCAGAGCAATCAGGGCACTGATCGCAGAAAGCACCCAGGAAGCATAGGTCAGGTACTTATGGCTGCCTGCAATTTCCAGCAGGCGTGATAAATTGGATTGCTTTTTCAAAAAAATTCCTCCTTTTCTTTGTGTTTATGATAAAGAGAACACGTCTATGTTCTTACAATATCCGAATTTAGATTAGTTTCAGCTAACTATCAAGCAAAAATTATAAGGCATTACTGCCCCATAATTTTCATCCATCCCGCTGTATAAAAGGCGCGCATTTCTCTGACGTAGTTTTCGGCATCTTTGAGCGGCATTTCGTGGATGATCAATTCAAAAAAGGTATGAAACATTCCGGTGATCAGAATATGCTCCAGCGAAGGATCGATATGCGGAGAGGGCCTTCCAAGCTTCCTTAAAACCTCCTGATAGGCATGAGTCCCTTCCACTTCAATCTCCACCATTTCATCAATTAGCCCGGCAAATTTTGTTCCTTCCGAACAGCAGAGGATCAGTTTACATTCCTCTAAATGTTCGTACGCATAATGGAGCATATCGTACATACAAAGCCCCGAAATGTCACTCATGACTTCCGGCTGCTGGGCAGCTGGTAGTTCGGCGAACTCCTGCTGTGCCTTTATAAAACGTTTGAGAATATATTCGTAATGCTCACCAACGATGGCTTCAAAAAGTTCTTCTTTACTTTTATAATATCCGTAAAAGGCTCCGGTAGTCATTCCCACGGATTTCACAATATTCCGCAGGGAAGCGTCTTTATATCCTTTTTCTAAAAATTCTGCTTTCGCTGCCCGGTGGATATTTTCTAAAGTCGTTCCATTTCCGTTTATTTTGCACACCTCCTATATAACAGTGATATATAACACTGTTATAATTTTAGTCTCTAAAAATTATTTTGTCAAGAGCAACAAGAAATAGTTGCATAAAAATAGCAATCCAAACAGCATTCTGTACTTTATTACTGATAAAATTTTTAAATACTGGTTTTGACAAAAGTTTCATTTTTTCTAATAAATGATAAGCAGGGTGGAGTTTGTTCTCACACCCTGCTTTGTGATTATCATGAACTACTCGAAGATCTTCTTCACTTTTTCTTTCAGCCTGTCCATATGCCTGTAAACCGCCTTTTCGGTAATCTTCAGATACCTGGCTATTTCATGAGTGCTATACCCCTGGATCTTCATCAGAACGATCTGAAGGGTAAGCCTGTCCACGGTGATCAGCACATGTTACAATTCCTGATTTTCAATACGATCCAGGAAGTCCTGTACTGTTTTTGGTTCTGCCTGATCTGTGGATGCTGCAACAGTATCAAGGTATGTACCTGTTTCCTGCACACGCTCATAATAGCGTCTGTCTGTATTAAATGCCTGACGGTCATAGAGACGGATTGCTTCAATCATATCTTCAGAAGCACCGCTGTCTCTTAAAATCTTTTCTTCTTTCTCTTTCCAGAGCTTCCATTTGCGCTCTGCTCTTCCATGGTTATATGCCATTTTCCTTACCTCCAATCTGATTTGTTTGAAAACTCAGATTGGAAAGGGCGGAGAACGGCAGCCGATACCGGAAGAAGGCTTGTCCTTTTTTCCGACAAATATCGACAAACAAAAAACCGCAAAGGCTGTTAAACCTTTGCGGCAGTAAGAAAAATGAGAACTATGCTGTAGAGCTAAAACTTCTACATTAGGGGCGTGAGAGTACCACCAACAGCAGAAGATTTTTTTGAGAGGCTATCCTCATTCCTGTATGAAATTATGTAGGTAGTTGCTGCTTTGAATAAGCAGCGGGGCGTCTGAAGCAGACCAGCACATAAAAAATCCCTCCAAACTCAAAACGGGTTCAGAGGGAAGATGTGTAATAAGGCATGATGAA
>ENA-OQIF01000683-OQIF01000683.1-human-gut-metagenome-genome-assembly--contig:-NODE-683-length-10878-cov-6.063994_pt1 | contig 10878 bp, 8 predicted proteins | sample MGYA00242574_ERZ504738 | MGnify/ENA primary metagenome ERZ504738 (study PRJEB26092, sample SAMD00036437) | human gut metagenome | host: Homo sapiens | study: EMG produced TPA metagenomics assembly of...
CCTTTAAATTCTCCGACTTGATTTCCATTTTTTGATCTCGTTCCTTCCGGAAAAATGAGATAGTTACGTCCGTTTTTTACCTCTTCTGACACTGCCATGATAACTTTCATGGACTGTCTCACATCATCGCGGTCGATTGTAAACGCTTTCATGCAGGCAAATACCTGCTTTAAAAATTGTATATTTTTCACTTCCTGCTTTGCCACAACAGAAAATGGATGGTCCGGGCAGGCATCTACAATCGCCAGCACATCATACAGTCCTTGATGGTTCGGGAAGAACATAAATCCATCTTCTTTCGGTATATTATTCTGTCCATGCACATCAATATGTACATTCCCGCCTCGATTAGCTCGTTTTACAATAAATTTCAACATGTCATAGCGCTGCTTTTCTGTGTATTTTTCCACATGACTTGCATAATAGCACAGCTTGCACCACATATATGGAACAAGCAGAATATTTCGGAATACCATCATTAAAATTCTTTTCATCTTTTTGCCCTCTTTATTTTTTATACTGTTCTATTGCAGTCTCGTACAGATTATTGCCTTCGCAGTCAATTACAACGATAACGGGAAAATTTTTTACAGTCAGCCGACGTATTGCCTCTGTTCCGAGATCGTCGTAGGCTACCACCTCGGACTCCTGAATACATTTTGAAAGAAGAGCCCCTGCACCTCCGACTGCCGCAAAATAAACTGATTGATTGCGAATGATTGCATCTATGACTTCTTTGGACCGTTTTCCTTTTCCAATCATCCCGCCAAGTCCTAAGTCTAGCAGCTTCGGTGTGTATTTATCCATACGGCTTGCGGTCGTCGGTCCAGCAGATCCGATTACCCGTCCCTCTCTCGCCGGAGACGGTCCCATATAATAGACAATCTCATCTTTGAGCGGAACCGGAAGTTCTTTCCTTCCCGCAATGTCTCATCCATTCTTTTATGCGCTGCATCACGTGCTGTATAAATTGTTCCTGTGATATATACATAATCTCCGGCACGCAGTGTTTTTACGATTTCTTTTTCCAGTGGTGCTTTTATATATTTTTCCATAATGACCTCCTATAATACACGAACAATATGACGGTTCACATGACAGCAAATATTAATTGCAACCGGAAGTCCGGCAATATGAGTTGGATAGGTGTTGATATTTACCGCAAGAGCCGTCGTGGTTCCTCCAAGACCTCCCGGTCCTATTCCAAGACTGTTGATCTTCGCAAGTAATTCTTTTTCCATCTCTTTGACATACTGAATATCAGAGTGTGTTCCGACTTCTCTTGTCAATGCCTCTTTTGCCATAAGTGCACATTTTTCAAATGTGCCTCCAATTCCAACTCCCACTACCATCGGTGGACATGCATTCGGACCTGCTTCTTTAACAGCTGTCAGGACCGCTTCTTTGACACCTTCTATTCCGTCTGCCGGTTTTAGCATAAAAACACGGCTCATATTCTCACTTCCAAATCCTTTCGGTGCAACTTTGATTTTTACTTGCGAACCTTCCACAATTTTATAATGAATGACCGCAGGTGTATTATCTTTTGTATTTTCACGAATAAGAGGATCTTTGACGACGGATTTTCGTAAAAATCCTTCCACATATCCCTGACGTACCCCCTCATTGACCGCATCCTCCAATGAACCACCTTGTAAATGGACATCCTGTCCGATTTCCAAAAAAATCACTGCCATTCCTGTATCCTGGCAAATTGGTATCATATCATCTGCAGCAATCTGAAGATTCTCCTCAAGCTGTTCTAATATCTGTTTTCCAAGAGGTGATTGCTCTGCTTTTTCGGCTTGCTTCATTGCTCTTTCCATATCTTCGGATAGAAAATGGTTCGCTTCGATACACATTTCTTTTATATTTGTTGTAATTTCTTTTATATTAATTGTACGAATCACGTAGGTCACTCCTTTCAGGCTAAAAGAGCCAAAATATAATATGTATTATCATATCATATTCTGGCTCTTCTTTCTATTTTTTATTTGTCCGTCAAATATTGTTCTGCCTCTTTTACAGCCTGCATTTTTGCATAGTTCCACTTGCGTATATCCAAATTCCGATATCTTTCCTTTATGTCAGAAAAATAATTTTTCAATACATTCTTTGGTTGCTCTAAATCATCATAATACCAATAATCATTTTCACTCCATGTAATCTCTTGTGGCTGAATCTTGGCAATTGCTGGTGCTGCATCATCGGATAAACTATAAACAAGATAATTCAGTTCTCCCATATTCATATTTTCTGTATTTGCAATATTATATGTTGCAATCCAATAGTCTGGTCTCGCCAAAGAAAATACAATATAACAACAGCCAACTACCAGCATGATATAGCGAAACAACGGAAATTTCTTTTTATAAATGCTAAGAATTGTTCCGAGCATTACCAATGTAAGTGTTCCCAAAAACCAAAGCACAAACATCCGTAAAAATGTAAGATGATAAACATCTACATACATCCACATGCGGTACGCAGATGAAAAAATCATAATAAACGTACACATACAAATGATTGCAAGGATTCCTTTTAAAATCTTATTTTCTTGAAACAAATAGATACTTACGAGCACCATCAAAAAGTTAATAATACTCACAAAGAGAAGTTCCCAAAATCCGGAACGTGCATACTCTGCATAAGTGATTTCTGCCGGAATTCCACCATCCTGTCCTATGAACAGATATATAATCTGAATCACACTGTAAAAAAGATATATTACTGCGATAACAGATGTAAATGTAATTCCTACTATCGGATTGCATTTCTTTCCTCTCGTCTCTGTTTCCTCTTCTGGTTGGTATCTGCATAGTGCACTGAAAAATGCATAACATAAAATGCACATTATCAAAGCCATCATACAAATTCCAAAAATATTCCCAAATTGAATATGGCTTGCTATATTTCCAAAATACATCTCAAAGATACGATCTGAATGTACGAGCAACGGAAGAATGAGCAATAAAAGTCCTGCTGCAATTACCACTCCGACTAAAATATACACTGCAATCCTTTTCTGTTTTGATGATTTTGGTGCAATATACGCTGCCGCATGACGGAACGGATAAACGATACTCCCAAGCGTTATTCCAATTACCACAATTATATTTCTAAAGTATACTTGAAAGCTCCAATTGAGGTCTTTGTAAAACTGATGTATCATCATTACAACAAACAATAAAAAGATTCCAACCCAGTTAAAAAATATGATAAATGCATTGGTCGTCATAAAGCTTGAAATTGCAAGCAATATCATCCCTAAAATATAAATCCATGTATATCTTTGGATTGTAAGCCCAATCTTTTTCACATATCGGACTCCAAACAATATTGTAACCACAATAAGAATCGGAAACGTAACACCATTGAAGTTACTGTACATACAAAACGCAAATATCATTCCGTATAAAAGACTCATTAGACCAAAGAATGGAAATTGTGTTTCCATTTTGCTAATCAATGTTTTTTCCATAATGTCACCTCTTTTTTCTTGTCAAGAATAAAAATACAATCTGTATTATCCAGCAACTCACACTTATGAAAGCAATTCCATTCAAATGAATCTGCCAAAATGACAGGTTTGCCGCATAGTTATCCGCCAATACACCAAAAAAGAAATAGATTGATATCAATGCAAACAGAACCATTGTGGAAATTACGAGAAAAACTGTTCTGCAATTTTTCTTTTTATATTTGCCACTGTTGTAATAACAGTAATTCCACCAAGCACATATACCGCAATCATAACAAAATGAAAATAGTTCATTACATCTGTCAAAGTATTCATACTATCCTCTCCTTTTCAATATCACTCTTCTTCATCAGGAACATACTCAATAATATCTCCCGGCTGACAATCAAGAGCCTTACATATTGCTTCCAATGTAGAAAACCGAATTGCTTTTGCTTTATTATTTTTTAAAATAGATAAGTTTGCCATCGTGATATCCACCTCTTTTGAAAGCTCTGTCAGCCCCTTTTTCCTCTGTGCCATGACGACGTCTAAGTTAATGATAATTCCCATATGGCACCTCCCTAAATTGTAAGATCATTTTCTTCTTTGTAATTGATTGCCTGGCGAAAAACACAGGATAATACAATACAAAAAAGTGCTGCGATGAAAAATACAAGAATAATAATCAATGTGGCCGGTGTTGGGACAAAAAATACTTTTAAAATAAATAAATAGAATACTAAAACTGCAGACTGACATAATTTCTAAACTTTTTACATTCTGCCACACAAAGCAATCATCACAAATTACCGTCTTCATCATTTTACGGAGCTGTCCTAAAATAAATATTCCAAATATAGATGATGCCGCAAATACAACCAGCATCTTGTAATAATTCTGAGCAATTGCTACTGAATAGTATTCTCCTGCTAATTTTAGAGTGAACGGCAAAGTCACAACAACTATCATTCCAGAAAAATACATGATATCTAATATGATTTTTGTAAATTTAATAATTTTTTCTTCTCTCATAGCTTTTTCCTTTCTTTTAATGTCTTATTTGTTGATGTTAATATATCACATAACATTCTGTTTTTCAATAGTTTTTTATCGTTTTTCAATATGTATTTATTGTTTTATAAAAAGTTACAAAAAAGACACAGCACTATTTTGTGCTGTGACTCTTTGCAAATACTGTAGCGGCTATAAACGCCACAAACGGCACGGTACATATAATTCCGATACTTCCGGCAATACTTCTGATTACTTCGATTGCTATAAAGTCTGTATTCATCAACTGCTGGAATCCGATTCCGTAGGAATAGATCATAACCATCATGTTTAATGAATTTCCTGCAAATGCAAGAATCAATGTGTTCGACATTGTTCCCATTGCATCTTTTCCAATATTCATTCCTGACCGGAACAACTCCCACCTTGTCAGTTGTGGATTTACTATGTGAAGTTCCGCAATGGAAGATGCAATACTCATTGCCACATCCATTACCGCCCCCATACATGCAATTAAGATTCCACACAGGAAGAGATCCTTTATCTTTAAATCAGTTGTTCCCATGATGAGAAGTAAATTTTCCGCTTCTTCCATCTGGTATGTTGTCACTGACATGAATCTCTGTGCAATAACAGAAAATCCTGCTCCTGCAAGCACTCCGCACATGCTTCCGATTGCTGCGACCACAGTCTTAATCTGAATCCCATCTATCAAAAAGAACGTTACCAGATTACAAATCAGAATGAGAACAATTGTTACAAGGAGTGCCGAATATCCTTTCATTGTAAGCGGCAGTAAAATCCATATAATACACACCATCGTGAATATAATACCAACCGCTGATTTTGCTCCCTTTTTTCCGCCAATGACAATTAACAGTAAGATAAAAATTGCAATCGCTGCTATAATCTGTGGTACTCGATAATAATTATAGACCGATACCTGATATCCTCCATCATCATCTGTATCAATTCGGATAGATACTTTATCTCCCTGACTGACTCTGACATTATACAGAGAACTGAAATAGTTTGTTACTTCTGCAGTTTCACCTTTGTATGCTCCTGTCAGTATTTTTACCTGAAGTTTCATATCCCCACGCCACAGACCATCTGTACTCTCATCTACAGTCACATTATCTTCCAGAATTCCAACTACTTTTCCAATTTCATAAGAAGTCCCTGATGTATCTCCTTCTTTGTAAACTGGTCTGTCATGGTTTGCATAGTAGATCACCAATATAAAAGCAAGGGCAGCCAGCACCCCAATGAGCAACTGGCCACCTTTCCTTTTCATAGGTGAATTCCATAATTTTTTCATTTTTGTTCACCTGTTTTGCTGTTTAGTTTACTTTTCTCTTTTTTGTAAATGACACTGCGATCACTGAGGCTGCAATCAGAACCAGATACATTGTAACAGCTTGTTGATCGCCGGTCTGAGCCCCTTTATTTGCTGTATTTTGAGGTTTCTTGCCGTTTCCATTTTGACTACCGCTTCCGGCATTTCCACTGTTTCCGGTATTACCATCATTGTTGTTATTACCGCCATTGCCATTATTACTCTTTTCTACAAGTGCCTTTTTCGCATCCTGAAGTGCTTTTACTGCTGCATCTACTTCTGCCTGTGTTGCATTTTCATCTGCATATACACTTTGTGCCTCCTTCAATGCCGTAACATAGTTGTTCCAGCCTTCTTCTGTATAACTACTCTGTGATTTTGCAGGAAGTTTTTCTATTTCTTCCAAAAGCGCACTCTTATCAACTGTCACGCCAGTCTGTTCTTGTTTAATCTCATCACAGTTACGGACTCTTAAGCATGTGACCGGAATGTCTGACTCTCCTTCCGGATGCGCATATACAAGTCCTACTGCCGAAACGGTTGCTCCTTTTTTCACGAAAGATGCCAGTTCATTTTTTCCAGTTGTTCCGGAAGTAATATAACCGTCAATAAAGACATTTCCTTTTTCTCCGCTTCCATCCTCAATCCAGAACTGTGATACTCCGGTTCCATCTGCACTGTAAACTACATCTGTTACCTTTCCACTGATCTGAACAAGCTTTCCTCCGTTCTCTTCATAATTCATCGCATCTTTTGCAGATAGTTTTTCCGGATCATACACATGGGTATCATCTGGAATGATCTCGCTTTTAATGATCTGGATTTCTTTATCTCCCTGATATGCGTCTACATATCCGGTAATTCTGATTTTTGTTCCGATTTCCAGACCCGTCTGTGCATATGGGAATACGGTAATTCCGGCAGTGTCGTCCTGCACGTAAATAGCATCAAAGAATTTGTTATTTTCATTGCTCGTACCTGCTGTCACATAGCCTTCGATTGCAAATACATCACCCATTTTTCCCTCTTTACGCACTGTCTCAATCGGTGTCGTCTCAAGCTCTACTGTCACTTCATCCAAAATATTCTCTACAATTGTCTTGTTGAGGTATGGCAGATCCCAAATATTATCCTGCTCCGCCTTCACTTCAAAGTCAGAGATAAATACAGTTCCTGCCACAAATACATTTGCACCGCTATCAAGCGTCTCATGTGCAAGCGCCACCATATCTCCTTTTTCTACTACAACCGGACTACCTGATACTGGATTTCCGTTTTCATCTTTGCAGTCAATAGAATATGTTGTGTCATATCCTGTAATCAGTGCCTCTGCTTTTCCGGCTGCAACTGCATCTTTGTCAAGGTTTACCGTACATCCGCTGTATGCACTGTATTCCTGATCTTCTACTGCACCTTCTAAATATTTTGAATCTTTGTTGTAGTTTTTCAGATATAAGCGGTATGGCTGACCGCCGTTATTTGTCTCGTCATATGCTTCATCACTGTTCAGGGTTGTTGTTGCCCCGACTGCTTTTAAGAGCTTGTTCATCTCTGTTGCTGTCTGGCCGCTTGTTGTATCCTGATAATCTGCAATTCCGCATGCGATTAATGTGCCGCCTTTATCTGTGTAGTCTTTTACCATGTTAATAAATTCATCACTGAAATGCGAAGGTTTGTAATCTCCGGCATTTGCTGTTCCTGTTTTCTTTGCCGGTGCTGAGACAACAAGCAATGCACAGTCTTCTAACATTTCTGGTGTGATCTCATCTTTCACAACCTCAACTTTTACATTCTTGTCTCCCGCAATCTTTGTAAAGTTTCCGACATTTCCACCATAATATCCTGTCACATAGTCATTGTAATGTGTACCGTCAATGATTACTTTTGTCACCATCTCCGGCGTTACATATGTAAGCTTCAAAACGCTGCTATAAACTTTCTCTACTCCGTTGAGTGTTGCATTCACTGTGACATTTAGTTCCATGTTTCCTACTTTGTCATAAGTATAATCAAATGTGTAAGATGCTGTTCCCATCGAATCTACTTTTGTCAGGTTATTTTTCTCCAAATCAACTTCATGTACATTTTCTCCATCTACGGAAAATGTAATTGAGTTGATTGTCATATCTGTATTTTCATTGTTGTATAAATCCAATGTGACAGGCAATGCCTCTCCTTTTACCGGAAGTACTTCGGTTGTAGAGATTCCGTTGATTCCTGCTGCTTCCACTTCTCCTACCCATACCGGAGCCGTCACTGCTATATCACCGTCAGTCTCTGTGATTTTCAAATAGTAATATGAATAGTTATTATCTATCTGGAATTCTACTGTATCTGTATTGGCTGCAACAGTCTCTTCTTTCAGTACAAGTCCGCCATTTGTAATGACTTGAACTTTTCCGATAGAATCATCTGTCTTATCACTTAATTCTGCTTTTAAAGTAACGGTGTCTCCTACCTGTCCTTCTGACAAAATAGAGCCCATCTCATAACCATCTAATGTGTAATAAATGTTTAAGTCATTATCTTCAGTTGCATACACACGATAGTTGCGCATTGCATCATAGATATTTTCCTGTGTGAGGCTGTCCGCTAATACAACACTTCGTGCTGTGTTGGCATCTCCCCAAAGTCCTTTGTGGTTGTCCTGATTGTTTGTCGGAGCTACATGCCATCCTTTATCAAGTGCTCTCTGATAGTACTCGTAAGATGGGAAATATCCGGAACTTCCGATTGCTCCTTCTCCATTTCCAACTTCAATTGTTGTGATCAGCTTGTCAATTTCTTCATCGTAGTGAGCAAAATCACTGAAATCACCAAATGTCGTTCCTGGGTGATTGAATTGTGAAATTGACTGTGGCGCTGTCTTTAACGCTGCATAGTAGTTCTGCAAGGCTGTGCTGTATGTTGAGAATTCTGTCTGTGTCCTGCTCTGGAACCCTTCTGTATTGAAAGTGTTCATATGTCCAAGACCGTTTGACCATGTCATCTCATATCCAAACAAACCTACAAAATCGTTAGTTGTATACTGTTTTGCAAGCTCATGTCCTTCTGTCCATTCCTCACTCATAGAACCATCTAAAATAGATGCACTGTCTGCGTTGTCAAACGAGTTCGAGTGGTCTGTCAGTGCAAGGAAATCAAGGTTTTCCACTCCTGAAGCATGTTCATATGCCTGCTGTGCAGTTCCCGCACCATCGGAATAGCTTGTGTGTGAATGAAGCTGTCCAAAATAAAGATTATATTTTTCACTTGTTCTCTCTGTGTAAGAAAGTGTAACAATGTTGCTGTCTTCATATCCTTCTTTGACTGCTTTTACTTTGAACGTCATTGGAAGTTCTGACAACACAATTTTTTCTGTGTACTCTGTCCAATTCTGTCCATCGTCAGTAGAATATAAAATAGTTGCACCTTCTGTTGCACATTTCAAAGTGACTTCTGTGTTTTTCATAACTGCGCCGCCATTTGGTGTTGCCTCTACGTTTTTCACTTTGCCACTTGTATACTTGTAAATTGTCTTAATACTATCTGACACGCCATCTTTTGATGCATATACCCGCATATTTGCAGGAAGCTTTTCTAAGACAGGTTTGTTGGCATCATCGTATACTTTGTACTCTCCGCCATCTATTGAATAATAAATAGCCGCACCTTCTGTCGCACTTGTCAGTGTGATCGCGGTTCCCGTTGCTGCTTCTCCGGATGCCGGATCTGCTTTTACATAACCACAGATGTCAGATGCAATGACCGGACTTCCGATAAGCACTACTGAATCTATACGCAGTGTTCCTTTTTTATCTGGTTTTCCTTCTTTTCCATCTGCACGCTCTGTTCCTGCTACAAGACGAACATATAATTTATCCGCATGTTCTGCTCCTTCCGGAACATCAAATTTAAAGTTAATGTATTCCCCCGGAGCATAGCTTGTCTTTGCAATCCCGTCTTTGACATCTCCCGATTTACTTACTTCATACGGTTTTCCATCTGAGCCATAGCTTGTATATTTGTAAGAATAAGAACCGGTTGTAAAATCCTCAAATTTTGTTCCATCTACAGAGTACTGAAGCTGATAAGAGCCTGCCCCTGTCTTGCTTGAGCGAAGACGGAATGAAAGTTCCATCGCTCCGTATCCTTTTGAAGATAATGCAAATTGCAGGTAATCATTGTCCCCTGAGCCCAATCCGGTACCGCCCATATAGTAAGAAGTAGAATCCGTGTTAGAGCTCGTTGCTTTTGTATATGGAAGTACTTCTTTGCCAGATACAACTGCTGTATATTTTGCATCGGTATCCAACATGTCATTTGTCTTATACAAATCCCCTACAATACTTTTCTGCACACCAGCTTCTTCGTAGTTGGCATTTCCTGCCCACTGTGCCACATTCAGAACAGTATCTGTCTCTACCTGAACACCTTCTTTTGCAGGATAGAAATACATCAAGTACGCGTCCGCTGAAGAACCTTCTTTCTTTCCGAATGTTGTAAACGTATTATAGTATTCTATGTATTGATTTTTATTTCCACCATACTCTGCATTGACACTTCTTAAAAAGAATCCGCCATTTTTGTCTGCTTTTTCTACTTCCCACAGACTATAATCACTTTCTTTTTCTTCTAACGTAAGGCTTCCACCGCTTTTTCCAGTTGTAAGGTATTTGCCTTGTGCAGTAAGTGTGTAATATCCTGTCTTTTCATCTAATGATGCTTTCAAAACTGCTGAGCCTTCCGGTGCATCTAAAACATCTTCTTCCGATGGTTGTCCATCCAATGCTGCCAGCCTTGTTCCACTTGCGGAAGCTGACATTACTTTTTTGTTTGCCGGATTGTAGATTACAAACACATCGCCGTCTTTTAACTCTGTGAGTCTTTGTCCTTCTGATGGATCCGGTTCTGGCTCCGGAGCCGGCTCTTCTTCCACTGTATACGAAAATACTTTCTGTTCACTGTTATTGAATCCTTCTTTTTGTGAATATGCAGTGATTGTTGTATTTTCTGTAATCGTGATTGCTGCATCATATTTTGTAAATTCCTGTGCATCATTTACTTTGTAGTAAATTTCTGCCCC
>ENA-OQIF01000685-OQIF01000685.1-human-gut-metagenome-genome-assembly--contig:-NODE-685-length-10862-cov-2.727434_pt1 | contig 10862 bp, 6 predicted proteins | sample MGYA00242574_ERZ504738 | MGnify/ENA primary metagenome ERZ504738 (study PRJEB26092, sample SAMD00036437) | human gut metagenome | host: Homo sapiens | study: EMG produced TPA metagenomics assembly of...
ATTGTTGCCAGCTTATTTACTGATATATGGCGCTGATTGCAACAAAAAACGTTATTCGTTTGTCTGAACAATTCTGAATATTCCATATGTTTTCCCCCTGTATTTTTAAATTAACACGAACAACAACTTGAACTTTTAAAGCGTGTGTTCACGTTTTTATAGCACGTATTTTGTGGCTGTAAAGGTATTGGAAAAATTACTCGGATTCCTTTAATGGCTTAATAGTATCAAGACGGAGAGAATAATTTACCCATATACGGGTTATGAAAGGAGAGAAATCAGATATACTTGCATATACATGAAAAAAAATACAAATAAATATCGCATAAAAAGTCGATGGCAGGCATATGGAAATTTGTTTGTGAATGCAGGGTGGATTCCGGCAGAATCAGGGATTCGCTCCAAGAGATTCATCCGCATTCCGCAGTGCGGATGACGGATCCACACCAACAGGTATCCTGAATGACGGAAGCAGTGCTACCACAGTTCTTGGAAACGCAGGAATGCCAACGGCAACTCTGATCAGAAGGAAAACAGGTGAGAAGATCACAATTAATAAAGCGGAATTCTGTATCGGTAAAGAGTGAAACAAAGTAGATTATTGTATTACCGGAAACAGCAACATCAGCCGTACACATGCAACCATCGTATACCGCAACGGAGCATTTGCAATCGTGGATAACAATGCAACAAACGGAACAAACGTTAACGGTGTTGCAGTACCGGCCGGAAAAGAAAGAGCTCTGACAGGAAATGAAACCATTCGTCTGGCAGATGAAGAATTTCTGTTTCGTGCATAAAACTGAATAATAAATGAGAGGTATGAGGATGATTTATAAAATAGCAGCTCACAGCGATGTGGGTATTGTGAAGAAAACAAATCAGGACTCAGTACTCGTGAAAATCGCACAGACAAACCATGATAAGGTTTGTCTGTGTGTCGTGTGTGACGGAATGGGCGGTCTGGCTGATGGCGAGTTGGCCAGTGCGACAGTGATCCGGGAGTTCGATCAGTGGTTTATCAACAAACTTCCCGGACTGCTGGAAACACCGGAATTTCCAATGGATGAACTTCGTGTACAGTGGGACGACCTGGTGATGCGGCAGAACAAGAAACTGGCAAAGTATGCATCTGGAATAGGAACACGCATGGGTACAACAGTCGTAGCTTTTCTGGTTGTGGATGACAAATATTACATCATGAACATCGGCGACTCGAGAGCTTACATGGTTTCCGATGCCATCTATCAGCTGACGAAGGATCAGACCTATGTGCAGTACGAGATGGATCTGGGACATCTGACCTGGGAACAGGCACAGACCCATCCCCAGAGAAATGTACTGCTCCAGTGTGTAGGAGCATCGGATGAGATCCACCCGGATTATTTTGTGGGAGATGCCAATCCGGATACCACCTTTATTCTCTGCTCCGATGGATTCCGCCATGTGATTTCGCCGGATGAGATCTATGAGAAGTTTCGTCCGGAACTTCTGGAGAACGAAGATATTATGCTTCAGAATATCGTCTCACTGGTGGAACTGAACAAATCCAGAAAAGAAGTGGATAACATATCGGCAGCTGTTATCCGGACATGTCGGGAGGGATAAGCATGCTGCAGATAGGTTCTTATGTAGACGGAAAATACAAAGTATTAAATAAGATCGGCCAGGGCGGTATGAGTGTCGTTTACCTGGCATTGAATGAAAAAGCAAATAAAACATGGGCCATCAAAGAGGTCCGAAAAGATGGACAGCAGGATTTTACCACAGTCAAACAGGGACTGATCGCTGAGACCAACATCCTGAAAGAACTGAATCACAAATACCTGCCAAGTATCATCGATGTGATCGATGACGGGGATTCCTTTCTGATCGTTATGGATTATATCCAGGGAAAATCACTGGATAAGATCCTGAAAGGAAGTATGGAAAAAGAAGGGCTTCCCATCGCACTGGACGATGTGATCGCCTGGGGAAAACAGCTGTGTGAAGTGTTCTACTACCTTCATACCAGACCGAATCCCATTATTTATCGAGATATGAAACCGGGCAACGTCATGCTGAAGCCGGACGGAGCGATCTCCCTGATCGACTTTGGTACCGCCCGTACCTTTAAACAGGGGAACAGAGAGGATACCACATGTCTGGGAACACCCGGATATGCCTCACCGGAACAGTACGGAGGAAACGGACAATCCACACCCCGAAGTGATATTTACTGTCTGGGAGCTACCCTTCATCATCTGATCACCGGAAGAAATCCTTCCTCTACACCATTTAACTTCCCGAAGATCACACAGTGCCGGCCGAGTCTGGCAGATGAGATCCCGAGAGAGGATATGAATAAGCTGCTGGGTCTGGAGATGATCATTGATCGTTGTACACAGTACGAACCGGAGAAGCGATATGAATCCTGTCTGGAGATGCTGTACGATCTGGAACATATCGAAGAACTGAGCCTTCCATATCGAAAGAAATTAAGAAATAAGCTGCTTGGCTTTGGTGTCAGCGCAGCAGTAGCTGTCTTATGTGGCGGTATTTCCCTTGGCTGTATGTTGATGGAAAATAAAACAGAGCAAAGCGGCTATGATTATTATGTGGACCAGGCGGAGAAGAGTGACGGAACAGCCAAAGTCAATTATGCGAAGAAAGCAGTTGCCATCGACCCGGGCAAGGAAGAGGCCTATCTGGTTTATCTGGATGCCCTGCGAAACGATGAGGACGGCTTCTCCGGTCAGGACAGTCAGGATTTTAAAGCCTTACTGCAGCAGACTGCAGGAAGACAGACCTATGAAGAGGTGCTCGAAGACAATCTGGATGGTTATACTGAGCTCGCTTACGAACTGGGAATGGCTTACTACTTCCCGGGCGGTGCCGGAAAACCTGCAGGAGATAAAGAACTTGCAAAAAAATGGTTCGGTATCGTAGCTCAGGCTGTATTATCCGATGAACAGCTGAAAGCATTCAGTCTGGATTCCACAGAAAAATTATCTGCAGATAAGATTCAGGAATACGACATCGATACCAATCTGGTGGAAACCTTCTTAAGTATCTGTAGTTACTACGGAAAAGTAGGTCAGGAGGATACCGTAACCGGTGAGATCAAATATTCCTATTCGGATTTCTGGGTAGAATTAAACGGTCTGGTAGGCGGACTTCCGGAAACCATCAGTACAGAAAGCCGGGAACGTCTGACACAGCTTCGACTGTTGAACGATGTGTCCTATCAGCTGTATGAGAATGCAAAACAGTTCGTATCAGATGCCGGTGTGGACAAAGCGACCTTCCAGGGTGCCCTGGCAGCCATCGAGACAAGAGTCTCCGGTGCTGATACCGGTTCCAACCAGACGGCACAGCGGATCCGTGATAATACGATGACAACCGTGGATAACACAAAGAAACTGGTAGAATCTCTGTATGCACAGAATTCTGATGCCGTGAAGAGCGGAGGTGATCAGTAATGGGGCAGACACAAAATATTGAACAGCAGATCCGGCTTCTGAGCAATCTGCAGCTGGGATTTGGGATTGCTGCATTGCTGTTCCTTGCACTGGCGATATTCCTTTTCTTCTATCTGCACATCCCGCAGGTGTTTAACGAATACCGGGGAAAGAGTGCTCAGAAAGCCATGGAAGAGATGGCAGCCAACAGCAGCGACTCCGGACGTATCGTTTCTATGGATAAAAAGTCCAAAAACAAGAAAAAAGGAACCGGACAGCTGGTACAGAGACGCCACTATACGGACAATCTTACCGATGATCTCAGCGGCCGGATAAGCCAGGAATTTGGCGAACCAACCGGTCAGATGAATCTGAATATGGCAAATAGTTCCGAAGCAAATGGCATGATGCAGGAAACTGCAGCCAACGGCTCGGAAGCCACGGATGTGCTGGATGCAGCCATGATGAGTGGAGCTGAGGACACAGACGTGCTGGAACCGTCCATGATGACAGGATCCGAGGCCACGGATGTATTGGAACCGTCCATGATGGCAGGCTCGGAAGCTACAGATATACTGGATCCATCCATGATCGCCAACCCGGTACAGGAAAGACAGCATGTACCTACACCGGAACAGGAAGGAACCGTGGTTCTGGATCCGAACATGCTGCAGCATTCCAACAGTACCTTTGAGATAGAAAGAAGTATCATCCTGATACATACGGAGAAGGTGATCTGATGAAAAAGAGAAAAACACCCGGCAATAGCAGTACTTGCCGGGGGTATCTTCTGGGTGGGACTGTTATGGGGGATTTTCCTCTACATCCTCAGTTATCAGAAGATAAGAAATCTGAAAAGCTATCAAAATTACCGCTCGGTGGAGCGTATCGGTGCACTTGCACCCGGATCCACCAAAGAGGGAGTGATGACAGATATCGCATTCATCCCGGGATTGCTGGTGATCATACTCGGAACCTGCGTGTTCCCCATACCGGATCCCATCATGTTAGTTTGTATGTGGATAACCATGGTATCCTTCTACGGACACTTCGTCCTGAACGGAAGGGTATACAAGTTTTTACATAAAAGAAAAGTTATAAGATACCGAAAGGTAAAAGAGGAATCAGCCGAGAAAGATACTCAGCTGAAGGAAGGAGTCTGAGGACATGAAACAAAAACAAAGAGAATCCTGGCGTTCGCCATGGCCGTTGTCTTCGCATTGTCAACCTGCGTAACCTCCAGTCCATACACCGTTATGGCTACAGAAGCAGGACAAACAATCGAACCTCTTGCAGAAGAGGGAAGCGGCAGTGGAGCAGTAACTCCAGGTCCAGAAACACCTAAACCAACACCTAAGACATATTTAAAAGTTGTTTGTGATGCTGGTCTGATCGAAAATGTACCAGTAGGACAGGTTTCATTAAAATTTGCAGGGCAGGAAAATGTCATGCATGTTATTTTAAAAGAAAACAATATCATTGAGGAAGGATTAACAGTCGAAAGCTGTACATCTGATAATTACAATGTTACATATGAAGAAAAAACAGAGACAAAAGATGAAGATACCTATCGAGAGATTCAAATTACTAAGTTAACACCGAAAACTGAAATCACTGGTGCTGATTCCATAACAACTCTCACAACAGTACCATATAAACTGACCGGTGTCTGGGCAAATGTATCAACCAATTGGACAATTACAGCAGGCACAACTGCATCTGTAGATGGAAACGGTCAAGTGTATGTGGAGAATGGAGGCCAGAACATAACATTACAGGCAGCCATAGCCGGAAATCTTGTAGCACCAAAAACAGTCACAGTTACAAAGGCAGAACCGACACTTACAATTAACTGTTCTTCAAATGCACCATGGGATAAGAGCGTAGAGGTTTCTGGCAAACTGACTGTGAATGGAAAAGGACTTGCTAACGAAACCATTCACTGTTTGGTTGGAGATAAGAAGGTAGATGTTCGGACAGATGAAAATGGTGATTATAAAGGAACTATAGAATTAAAGAAATGCTTTAGTAAATTAATGCAAGTAAAAGCTGTGTTTGATGAAACGGCAAAATGTCAGGGAACTAATGCTATATTTAGTAAAGGGTATCAACCCGGAAAAGTAGACGGAAAAATTTTCCTGAAAGAAGATCACGATGAGAACAATCCGTTAAATATCACTTATGGAACACAGTCAGTTGTAGAGAGGATTACAAAGCTTACAACAAATAAAGATAAAGAATTGGGAAGTGAAGATCAGGAGATTCAAGAACTTTCCGCAAAATCAAGTGACGATGCAGTTGCTGCAGTAAGTGTGAATAAAGATACCCGTGAAATTACGATTACACCGGTAAATGCATCTGACAAAAGTGTAAGAGTAACAATAACTGCAGAGACAGCAAACTACAAATTCGAAAAAGAATTGTTTGTAAAAGTAAATCCATATAAATTGAAATTGGAAGCGTCTGTTTCTGTAGCAGGTACAGATAAGACGGAGTATAACAATACAAAAATATATGATGCAACGGATCATGTTGACGTACAGGCTACTCTGACAGGTGATGCTACTCTGACAGATGCTGCCAAGACAATCGTAGAAGAAAAGTTCAAAAATATTGTTTTCAAAGGTTATCAAAGTGGAATTGTTAACGTAGACGGCAATCAAAAGATGCAGAAATTTACTTTTGCTCCGAAAGATTTTTCTCTGACACAATACGCAAATAGCAGAGACATAACCGATAATTTTGTTATCGAAGATCAGAGTACTGAAGCAAAAGTAACCATCCTGAAAAGAACTCTGAACCTTACCGTAGCAGATTCCACGCGTCCATACAGAAGCCTGGGATATACAATAGCTTTGGATCAGCTGGTATCTGTAAATCCTCCGAGCGGAGACACCGGATTTGCCGGAAAGGATGCAATTAAGAATCTGAAAGGATTCACCTATCCTACAGTAGTGGATACCACTGCTACAGGTCTTACACCGGATAATGTAAAGAAGAATGATATTGCAACCTGTTCTGAACACACCAATGCATTGGAACTGGATAAGGAATCAGGAGATCCGACAAGCAATTACAAATTTGATTTTAATTCTTATAAACATGGTAATCTGAAAGTAACAGAAGAAAATATTACAGATGCTACAGATTATGTGACAATCAACAACAACGCAAGCACACATGCTTATGAAAATGAAGATCATGTCCGTTATTACGGAAAAGATGCAGTAATCAAATTCGCATTAGAAGGCGGATACAACAAGATTTATCTAGAAAAATGGTACAGATCTTTACAACGGAAGGGTTAAAAGAAGCAGAAGCGTATGAAGCAGGAACTGCTACAGAAGAAAAGGGTTTATCTTGCCAAGGTAAACAATGACGGAGAGGTATTAAACAGTACAAATACATTTGAAATTACCTTCATATACGACCCGGATGCACCACAGTGCAGCGAAATCAAATTCGGCGAAGAGAACAAGGTAGTAACCAATCTGGCAACGACTATCACTTTTGGTATTTACAAAAATAAAAATATCGAAGCAACAGTTAAGTTTTCAGACAAGTTATCAGGAATTAAAGGCTGGTCTTATTTTGTGGCTAACACAGACAAGGACAGTTTCTTTAAAGAATTACTTACAGAGGATGACTACGCTGAAAAACTGACAAATGCACATTTTACAGCAGGAACTGACACATATACAGTACCCGTTGGAAAATTAAAAGACGGTCAGACTTTGGAATCCAACAACTATATTGTATTTGTAAAAGTAATGGATAATGTAGGAAATAGCAAGATCTACGGATCCAATGGTATTGTTCTGGAAAACTTCCACGACATTACCGTTACATACAAAGAAGATCCTGCAGAAACAACAACCCAGCAGGGAACAGTTAATAGCAGAACCTATTACTCAGGCGATGCAAAACTGAATCTGACAGCAAAAGAAAACGCAAGTGAAAGCAAATTCTACTCCGGCCTGGAAAAAATGCAGTATACCATTTTCAGACACTGGGGAGATGGCAAAAAAGACACAGAGGAAGAAGCCACAGAAACAAATGAATATGGCTTCCCGAAAGATGTAAGTCTGGAAGAACTTCAAAAATATTGTACCATCGAAAAACTTCTGGAACTGAAGAACAACCCGGAAAAATCCCAGGTGATCACAGTTTCCGCAACAGCCAATGACAATGCAGGAAATGCAATGGAAACCCGTGCAGACTACACATTGGTTCTGGACTCTATCGCGCCGACAGTGGAATCCTCTTATGCACAGGCAAACAACAATGGCGCTTTCCTGAATGCAAAATATGCAAACAGTGATGTAACCTATTCTGTCAACGTAACCGAGCGTTTCTTAAATGAACTGAAAGTAACACTGAACGGAACCGTTTACACACTGGAAGAACTGAATTCTCAGAAGGATGCTCTGGGTATCAAAAGAGATCTCCATGGATCCGGTTAATGATTTTGCAGATACAAAAGACAGTACCGTATATAGATTCACTATCGTATTCCACAAAGACGGTGAATATACCGTACAGACCAAAGTAGCCGATGCAGCCGGAAATAAAGGGGAAGATAAAGAATTCTCCTTTGTGATCGACACAGTAAGACCTGAGATGCAGGTTACTTATACTGCATATCGTCCGAACGGAACAAGCTTTGTTCTGGATCCGTCCCGGGGACGTGCTTATGCAAATGAAGAAGTAGCTTATGTAGCTGTAACTGCAGTGATCACAGAGAGAAACTTCGATGCAAAAGATGCAAAAGTTGCTTACACAGCAGTAAACAGCAAAGGAAAAGCAGTGGAAGTTGCAGATTATGACGCAGCGATCCGCAAAGAATGGACCAACAAAGGAAATGTCAGCACAGAAGACAACCGTTTTGTATACGAACTGTCGCTGCCGACCATCAATGTAGATGCCAACTATGACTTCGCTTATGACTACACCGATCTGGCTGGTAATCCGATCAACGAAACCATCAAACAGGCAGTTACCCTTGACCGTGTAAAACCGGAAGGTACTGTAACAGTGGAAGATCTGGTGAACGGATCTGCTTTTGAGACATGGAACAAGTTCCTGAGTGCAATTACATTTGGACACTTTGGTAAGAATAGTGTAAGAGCTTCTATGACAAGTGATGATGAGACCGCAGGTGTTGCAGCTACTCAGTATCTGACATCGGCAAAAGCGCTGACAAGAAGCGAACTGGAAGCAAGAACCGGATGGACCGGTTACAGCAGCAAGATCAGCCTGGCAGCAAGCCAGAACCTGGTTGTTTATGAAAAGATTACAGATAAAGCAGGAAATATTCAGTATATCAGTACCGACGGAATCATCGTTGATAATGTGGCACCGGTAGTGAAGATCACTCCTACCAATCCTGGATGGGGCAAAGGTGTATACAGCGCTGCCGATAATCCTGGATTTGACATCAGCGTTACCGATCCTGTTGTAAACGATGCATATGCAGGACTGAAGACAATTTCCTACACAATCACAAACGGAACCACAGGTTATGTAGAATCCGGAACACTGGCAAACCTGGAGAGAACATCTCACCTGCAGGGCTGGACCGGACATATAACCATCAACCCGGATAACTTCTACTCCAACGATGTTCGTGTGAAAGTTACCGCAGATGACTGGTCCACCAACGATGCAGCATCTGAAGAAATCAGTATCAAAGTGGATAACAAAGCCCCAATCGTAACATTCTCTTTCGATCAGAGCGATGTACACAACGGAAAATACTACAACAATGACAAAACTCTGACAATAACAGTAGACGAGCGTAACTTTGATGAAAGCTACCAGCCACAGGTTACATCTACAGCAGGCGGCGGATACAGCATCAGCGGATGGTCTCACAACGGAGAGATCCATACAGCTACTGTAACCTTCAGCGGTGACAGTGATTACACTGTAACTTATGACTGCTTCGACCTGGCAGGCAACAAGTCCAATACTGAGAAACTGGATGAGTTCACTGTTGATAAGACAAAACCTGTGATCCAGGTTTCTTATGACAACAACAGCGCATTGAACAACAACTATTACAAAGAAGCAAGAACAGCAACCATCACCATCACCGAGCATAATTTCAATCCTGGTGAAGTGACAGTTACAACAACAGCACAGCTGGATGGTGCAGCAGCTTCCGCACCGGGCGTAAGCGGATGGTCAGGATCCGGGGATACACATGTGGCAACCGTTTCTTACTCTGCAGATGCAGATTATACATTTACCATCAGTGCAACAGACCTGGCAAGCAATGTATCCGATCCATATGCAACAGAAAGCTTTACCGTTGACCAGACAAAACCGACAGTAGAGATCACCAACATCGAAGATCGTTCCGCAAATAACGGAGAAGTAGCTCCTGTTATCACACTGAACGATATCAACTTTGACAGCGGCAAGACAGTTGTGCACCTGACCGGAGCCAACAAGGGAGAGGTAGATACCACAGGCATGTACACTTCCACGGCAAGCAACAAAGGTCAGACACTTACTTTCTACAACTTCAAAGAAAATATGGATGATATCTATACTCTGACTGCTGAGACAACTGACAAAGCAGGAAATCAGTATAGCACATCCAAGAGCTTCTCTGTAAACCGTGACGGTTCTACTTATCTGTATGACGATTATACAGAAGAACTGATCAAGAATGGTTACACCAACGATCCGAAGAATCTGGTAGTATCCGAGATCAACGTAGATACCCTGACCTTCCGGGAACTGACGGTATCCGAGAACGGAACACAGAAGACTCTGGAACAGAACAAAGACTTTGAAGTAAGTGAGTCCGGAAGCGATGTAAGCTGGAAAGAATACAAGTACACCATCAACGCATCCAACTTCGAAAATGAAGGAGACTACAACGTTTCCATCTACTCCGAAGACCGTGCAACCAACGTAACAACCAATACAGCCAAGTCCAAAGACATTCTCTTTGCAGTGGATAAGACTTCACCGGTTATCTCCCTGGCTAACATCGAAGACGGCGGAAGATATAAAGTAGAAAGCCAGAAATTCACAGCAAACGTAGATGATAACATGGCTCTGGATAAAGTTGAGTATTACGTAGACGATGAGCTGAAACAGACCTTCGATGCAGACGAAGTATCTGCAAACGGCGGTTCTCTGGAACTGAGCGTGGATTCTTCCAACACATTCCAGAACGTATCTGTGAAAGCTTATGACAAAGCAAACAACGAAGCAACAACCGCAAGCGTAGACGTCCTGGTATCTGCAAATACATGGGTACAGTTCTATAACAATAAACCGGCATTCTACGGTACGATTGGAGGCGGTGTGGCAGCAGTAGTAGCTGCAGTAGCCGCAGGCGTACACTTCAGTGGCGCAGCCGCAGCAGGAAAAACAGTTGCAGGCGCAGGTATCTTCCTTGCAGGT